>Ga0075365_10000743_pt1 | contig 13196 bp, 9 predicted proteins | sample EndMetdeltDD1765_FD_71387 | JGI IMG/M metagenome (GOLD analysis project Ga0075365, IMG submission 71387) | Populus endosphere microbial communities from Tennessee, USA - Endosphere MetaG P. deltoides DD176-5 | ecosystem: Host-associated > Plants > Roots > Endosphere | place: USA: Tennessee... | reverse complement strand
AAGATATTCTTGTAAAAGATAAACGACAAGAAGACGCTGCTAATTATTTGTTTTTATTAGTTATTAAAAATACAGAAGCTTATGAAATAATCCGCGATTTTTTTCCTAGCTATCTTCAGTCGCAATCAATCCAATCAAATTGGCTTATTATTCGTTGGTTGAAAAATTTTCTTTATTGGCTACGGCTACTCACACCTAAATTAGAACTTAGAGATCCAGGATCTAATGATCTATTAAATGCCATAAGAGATATTAAAGAACGTACAAGAAAAAGAGAGATAAAAAAAATTTATAATTTCTACGAAGAAATGACAGAATTTAAAACGCTTGCTATAGTTGTAAATGAGTTAGGCAAGAGCGTGAATTTGCATGAAATTTATTCGCCTATTAATGAAGATAGTTTTCTAGAAGAAAGTCAAAAATTCTTCGAAAAAAAATTACCTTATGTAATTAAGCAAGAGCTTTGGGAAAATCTAGATATAAGTAATTTAATGCAATACAGTACTGAGATGTTATCTTTTTTTGATGGAAAAAGTGTATATATTAAACAAAATATGGATAATTTAAAGGAAGGGATAAGAGAGCGACTTTTGTTGCTTGGTTCTTATGCTGAGCCCATTAGCTCGCAATTAAATTCAAATTCATTAACTTCTGAATTTAAACAATTATTGATCTTAAATATTAGTCAGATTCAGTTTCTTTATGAAATTTTTAATAAAAATTTAGCTAAACAAAATCAGCAGTCTTTTTATGGAAATATTTTAGAGCTTTATAAAAATTTAAATAAATTAGGAGAAATTCTTTATCAGGATAGAAATTTATTTTTTTATTCAATTAACCAAGCTTCTAGTATAGATTATATAATAGATTTATCTAAGACATTAGATAAATTGAGCAGGCTTGCTGAGCTTCTTAAATCTATCGCGAAAGAAATAGATCCTAGGACCTTAGAGAAAGACATATTTAAACTGAGTGAAGATATTTCACTGCATCTTTCAGTCATAAAGGAAAATTTGCTACCCTATACAGAAAATATTGATTTTATTATGCACAGTATTTCTTATCGAAATTCTAATTTGAATTCGGATTTTAATAATAAAATTACCCCGGAAGTAGTGCATTTAGATTCGGAACGAGAAGAGGATGATGAATCGGAAAGTGGTTACTCCGATTATATGTCTTCTCAGTATTCTAATTCGAGTTCTTTAGAAGAAGAAAAAAACAACAATGGGCAATCAAAGAATAATCCTGCTCCTATATTATCCTCATTTTTTGGGACCAAAAATAGTAATTTTCCCCCAAAGCAAATCACGAAAACATTAGGCATGATTCATGCCTAATGTGAATAAGATATATTTATTTTGGAAAGCGAACTTCAACTTGGAGTCCGGTGCCTTCTTCAGGAGTATCTAATGCGATGGAACCTTTATGTAATTTTGCAATTTGTTCTACAATAGCAAGCCCTAAACCACTACCTTGTGCATTAGTTCCTAAGACTCGAAAAAAGCGTTCAAATACACGCGCGCGTAATTTATCAGGAATACCCGAACCGTTATCTATTACTTGTAAGACAATGGAGTCAGACTTATTAAAAATATGTACCTTAATAATTCCTCCTATCGGTGTATAACGAATAGCATTGTCGACTAGGTTGCGGATTAATACATGTAGGCCTGTGGTATTTCCTAACATCGTATAGTCCGATTCTTTTGCGATTAATTCAATTTCTATTTGCTTATGGATAGCTTGTGGTGCTAATTGAGCAATGACTTCAGCTGCTATACGTGACAAATTTACTTGTGTAAAGTGTTCCGGCATGATGGTTTCTGGACTTAAGCGACACAATGTTAGTAATTGTTGGATGATATGTGAACAACGATCAACACTGGCTATGACTTGCTTTAAGTGCATATAGCATTCTTGTGGGTCGGTAGTTTTGAGGGCTACTTGTGCTTGGGTTTTTAAAGCAGCGAGAGGTGTATGTAATTCGTGAGCGGCATCCGCAGCAAAACGTTGCTCGCGTTCAAAAGCCTGTTGTAAACGTAAAAAAAGTTTATTCAACTCATCCACTAAAGGGCTTATTTCTACGGGCACTTCATTTAAATCAACGGGATCTAAATGATCAGCAGCACGCTCAGTCATTTCTTTAGCAAAAAAACGGATACTTTTTAATCCGCTACCAATGATGAGCCAAATAAACATTCCTGATAAAGGATAAATAAAGAGTGTCAGGTAAGTATCACTGACTAACATGTCATGGATCATGGTATGACGTGCTGCGTATTGTTCCGCTAAAACTAAGATAATTCCGCGGTGGCTATCGTAAATGGTAAAAGTACGCCATTTTTGGCCATTGATAATTTTATCGCTGAGCCCTGGTTTGCTAATGAGTGGCGCTGTCGGTGTTTTTTCTGAACTTAATAATAACTTACCATCGCCATCCCATAATTGAAATTTATAACGTAATTGCTTTTGAGTGATGTCAGTTATATTGAAATGAGAATTAAAAGCGGAGTTTTTTTTTGGAATATAATTGTGGGTATTGAGTTGTGATTGAATGGCTCTAAGTGTTTCAGGTGTTAAGAAGCGTGGGTTATTAGTAACGGTTTTAAGGAGCGAGCCTGTTTCTACTAGTAAGTTATCTAAACCCACATTAATAGCTTGGGTGTCTATATAATAGTTCCCAAAAGCAGTAATGATGATAGTAGCGATAACTGTACTTAGTAGATTAAACAATAAAAAACGTCTAATCGAAAAAATAGTAAACATTAATTGTTTTCCTTCTCGGCCATATAACCCACACCACGTATTGTTCGAATAAAGTTGGTATCGACTAGTTTTTTTCGTAAGTTATGGACATGCACTTCTAATGTATTACTATCAATTTCATCACCCCAACCATAGAGGCATTGATTAAGCGAGTCGCGCGAGACAACATGGCCAGCATTTTCTAACAATTTTTGCAGTAAACTAAATTCACGACGCGACAGACTAATAGCCAATCCTTTGAGTGTGACGGTATATGAGCTGGGGTCTAATTCAATATCGCGATACGTTAATAGAGGTGAAGCGCGATTGCTGGAGAAGCGTCGTTGTAAAGCCCGAATTCTGGCAGATAGTTCATCCAAGTCAAAAGGCTTAGTTAAGTAATCGTCAGCACCGCTATCTAAACCCTTTATTCTGTCTTCGATGGCATGGCGCGCTGTCAAGATGAGTACAGGCATAGTGATACCCGCTGCGCGCATCTCACGTAAAACACTTAATCCGGGTAGACCCGGTAAATTTAAATCAAGTAGGATGACATCAAATGTTTCTGTTTTGATAGAACTTAAGGCGGTTCGGCCATCAGTGAGCCAATCAACTGTATAGCCATACTGTTTTAGACCTTTGTGAATCCCATCGCCTAGTGCTCCATCATCTTCGATTAATAGAATACGCATAGTTTGCCTCATTATTATTATTTTTATATTTAGCTCGCATTGGTATATGCGAAAATTTTTTATTATCGGGATCCCCGATTATTAACTAGCACACTTTGTGCAAAATACCTTGTTGAGAATAGTCAGTATCGTTGAAACCTCCATCGGAATCAGAAGCTAATGCATTAGTATAGGAAACAGTAAAATCAACACTGATGCATAGATTCATACAATTTTGAGCCAATAAACGGTATAGCCTAATAAATGTCAATTATAGTTGCCAGTTTTTGTTGATAATTTATACATAAGGACAAGCCAAATGAATATTTATTACCAAAAGGGTAATTTTACGATAAATTTGCTTTCTTTAATAGCTCTAGAAATTTATTTTCAGTCAGGATAGTAAGACCTAATTTTTTGGCACGGTTAAGTTTAGAGCCAGGGTCTTTGCCTATGATTACGTAATCGGTTTTTTTAGACACGTTAGAACTGACTTTTGCTCCGAGTTCTTGGATTAAAATGCTGGCTTGTTCACGACTTAATTCGGATAAGCTACCGGTTAAAACGAAGCTTTTTCCAGTTAAAAGGGATGGATGTTGTGGATTGTTAGCGTCAGGTTTTGGCCAGGAAATCCCAGCGGCTAATAGATTTTTGATAACTTCAAGGTTGTGAGGTTCGCTAAAGAATTTTTTAACATGGGCCGCAACTATAGGGCCAATGTCGGGAATAGCTTGTAGCGATTCTTCATCAGCTTGCATGATGGATTTCAGCTCTTGAAAATGTTGTGTAAGATTTAAAGCGGTTGTTATCCCCACATCGCGTATTCCTAATCCATATAAGAATCGGCTTAAGCTAGTTTTTTTGCTAGCGCGTATAGCGTCGCATAATTTTTGAGCAGATTTCTTACCAAGATGCTCCAGATCGACTAATTGTTCGGGGGTTAAATGATATAAATCAGACACATCTTTAATCAAATTGTTATCGACTAATTGTTCAACCAGTTTATTACCTAAACCTTCAATGTTCATGGCCTTGCGGGAGGCAAAATGTTTAATGGCTTCTTTTCGTTGTGCTGGGCAATAAAGCGCACCACTGCATCGCGCAGCAGATTCTGTTTCTATTTTAACGATATCTGAGCCACAGATAGGGCAATGTTTAGGTAGTTTTAACGCGTGGGTGTTAACGGGCCTTTTTTCTATAACGACACTGACGACTTCTGGAATAACATCTCCTGCTCTACGGATGATAACAGTATCACCTACACGTATGTCTTTACGTTTAACTTCGCCCATGTTATGTAAAGTAGCATTGCTAATGGTAGCCCCGCCAACAAATATAGGTTGTAATCGTGCTACCGGAGTTAATGCCCCCGTACGACCTACTTGAAACTCGATTGCCAGTACTTGCGTAAATTCTTCTTGAGCAGGAAATTTATGAGCCAATGCCCAGCGTGGGGCACGCGATACAAAGCCAAGCTGTTGTTGTAAGGCGATATCGTTTACTTTGTAGACAATCCCATCAATTTCATAGGGAAGTGTGGCACGTTGTTTTTCAATTTTATTATAATACGCTAAGCATTCGAGCACATTTTTGACTGTTTGAGTTTGTGGGCAACGCGGTAAACCCCAATGTTTAAATTGGTTTAGAATTGCGGTGTGTGTAGAAGCTAATTTTCCATCTTTAATTTGCCCGACACTATGTGTAAAAAAGGCTAATGAACGTTGAGCGGTAATTTTTGGATTTAATTGACGCAAACTTCCTGCTGCTGCATTACGTGGATTAACAAAAGTTTTTTCACCGGCATCTTTTAGACGCTTGTTAAGTTGTTGAAAAGCTTTTTTGGGAATGTACACTTCTCCGCGAACTTCTAAGTAGGTAGGGTAATCTGAACCGCGCAGGTGTAAGGGAATACTTAAAATTGTCCGGATATTTAAAGTAATATCTTCCCCAGTATTGCCATCGCCGCGAGTCGCGGCACGAGTTAATTCTCCTTTATAGTAGGTTAAGCTCACAGCAACACCATCTAATTTGGGCTCACAAGCATATTCTATTTCTTTCTTGGTATGTAAGCGTTCTTGTATACGCTTATTGAAGGCGAATACTTCTTTTTCAGAAAAAGCATTTTCTAAAGAAAGCATGGGGATAGCATGTTGGACTTGTAGGAAGGATGTTAACGGAGTGCTGCCAACACGTTGAGTAGGGGAGTCATTGCTAATAAGCTCGGGGTGTTGCTTTTCGAGATCTTCTAATTCACGAAAAAGCTTGTCGTAAGTTGCGTCACTAATTAATGGTTCGTCGAGAATATGATAACGATAGTTGTGCTCGTTAATTTTTTTTTTAAGCTGAGCTATTTTTTTTATAATGCTATCGTTAGGCATAAGCATGAAGTTGAGAGTGATAACGTGTCAAATCGTCAATGGGTAGCAATTGCCTATCGCATAAGGTACCGCCTAAGTCTTGTGCGAGAATTTGTGCTGTATCCCACATTACATCAAATGCAGTCAGTGCGGATTTGACCTTATGAATTGACATAAACAGACATAATCCAGGGCAAACTATTTCACCGGTATTATCTAAATCAAACGTTCCGGGTTCAATAGCCGAAGCTAGACTAAACAAAAGTTCTGTTTTGTTAATTGGATCAGCATAAAAATGAAAAATATTCATTTTGCCATAATGAAAGCCTGCGCTCGTTAATGTTTGAATAAGTTCATATCCTCGATAAGGTCTTTGTGTGGGGGCCATTAATTGTAAAATAATATAGTTATCAATGTCATGTTGAGTTGAAGTGTTTGTGTGATTTGTGTTTTCTTCTTGGCTTGATTTAGTTAAAGTAGGTTCGAGTCGCGATGTGAGTGGTTCGGTTTTAGATGGAGGCTGCGTTATTAAATGATCAGTATTTAAGTGTATTTTTTCTTTTTTACTACGAAAATTTCCATGCCAAATAATAAGTATTAGGCCAAACACTCCCAGAAAAATAATGCTGGGTAAAATAATGAGTAAGTAGTCAATATCCATTATGTGGGTACCTCGGCCATAGCGATGGCTTTTTCTAGATCGACAGCGACCATCCGTGATACACCAGGTTCATGCATAGTTACACCTGCTAAATGATGTGCCATTTCAATCGCTACTTTATTATGGCTAATAAAGATAAATTGTACTTCATTCGACATCTCTTTCACCAACTTACAAAATCTTAGAACATTCGTGTCGTCTAAAGGGGCGTCAACTTCATCTAACATGCAAAAAGGAGCAGGATTTAGCTGGAAAAAAGAAAAGACTAAAGCAGTTGCGGTCAACGCTTTTTCTCCTCCTGAAAGAAGATGTATGCTGCTATTTCGCTTTCCTGGTGGTTGCGCCATGATGCAGATACCACTATTCAGCAAATCCGATTCTTGCAGTTGTAATGACGCAATACCGCCCGAAAATAGTCTTGGAAATAATGTAGTAAAATTTTGATTGACCTTATCAAAGGTCTCTTTAAAACGATTACGCGTTTCTTTATCCATTTTTTGAATGGCTGTTTGCAACATTTCTAAGGCGGCTGTTAAGTCTTCAAATTGGTCTTCTAAGTATTTTTCACGCTCTGAAACGAGCTGTTGTTCTTCTAAAGCAGCTAGATTAACCGCACCTATCTGTTCAATACGCTGGGTTAATTTAGTGAGTTGTGTTTCACATTCTGCAATATCAATTTGCTCAGAGGGGATTTCTGATAATAGTTTTTCCAGTTCATAACCTTCTTCTTGTAATTGTTCTTCTAAGGTTTTAGCGCGTACACGTAATTCTTGTGAAAGTAAACGTTGTTGCTCTAAGGCATCACGATCTAAGTTAAGATTGGTTTCCAATGTTTGCAATTGGTCTTCAGTGTATTTAATTCTATTGTCAATGGTTTCTAATTGCGTTTGGCTTTCTTTAAGTTTTAAGCCCAGTTTATTTTTCTTATCGATATGATGATTGAGTTGTTGCTCAAGTGAGCTTATCGGGTTTTCAACAACGTTGAGGATTTTATGTAATTGGCTAAGACGTTGTTCCAATTGCAATTGCTGTTGTTTTACATTGGATAAACTGGCAAGTTCAGCTTTTAGTTGATGATCCGCCGCTTGTAAGCTTAACTCAAGTTGATGAAATTCTGCTTCATAAGCTTTAGTGACACGCACTGATTCATTGAGTTGACTGTGAAGTGACTCTTTATTTTCCAAGTGTGTGAGCCGTTGTTTTTCCATTTGCTGCAGCTGAGTATCTGCTATTTTTTGCTCTTCGCAGGTTTGCTGCAATTTTCCTTGTGTCGTTTCATTAAGTTGTTTGGTTTCTTGCAATTCTTGTTGTATTACTTGAATACGTTGTTTAGCTTGATTTATCCGCGCATGTTGTACAGTTTGGCGCGCGCTTAAATCTGCTTGTTGGGCAATCAATTCTGCATAGTGTTTTTGTTGTAGAGTTTGAGCTTCTTCCAGTTCTTTTAATTGCTTTTGAGTGTGCAGAAAGTATGCTTGTTTCTTATCAAGCTGTTCTTGAGTGTCTTGTTGTATTTTTTGTAGTTGAACTATTTCGCGTTCACGTTGTAATAAGCCTGCTTTATCATCACCTGCCGCAGTTAAACGAATCCAATGGTTACCTAAACAAATCCCTTCGCGTGTGATGATGGACTCATAACTTTTTAATTGTTTGGTATGTTCCAGGGCTTCAGACATAGTCTCTGCTACATAGACACCCGCTAATAAGTGTTCGAGTGGCCACGGAGCTGTAAATTTGCTGCTGATAGGCGCTAAGGCTAATTGATTCTGAAAGGTCGATGCAAAATGTTCACATGGCATCGATTTTGTCATTAAACTAACGGTATTCGGCGGCGGGTTAGTTAAAAACTCGTCTAAAGAATCCCGGTCGGTAAAACATACTGCTTGAATATGCTGATTTAAAGCAAGTTCTACAGCACGTTCCCATCCTGATTCAACTTGCAATAGCTGAGCCAATCGAGGCTGCTCGGTTAAATTATGTTTTTTAAACCATTGCAGTAAAGTATGTTCGCGTTTGCCTAAAGCTTCTTGTTGCAAGGCCATGAGTGAAGCATATTCGCCTTGAGTGATCTGTAAGCGGCTTTTTAATTGATCGAGTTCTTTAGTGGCTTGTTGTAAATGGGAACGCTGCTCAAGAATTTGTTGAGCAATCTGTTCGCGTTGTGTTTTACATTGAGTTTGTTTTTCTAAAACTTGCGCTAAAACTTCGTTCAAATCTTCAGGTTGTTCATTCTGTGAGATTAAAATTTTAGATTGTTCATCGTGATCCTGCTGCAAACGCTCAATACGCAGTTTTAAAGTTTGTGATTGTTGTTGATGGTAATGGTTTTGTGTTGCAGCAATATGTTGTTGTTGTTTTAGTTCAGAAAAAAAGGTTTGAATTTTTTCCCATTTTGTTTGCCATTCTGCATAATTTTTTTCAGCTACTTTTAGCAAAGATTGGCTTTGCTCAGCAGCTACTTGAAGTTCATTTTGTTTTTGCTGAAGTTCGCTAAGTGTTTGCTTGATTTGAATCTGATTAGTTTCGCTGGATTGGCATTGCTGTTCAAGAACCAATTTCTTTTTGCTTAAATCGGCTAGTTCCTGTTGATTTTGCTGAAGTTGTGTTGTCTGCGTACGTAAGTTTTCTTCCAAACGTGTTATGTGATTGCCTAATTCGTAATATTCTGTTTGAAAACTATTACAATTTAGCCTTGTTTGAGTTTGTTGAGCACGATCAGCTACTATTTGTGCTGATAAATGCTGTTGTTCAAGTTGAGATGTGTGTAGTTGTTCTTCAACACATTGTATTTCAGTTAATTGAGTCTGTAGTTTTTTCTGAAAAGCTTGATAGCGTAAGGTCTGTAGTTGAGCCTTTAGGAGCCGTTCTTCTTGCTTAAGTGTTTTATAGCGTTCGGCAGTATTGGCTTGTCGTTGTAAGTGCTTAAGCTGTTTACTAAGTTCTTCTCTTAAGTCATTTAAACGATTTAAATTTTCCTGTGTATGTTCTAAACGTAATTCCGTTTCACGACGCCGTTCTTTATATTTTGAGATTCCGGCGGCTTCTTCAATATAGGCACGAAGCTCTTCGGGTTTAGCTTCTACTATACGGGAAATCATACCCTGTTCAATGATGGCATAACTGCGCGGACCTAAACCAGTGCCTAGGAAAATGTCACGAATATCGCGTCTACGACAACGCGTCCCATTAAGTGAATAGATCGATTGACCTTCACGAGTGATTTCACGTCGGATCGAAATTTGTGTGTAACTACTGTATTGGCCGCCTAGGCTTGCATCGGAGTTATCAAAATTCAGCTCAATTGCTGCTTTGCCTAGAGGTTTACGGCTATGACAACCATTGAATATCACATCATCAAGTGATTGGCCACGTAGTTGCTTTGCTGAGCTTTCACCCATAACCCAGCGTATGGCATCGATAATATTCGATTTTCCACAGCCGTTGGGTCCTACAATAGCGGTAAGATTACTAGGAAAAGCCACCGTGGTGGGGTCAACAAAGGATTTGAATCCTGCTAATTTAATACTTTCAAGACGCATAGGGTATTAATATCAATTTAATATAGGCAAAAGTATAGCATTTATAGAAAATATAAAAGAACAATTAGCTGAATAATAACTAAAAATGCAAGTTTAACTAGTTAAAGAGGAGGGATTTAATAAAAAAGCCTAAACATACGCTCATTTACGGGGAACGTATATTTAGGCTTTGCAAGTTATAAATAGGTTCTAGTATCGATTGCCTGAGCTACCTGCAAGGCTGCTTCCGGCTACTGCACCTACTCCTGCACCGGCTATTGTAGCTATGGTTCTGCCTGAACCACCACCAATTGTGTTACCTAGAAGACCACCTACTGCAGCACCACCTAAGCCACCTGCAACGCGTCTTTGATCAGGTGACATCGTATCACAAGCGGTAAGGCCTACTAATAAAACGCCTATTAAGACGCATGAATTAAATTTTTTCATATTATACCCCATGGAAAATGAAATAATTTTTGGACTTCACTCTTCGCACTTGAATTTTTGCCTGCATTGCCATTTAATTCGTAATCCTCATGTATCTTTAATACATTCCGGTTGCTCATTATCGTGGCATCTAGTCGAAAAATTCAATTGCTATGAGTATATTTATCTATGGTTCTTAACAAAAGTATAGGCAGCGGGGGAGCTAAATACCAATTATTACCACTAAAAACGTTTAAAAATTGAACAGTTAGATTAGGTTATAATGCAACTCCATTTTTCGTAGGACATCCTAATGCAAAACATCCAGTTGAAAATTTTGGACTCCCGATTAGGAGAAGAATTTCCCTTACCTAGCTATGCAACGGATGGGTCTGCGGGGCTTGATTTACGCGCTTGTACCAAGAAGACTATCCAATTATTACCCAATCAGACCGAGTTAATTTCAACCGGTTTAGCTATTCACATTGCTCAGCCAAATTTAGCGGCTGTAATTTTGCCACGCTCGGGTCTTGGCCACAAACATGGCATTGTACTCGGGAATCTCATCGGTCTCATTGATTCAGATTATCAAGGCGAGCTGTTGATTTCTTGTTGGAATCGTGGTCATAGTGAGTTTGCCATTCAACCAGGGGATAGAATTGCACAATTGGTATTTGTACCCGTCGTTAAAACGCAGTTTGAATTGGTTCCAGAGTTTGTAGAAACTGATCGCGGCGAAGGTGGTTTTGGTCATTCGGGTGTGGAATAGTTTTTAGTCATTTAAAATTTGCAATGAATTAACTATGCATATAAATATTGTAGATATAATTTATGGTTATAATCTTTATCGAAGTATAATTGAAAAATACGAGCTCTGTTTTTTTCAGAGCGATAACTTCTTTTGACTTTGTGAAAAGCAATGTTACCCATTAAACAATATCTTATCGAGAGAAAAGGCACTAAATAATTTTTAATAAATTTATTAAAGAACAACAACCCTCATTAGTTTCTTCACAATACCAGTTGGCAAGGATTTTATGGGGCTATTAAACCGTCGACAACAGATAAAATATTGTCTTGTCTTTAATTCTCCCTCGGATAATAAATTCCGAGGGAACTGGATTTAAAAATAAAGAATTAAATTATATTTAATATCTTTTTTTACATACTATTTTTTAAACGTTGTGGTACCAATTTTTTTGGTAGCTCACTATTAATATTTCGATCTGTTGGAAAAAATAGGCTAGGACCTGTATACGGCCTATTATTTTTTGTCTCACTAATGTTCTGATAAATAGGTTGTACGGAAATTTCGTCACCACTATCACTATCAAAAGAAGATTTATAAGAAAACAAGTTTTCAGTATTTTTATTGGCACTATTTAACTCAATTATTTCCTCGCGGTTGTCGATAACTATTTTCTTTTGAGCTCTATTTCCCAAGTATTGTAGTAAAGTAGCCATCGCTATGCTAGCTAAGATATTCATTGCATATCCAGCAGAAGCCTCTAGCGGATTTTCTTCAAAATCCTTACTAGTCAATAACATTGCCATACTATTCAAGAAAAATATTAAATTTAAAGCCTGACTTATTTTACCTTCGCCAATAAAATGTTTTACTATCGATCGTATCCCTTGTATTGCAGTAGCACATAATAGACTAGAGCCGAAATAAAACCCTATGCTAGAGATAATACTTACTTCTTCCTCATGAGCGTTATGGCGCATCAAAAAGCTTGCGGGACCAACAAATGAAGCATGAATGAGGTTAATACTAGTACTTGCTAGAGGCAACACAAAAAAACTTCCTACCCTGTTTATGGTTTGTTTATAAAAAGGATATCTTGTCATCAATTTCAATTTTATCTTTCCGACCGCAAAAGGCATTGAACCATTTAGTAAGCCTATAAAAAACTCTACAGATAATCGCTCTAACAAGCTAAAAGTAAAAAACCTATTTCCTATGTAAGGAAAAAAATCTTCTTTTACTGCTAGATTATTGTCTATACAGAAATCTTGTGCAGGATTAGCAACTTTTGGAAAACTTGCTAACAATCGTTTAACGTTAGCATAATCCTCGGAATCTTTACATTTTGATAAAATCAGTTGTCGAGGCGTGTTGATATTATGTACAGAATTTTTATCTAAAATTTTATAAGCACCTTTAGAGAGCAAATATTGAAGAATATGAAAATTACATTTTGTTTTAACAGCAATAAGTAATAAAGGAGTTTTTTTATCTATGGATAAACCATTAACATCAATGTTACCAAAGTCAAAAGCTCCTTTAATATACTGTAAATCCCCATATTCAAGAGCCCCCAACAAATTTTTACTATTGTTGTTACTATTTGAAATAGTAGAATTTGTTACAGGGATTGATATTGTTGTAATTGGCACTTTTGGAAATTCATTTTTTAACTTATGTCGATAAACTGAACATTGATTACTATCCCAATTTTGTACTTTTCTTCGGTAACTTTGACTCCATAACTTTGCATTGGAAAATTGTAAAAAGTCTTTATTCCAAGATCTAATTTGAATGTCTTCAAATCCTGCTAACTGAACAAGGTTTTGCAATATATTCCAATTTGATTTTTGCATTATATTAATAAACTTATTTTCATTTTTTGTGTAACAATAATTTGTTATATCTAAACAATCTACATCTAACTGTCCTTTAGGAATTTGATAACAATTATCACCATAAATAAACATTTCCATTAGAGCGCCAACAAAATTTTTTTCTAATTGCATAATTTTTGGCTGATTGAATTTAGATTCACAATCAAAACCTTTATCAGTCAATTGG
>Ga0075365_10000742_pt1 | contig 13205 bp, 11 predicted proteins | sample EndMetdeltDD1765_FD_71387 | JGI IMG/M metagenome (GOLD analysis project Ga0075365, IMG submission 71387) | Populus endosphere microbial communities from Tennessee, USA - Endosphere MetaG P. deltoides DD176-5 | ecosystem: Host-associated > Plants > Roots > Endosphere | place: USA: Tennessee... | reverse complement strand
AGGTAGTGGCCCTCGACGTCCTTGAGCAGGATCACGGCCGGGGCCCGGTCCATGAACGCGTTCATCCGGGTCTGGCTCTCCTCGAGCTCGCGTCGCAGCTGTTGTCGCCCGGTGATGTCGAACAGGGTCGCGACGACACAGAGTCGACCATCGATTTCGATCGGCACCAGCGCGGCGATCGTCAGCCGCGGGCCGAGCTCGGGGTGTTCGATCGTGATCTCGATCTCACTGACGGATCCATCGAGATGCAGGCTCTCGCTCGGCGCGCGGCCCGTCGAGTATTGAATCGCTTCGAGCTTGTAGCCGTCGCGAAGGTCTTGGTCAGTGATGCCGAGCAATCGTCGACAGGCTGGGTTGGCGGTCAACAGTCGACCGTCTTCGATGCGAACAAGTGCGAGGGCGGCCGGTGAGATCTCGTGGATCAACTGCACCGGATCGGCGGTGGCGCCCGCGTCATCCAAAGCGTGTCCCAATGTCGTGACGGCGGCAGATTGACAAGTCCATGCGAAACCCCCGCGCAGCGTAGCCGACACGCGGAGGCGCCAATTGGTTACACACAGTGGTTAACCCTCGCTCTCTGTGATCACCCGCTCGATCGACGCCAGCGTTGGATCACTGGCTCCAGCGCTTCGGTCTCGTAGATGCAGCTGAAGGCTTCGTCGACACCCAGCTCGAAGACGACGTAGCCCTCCTTCTGCTCGAAGCCGGCGGTGGCAAGCAGCTCCTGGTGCTCGGTGCCGTCGACGCGAACGCCATAGCCGCGGACGTAGAACTCGCCGGCGCCGCCCTCGTCATCGGCCACAGTGCAGTGCAGTGCGTACCGACCGTCGATCACGAGATCCTTGCCCTTCGGCGAATTCGGATACATGTACAACGCGAGCCGGCCACCTTTGATGCGCGCGCTCACCGGGTGGACGCGAGGCAGCGCGCCGTCGCGCACGGTTGCCAGGTAGTTCGGTGCTTCGTTGAGGCGTTGCTCGCCGACAACCGCCAACGCAGGGGCATCTGCTGCGAACGAACTCCAAGGACTCACCCGGTCGCGGCTCATCGAGCAATCGTAATGACGTTCGTCGTTCAACGGAACCGGGCGCGGGCGACCCACGCAAAGGCTGCAACGGCGTCGAACGGTGGGTCGTTGCGGACCACGCGCTCGTACACCTCGGCCGTCGCTGCCTCAGCACCGGCGATGAGATCGTCGGGGTAGCCGAACGTCGCGCTGTGCCGCTCGAACTCCTCCCGATCGACCACTTCGACGTGCCCGTCGGTGGTTCGAACGACATCGAGGTCGAGATCGATCCACGTGACGCGGTCATCGAACCACTCGGCCGGCGTGTTGATGTTCACGTACAACGGGGTCGTCGGGTGGTCGATCCGCCACGCCGGTATCCACCACGCGTCCGGCTGGATGAGGAGCAACGTGTCCTGTGGCGCGACACGTCCGACTTCGTGCCCCAGGAGGATCGTCCGGCCCGACCGACCCCAGAACCAACTCCCGAACTCGTCGTCGCCGAGGTGCTCGGCCACACCTCGAGCGTGCGGATGACCACCCCATTTGGTGCTGACCAGCTCCACGCCTGGTGTGATCAATGGATCAGCTCCCGTCCTTGCCGGCCGTCACCGCGGTCATCGCCGCATCGTAGGCTGGCGACGGCGGAACCGGCGGGCGATCGCGCAATCCCCCGCGCTCCACCGTGCATTCATCGAACCGACGTGCACTGTTCGGTGAGAAGGTTCGGCGTTCGTGCGACAGGTCTCGGGCCTGATCGGCAGCGGTGTCGATCGTCTGATCCATGTCCCTTCGGACGTAGCGCGCCCCGTCCGCGCCGCCTCGTCCGAAGGGACAGGCAAGCCTCGTCGCACGTGCTCAGAGCTGAGCGTCTCAGAGGCGTGGGTCGACGGGCTCGGATTCGAGTGCCAGGACGCCGAAGACACACTCGTGCACGCGATGGAGGGGCTCGTTGCGGACAAACCGTTCGAGGGCTTCGATCCCCAGGCTGAATTCGCGCACGGCGAGACTGCGCTTGTGACCGAGCCCTCGCTCGCGCAGTCGCGTGAGCTGCTCAGGTGAGGTGTACTCGGGGCCATAGATGATGCGCAGGTATTCCGGTCCACGGCACTTGATGCCGGGCTGGACAACGCCGCGCTTCGTGGTGGCGACGACATCGACGGGCTTGACCACCATTCCCTCGCCGCCGGCCGCTGTGAGCTCGTCCCACCACGCGATCGCGGCGGCTTCAGCGGCAGGGTCGTCGAGGTCGACCTGGACCGTCCGCGTTGCGCGGAACGTGTCCGGATCGAGCTCGGCGAGGCGAGTCGCCAACTCGATGTGCCACGGGTGAGGGTCGAGCGCCCGGACGCGTCCCTCGGTCGCGAGGACCTGAAACGGAGCGAGGCGGAGGCCGTCGAGTCCAGCCGTCGGCCAGCAGTAGCGGCGGTACGCCTCGACGAACTTGGCCGCCATCGCGAGGCGGTCGGCGGCCCTCTCGACACGCACTGACGTCGAGTCGATTCGAGCCGCGACGGCCGACCAGACGTTGTGCTCGGCGCGCAGCGTCGCCTGCGCGGCAGCACCGACGGACGCGTATTGAGTTCGAAGCAGGTCCTCGGCCTTGGCCGACCACGGCAGCAGCTCGCAGTCGAGCACGATCCAATCGGTCGCCAGCTCCGCCCAGACATCCAGCGATGTCAGCGCCGCGCGCAGCTTGGCGAGCATCGCCGACTCGAGCGCCTGGTCGGCGAAGAAGGAGCGGCCCGTGCGCGTGAAGATCGCGCCGAGTCCGCCAGGCGCGACGCCGCCGAAGCGACGGGCGACCGAGTGCTCATCGCGGCATACGACGACGACAGCGCGCGAACCCATGTGCTTCTCCTCGCACACGAGCCGGGTCACGCCGTCGCGGCGGTACGCGTCGAACGCCTCGCGTGGATGTTCCAGCAGACCTTCGTGGGTGGTGGTCGACGGTGGCGACATCGTCGGCGGAAGGTAGACGAGCCATCGCGGATCGATCGCGAACCGACTCATCACCTCGATCGCGGCGGCAGCGTTCTCCTCGCGGATGGTGACAGTTCCGTTGAGCCGAGTCTGGATGATCCGCTTGCCCAAGACGTCGTCGAGGTCGAGGATGTCGACCGGTCGCTCCTCGACGGCGGGTTGCAGCGGGCTGGCGGGCTCGTAGTACGTCTCGCGCGCGGCGACGGAGACGATCTCGCGTTCGGGCCACCGCAGGGCGGAGAGCGAGCCACCGAACACGCAGCCGGTATCGATGCAGATGGTGCCGTTGATCCATACGGCCTCCGGAACCGGGGTATGTCCATAGACGACGACAGCTCGGCCGCGGTAGTCGTTGGCCCACTGGTAGCGAACGGGCAGGCCGAACTCGTCGGTCTCGCCGGTGGTGTCGCCGTACAGTGCGAACGAACGCACGGCACCAGACGATCGCCCGTGCATTGCTTCGGGCAGGCCCGCGTGGGCGACAACGAGCGATCCGCCGTCGAGCACGGCGTGGCTGACGAGAGAGTCGATGAATGTCCGGACTTCGGCCCGAAACTCGGGCGTCTCCCGTCCGAGTTGCTCCATGCTCTCCGCGAGACCGTGGCTCATGGTCACGCTGCGGCCGTCGAGGGCCCGACCGAGCTTGTTCTCATGGTTACCGGGCATGCACACCGCCGCGCCGGAATGAACCATGTTCATCACCAGCCGGAGCACTGCGGGCGTTGCCGGGCCGCGGTCGACAAGGTCGCCAACGAAGATCGCCTGTCGACCACGGGGGTGCGTTGCGTCGTCACCACCGGGCGCGACCTCCCAGCCCATCGTTGACAGGAGGTCGACGAGTTCGACGTGGCATCCGTGGATGTCGCCGATGATGTCGAACGGACCAGTCAGGTTCCGCTTGTCGGTCCACAGACGCGTGCGGACGATTTCGGCCTGGGTGATCTCGTCGACGCCGCGCAGGACGAAGACCTTGCGGAACCCTTCCCGCTGGAGGTTGTTGATCGAGCGTCGCAGTGCTGAACGCTGGTTGCGGATCACGTGATCGCCGAAGTCACGGTCGGGACGCGACGCGTTGCGCTCGCGGCAGACCTCTGGCGGAACGTCGAGGACGATCGCGTACGCGAACACGTGGTGGCGTTTGGCCAGCTCGACGATAGGCCGGCGGTCATCGGGGCGAATGCTGGTCGCGTCGATCACGACGATCCGACCTGACTCGAGTCGCTTGGCGGCGATGGTGTGCAGGACAGCGAACGCCGCGTCGGTGGCCGTCTGGTCGTTCTCGTCGTCGCTCACCAGCTTGCGGCAGAAGTCGGACGACAGCACTTCGGTCGGCAGGAAGTGGCGCGCTGCGAATGTCGACTTGCCCGATCCGGACACGCCGACGAGCGCGACAACACACAGGTCTGGGATCGAGATCTTCATCGCGTGAACACCGCCATCTGCGTCGGCGCGCCGAGATCATCGTCGGGCACACCGACGCCACTGATCGCGAGTGCGTACCCGTGTCGGTCAGCGACACCGGCGCACCACCTCGTGAACTCGTCGCGCGTCCACTCGAACCGGTGGTCGCGGTGACGCAGCGCCCCGGCCGGGATGGTGCTGAACAGCGCGTTGTACTCGACGTTCGGCGTTGTCACAACGGCCGTCCGCGGGCGCGCGCCACCGAAGAGCGCGTCCTCGAACGCCGGGAGGCGGGGCGGGTCGATGTGCTCGATGACTTCGATGACTGCGAGTGCGTCGAAGTCGACCAGGCGGCGGTCGCGATAGGTCAGCGCGCCCTGCCACAGGTCGACCCGGGCGCGCTGGCGTGGCGGCATCTCGTCGAGGCGCAGGCGCCGCGCCGCAACCTCCAACGATCGCCACGACACGTCGACACCGACTACTCGATCGACCCAGCTCTGCTTGAGCAAAGCACGGACGAGCGTTCCCTGGCCACAGCCGAGATCGGCGATGCGCTGCGCACCGCTGTCGCGTAGGGCACCGACGACGGCGTCCATGCGGAGGTCGTTCAGGCGGACGGGCTTCTCGAGCACGGTCTCCTCGGCATCGTGAGCCTGCTGCGCTTCGTCGGGATCGTCTGTCGAGCCGTCGGCCTCGATCAGTCTGGCGAGAGCCGCGCGAGTCAGCCGATGATCGTGACGGAGGTAGCGGTGCGCGATGAGTTCTCGCTGCGCGTGCGCGGCGAGCCAATCGCCACCGCGGCGCAGCAGCTTGTCGACCTCGTCGGCACCGACCCAGTAGTGCTTGTCGTCGTCGAGCACAGGCAGCAGTACGAACAGGTGCTCGAGCGCGTCCTTGATCGGCGCCGTGATCGTGAAGGTGACGTCGAAGTAGCGGCTCTCGCCCCAGTCCGGGAAGTGATCGTCAAGTGGCAACCGTGTCGCAGCGACGTCGTAGCCGAGGGGTTCGAACAGAGAACGCAGCACTTGCTCGCCACCGCGGCACGGCACGACGGGAAGACGGATGCTGAGCGGAATCGGCCGGCCGGCCAGCTCCGGACGATCCTTGCTGCGCCCGGTCATCGCCGTGCCGAACATCTTGTTGATCGCGACCGCCATGAACGAAGACGCCGCGTATGGGCGATCATTCACGTACTGCGACAGCGAGAATCCGTTGCCGGAAGGGCCTCCTCGGCGGTCGCGAATCAACTGGACCGGGTCGATGTCGACGATCAAGGCCGCGGTGCATGTCTCATCTGTGGCGACGGGATAGCAGACGCGCGCCATCCCGAACGGCAGCTCCTTCTCGTGCACACGATCGGGGTTCTTGTGGAGGAGAAATCCGAGGTCGGTGGCGGGCGCAGCAGACGACGTGATCGTCAGCAGCAATGCGGATCCTCTGTGACCGACTGGCTCGACTTCGCCGACATGGGATCAGCGTAGGTGACGGTCCGGACTGCGCCCGCCCGAGTTATCGAAGGCGCTCAGCCCCCGCTTGGTGCTGGGTCGTCGCGCTGACGTGGCGCTGAGTCCTTCGTCCGTGTCGGGTGAATCGACGTCAGGGCCGCGCCAGGGGGCGCTCAGTGCCGTCCCGCACTGTGGGCCGCACCCGAGCCGCACGAGCGGCCTGCACAAGGAGATGACCATGACCGACATGCGTGTTGACACGAAGACCACCTGGCCGGCGCACGCGATCAGCGGTGAATGGACGATCGAGGAGCTGCGCGACGCGAAGCCTGCGCCGCCGGGACGCCACGCCCGAGACCATCGCCGGCGCTGGTGGACTCTGTCTGTCCTCTGTCTCACGCTCGTGTTGGTCTCGGTCGACAACACCATCCTCAACGTCGCGATTCCGACGCTCGCCCGCGATCTCCGTGCATCGGGCAGCCAGTTGCAATGGATCGTCGACAGCTACGTGCTCGTGTTTGCCGGCCTATTGCTCACGGCCGGTTCGCTCGGCGACAAGCTCGGCAGACGGGGCGCGCTCATCGTCGGGATGGGTATCTTCGGCATCGGCTCGGTCGCGGCCTCGATGGCCGGCACTCCCGGCCAGCTGATCGCGTTTCGTGCGGTGATGGGCATCGGCGGCGCGTTCATCATGCCCGCGACCCTGTCGATCCTCACCAACGTCTTCACCGACGCCAAGGAGCGGGCCAAGGCGATCGCGATCTGGGCCGGGTGTTCCGGGCTCGGGGTCGCCCTCGGTCCGGTGACCGGCGGCTGGTTGCTCCAACACTTCTCGTGGGGCTCGGTGTTCCTCGTCAACATCCCGGTGTTGCTGCTGGCCATCGTCGGTGCACTCATCGTGGTCCCAACGTCGAAAGATCCCCACTCGCCCAAACTCGACGTCGGCGGGGCGCTGCTGTCGATGGCCGGCCTCGCTGCTCTGCTGTGGGCGTTGATCGAGGCGCCAGAGCGTGGCTGGACCAGCTCGACCACCGTGGCTGCGTTCGGCGCAGCGGTCGTTGTGTTGGGCATCTTCGGTTGGTGGGAGTCCCGGCAGGCCGAGCCGATGCTCGATCTCAGCCTGTTCAAGAACCCTCGCTTCAGCGCCGCCAGCGGTGCGGTGACGATGATCTTCTTCGCGCTCTTCGGGTCGCTGTTCATCGTCACTCAGTACATGCAGTCGGTGATGGGCTACTCAGCTCTGCAGGCCGGCGTTCGCTACCTACCGCTGGCCGGGATGTTGATGCTCACGTCACCCATCTCGGCCAAGCTGGCCGAGCGGGTCGGCACCAAGATCGTCGTGACGATCGGCCTGGTGGGTGTGTCGCTCGGTTTGCTGCTGATGCTGCGCCTCGAAACCGACTCCGGGTACGGACCGTTGCTCACGGGCATGCTCGTCCTCGCCTTCGGCATGGGGATGACGATGGCTCCTGCGACCGAATCGATCATGGGCTCGTTGCCGCCGGAGAAGGCCGGCGTCGGCTCGGCCGTCAACGACACGACGCGCGAGGTCGGCGGCGCGCTGGGCGTGGCCGTGCTCGGCAGCGTGTTGTCGTCGATCTTCGGCTCGAGGATGGACGGTGCGTTCGGTTCGGTCGCGGTGCCGCACGACGTTCGCGACGTTGCCGAGCACTCGATCGGTGGCGCACTCGCAGTCGCCGATCGAATCGGCGGCGAGATGGGCGCCACGGTCGCCAGGGCTGCTCGCACGGCCTTCGTCGCCGGCTTCCACACGACGAGTGTCGTTGCCGCGGGGTTCGCCGCCGTCGGCGCCGTGGTTGCGTTGGTGTTCCTACCGGCCAAGGCGCTCGGAGCGAAAGCAGCCGACCCCGCGGCAACGACGGTCGAGCCCGAGGGGGACGACACCGCCGAAGCCTCCGAGCCCCGGGAACTGCAACTCACCTGACGACGTTCCCGACTCTGGGTGGGATTCGATGCACCGGTGCATCCAAAGTCACCCAGAGTTCAGGTGACGATTCGGGCGCCGTTTTACGTGGGGCCGAGCCAGCGACGATACGCCGTCACATCGCTCATTCTCGCAGTTGAATCGGATCGTTGGCGTTCCGTCGTCGCATCCGCGCCGATGTTCTGGCGGCGTTCCGGGCTCGGTAGTCAGCTGGCTGCGCAGTGGTGCAACGCTGCGGCCATGAGCGAAACCGACACGACCGGGTTGCGACACCGCATCGAGCACGTCAACGGCATCCGCATCCACTGCGTCGACCAGGGTGAGGGGCCGCTGGTGCTGCTCGTGCACGGGTTCCCGGAGTCGTGGTACTCGTGGCGGCACCAGCTGCCGGCGCTCGCTGCCGCGGGCTATCGCGCGGTTGCGATCGACGTGCGCGGCTACGGCCGCTCGTCGAAGCCGGCCGCAGTCGATGCGTACCGGATGACGCAAAAGGTGCTCGACAACGTCGGCCTCGTGCACACACTCGGCGAGACGGAGGCCGTGATCATCGGCCACGACTGGGGTGCGCCGATCGCTTGGAGCTCGGCGCTGTTGCGGCCCGACATCTTCCGCGCCGTCGCCGGGCTTTCCGTGCCCTACTCTCCGCCCGGCGACGCCCGACCCTCCGACGTGTTCCGGATGATTGCCGGCGCGGAAGAGTTCTACATCGAGTACTTCCAGCAGCCGGGGAGGGCCGAAGCCGAGATCGAAGCCGACGTCCGGCGCTGGCTCCTCGGGTTCTTCTTCAGCATCTCCGGCGACGCCGGCGTGCCCCAACCAGGTGAGCCGACGGTGGCCCTGATCGCGCCCGGCACGAAGATGGTCGACCGGTTCACGTTTCCCTCAGCGATGCCGCCGTGGCTCACCGATGACGACGTCGACTTCTACGCAGCGGAATTCGAGCGATCGGGTTTCAGCGGAGGCCTCAACCGGTATCGCAACGTCGACCGCGACTGGGAAGACCTGTCGGCGTTCCGCGGCCAGCCGATCACAGTGCCGGCCCTGTTCATCGGCGGCGATCGCGACGGCCCGACACTGTGGGGCATGCCCTCCATCGAGCAGTTCCCGACAACGCTGCCGCGGCTGCACCGGTCGATCATCCTTTCCGGTTGCGGTCATTGGACTCAGCAGGAGCGCCCGACCGAGGTCAACGACACACTGCTCGATTTCCTCGCGTCACTGGACTGACGGGCGCTCGATCCTGCTGAGCCGGGCCGAGACGACAGGGATGATGATCGCTGCGGCAACGATGTGGCCGAGGCACAGAGTGACCTTCGTGCCGCCCGTCGTGTGGCCCGCGGCGAGCGAGGGCAGGAACGACAGCGCCGTCAGGGCCAGAGCGACAACGTTGTAGATGCGCTCCGGGCGGTTCGCCCAGCGGGCGAAGGCCAGGGCCAGGAGCACGCCGACGGCGCCGCACATGAGGGTGGCCGTCGCGAAGCCTCCGATTGGAATTCGTTCCGAGGTTCTCGCGCCGATCGAACCGGCCTCCAGCGACGCACCGAATGCGCGGCCGACGGTGGCGACGATCTCGGTGGCGATCGCGGCGGCGGCCGTAGCGAACGCGGCGACGCGCCAGGCGGGCGCCGTCTTGTGGGTCGAGACGAACGTGGTGTTCTGCAGTGCGGGATGGGTGACGCTCATGGCTTGCTCTCCTTGCTCGGCAGCGAACGTGTTCGCTGCGGTGTTGCCAAGGAGACGCCGCCGGCGCGTCAGACTCATCGGTCGACGAAGAGCTCGCTACGACGAGTGGATGCCGATCAGTTGCGCGGCTGCGGCGAGGGCCGCGATGTGATCGTCGACGGTCGCCAAGCCGGCGCGCATCGTGTCGAGCGTGAGATGCGAGGCACCGGCATCTTGCCACCGGGCAGTCTGCCGCGCGATCTGATCAGGATCGTCGGCCTTCCATGCGGCCCTGCCTTCCATGCCGATCGACGCCGGGTCGCGCCCGGCGTCGCGAGCGGCCTCGGCGATCACTTCGAGCGCGGTGTCGAGGTCCGGTCCAGGCCGCACCTGGGGAAACCAGCCGTCGGCGAGGCGGCCCATCCGCTTTTATGCGGCGACCGATGATCCGCCGACCCAGATCGGGATCGGTTGTTGCAACGGCATCGGTGCCAGCCCCGCCCCGCGGATCGTCTCGTACGTTCCCTCATCGGTGATGGTTTGCTCGGTGAACAGACGGCGCAGCAGCGCGATCTGGTCGCTCATCCGCCGGCCGCGATCGTCGAACGACTTGCCCAGGGCCTCGTACTCGACGTGGTTCCATCCGACGCCCACGCCGAGGCGGAACTTGCCGCCGGTGAGCAGATCGACCTCGACCGCCTGCTTGGCGACGAGCGCAGTCTGCCGCTGCGGCAGGATGATGACGCCCGTCACGAGTTCGACCGAGGTGACACCGGCGAGGAAGCCGAACATCACGAACGGCTCGTGGAACGTCGTCCAGCTGTCGTAGGGGCCCGTCCAGCCGGTGTGCACCGTCGGGTCGGCTCCGACGACGTGATCGTAGGCGAGGATGTGGGTGTAACCGAGGCCCTCGACCGCCTCCCCGTATGCCCGCACGGCGCCGACATCGCCGCCCAGCTCTGTCTGCGGGAACACGACGCCGATCCTCATCCGCGCACTGCTTCCGCGATCGCCTTCGTCGTGCGCGGGACGGCGATGACACCGGCGCGGGCGCCACCGATGTAGCCGTCGTCCTTCGTCCAGGTGACGGTGCCGTTGACGATGACGGAGTCGATGCCCTCGGAGTGACGGATCCAGCGGGTTCCGCCGCCCGGGAAGTCGTCGGACGGGATCTCCGGACCGCGGTCGATCGTCGCCGCGTCGAACACGACGACATCGGCCGCATATCCCTCACGCAGCAATCCCCGATTGGCGAGTCCCCAGATGGTGCACACGTCGGAGGTGACCTTCTTGACGGCTTCCTCGATCCGCAGTGCTCCGGTCTCGCGGACGAACTTCGACATCAGCAGGGCGACGTCGCCGTACGTCGAGAACGAGCCGACGTGCGCACCGACGTCGCTGGCGCCGATGTGCACGTTCGGGTGGGCGAGCAGCGGGCCGATCGCGTCCGTGTCGACGTGGCCGATGTTGGGGCGGATGAACCAGGTGCCGAGGTCCTCTTCCACGGCCAGCGCGATCAGCGCCTCGGCAGGCGATGTGCCACGCGCTGCGGCCAGCTCACCGACCGTCGTGCCGACGAGGTGCCGGTTCTTCTCCAGGGCAACGTCGCGGATGATGATCGTCGCCGCGTTCATCCCGAAGGTCGAGGCGCTGAGCTCGTCGAGTGCCTTCACCATCGTTGCCCGCGTCGTCGGATCGGTCAGCGCGGCCAGCTTCTCCGCCTTGGTCGGCAGGGAGAGCACCGGCCACCACCCGGGGATCACCAGGAACATGATGCTGCGCTGATCGAGCGTCCAGCTGATGTCGATCGGGCGGGTCTGCACCTGCGGCCAGACGCGCGCACCGGTCGCGACCTCGCGCTCCACGGCGGCCATCACAGCGGCGGTCGCACCCGGCGAAGCCGCGCTGTGGAACAGCGGCGAAAGCGTCGTCGGGATCCCGAAGCGGCGGGACAGATCGCCCAGCATCTCCACCCGCGAAACGGTGAGGTCGGCGTCGAAGAACTCGTGCACGATCTGCAGCATCCGCCCGCGCTCGCCGAGAACCGCGCAGAGCGCCTCGACCTCGCTGTGCTCGGCGAAGCGGCATGGCACCGGCATGAAATCTTCCTCGATGTCGACGTAGCTGGTGGACATGCCGACGGCGCCGGCATCGAGGCACGCGCGCAGCGCTGCGCACATCGCCTCGACCTCCCCGGTCGTCGCGGGTCGGCGGGAGTCGTCGCCGAGGACGTACATGCGTAGGACGGAGTGGCCGACGAGTGGCGCGACATTGAGCGCGAGGTCGGAAGCGAGCGTGTCGAGCAGATCCTCGAACGACTCTCCCCAACGCCAGTCGACCCCGCTCTCGAATGCGGCGGCGGGCATCTCCTCGATCAGCCGGAACATGCGCGAGAAGCGGTCGCGATGTTCGGTTCGCACCGGCGCCATGCTGAGCGAGCAGTTGCCCGTGACCACCGTGGTGATGCCGTGCTCGATCGTCGGATAGACGAACGGGTCGAACAGCAGTTGCGCGTCGAGGTGGGTGTGCGGATCAACGAATCCAGGCGACACGATGCGGCCCGACGCGTCGATCACCCGGTCGCCGTCTGCTTCGCTGAGCGGGCGGCCAACGCTGACGATCCGGCCGCTGTCGATGCCGATGTCGCCCCGGTAGCCGGGCAACCCGGATCCGTCGACGATGGTCCCGTTGCGGATGACGATGTCCATGGTTGTTCTCCTGGTGCGCTTCTGTTGCGGGTGGGGGTTGCTACTGGGTTTCGTCGACGAGCGTCGTCCACGGTCGGCCGACGAGTTGGTCGAGATCGGAGATCCCGGTTGCGTCGAGGGCGCGGTCGACGGTGTCGAAGGGCAGGCTCATCGTTCGCTCGGCGCCGTTCGGATACCGAAGCGCGATCGTGACCTCGGCGAGTCCGTCGTGACCGGCCGCCAGCGAGGCGCGGACGATGATCGGTTCGATGACCGGTTCGACGAACGGTTCGATGATCTCGCTCACGGCCGAGTCCTCACGGCAACGGTGGCTCGAGGTAGACGATGTCGCTGCCGAGCAGCTGGCCGGCCTCGCCGGTGGGGCCACGGCGGAGGGCAAGGTGCAGGTTCCACGACCGGAGGCGTCGTGCCGCATCCTCGTCGTCGGGCAGCACGCGCGCGGCGACCGTCGCGATGGTGTCGCCGTGGTGGGCGAAGACGAAAGTGCGCCGATCGTGAGCGATGCGCGCAACCTACCGTTTCGAGCCGCTTCCGGTGCGACCGGACCGAGCCGCCCCGAACGCCGTTGTGGAGTCGCCGTTCTAGAGTTGCGGCGATGATCACCGAGGACGACATCCGCATGATCGCCCTGTCGCTGCCGGCCACGACCGAACGACCGTCGTACGGTTCGCCCGGCTTCCGCGTCAAGGACAAGCTGTTCGCCCGCATCCGCCCGGAGGGCGATTTGATGGTCTATGTCGCCGACGAGGGCGAGAAGCTCGGCATGGTCGAATCCGAGCCGGACAAGTTCTTCACCACGCCGCACTACGACGGCTATGCATCGGTGCTCGTGCGTTACAGCGGGATCGATGTCGACGAGCTGGCCGAGCTCCTCACCGAGGCCTGGCGACTACGCGCCCCGGCCAAGCTGCTCGAAGCCTTCGACGCCGAACATGACTGACTGCCCGTCTCAGCCCGGACGATTGCTTCGGCGTCAGGGAAGTTGGTGGACGACGAACGGCAGCACCTCGCGCACCCCTGCCCGTCGGAGCAGTGCCGACGCGACTGTCATCGTC
>Ga0075365_10000741_pt1 | contig 13219 bp, 14 predicted proteins | sample EndMetdeltDD1765_FD_71387 | JGI IMG/M metagenome (GOLD analysis project Ga0075365, IMG submission 71387) | Populus endosphere microbial communities from Tennessee, USA - Endosphere MetaG P. deltoides DD176-5 | ecosystem: Host-associated > Plants > Roots > Endosphere | place: USA: Tennessee... | reverse complement strand
GTGAGAAACCCCCGCGCGATCTCTATACGCCGCGCGATGCTGTGGGACCTGAGTCTCCGGACGCCGGAAAAGTGGTAACACTGCCGCGTCGTGATGCGACCGAAGAAGACGACCGCTTTGCGGCGATTGATGCCTTTGCCCCAGCCGGCACGGCGCTCAACGAATCGCTTCGCGAAATCAATAAGGCCGACGCCTCGTTCGATCCGAAGGAATTCGTGAACGGCGCCCGCATGGCCTACGAGATGATCGTGATGGCGTTTGCCGACGGTGATCGCAAGACGCTGAAGAACCTCTTGTCGCGCGAAGTCTATGACGGTTTCGACGCTGCCATCGCTGATCGCGAATCCAAGGGTGAGAAGGTGAAATCTACTTTTGTCGGTATCGACAAGGCTGAAATCACTAGCGCCGAGATCAAGGGCACGGAGGTTCAGATTACGGTTCGCATCGTCAGTCAGCTGATCTCGGCTACTTACGACAAGGCTGACAAGCTGATTGACGGCGATGCAGAGAATGTCGCTGAGATCAATGATCTCTGGACGTTTGCGCGCGATACCCGCTCGCGCGATCCGAACTGGAAACTCGTGGCCACCGAATCGGAAACATGAGTGAAGACACCTCGGGCTTTGCCCTCCAAGCAATAGGCTTCGATGATCTGGAAGGCTGGAAGGATGATGATCCCTCCGGCCTTTTTGAAGCGATGGAGGCATGCCGGCGGCAGATCAATGAGATTAAGCCATATCGGACTGGCTCACTGGGGCTTGCGGTGCAGGATCTGCTGCCGTTGCTTGAGGCAGCTCAGAGTGAGAAAATATCATCGGCAGCCGATGCCCGGGCCTTCTTCCAGTCCCACTGTCGACCTTTCAGAATTCGCCCGACGGATGGCAGTCCGGGTTTCGTCACCGCCTTCTACGAGCCTGAGATTATGGTTTCAGCCGTAACGGATGATGAATATCGCTTTCCCTTCTATCGCCGCCCCGACGAGCTGATCGATCTTGACGAGGTCAATCGTCCGGCATGTCTGCCCGACAGCTACGCCTTCGGCAGGCTAAGCGACGGCCGGATTGAAGCCTATCCGGATCGGCGTGCGATCGATGAGGGATGCCTCGCAGGAAGGGGGCTGGAGATTGCTTGGGCAAAGTCGAAGGTCGATGTCTTCTTCGTCCATGTTCAAGGCGCCGCGCGCTTACGCTACCCTGATGGCAGCATTGGACGTATTAGCTATGCCGCGAAGGCGGGCCACCCTTTCTCGGCGATCGGCAAGTTGCTCATCGAGCGTGGAGAAATCGAACGATCCGAGATTTCGATGCAGGCCATTCGGCGATGGCTGGACGCCCACCCCCATCAGGTGGATGAGGTTCTTTGGCACAATCGCTCCTACATTTTTTTCCGTGAGGTTCCGACAGCAGACCTGAACGCCGGCCCTGTTGCCGCGGCAAAAGTGCCGTTGATCGCCGGACGTTCGCTCGCCGTCGATCGGCTCATTCATACTTTCGGCTTTCCGTTTTTCGTTCGCTCCGAGAATCTTGTCCATCTCGATGATGGCAAGCCGTTCGCGCGGCTAATGCTTGCTCTCGATACTGGCTCTGCGATCGTCGGTCCGGCGAGGGGTGATATCTTCACCGGATCCGGCGATCGGGCGGGAGAGCTTGCCGGAACAGTACGCCATGACGCCGACTTCGCTATCCTGCTCCCCAACGCGGCAGCGGCGAGGTTCGCCTGATGGCACGAGACCGGAAACTCAATGCCGATGAAAGGATACTTTGGGGTAAGGTGGCGCGGAGTACACGGCCAATGCCTGGCAAAAAGGATGAGTTGGCCGAGCTCGATGCGTTTCTGGCAGAGGCAGAGGTAGAAAAGAAAACGGCGGCAAGCGCGAAACAGACGTCTGCAGGTGTGGGCGGGGCGGCTACACCTGCGGCTCCCAAATCGCGATCCGGTGTTCACCACCCGCTTGAAAGACCCGTCAAACGTAAGATCGCAAAGGGCCAACTGCCGCTGGAGGCCCGGATCGACCTGCATGGGCTGGTCCAGAGCGAAGCTCACATTCTGCTTCTCGAGTTTCTGATGCGAGCCCATGAACGGGGAATGAGACATGTCCTCGTGATTACCGGCAAGGGCAGTTCGCTTGGCAGCGAAGGCGCTCTGAAGCGCGCCGTCCCGATGTGGTTTTCGAAGCCCGAGTTTCGGTATTTCATCTCTTCCTATGAAACGGCGGCCCAGCATCACGGGGGCGAGGGCGCTCTTTACATCAGGCTGTCGCGTCGCCATGGAGAGAGAGCATGACGCCGTTCGGCGAGGCGGTTCGCAAGCTGCGCGAGCGCAAGGGCGTCTCCCAGAAAGAGATGGCTGCGGCTCTCAATGTTTCTCCGGCCTACCTCTCGGCCCTCGAACATGGGCGGCGCGGCTTACCAACCTTCGATCTGCTCCAGCGGATCGCCGGTTACTTTAACATCATCTGGGACGAGGCAGAGGAACTCTTCCTTTTGGCCCGTTCTTCCGACCCCCGGGTGGTTGTCGATACGTCGGGTCTATCGGCCGAACACACCGCATTTGCGAACCTTCTGGCGGGTCGCATTCGGGATCTTGATCGTGCGACGCTCGGCGAACTGACGAACATTCTTAAAAGCGGCAGAAAAGCGGACGGAAAACGGTCATAATCCCCTGATTTATGGCCAGTTTGAGCGCGCCGGCATTGGGAACTGTGATCAAAAACCCTATATTCTGGCATGTAAAAGGCAGGTGATTCGCAAGTCTCGCCTCAGCCCCGACAACAGGGAAATTCTCGAAAAGTATGACCGATATACCCACGACGGAAAACGGCGTTAGCACCGAATATGGCGCAGACTCAATCAAGGTTCTGAAGGGCCTTGATGCAGTGCGCAAGCGCCCGGGTATGTATATCGGTGATACCGATGATGGCTCGGGTCTTCATCACATGGTCTACGAAGTCGTCGACAACGCGATCGATGAAGCGCTCGCAGGCCACGCCGATATCGTGACCGTAGCGCTCAATCCTGATGGTTCGGTCACCGTCACCGACAACGGCCGCGGCATCCCGACGGACATTCATACCGGCGAGGGCGTGTCGGCGGCTGAAGTCATCATGACGCAGCTTCATGCCGGGGGTAAGTTCGATCAGAATTCCTACAAGGTTTCCGGTGGTCTGCACGGCGTTGGCGTTTCCGTTGTCAATGCGCTCTCCGTCTGGCTGAGGCTGAAGATCCGCCGTCAAGGCAAGATCCACGAGATGAGCTTCACGCATGGCGTGGCCGATGCGCCGCTGAAAGTGACCGGCGACGCTCGCGATGAGACTGGCACGGAAGTCAGCTTCATGCCGAGTTCCGAAACCTTCACGATGACCGAATTCGACTACGGCACGCTGGAACATCGTCTGCGCGAGCTCGCGTTCCTGAACTCTGGCGTCCGCATCCTCCTGAGCGACAAGCGTCATTCGGATCTCAAGCAGGAAGAGATGATCTATGACGGTGGCCTGGAAGCCTTCGTCTCCTATCTCGACCGCGCCAAGAAGCCGCTCGTCGACAAGCCGGTGGCAATCCGAGGCGAGAAGGATGGGATTACCGTCGAAGTCGCGATGTGGTGGAACGACAGCTACCACGAGAACGTCCTTTGCTTCACCAACAACATTCCGCAGCGCGATGGCGGTACGCACATGGCTGGCTTCCGCGCTGCGCTGACGCGCCAGATCACCTCCTATGCCGATACGTCGGGCATCACAAAGAAGGAAAAGGTGACGCTGACTGGTGACGATTGCCGCGAGGGCCTGACCGCCGTTCTTTCCGTCAAAGTACCGGACCCCAAGTTTTCGTCGCAGACCAAGGACAAGCTGGTTTCTTCGGAAGTTCGCCCCGTTGTCGAGAACCTCGTCAGCGAAGCGCTAAGCACGTGGTTGGAAGAGCACCCGACGGAAGCCAAGGTTTTGGTCGGCAAGGTGGTCGAAGCTGCCGCGGCGCGCGAAGCTGCCCGCAAGGCGCGTGAACTGACCCGCCGTAAGGGCGCTCTCGACATTGCATCTCTGCCCGGCAAACTCGCCGATTGCTCCGAGCGCGATCCATCCAAGTCTGAAGTCTTTCTTGTCGAGGGCGATTCGGCAGGTGGTTCGGCCAAGCAGGGACGTTCGCGTGAAAACCAGGCGATCCTGCCCCTGCGCGGCAAGATCCTCAACGTCGAGCGCGCTCGCTTCGACAAGATGCTTTCAAGCCAGGAAATCGGCACGCTGATTACCGCCCTTGGTACAGGCATCGGCAAGGACGAGTTCAACGCTGAAAAGCTGCGCTACCACAAGATCATCATCATGACGGACGCTGACGTCGACGGCGCCCACATTCGAACGCTGTTGTTGACCTTCTTCTTCCGCCAGATGCCGGAATTGATCGAGCGTGGTCATCTCTATATCGCCCAGCCGCCGCTCTATAAGGTCTCGCGCGGCAAATCGATCCAATACGTGAAGAACGAGAAGGCCCTCGAGGACTATCTGATCGGCCAAGGCCTGGACGATGCTGCCTTGAAGCTCGGCAGCGGCGAGGTGCGGACCGGCCAGGACCTTGGAGAAGTGATCGGCGATGCATTGCGCCTCCGTGCGCTGCTCGACAATCTGCACTCGCGCTACAATCGCGCTGCCGTCGAACAGGCAGCGATTGCCGGCGCTCTCAATGCGGAAGCCGTCAGCGACCGCTCAAGGGCAGAACAGCTCGCCGGTGAGGTTGCCCGACGCCTTGATCTGATTGCTGAAGAAACCGAGCGCGGTTGGGAAGGCGGCCTGACGAGCGAAGGCGGGCTCAAGCTTGAGCGCATGGTGCGCGGCGTGAAGGAAGTCGTCGTGCTCGACATGGCGTTGATCGGTTCGCAGGACGCGCGGCTTCTCGATCAGCTGTCGGTTCGACTGAAGGAGATCTACCAGACACCGCCGTCACTCTCTCGACGCGACGGTGAGCTGGAAATTTCCGGCCCACGGGCGCTGCTGGATGCGATTTTTGCAAGCGGCCGCAAGGGTCTGACGATGCAGCGTTACAAGGGTCTCGGCGAAATGAATGCCGAACAGCTCTGGGAGACGACGCTCGATCCGAACGTTCGGTCGCTGCTGCAGGTCAAGGTCGCCGACGCGACTGATGCCGATGGCCTGTTTGCGCGCCTGATGGGTGACGAAGTCGAGCCTCGCCGGGAATTCATCCAGGACAACGCGCTGAGCGTTGCAAACCTCGACATCTAAGTGGAACTAGTTTCCCCTGCACGTTGCATCAAAAGCCCCGCGCCGAAGCGCGGGGTTTTTGTTTGAACACTAGTTCGCGATGAACTTGCCTCGGAAGGCGATATCCGAAAGGGGCTTGCGCTGGCTCGGAACTTCCCGCTCTTGGTTACGCTCCGAAAGCACACTCTTGTCGGCAAGACGTCCCACCGCCACGCCTGCTTCGACCCGATAGCCTTCGGGAATAGCAAAGGTTTCCTGGATTTGCTCGTGTTTGATGCCGCCCATTCCGTGTGCGTAGAAGCCTGAGAGCCGGGCCTGCAGGGCGAGATAGCCCCACGCGGCTCCGGCGTCGAACGAGTGCGTGTAGCTCTTCCGTCCTTCGGAAAAATCGCCGCTGAACCCCCTCGAGACGACGTAGATCAGCGCCGAAGCGTTCTTCGCCCATTCCTGATTGGATTCGACGAGGAGATTGACGAATTTGTCCCAGTCTTCGGAACCCTTGAGCGCATAGATGAAGCGCCAGGGCTGTTGGTTGGCGGATGACGGTGCCCAATGCGCGGCGTCCAGAATTGTCAGGAGATCTGATTCATCGATCACTTCGCCGGTAAAGGCACGCGGCGACCATCGTTCCAGGAACAACGGATTGATCGGGCATTGGGATTCGCGATTATTGCTCTTTGTCATGGCTCTTCCGAGTGCGTTTGTCAGGTATTCCAGGTAATGTGCAGTTCTTCGCGGAAAGCAAATCGCTTCAAATGGTCGGCGACGACAGTTTCATATCGCTCAAGCTGTGACGGCTCGGCGACCGATAGCGTCACGTGAAGTGCATTGGCATCAGCCGCAAACGTCACCTCCGCCGTGTCGCTGAAGGGCACGCGGCCATGTTCCGCGGTGAATTCCACGGCAAACTTGTGGCTCCAGTGCTTACATAGTTGCTGAAGGTACTTGCTGGCGTGCGCGGTGGCGACCGTAGACGTTGAAACAGGCATATCAAGCTCCATCTGCCCTGTCTTAGGCCCCATCCAATCGACTTGGCAAGCGAGCTTTGCTCCGCAGGCGGTGACAGTCTGTTTCAACAATAGTGGCCTCCCACGCGCGTAAGGGCACGCTAAGTTTGGCCAAAATCAGCAACCAGAGGAAAGCGTCTTGCTCGTAAATGGGAAGTGGACGGAAGATTGGCAGCCGGTACAGGCGAAGGACGAGAAGGGCGGCTTTGTTCGCCAGACGTCCAGCTTCCGCAATTGGGTAACGCGGGACGGTGCTGCAGGCCCGACGGGGAAAGCTGGGTTCAAGGCGGAAGCTGGTCGCTACCATCTTTACGTGGCCTACATCTGCCCGTGGGCGTCACGGACGCTGATCGGCCGAAAGCTTAAAGGGCTGGAGTCGGCCATCTCAGTTTCCATCGTTGAACCGGCGTTGACGAAGCAGGGCTGGCGCTTTGGCGCCTATCCCGGCGCCACGCAGGATCATATCCAGGGCGCAACCTATCTGCACGAGATCTATACCAGTGCTGCGCCCGACTTTACCGGCCGCGCGACAGTGCCGGTGCTCTGGGACAAGCAGCTGCGGACGATCGTCAACAACGAGTCGGCTGACATCCTGAGAATGATGAACGATGGTTTCGGCGATCTTGCTCGCCATCCGATCGATCTCTATCCCGCGGATCGCCGTCCTAAGATCGATGCTTTCAACGAGCGGATCTATTCGAGGCTCAACAACGGCGTCTACCGTGCAGGCTTTGCCACCACGCAGCTCGCCTATGAAGAAGCGTTTGCCGGCGTGTTCGAGTGCCTCGACTGCGTGGAGAAAGAGCTTGGCGATCGGCCGTTCTTGTTTGCTGACCACCCAACCGAAAGCGACATTCGCCTTTTTGTGACGCTGGTGCGTTTTGACACCGCCTATCACGGCTTGTTCAAATGCAATCTGAGGCGTCTTTCCGAGTATGCCAATCTTCGCCGCTTCTGCCGGCGGATGCTCGACTGGCCGGGTGTCGTCGAAACGGTCAATTTCGACCATATCAAGCGCGGCTATTACTCAATCGAAAGCCTCAACCCGACGAGGATCGTGCCGGCGGGGCCTGATCTGGCAGAAATTTTCTGAAGCGGCGTACCGCTTCGGCAAAAAGCCATAATGACACCGGTGAATATCTCGTTCATAGGTGATCAACACTTCGATCTTGCTGAGGAGGAAATGTTATGAAGCTTATGCGTGTTGGAGAAGTTGGCCGGGAGAAGCCAGCCATGCTTGATTCCGATGGCAAGATCCGCGATCTTTCAGGCCACGTTTCGGACGTTGGCGGCGATGCGATTTCTCCTGAGGGCCTGTCGAAGCTCAAGGCGCTCGACCCGAAAAGCCTGCCGGAACTCCTGCCTGGCCGCATTGGTGCCTGCGTTGCCGGTACCGGAAAGTTTATCTGCATCGGGCTAAATTTCTCCGACCATGCTGCTGAAACCGGTGCTACGGTCCCGCCGGAGCCTGTCATCTTCATGAAGGCAACATCGGCAATCGTTGGGCCGAACGACAATGTCTTGATCCCTCGCGGCTCGGAAAAGACCGATTGGGAAGTGGAGCTCGGCGTCGTCATCGGCAAGACGGCGAAGTATGTTAGCGAAGCCGATGCGCTTGATTATGTTGCCGGCTACTGCGTTTCCCACGACGTCTCGGAGCGCGCCTTCCAGACGGAGCGTGCGGGCCAGTGGACTAAGGGCAAGTCTTGCGACACATTCGGTCCGATCGGCCCCTGGCTCGTGACCAAGGACGAGATTGCCGACCCGCAAAACCTCGGCATGTGGCTGAAAGTTAATGGCGAAACCATGCAGAACGGCTCGTCGAAAACGATGGTTTATGGTGTCGCCTTTGTGGTGTCTTACCTCAGCCAGTTCATGTCACTGCATCCGGGCGACGTGATTTCGACCGGTACGCCTCCGGGTGTCGGCATGGGCATGAAGCCGCCGCGTTTCCTCAAGGCTGGCGATGTGGTGGAGCTCGGTATCGAAGGCTTGGGCACGCAAAAGCAGACCTTCCTGGCCGATCGCTGAGCCCGATTTCGCAATCGTTAAGCATTCGAGCGCACCATCATGCCGGGGGTGATTTTCCCGGCATTTCTTTTTGCGGTGCGGATAGCAATGTTGCTGCGCAACAAAAACCTGTTAATCTGCGTTGAGGTGCCAGCACGTCGTTGGAATGAATCCGATGCCTTTTCAATCGGCGTCGTCTTCCAGGTTAGAGAAAGGTGGCGCATCTCATGTTTTACCAGCTTTACGAATTGAACCATGCCGCATTGGCGCCTTATCGTGCTTTTGCCGATATTATGCGCATGGTCTATGCCAATCCGCTCAATCCTATTTCGCAGACGCCCTGGGGGCGTACGATGGCGGCAAGTCTCGAAATGTTCGAGCGCACGACCCGCCGTTACGGCAAACCGTCGTTTGATCTGAATGACACCGTCATTGGCGACCGAAAGGTTGCCGTGCGGGAAGAGGTCGTATGGTCGCGGGCTTTCTGCAATCTGCTTCATTTCGCGCGCAACGTTCCAAGCGTTCATACGACTGATCCGCGCATTCTCATCGTTGCGCCGATGTCCGGCCACTATGCGACGCTGCTGCGCGGCACGGTCGAGGCGTTGCTGCCTAACGCCGACATCTACATCACGGACTGGATCGATGCGCGAATGGTGCCTATGACGGAAGGCACCTTCGATTTCGATGATTACGTCGACTACGTCATCGAAATGCTCCGCTTCCTCGGCCCGGATACCCACGTGATTGCCGTCTGTCAGCCCTCCGTGCCTGTGTTGGCTGCAGCTGCGGTGATGGAGGCGGACAACGATCCATTTTCGCCTTCCTCGATGACATTGATGGGTGGACCGATCGACACGCGCATCAACCCGACAGCCGTCAACCAGCTTGCCAAGGAACGGCCGCTGGAGTGGTTTGCCGACAATGTGATTATGAACGTGCCATGGCCGCAGCCGGGTTTCATGCGCCCCGTCTATCCGGGATTCCTGCAGCTGTCCGGCTTCATGTCGATGAACCTCGATCGGCACGTGATCGCCCACAAGGAGTTCTTCATGCATCTCGTGAAGAACGACGGCGAGCCAGCCGAGAAGCACCGCGACTTTTATGACGAATATCTCGCTGTCATGGACTTGACGGCGGAGTTCTACCTTCAGACGGTTGACCAGGTGTTCAAAAAACATGCCTTGCCGAAGGGCGAGTTGCTCCACCGCGGCAAACTTGTCGATCCGGCCGCGATCCGCAATGTGGCGCTCCTCACTGTGGAAGGGGAAAACGATGATATCTCCGGCGTCGGCCAGACGAAGGCCGCCCAGACGATCTGCGTCAACATTCCCGAGAACATGCGCATGCACTACCTGCAACCCGATGTCGGCCACTATGGTGTCTTCAACGGATCGCGCTTCCGTCGCGAAATCGCGCCGCGCATCGTCAACTTCGTGAAGGAACATGCACGGACGGGAAAGCCTGTGGTGAAGAGGGTTATCAAGGGCGGAAAGTCCGGCTGATTTAGGAGCATCTGAATTAGTGATTTCATTTCAAAGTGTTGTCCGATTTGGGCGCGGACTGCCTTGAAGCTGGCTGGGGGTGTAACCACATCGATTCCAGCGTTCGGCATCTCGCCGGGCGCGGAAAATGCGAGGACACCGCACGATGAACCAGTCAGCATTGCTTCGGCCGGATTGGACTCCGGCTACCATTGCCCTGATGATCCTCGGCTTCGTGGTTTTCTGGCCTCTGGGTCTCGCCATGCTCGCCTATATCATCTTTGGGGAGCGTTTGCGCGGTTTCAAGCGTGATGCAAACAGCACCGCCGATGGATTCTTCGCCGGCTGCCGACGTTCGCATGGCCGTTATCGCCCTCATTTCTCGACAGGCAATGTCGCCTTCGACGATTGGCGGAAGGCCGAGCTCGACCGGCTGGAAGAAGAGCGTCGCAAGCTTGATGAAATGCGCGAGGAATTCGATTCCTACGTACGCGAACTGCGCCGCGCTAAGGATCAGGAAGAGTTCGACCGCTTCATGCGCGATCGCAAGAACGCCAAGCGCGACGACAACGGTCCGGTAGCAGAATACCAGACTCCGTGATCCCCAGGACTGTTCAGCACTGAAACTTTGAACCGGCATCCTCGATGCCGGCTTTTCTTTGCCCGCAATTCCAGCGAATCATGTAGAAAATTCCGATGTCCCCGCTCCTCGCAAAGCCACGCCGTAGCGTTCGAAAACCGGCTCCGCCCGAGACGCGAACGCTTGAAGTGGCCGGCCGCCGGATGCCGCTGACAATCAAGCAGCACGAGCGGGCAACCCGCATCACCTTGCGCATCGAGCCAGGCGGACGAGCCCTGAGGATGACAATCCCGAGCGGGTTGGCGCAACGTGAAGTGAACGCCTTCCTCGACCGCCATCAGGGCTGGCTACTCACCAAACTTGCCAAATTCTCGAGCGACTGTGGCCTGCGGGACGGTGGCACCATTCTAATTCGTGGCGCATCTCATCGTATTCACCACACCGGCAGCCTTCGCGGCCTGACGGAAGCGATCGTCGTTGATGGCAAGCCGGTGTTGAAGGTCAGCGGCATGCCTGAGCATCTCGGCCGCCGGATTGCCACGTTCCTGAAGAAGGAAGCGCGGGCCGATCTCGAGAGGCTGGCAACACTGCATGCCCGCTCGATTAATGCGCCGATCAGGTCGATCGCCGTGAAGGACACCCGCAGTCGATGGGGTTCCTGCTCGTCGGAGGGAAACCTGAGCTTTTCCTGGCGTATCATCATGGCGCCGCCGTCCGTCGTCGACTACCTGTCGGCCCATGAAGTCGCGCATCTCAAGGAGATGAATCATGGACCGCGCTTCTGGGCGCTCTGCAAAAAGCTCTGCCCGCACATGGAAGAGGCGAAGGCCTGGTTGAAGCGCCATGGCAGCCAGCTTCATGCCATCGATTTCGAGTGACGTAAGGCTTCTAAAATTCAGCTTTTGTCGCGATTTGGCTCGACTCCAATCGCATTTCGTGTCACTTCGCTGCCATGAAACCGGATATCAAAATCTGCGGGCTGAAGACGGCTGAAACAATCGATCGCGCCCTCGCGCGGGGTGCCACGCATATCGGCTTCATCTTCTTTGAGAAGAGCCCTCGCTACGTCGAGCCCGACATTGCTGGCAAGCTTGCGGAGCCTGCCCGCGGCAAGGCCAAGATTGTTGCTGTCGTCGTCAATCCAAGCAACGACGATCTCGATGAAATCGTAGCGCTCCTTAGACCCGATATCCTGCAACTGCATGGCGACGAAAGCCCCGAGCGCGTTCTGACCATAAAGGCGATCTACGGGCTACCTGTCATGAAGGCGTTTTCTGTGCGGACGGCCGATGATCTGAAGCGGGTCGAGGCCTATATCGGCATTGCCGACCGCTTCCTCTTCGATGCGAAGCCGCCGAAAGGATCGGATTTGCCCGGCGGCAACGGGGTTTCCTTCGATTGGAGCCTGCTCACTTGGCTTGACGACAATGTGGATTACATGCTTTCCGGTGGCTTGAACAAAGGTAACATTGCCGAGGCGCTTGCCATTACGAAGGCGCCGGGGATCGACGCGTCCTCCGGTGTCGAAAGCGCACCCGGCGTCAAGAACGTCGCAATGATCGATGAGTTTTTCGATGCGGTCGAGAGGGCCAATCAACCCGAAACGGCCTCAGGGAGTTGAGAGTGAACCAGACGCCAAAACCGAATTCCTTCCGCTCCGGCCCCGATGAAGACGGCCGTTTCGGTATCTACGGCGGCCGTTTCGTCGCCGAGACGCTGATGCCTTTGATCCTCGACCTGCAGGACGAGTGGAACAAGGCGAAGAACGATCCGGAATTTCAGGCTGAACTGAAGCATCTCGGCGCTCACTATATCGGCCGACCGAGCCCGCTCTATTTCGCCGAGCGCCTGACGGCTGAACTCGGTGGCGCGAAGATCTACTTCAAGCGCGAGGAGCTGAACCACACCGGTTCGCACAAGATCAACAATTGCATCGGCCAGATCCTGCTTGCCAAGCGCATGGGCAAGACCCGTATCATCGCTGAAACCGGCGCCGGCCAGCATGGCGTTGCATCTGCGACCGTCGCCGCCCGCTTCGGGCTCCCCTGCGTCGTTTACATGGGCGCGACCGATGTCGAGCGCCAGGCGCCGAACGTGTTCCGCATGAAGCTGCTCGGTGCCGAAGTGAAGCCCGTGACTGCCGGCCACGGCACGCTCAAGGACGCCATGAACGAGGCGCTGCGCGACTGGGTCACGAACGTCGACGACACTTACTACTTGATCGGCACGGCTGCCGGCCCGCATCCCTATCCGGAAATGGTCCGCGATTTTCAGGCCGTCATCGGCACCGAAGCCCGTGAACAAATCTTGGAAGCCGAAGGCCGCCTGCCGGATCTCGTCATCGCTGCCGTCGGCGGCGGTTCGAACGCGATCGGCATTTTCCATCCGTTCCTCGATGACGAGGGCGTCAAGATGGTCGGCGTCGAGGCCGGCGGCAAGGGCCTCGACGGCGACGAGCACTGTGCCTCGATCACCGCGGGTTCGCCGGGCGTTCTGCATGGCAATCGCACTTACCTGCTGCAGGATGGCGACGGTCAGATCAAGGAGGGCCATTCGATTTCCGCGGGTCTCGACTATCCCGGTATCGGCCCCGAGCATTCCTACCTGAACGACATCGGCCGTGTCGAATATGTACCGATCATGGACCATGAGGCGCTCGAAGCCTTCCAGACGCTCACACGCCTTGAAGGCATCATTCCGGCGCTCGAGCCATCGCACGCTCTGGCCGAAGTCATCAAGCGCGCCCCGAAGATGGGCAAGGACGAGATCATCCTGATGAACCTCTCCGGCCGCGGCGACAAGGACATCTTCACTGTCGGCAAGATTCTGGGAATGGGTGAGTAAGCATGACCGCACGTATGGACAAACGCTTCGCCGATCTTAAGGCGGAAGGCCGGCCGGCACTCGTCACCTATTTCATGGGAGGCGACCC
>Ga0075365_10000740_pt1 | contig 13220 bp, 9 predicted proteins | sample EndMetdeltDD1765_FD_71387 | JGI IMG/M metagenome (GOLD analysis project Ga0075365, IMG submission 71387) | Populus endosphere microbial communities from Tennessee, USA - Endosphere MetaG P. deltoides DD176-5 | ecosystem: Host-associated > Plants > Roots > Endosphere | place: USA: Tennessee... | reverse complement strand
ATCAAACGGCCTGCAGCGCGCGCAGGACGTCCACCAGCCCGAAGCCCTGAAAGTATTTCTCGCGCCCGAGATCCGTCGCGGTACTGCACAGGATCTGCTTGATGCGCGCCGCATCGCCGATCAGCTCGCGGTGCCGCGCGATCAGCATCGCCGCCGCGCCGCTGACGAACGGCGCCGCCATGCTGGTGCCGTCGAGCTCGTCGTCGGCGCCGCCCCGGATCGGTCCGCGGATCTGCTCGCCCGGCGCGACGATGTCCGGCTTGATCCGGCCGTCGCCGGTCGGACCGCGGCTCGAGAAGTAGCTGACCCCGAAGGTGTGCGGCTTGACCCGGTGCGTCGATCCGACGGTGATCACGTCCCGCGCGTTGCCCGGATCGGTGATCGAGCAGAACACGAAGTTGCCGAAGCCGATCTCCTGCTCGTTCCACCCGCGATTCCCCGCCGCCGCGACGACCACCACGCCCGAATGGACGACGCGATCGCAGGCGGCGCAAATCGGCGTCGCGCCGCAGCCGTAGTTGCGCACGTCGTGCGGAATCGAGAGGCTGACGTTGACGCCGTGGATCACCGGCCCCTCCCCGGCGGCGCGGGCGTTGGTCCACTGGACGAACTCGAGCGCCGCGAGAATCGCGAACTCGGTGCTCTTCCGGATCTGCGGATGGATCACGCGCAGGTCGTAGAGACTGATGTCGCGGCACACGCCGCGCAGCAGCACTTCGCGCTTGCCGTCCGGCCCGGCCGGGGCGCGCCAGTCGCCCGCCAGGATGCCGGCGACGTGCGTGCCGTGATCCGACACGAGGTGCGCGCCGTCGTCGTTGTCCTCCCAGCGGATCAGCGGCTCGATGAACGCCCAGTCGGGCGGCACGCGCTGTTCGAGCTGCCGCGCGATGTTCGTCAGGTTTCGCGTCGCGGTGTCGTGGAAGGCCGGAGGCACCGTCCGCCCGGGGAGCGCGGCCAGTTGCCCGACGAGAGCCTCGATGACCGCCGCGCGCTCCGGCGATCCCTCGGGCTCCGACGTGAGATCGAAGTTGCGGATGCGCTCGATCCAGGTGAAGTCATAGGTCGCCTTGATGCGGGTCGCGCCCTCGATCGTCTCCCCGCGAGGGCCTTTCGCATCGTGATCCTCGAACGCCGGGTGTGTCGTCTGCAGCCCCGAGTCGATCACCGCCCACGACACGTCGCGGCACGAGATGTCGAACACACGATAGGCCGCGTCCGCCTTGATCGTGCACATCGCGGTCGTGTCGGCCAGCGTGGCGTCGCGGTCGAGAAAGACCCGCTGGACGAGGATCGGCGGTTCGTCCGTCCGCGGCGGGACCGATCGGCGCGCCCCCTTCATGTCGGACGGCAGCGTCAGCAGCCCATGGAAGAACGGCTGCGCGATCGCCTCCCTGGCGGCGGCGGCGATCTCCTCCGCATGGCCGCCGATCCAGTCGATGAAGGCGTCTTCTTCCTGTTGCGTCCGCGGCGCCGCCGCGGGGAGCCCGTCGAGGACGGAGGGGTTGTTGCGCGCGGCGCGAAAGACGCCGATGAGCGCCGCCAGCGGCGCCGCCTGGATCACGCGACGGTCGATCGCCACGTCGGTGTTGGCGTAGACCTCCTGCCGCATCGAGACTTCATTTTCTTCCCGGCCCAGCCTGATGCGGATCGCCCGCTCGAGCATCATCTCCAGCATCGGGCCCGAGCGCTCGCCCTTTCGCTGGACGATGCCGAGGTTCTTGTCGTGCCACCAATTGCTCATCGGCAGCACGATGTTGATCAGCTCGTCGAAGTAGATCGTGACCTTGACGAAGTTCTCGAGCGGCGACACGCCAGGCGTCCGATCGCGTCCCGGGTGGTTCAGGCGGTATTGCGTGATCACCTTGTGCAGGGCGAAGCCGAGGTCGCCGGCACTGGTGCCCTTGCTGGGCGCGACCAGTACGCGCTGCGAGGCGTCCACGTTGCGAGCGAAGGCGAGCCATACGTCGGTCACGATCCCGGCGTCCTGGGTGAAGCGCTCTGTCGCTTCGCGGCGGGTCTTGCCGAGCAGGAAGAATTCGATCACGAAATCAGGAATCGTGGTCATGCGCTCACCCGTGTTGACGGACACTATCGCGCTTTTCGCACCGGTTGCCAAATCGCCGCCCCGGTGGCACGCCGGCATCTTCCGCCATCACGATGGGGAGCGCGAATCGCGGCACTGATTCGCGATTAACCCGCTGGGAAAGAAACGGGCAAAATCACTAGCCTACTTTCCGCTCCTCATCGCGTTGCACACTGACGCCGTCGACACGTCCGAGGGTGAGCGACAGACGCTGTGCCCTGACAGGGTCGATGGAGTGAAGAGCGATGGCGAAGGCCAGCAAACCCCCCGTTCCGGGATCCGGTAACCGCACGCGGATCCCGCCTGAGATCCTGGCGTTGGAAGCCCGCCTCTTGGCCGCGTGGCGAGCCGGCGATCTCGCCGCGTGCGAAGTCGAGTGGGAGCAGTTGTGGCGCTGGTTGTTCCCCATGGCCTTCGCCTTCTGCCGGAAACTGTGCCGCGACGAGGCGACCGCTCGCGCGTGGGCGACCGCCGGTGTGGCCGAGGCGTGGATGGAGATCGACCACAAGCTCCGGAACGGAAAGGAGGCGCGCGCCGCGGAGGGTGAGTTCGTCGCCTGGATCGTGGCCTACGTCATCTTTCGCTGCCGCGATCAGGCCGGCGAAGCGTTCCGGCGGGACAAGAAGATTTCGCACGACGACACGCACGACGGCGGGCAGCGCGAGGTGGCCGTCGACGCGCCGCAGGAAGAGCTGCTGGTTCTCGATCAACGCGATCGAGGGTCGCTCCGGCGATTCATTGCCACCCTCAACGCCTTGCGTGTCCGGGCCGCCGCCGCGCCGGTCCTGGTGGCCCTGATCGATCAGATTCTGGTCTACCTCGCCGAGTCTCTCGCGGCGACGGTTGCGGACAAGGCCCGCGTCGTGCAAAGCCGCGATCTCGCGGAGCTGGTCGACCTCGCCGACATCGCGCTGCTGGACGTGGAAAAGACGCCGCTGCGGCGCTTCCTGCAAGAGCGCCTGCGGATCACCTCCGGCATGTTGTCGGTTCACCTGTACCGGCTTGGTCTGTTGTTTCGGGCGTTGGAGGCAAGCGATGGCTAGTGCCCGGGCCCGCCGCGAAGCTCAGGCCGCGCACGGATAGAATGGCGCGGATGGGGAGCAACGGGACGAGCCGGGCGGACTGCCACCAGGTTCGCTCGCGCCTGCGTGCCTTCGCCGACGATCGGCTCACTCCGCTCGAGACAGCGGAAGTCCAAGCGCACCTGCGGGGCTGCCAGTCCTGTGCCGAAGCCTTCGCCATGCTGCTGCTGGGCGACGTCGTGCGCGGCGACATCCCGTCGGAACCACCGCCCGTGATGCCGCCGTTCGCCTCGGTGGCGCCTTTCCTGGACGCGCACAAGGATCGCCGGGGCCGATTCTGGTCATCGATCCGTGAGGGTCTGCAGTCGGCGGATGCCGTGGTCGTGGACTGGGCCCGGCAGCGCGCGACGGAAGTCGCGGTATTGCTGTCCGGCATCGCGCCGCCGAGGCCGAGGCTCAGCACCCGCGGCAACGTCTCGCCGACGCTGGCCGGCGGTTCGCCGATCGTCGCGCCGGTGCTCGACGGCCGTGGTGAGCCGACGGGAACGGTCGTGGGATTCGTCGTTGTCTCGTCTCCCCTGGTCACCGCCGACGGACGCTTCACGATGCGCCTTCAAACGCAGGCCGCGGACTACGACGGGTGGACCGCGGTGTGTACGCTGACGGCCCTGGACGCGCCCCCGCTCTCGTTCAAGGGGGCGATCGCTCCCTCTGCGGGGGGACCCGCGCGAGACGTCGTGATCGACGAACCGGGGCTCCCGGCGTCGAACCTTCCGATTCCGCTCGACCGGCTGACGCTGGCGCTGGTCGAGGCGTAGCGGGCGACACACCCGCGCGATCGAATCGCTTGATCGAAGCGTGGCGCCGACACAGAATGTGTGCGCTCGCTCCGATTCCGGAGCAGACCCGTCGACCCGTGTGACAGCGATCTGCCGATATGGTGCATCCATTCGCATGTCCGCGCATGGCGCGCGCGCTCGTCGCCGCGACCGTGGGGATGAGCCTGAGTGGCTGTCGTGCGGACACGGCCGACGAGGCGCCCGCCACTCTCCGGCCCGCCCACGTCGTCGACGCCGCGATCGCGCCGGGTGAGACCCACAGCTACCGCCTGTATCTCGAGGTCGGACAGGCCGCCCGGGTGAAGCTCGATCAGGGCGTCGAGGACCTGGCGCTGTCGCTGTGGCGGCCGGACGCGACGGCCGCGGAAACGTTCGACCGGCGCGAGCGCGGTCCGGAGACCGCGACGGTCATCGCCCGCAGCGCCGGCATCCACGAGATCCGCGTCGTCGCGCCACGGCCGCTCGGCACGCGCGCACCCTATCGGCTCGCGTTCGATGCGTTGCCGCACCGCGTCGAGGAGCGAGACCGTCTGCAGGCGGAGGCCGAGGCGCTGGAGACCCGTGCCAAGACGGTCCCGGCCAGCGCCCGCGCCGAACAGAAGGCCGCGGCACTGGATCTGTTGAACGAGGCGCTGCGCCGGTGGCGGGCGCTCGCCGACGAGTCGGGGCAGGCGACGACGCTGGCGCGAATGGGCGACATGATGCTGGCCGGTGGCAGATTCGGCGACGCCGGCGCGGCATACGAAGAAGCGCTGGCGCTGCCGTGGACGCACGACCAGGACGTGCAGCAGGCGGTGCTCCTTACCAACTTCGGCGTGACCCAGGGACGCCGCGGGCTGCTGGCCGACGCGAGAGCCTCGTTCGGGCGCGCGCTGGTCATCTGGCGCGCGCGCAACATGGTGGACCCCGACGCGGCCGCCACGCTCATCAACGAAGGCAGCCTGCTGTTCGAGGCCGGCGAGTACCGCGAAGCGCTGGCGCGGTTTCTCCCGGCTCAGGATATGCTGCGCGCACGCCGGGATCGCCGTGAAGCGTTCGTGCTGAGCAACATCGGCATGACCTACGGAGCGATGGGAGATCTGGAAGGGGCCCGCACGTACCTGACCCGCGCCGTCGAACGATTTCACGCCGCCGACAACGCGGCGGAGCGGCCGGCCACGGCCCGCGCGCAGGTGCGGCTCGGGCAGGTCGCTCTCGACACGGGCGACACGGCGGCGGCGGAGGCCAACGGCCGTGAGGCGCTCGCGCTGGTTCGCGAAGCCGGAGACCCGATCGGCGAAGGCGGAGCGCTCGACCTGCTCGGTCAGGTCGCCGCGGCCGCCTCGCGTGAGTCCGCCGCACTGGAGATGTTCGGCAAGGCTCTCGAGGTCTATACGAAGGCCGATATGCCGCGCGGCATCGGTACCGCGTTGCACCACCTCGGCGCTCTCCATCGCTCCAAGGGACGGCCGACGCAGGCACGAGTCCTCCTCGAGCGTGGCCTCGCGATTCGCGAGAAGGTCGGGTTCCGGGACGCTGAGGCGGAATCGCACTATGAGCTGGGCCTGGCTTACCGCGACCTCGCCGCGTTGACGCCGGCGGCCAGCCACCTGCGGCAGGCCTCGGATCTGCTGGACGATCTTCGCGGCCGCGTCGCCGGCGAGTACTCGCGCCTGATGTACGTCGCCGCGCGCCGCCGCTATTTCGCCGCCTACGTGGACACGCTCATGCAGCTCCACGAAACCGCGCCTGCCGCCGGCTATGCGACCCTCGCGTTCGAGGCGTCCGAGCGCGATCGCGCACGCGTCCTGATCGACGCCCTGGTCGAGTCCGGGGTCGACATCCGGCGTGACGCCGATCCCGCGCTGATCGAGAAGGCGCGCGACCTGCGCGGCCAGCTCGATTTCTGGTCGGCGCAGCTGGCGCGCCACATCGATCGGAAGAGCCCGCCAGACGCCATCGCGCGCGCGCGGCAACACGTCGACGACGTGCTCCTCGCGACACGCGAGACCGAGGCGCGGCTTCGCTCGCAGAGCCCGCTCTACATGGAGCTGACTCATGGCACCGTGCTCCCGCTCGCACGGATTCAGCGGGACATCGTCGATCGCGACACCATCCTGCTGCGCTACTTCCTCGGCGATCGCCGCAGCTACGTGTGGCTGGTGACGCCCGACTCGCTGGACGTGGCGTTCCTGCCGCCGAAAGCCGTCATCGAACGTCACGTCTGGCAGGCCGTGGCTGACGTGCGGAGCCGGACGGACCCCATCGACGGGCACGGCCGGCCGTTCGGCGACGCCGGCCGGGCGCTCAGCGACGTCCTGTTCGGCGGCATCGCCGCCCGGCTCGGCGCCAAGCGGCTCCTGTTGGTCTGTGACGGCGACCTCCAGCGCGTACCCTTTGCCGCGCTGCCCCTGCCGGGAAGCGCGGAGCCGTTCGTGGCACGGCACGAGATCGTGATGCTCCCGTCGGCGTCGACGATGGCCGCGCTCCGCCGGCGCGCCGCGACCCGACCGCCGCCGGCCAGGACCCTCGCGCTCCTCGCCGATCCGGTCTACGAAAGCGCCGACCCGCGCCTGCCTCGTTGGCGTCGTGCTTCGCCCGATCCTTCGCGGCCCGCGGGTGCGCCGTCACTTGGCCGGCTGCCGCTGCCGAAGAGCGAAGGCCAGGTGATCCTTGGCCTCGTTCCCTCGGCGCAACGCTTGACGGCGGTCGGCTTCGCCGCCAATCGCGACGACGTCCTCGGCGGACTGCTGCGCGACTACGCCATCGTCCACGTCGCCGCCCACGCCATCGTCGACGAAGCGCGGCCGGAACTGTCCAGCATCGTCCTGTCACAGTATCGATCCGACGGGACGCCGACCGATGGACGCCTTCGGCTGGGCGATATCGCGAGTCTCGACCTGCGCGCCTCGCTGGTGGTGCTTGGCGCCTGTGAATCGACGACCGGGCAGGATGTCCCGGGTGAAGGGCTGATGGGACTCGCGCGAGGATTCCTTGCCGCCGGCACCGGCGCGGTGGTCGGCAGCTTGTTTCCGATCGAGGAGGAGCAGACGCTCGAGTTCATGCAGGCGTTCTATGCCGAGCTGCTCGGCTCGCCGAATCGATCGCCCGCGTCCGCCCTGCGCAGCGCGCAACTGCGCATGCTCGAGCGTCCCCGCTTCCGCGATCCGTTCTTCTGGAGCGCGTTCGTGATCATCGGCGATTCGCGGTGACGCCGGCATGAGCATCGCGAGCGTTCGATGAACGGGCCCCATCAGCCACCAGACGACGGCGACGTCCGCTCATGGCTGTGGTGTCTCGATCCCGATCCGGCGGAGGCCGAGCGTCTCTACCGACAGTTGAGACGAGACCTGATCAGGCATCTCTCGTGGAGAGGCGACCCGGAAGGGATCGCGGATGAAGCGATCGCTCGAGGCCTGCGTCAACTCTCCAAGCGCGGGCCGACGTCGCTTTCCGCCGCGCGCGGGTACATCTATCGCACCGCGCACTTCGTCGGTCTGGAAGACTTGAAGAAGAACCGCGACGTCCGCAATGTCGATCCGATCGCGGAGCTGCCGTCCGCGGCGTCCGACCAGGCCGCCGTGGACCAGCGTCTCAGGATCGAGGCCGCGCTCAAGACGCTCGATCCACGCGAGCGTGAGCTGTTCGTCCGTTACCACACGGAAGGCGACCATGAGGCACTCTGCCGCGAGTGGAACGTAACGCCGGGCAACCTCCGCGTCATGATCTATAGGATCAAGCAGAAGCTGAATCTGGGCGAAGAGGGGACGAAACGTGGCTGACCTGCACGACGACGGGGTGATGACCGCGTTCCTTCTCGGGACTCTGCCGGAGCCCGGCCGGTCGGAGGTCGACCGCCGGCTGACGGACGACGAGGACTATTTCGAGGCGATGGCGGCGCTGGAGGACGAGCTCATCCTGCGCTGGCACCGCGGGCGCATGAGCGGCGACGAGCGGGCGCGATTCGAGCGCGCCTACATGGCGGTTCCCGCCCGTCGCGCGCGCGTCGATGCGGAGAAGGCGTGGCTCGACGCCATGTTCCCGCCGCCGCGACACGAGCCGCCGCAGGCATGGTGGTCGAGGGCGCGGCTGACGCTCGCCCCGATGCTGTCGCCTCGCTTTGCCCTGGTCGCCGCAACGCTGATCGTGGCGGTGACGACCGCGACGTTGACAGTACGGCCCAACCGGCCGACGGCCCTCGGCGAACCGCCGGACGTGGAGACCTTCACGCTGACCGCGGTGGCGGAACGCGGCGGGTCCAGCACCCGCACCATGGACCCCGTCCGCATTTCGCCGCAGACGAGGAGCATTCGCTTGCAGGTGGTCCTCGGCCCCGACGAGAAAGGACCCTTTCATGTCGTGCTCGAAGCGATCGACGGCCAGGCGTCTCACCAGCCGCCCGCGCCGACGGTCGACCTCGGCACCACCGCCACCGTGGTCGCGGTGACGATGGCGCCGAGCAGGTTGTCAGACGGAGATTACATCCTCCGAGTGCAGCGGCCAGGGGAGCGAGAACCCGAGGTCGTTGCGCGACGCGCGTTTCGCGTCTCCCGTGGACGTTAGAACACGAACGGCGACAGCGTGAGAATCACGTCCCAGATCACGATGACCATTGGCACCCTCCTTCTGGGGAGGGAACGGGATGGCCAACGGCAATCTGTTATGGCTGGCCGGGAGGCATGAGGCGTGGGTGAGCACCCGAAGCGGCCCGGCCGCCGTGCGGCGTTGATCGTCGGGATCGACGACTACGGACCGGGCTCTTCGTGGCACCGCCTCGAGTCCGCGGAGAACGACGCGCGACTCATCGATCGCACCTTTACAGCGCTCGGTTACGAGACGCTGCCGTTGTGCGGCCGCGAGGCGACGCTCGAACGGGTGTATGCGGCGATCCAGTCGCCACCCTTCCGCGGGTTCGAGGGCGATTCCTTCGTCTTCTACTTCGCCGGCCACGCCGAACAGGGGATGCAGGGCGAGCAGGTCTTCCACCTGTACAACTCGACGCCGGGCACCGCGCACTACGCGCGTGGCATGTACGACCTGGTCACGCTGTTCACGGCGCACATGCGCACGCGCCGGCTGATCGCGATCCTCGACGCCTGCCGCAATCGGGCCGTGCGCGGCTTGAACGGACGCGGCCTCAGCTTCGGATTCGACAACCGCGTTCCCGCGTCAGTCGATCAGACGGCACAGCGTGTCGCGGAAAACGCGCCACCCGGGTTCGAGGTGCCGCGGCTGTACAGCCTGCTGGCCTGTTCGCCGGGACAGGTGAGCTACGAGGATCCGACGGCCGGCAACGGCGTCTTCACCAGGTGTCTCGTCGACGAGATCGTCGAGCGCGGTGCCACCTATCCCCTCGATCGGCTCTATCGATTCGTGGCCGAGCGGGTGAGCCGGCGCTGTCGCGAGCTGGGCAATCTGGATCAGAGACCGCAATGGATCGATCCCTCCGGGACGGAGAGCGTCTTCCTGCACCGGATGAGCACCGAAGAGGAGCTCGCCCGTGCCGCCGCCGCCCATGCGCGCGACCTGGCCTATCGTGCGGCGCTCGAACCGTCGCTGCTGCTGGCGGAGAAACGCCAGTGGGCAGAGGCGCTGCGCGGCCTGCAGCGCGCCCACGACTTGTGCGACGAGCCGGGCGAGCGCGACGCGCTGCGGACATTCATCGCCCAAGTAACCGAGCACCTCACGCTGCCGCGAATGCCGGCGACGGCGGATCGCCTGCAGGACCTGCGGGAGGCGATCGCAACCGATGCCGCCGATCGGCAGCTCGATCAGCCCAGACGCCGCCCGCGCCAGACCGTGTCCCCATCGCCCGCCGCCGCGGTGCCGGCCGTTGTCGAGCGGGCGCTGAGCGCCTTCACCGACTGCATCGTCGAAGGTGACGAGGCGCAAAGCGCGCTGTTTCTCGAGCAAGCGACTGCCGCCGCCGGCTGGGATGACGCGCTGCTGGCCCGCGTTCGCCGATGCGCCCGCCTGGCGGCGCTGCGCCGCGACGGCCCGCGGCCGTCGAAGACCCAGTTCGGCGTGGAGTTCCTCCTGATCCCCGCGGGCGAGTTTCACATGGGGCCGCCGCGGGCGACGCGCGTCGTCCGCGTCGACGCGTTCTGGATCAGCCGGGCGCCGATCACGAGGAAGGCCTACGAGCTGGTGCGCCGCGCCGTGAACGCCGGACCGGCCGACCATCCCGTGACGGGCGTGCCATGGACCGCCGCGAAGGACTACTGCGCCAAAGTCGGCGGACGTTTACCGAGCGAGGCGGAATGGGAATACGCGGCGCGCGGCGGCCTCGACGGCTGTGACTATCCGTGGGGACGCCGCATCGATCCCGCCCTTGCCAACTACGGATCGTCCGGCACGAACGTCCCGGGCGCCTACGCGGCGAACTCGCTCGGGCTGTGGGACCTCGCGGGCAACGTCGCCGAATGGTGCGCCGATCTGTTCGTGAGCGATCGCGCGCTGCGCGCCGTTCGCGGCGGCTCGTGGCGAGCGGACGGACCGGCCTGCCGGGTGTGGGCGCGGGATGCCCGCCGTCCGGATCGGGGACTCGACGACCTCGGGTTCCGCTGCGTGCTGCCGGCTACCGGCGCAAAGTGACTCGGTCGAGACGGCAGGTCGAGTCGCGGTGATGGACGCCGAGGATCTCGACCCGCCGTTCACGGCCCAGTTCCGTTTCGCTCAGGCCCAGCATCTGTCGCTGTTCGGCCGGCGTCTGCCGTCGGAACTCGGCCAGTGAATGGCCGGCCAGCAGCCACCGCTTCAGCGCCGGCGAGTGCGAGTCGGCGTAACTCGCCACCACCACGCACTCAGGAGGAAGGCCGAGGTCGTTGACGAGATAGTCGCGGACGTTCGACGCCCGGGAGGCGGCGAGGCGCTCATTGCCGCTGCCCTCTGGAGAGGCATAGCCGATCACCTGGAGGTGGTTGGACGCAGACTGGTCGGCGCTGGTGCGTGCGCGCAGCCTGGCGAGGTTGTCGCCGAGCGCCACGGCGATGCGCCGCCGCGCCTCACGCGTCAGGTCCGCCTGGCCGGAGGTGAATTGGCTGTGACCGGCCTCGCTTTCGGCGATGGCAATGAAACGCTGCGGCAACGAGCCGCGCCCGCGCTGCGCGTCGCTCCAGCCGAGCGCGCCGACGACCAGCAGCACGGCAAACAACGACAGGACCAGCGCTGCGCCCGGTCCAAAGTCGTTGTCGTCGTCGTCGGCAGACCCGTGATAAAGGTGCATGGCCGGGCGCTCACCGCAGGAGGAGAATCAGCACGATCGCGCCGAGCAGGCTCAGTACCGCGTGCGGCAGGTAGGTCGCCAGCCAGGAGTCGCCGGCCGGATTGAACGGGCGCGACAGGCCGGCGATCTCGCCGCGGATGTCGCGAATCTCTTCACTGATCCCGGCCCTCACGCCGGCCAGGCTTTCAGCCTGGGCGCGGCTGATGTCGTCGCGGAGCTGCGAGGCGATGCCGCTGATCGTGCCGATGTCGTAGTACGACTTGAGATTCCGCAGGAACTCGTCGTGCGAGGACGAGACGCCCTTGAGGAAGTCGTCGAGCTTGGTCTTGCCGTCGCCGAGACTGCGCAGCGCTTCGTCGATGGTGCGGGCCTGCCCGGCGATCGCCTCGGCGACGGTGAGCACCCCGGTCTTGACGACCGCTGTCTGATCCTCGAGCCGCCGGCTCATTTGCGTCAGCGAGACCAGCAGTTCGTCGTTGTTCAACGAGTTCGTCGCCAGCGAGATCATCACCGCCGTCGCCTCGTCGAGTTTGCGCAGGTAGCCGAACTGCATCTGCCGCACGTAGTTCAGCAGCCAGCCGGCGAAAATGGAGACCGCGAGTCCCGCCACGCTGGCGCCGAACGCCAGTTGCAGCCCGGTCACGATGGCGCCAATCGCCCGGGCGCTCTGCGGCGACGAGGCCGGGGCCTCGGCCGGCGCGTCGGCGGTCGCGATCGCCTGTGCCGCGGGCTGTGCCGCATCCACGCTGGCGGCCCCCAGGATCGACGGAACCGTGTTGATGACGAGCACCAGTCCGATGAAGTGGCAGAGGATGCCCAGGCGCAGCGCCGTCTTCTGGACCGACTCGAGGCGCAGCACCCCTTCCATGCTTTCCCGGTGATACGGCTCGACGAGGTTGATCGTCGACTCGAACCGCCGATCCTGCGCCTCGGCGCAAATCCGCTGGAACAGCCGGTAGGCCGCGGGTTTCGGATCGGCCGGGTTGTCGGGCAGATGGTCGCTCTGCAGCGTGCTGACCGCGCGCCGCAATTCAGGGTTGAGGCGGATGGCGGCGACTCGCGCCGATGCGCTGCGTTCCACGTGCCGGGCCAGCGCGGTGTTGACGCCGAAGTCGCCGAGCGCGGCGCGGGCATGCCCGATGGCGCGGAATGCGAGCAGGAAGATCGGCAACGCGCCCCAGGCGGCGACGAAGTGGACGACCTCGAGCACCGTGTCGAACGACAGCGGACCGAACTCCGGCGGGTGGCGCGCCAGGGTCCACGGGAGCGAGAACACCGAACAGAGCAGGACCAGCACGACGCCGAAGGCGGCGCGCATCGAAAAGCTCGGATGGTCTTCGGCGAAGTAGCGGCTGCGTTTGTACTCGCGCGGACTGAGCCGGGCGCGGGCGGTCAGACCGTCGACCGTACCCTGTGGCGGCACTGCCGCCGGCGGCGCTTCTTCGGCGACGGGCGGCGTGTCTTCCGCTTCCGCATCGGGTGGATCGTCGGCGGCGTGCACGGTGGTGGTCATGGTGCGGTCCAGCCTAGCTGTCGCTGCCGTCGTCGCGCGACGGCGCATGGATGGCGTCGCTCACGGGCACCGACGAGGTCGGGGCGATCGCCTTGGGTACGGCGGACGGCAGCAGCATCTCGAACTCCGGGTCCGTGGGAATGAACAGCGTGCCCGGCGCGCCGCGCTGCTGATAGAGCTTCGTGAGCCCCTCGCGGACGTGGGCGATCCGCTTCTCCAGCTTGCTGGCCACTTCCGGCTCGTCCTCGAGGTAGGCGCGTTTGAGCTGCGCCGAGAGCTCGTTGAGCGCCTCCGTGCGATCCTGAATCTGCTTTTCCCACGTGGTTTCGGGTGCGGCGAAGGTCGAGTCCCGCAGATACCAGTGCGCGATGTGCACGCCGACACCGTACGAGCGGACCAGCCGCTCGTTGATCCACTTCTCGACGGACCGCGCGATCTGCGTGCCCGAGGCGTTGACGAGCTTCGTGAAATTCGCGTGGGCCGCCTCGTTGAGAAACGAGAGGACGTGCTGGCTGAGCTCCGCGCCGATCTGTTCGAGGGTCGGCCGTCGCTCCTGGAA
>Ga0075365_10000738_pt1 | contig 13242 bp, 14 predicted proteins | sample EndMetdeltDD1765_FD_71387 | JGI IMG/M metagenome (GOLD analysis project Ga0075365, IMG submission 71387) | Populus endosphere microbial communities from Tennessee, USA - Endosphere MetaG P. deltoides DD176-5 | ecosystem: Host-associated > Plants > Roots > Endosphere | place: USA: Tennessee... | reverse complement strand
GAGGTGCGCAGCGTGGCTGCGACGGTGCCGATCGTCGCCGGCAACATCGTCACCGTCGAAGGGACGCGGGCGTTGATCGAAGCGGGTGCCGACATCCTCAAGGTCGGTGTCGGTCCGGGTGCGATGTGCACGACGAGGATGATGACCGGTGTCGGCCGTCCGCAGTTCTCCGCCGTGCTCGAATGCGCCGCCGAGGCAGCCCGTCACGGCAAGCACGTGTGGGCTGACGGAGGCGTGCGCTACCCGCGCGACGTCGCCCTTGCACTCGCAGCCGGTGGCGCGAGCGTGATGCTCGGCTCGTGGTTCGCTGGCACGTACGAGTCCGCCGCCGACACGCTTCGCTCGCCCGACGGGCGGCTCTACAAGGAGAGCTTCGGCATGGCCTCGAACCGCGCCGTGAAGAACCGCACGCGCTTCGAGACGCCGTTCGAGCGCGCGGCCAAGGAGTTGTTCGAGGAGGGCATCAGCACGTCGCGGATGTACCTCGACGCGGAACGTCCCGGGGTGGAAGACATCCTCGATCAGATCGTCGCCGGCGTCCGTTCCGCGTGCACGTACGCGGGAGCGCGCACGATCCCCGAGTTCCACGAGCGGGCGGTGGTCGGCGTGCAGAGTGCCGCCGGGTACGAGGAAGGGCGCCCCCAGGGCACCAGCTGGTGAACGTCATCGCCATCGACGGCCCGGCCGGTGCCGGAAAGTCGACGATCGCCAGGGCGCTGGCGGCGCGGCTCGGCCTCGACTACCTCGACACAGGCGCGATGTACCGCGCCGTCACGTTCGCTGCGGTTGCGCGGGGCATTCCGGTCGATGACGTCCCCGCCGTCGCCGAACTCGCCCGATCGCTCAGTCTCGAGGTCGGCGAGCACGGCGTGCTCGTCGACGGCGTCGATGCGACCACCGAGATCCGCACGCCGGCCATCACCGCGGCCGTGAGCGCGATCGCCGCCAACAGCGATGTGCGCACCGAGCTGCGCGCCCGCCAGCAGCGCTGGGCAGCCGAGCACGGAGGCGGGGTCATCGAAGGCCGCGACATCGGCTCGGTCGTCTTCCCCGACGCGCGGATCAAGCTCTACCTCACGGCATCTCCGCGAGTGCGCGCCGAGCGGCGCGTCGCCGAGGCCGGCGGCGACATCGACGAGATCGAGCGGGCGATCGCGGTGCGTGACAGCAAGGACATCAATCGCGCCGACAGTCCACTGCGGGAGGCCGATGGCTCGGTCGTCGTCGACACGACGGGTCTGTCGATCGACGAAGTCCTCGACGAGATCGAAGCGCTCCTGAAGGAACGATCGTGAGCCCGAGATGAGCAAGGTCGACGCGTATCTCGCCAAGCAGAGCCTGCTCAGCAAGTTCAACTACCAGTTCTGGAAGTTCGTGATCTCCGGTGCGACCCGCCTCATCACCCGGATGCGTGTCGAAGGCCGCGAGAACGTACCGAAGACCGGCGGGTTCGTGCTCGCGCCGGTGCACCGCAGCTACATCGACACGCCGATCACCGCTGCGGTGACTCGCCGGCGGATGCGGTACATGGCGAAGGACTCGATGTGGAAGACGCCGTGGGTCGGTTGGCTGATCTCGTCCGTTGGTGGGTTCCCGGTATCTCGGGGCACGACCGACATCGAGGCGCTCAAGCGGTGCTTCCTCCTGCTCGGCCAAGGTGAGCCGATCGTGATGTTCCCCGAGGGCGAGCGCAAGTCAGGTCCGATCGTGCAGCCATTGTTCGAAGGCGCCGCCTACGTCGCGGCCCGTGGCAACGTGCCGATCATCCCGGTCGGCATCGGCGGCTCGGAAGCGGTGATGCCGAGGGGAGCGAAGATGATCTACCCGCGCAAGGTGCGGGTGATCATCGGCAAGCCGATCTATCCCGCCGTCCCCGAGAACGGCCGGATGCCCCGCAGCGAGATCAAGCGCCTCACCGCCCAGCTCCACGACGAGCTCCAGCGCCTCTTCGACGCCGCCCAAGCCGCCGTTCCGTCGCGCGACTAGCTTCGGGCGACAGCGGCCGCGCTTCGTGACACAGCCTGAGCATCGCCGCTGGGGTGGGGTGCCGGGTTCAGGAGAAGAAGGCAGACAGCGCGGAGGCGAGGTAGGCCGGGTCTTCCACGCCGCACAGCTCGCGGGCGGAGTGCATCGAGAGCTGAGGGACGCCGACATCGACGGTGGGGATGCCGAGCGCGGTCGCGGTGAGTGGGCCGATGGTGGAGCCGCACGGCATGTTGTTGCGGGAGACGAACACCTGCCACGGCACGCCCGCGCGCTCGCATGCGCGTTGGAACGCAGCGGCAGTCTCGCCGCTGGTCGCGTAGCGCTGGTTGCTGTTGACCTTGATCGCCGGTCCCTGGTTGACGATCGGGCGATGGCCGGGTTCGTGGCGTTCGGGGTAGTTCGGGTGCACGGCATGGGCGTTGTCGGCGGAGATGCAGAGCGACGTCGCGAGCGCCTGGTGCAGCGCCTCACGATCGCCGCCGTCCGCAGCGACGATGCGCTCGATGACCGTGCTCAACAACGGCCCGCTGGCGCCGGTCGCGCTCTCCGAGCCGACCTCCTCGTGGTCGAACAGGGCGATCATCGAGACATGCCCGTCAACGGGCACCGAGCCACACAGCGCGTGCGTCGCCGCCCAGCAGCTGACCTGGTTGTCGAGACGGCCGCTGGCGATCAACGACCGGTCCGCGCCCAGGATGGCCGCGGCGGTGATGTCGAACAGGCTGAGGTCCCACCACGCAATGTCCGCCGCGGCGACGGCCGCCCGCTCCGCCAGCCAGGACGCGAAGTCGCCCAGTCCCGGCGAACCGGTGCCCCACACAGGCGTGAGGTGCTGCTGCTTGTCGAGCACGAGGCCCTTGTCGTTGACGTCGCGATCGAGGTGGATCGCGAGTTGCGGCACGCGTGCGATCGGTTCGTGAACCGCGACGTCCACGGACGATCGGTCGCGCAGGATGACTCGACCGGCGACACCGAGGTCGCGATCGAGCCACGAGTTGAGCAGCGCCCCGCCGTAGACCTCGACGCCGAGTTGGCGCCAGCCGAGTTGGCCGGTGTCGGGGCGCGGCTTGATCCGGAGGCACGGCGAGTCGGTGTGGGCGCCGACGATGTGGAACGGGGCAGACGCACGCGGGGCGCCGGGGCTGCGCCAGGCGACGAGCGCGCCGCCGCGGATGACGAACCCCGCGCCGACAGACCGCCATGGCTCTGTCTCGAGCACCTCGTCGAACCCGGCGGCCAGCAACCGATCCGCCGCGGACCGCACGGCGTGCCACGGAGATGGCGACGCATCCAGAAAGGCGAGGAGATCGTCGATGGCGGCGTTCGGTCCGTTCACCTCATTTACCGTAGAGGCCGATCGGGAGGCCGGTGCCGCGCAGATGGGGCGTCTCGTTGACCGAGATGATCTGTCGTTGCCCGCCCGCGCCGGCGACGATGCGGTGGATCGACGTGTAGTTCGGGTAGAAGAAACCGGCGCTGTCGGGCGTGCGGAGCACTCGGGCGAGGAAGCAGTTGATCACACCGCCATGGCAGACGACAGCAACGTTCTGGCTGCGGTGCTCGGCGATGACCTTCTCGAGCGCGGCCTCGATGCGATCGGCGAACTCGGTGCGCGTCTCGTCGCGGTCCGCCCACGAGTCGTCGAGCATCTCCTGCCACCGCGGATCGTTCGTGGCCTTCAGCTCCTCGACGGGAACGTAGGCGCTCGACAGGCGGTCGTACTCGGCGACGTCATCGACGACCGTCACCGGTAGACCCAGTCTCGCCGCGAGGGGCGCCGCGGTCTGCACGGCACGCCGCATCGGGCTCGAGTAGATCGCATGGATCGGCTCGACTCCGAGGTAGTCGGCGAGGTGGTTGGCCTGGGCCAGCCCGTCGTCACTCAGCTCGGGATCGGCGGCGCCTTCGAGCACCTCCCGCCTCACGGGTAGGGCATGGCGGATCAGAATCAGCTCCATCGGTGGCTCGCGATCTTTGGCATCACCTTCTGAATAGCACCTCGAAGGGCCTCGCGTGCATATCGTTCGAAGCGGATGACCTCGATCTGGGCCGACGAAGCGGGACCGGCGGATGCGCCGCTGATCGCGCTGATCCACGGATCGATGGATCGGTCGGCCGGGTTGCTGCGCCTGAGTCGACGACTCGACGACTCGCTCCGTGTCCTGCGCTACGACCGCCGCGGATACGGGCGCTCGGCATCCACGGAAGCCTCTGCCGACCGATTCGACATGGATGCCCACGTGGCCGACCTGTTCACCTTGCTCGCCGGCCGCCGTGCACTGTTGGTCGGTCACAGCTATGGCGGGAACGTCGCGCTGGCGACCGCCGCGCGCCATCCGGAGATGGTCGCCGCAGTTGCCGTCTACGAGACGCCGCTGTCGTGGGAGCCGTGGTGGCCGAGAACAACCGCGGGCGCCTCGGCAACAGCGACGGATGGCGATCCAGCCGACGCCGCGGAGGGCTTCATGCGCCGGTTGCTGGGCGACCAGCTGTGGGAGAGCCTGCCGGCGAGGACCCGAGAGGTCCGCCGATCGGAGGGTCCGGCAATGGTTGCAGAGCTGCGCGACCTGCAGAGCAACTCCCCGTGGCTCGCCGAGCAGATCAACTGCCCGCTCGTCGTGTCGTATGGGTCAGCGGGCGCAGCGCATCATCAGCGGGGGATGCAGCTGGTCCACGACCGCGTGCCCGGCAGCACGTGCGTCGTGCTCGACGGCTGTCGCCACGACGCACCGATGAGCAACTCGCAACTGTTCGCCGCCGCAGTGATCGGACCGGCCGCTCGCGCGGCCGGCGATCCGTGGGCGGCGGCGTTCAGCCGTTCAGCGGCGACTCGATCGTGATGTCGTTGCCGAAGAAGCGGCAGGTTCGGCCGATGCCCGACTCCTGCACCCGATCGGCACATGTCTGCAGCGACTGACGCTGGTTCCAGACACCGAACGCGAGCGCGGCGAAGATGATCAGCGAGAGCAGCTTGCGGCTCATCCCGGCCATCGTCTTGGCCATCAGCAGGGCGATGACGATCAGCGCGATCATCGCCACGATGGCGATGTCCTTGGCGGTGGCGAGCGTCACGGCGAGCACATCGTCACGATAGGCGGCGATGTCCCGTTGGATCCGGCATGCATGCCCCACTCCCACGTTGTCCGCGTACAGTGACCCCATGAGCGACGACCGTCCGGTGCAACTGTTCACGTCCGGGCCACCGTCGACGGTGGTGCCCGACCCGGACCCGGAGGCCAGCCGCGCTCTCCAGCAGGCGCTGTCGGTCGAAGGCGACGGTCGCCGGGCTGCGGTTGCAGCCGTGGTTGCGAGGTGGCCGCGCTACGTCGACGCCTGGGCACGACTCGGCGACCTCGGCCGCGACGACATCGAGCGCTACGCGGCATACCGCGTCGGCTACCACCGCGGCCTCGACGAACTGCGCGCCAACGGCTGGCGCGGCTCGGGCTACGTGCGTTGGGCCGCCGAATCGAACCGCGGCTTCCTACGCGCCCTGCGCGGCCTCGGCCAGATGGCGGACAAGATCGGCGAGGATTCCGAAGCCGAGCGGATCCGGCTGTTCATCCTCCAGCTCGAACCATCCGGCGTGCCGGCCCAAGGCTGAGCACACGTGGTGCGATGCGCGTGCGTCCCCCCTGCGGGAGCGGTGCTGGTCGGCGGGATGAGCCGGCGGATGGGTCGGCCCAAGGCCCTGATCGAGATCGACGGCGTGGCGATGGCTCAGCGAGTCGCGGCGGCGATGCGGCGCAGCGGCTGCACACGGGTGGTGGCGGTCGGCCCCACCTTCCTCACCGCGGGTCTCGATCATGTCGCCGACCTGCACCCGGGCGAGGGCCCGCTGGGCGGAATCTTGAGTGCGCTGGCCGCCTGCGACGGTGCCCCGACGCTGGTCGCGGCCTGTGATCTGCCCTGGATCGACGCCGCGTCGTTGGCCATGCTGATCGAGGCTGCCGGCAGGGGCGAAGACGTCGTCGTCGCCCGCTCGTCACGCATCGAGCCCCTGTGCGCGCTGTGGCAGCCGTCCGCAGCCGACAAGCTGCAACTGGTCTTCGACGGTGGCGAACGAGCGGTGCACCGAGCCCTGCTCACCTTGGATGTTGCCGAGGTTGCCCTGCCGGACAGCGTGTTGACCAATGTGAACACCCCGGATGACCTGCCCAGTGAGTAGCGTTCGAGCACGTGGTAGTTGAAGAGATCAATGTCGAAGAGCTGGCTCGGCGCATGGACGCGGCCAACGAGGCAGGCGACACCGTGCGCTTGATCGACGTGCGCGAGCCCGATGAGTACGTCGAGGGCCACGTGCCGGGCGCCGAGCTGATCGTGCTCGGCACCGTTCCCGACAACGTCGATCGCTTCAGTGGCGACGGCCCGACGTACGTGATCTGCAGGTCCGGTGCGCGCAGCATGCGCGCCGCCAAGTTCGTGTCCGAACACGGTGTGGAAGCGATCAACATCGCCGGCGGCACTCTGGCGTGGATGGCCAGCGGTCGGCCGGTCATCACCGGCGGCGAACCGGGTGGAGCGTTGCCTTCGTGACCTATACGTGGATTGCGACGCAGGGCGAGCTGGAAGAGCTCGTCGAGAAGCTGCTCGCCGAACCTCGCTACGCATTCGATTCCGAGTTCCACCGCGAGCGCACGTACTTCCCGAAGCTCGCCCTGGCCCAGTTCGCCTGGCCGGGCGGGATCGCGCTGGTCGACCCGCTCGCGGTTGATGTGACGGCGATGAAGCCGCTGTTGGAGAGCGATGTCGTCTGCGTGATGCACGCCGCGCAGCAGGACCTCGATGTTCTCACTCATGCCTGTGGAGCGATTCCGCGGCGGCTGTTCGACACCCAACTCGCAGCCGGGTTCGTCGGGTACGGCACGCCGTCGCTGGCGAACCTGATGATGGGCGAACTGCGGATCAGCGTGCCGAAGGGCGACCGACTCACCGATTGGCTGCGCCGGCCGCTCACGGAGGACCAGAAGACGTACGCGGCGGCCGACGTCGCCAACCTGCTCGAGCTGCAGGACCGGCTCGTCGAACAGCTGGAGAAATCGGGCCGGCTCGGCTGGGCCGAGGCCGCCTGTGAGGAGCTGCGCACCCGCCCGGTCAGCGGCGCCGATCCCGACAGCGCATGGCTGCGGCTCAAGGACGTGCGGATGCTGAAGCCCAAAGCTCGCGGCGTTGCCCGCGCGCTTGCCGCATGGCGCGAACGGCGGGCGATGAGCGTCGATTCGCCGGTTCGTCAGATCCTGCCCGACCTGGCCATCCTCGGCATCGCCCAGAAGCAACCGAAGACGGTCGAAGAACTGGCCCACGCCCGCGGCATCGACGAGCGGCACTGGCGCGGCAACCTCGGCAAGGAGATCGTGGCCGCGGTGCAGGTCGGCCTGCGCGAGGAGATCCCGCTGCCCGCCGCCGAGGGCGACGAGCTCGAGCGGGGCATGCGCCCGGCGATCACGCTCGTGTCAGCATGGATCAGTGAACTCGGCCGGCAACGCAAGATCGACACCACCCTGCTCGGCACGCGTGGCGACATCATCGGCCTGTTGCGCAAGGACCCGTCGTCGCGCCTGGCCAGTGGCTGGCGAGCCGAGCTGCTCGGCGACGATGTGCTGCGCCTGGTCGAAGGCCGCGCCGGCCTGACGTTCGACGGTCGCGGTGGGCTGCGCCTGATCCCAGTGCCAGATCCCGCACCGCCCGTCGAACTGCCACTCGAGCCCGACACCGATACCGAGTAGCGGGACAATCCCGGGCAGGCGATCAGCCCCGCGTCACCTTGCGGAGGCGCTTCCAGAGGTGGTCGAAGGCATCGGAGACCTCGAACGACCGGGCGCCGAAGCTGTGGATCGGGCGACGTTCGCTGATGGCTTGGTTCACGATCACACGGGCCGGCACGACCGGCTGCCACACGGCCTTCTTGCCCACGATCCGGGTCAGCTCTTCGTAACGGCGGTCGGCCTCGCTCGAAACGGCTGGGACGCGGTTGACGATCACGCCGGCGAGCTCGAGATCGGGGTTGTGGTCATCCCAGACCTGATCGATCATGTCGGCCACGGAGGTGATGCCACGCAGGCCGAGCGCCGATGGTTCGACGACGATGATCGCATGGTCGGCGGCGGTGAGCCCGCTGAGCGTGAGGTTGCCGAGGCTCGGCGGGCAGTCGATGAGCACCGCGTCGTAGCCCTCCGCGACTTCCTGCAGCGCCGTCCGCAACCGGGTCGGCTTGCCCTGTTCCCGGACTTGCAGCCGCTTCGATCCGGGGATCAGGTGGATGTTCTCGTTCCACGCCGACTCGTAGATCGCGTCCGCCGCGGGGGTCTTGCCGATGACTTCGGCCGTCGACAGCTCGGGCTCCTCCGGGTCGATGCCGAGCACCCACGTGCTCGACGCCTGTGGATCGAGATCGACCACGAGCACCTTGTGCCCGGCCACAGCCGCGGCAGAGGCAAGTCCGGTGGTGACGGTGGTCTTGCCGACCCCGCCCTTCTGGTTCAGGAGTGCGACGATGCGGCCCATCCGCACATGTTGTCACGTACCTGTGCTGATCAGGGCGCTCTGCGGTGGCAGCATGCCGTCGAAGGGCATCGACGGATCGAACGGCACCGTCGCCAGCAACACCCGGTGATCGCTCGCGATCTCCAACCGCGACGGCGAATCGGAGAGGTTGAGCGCGATCGTGAAGATCCGATCGCCGAGTGAGCGTTCGTAGGCGAGAACGTTGTCGTCACGTTCGATCATCGTGAACTCTCCGATCTGCAGTTCCGGGTGCTCGTGGCGCAGGCGAAGCAGGTCGCGGTAGAGGTGCAGGACCGAACCCGGCCGCTCGCGCAGCGTGGCGACGTTGCACTCGTCGGCCGCGGCCACGAACGGCAGCCACGGATCGTGCGGCCAACCGTGGTCGGGCGTCGGGGTCCACGGCAGGGGAGCGCGACAGCCGTCGCGTCCGTCGACATCGACGACTCGGTCCGGCGGCACCTCCGCGTCGACCAGGCCGAGCTCTTCACCCATGTAGAGGAACGGGGTGCCCGGCAGGGTCAGCAGCATCACGGCAGCCATGCGGGCGACGGCCTCGGATCCGCCGTAGCGCTGACGGTGTCGGGTGACGTCATGGTTCGACAGAACCCACGTCGGCCACGCATTCCGCGGTCGCAGGTGGTTGAGGGTGGCGAGCACCTTCGCGCGCAGGATCGCCGCGTCCCACTCGGCCCACAGGAACGAGAAGTTGAAGGACAGCTGCAGTTCGTCGCCGTGGCCGTAGTACTCGGCCATCCGCGCTTCGTCGAGGAGGTAGACCTCACCGACGCACGCGCGGTCGCCGGCGTACGAGTCGAGCACTCGGCGGATCCCGCGCAGCCGTTCGTGCGTCACGGGCACGTCGTTGAAGGTGACGTGCGAATAGCCCCGTTCGACCGCGGTGTCCGGGTCGTTGGCGTCGAGCTGCTTGCCGATGAGGTGGACGACGTCCATCCGGAATCCGTCGACGCCTCGGTCGAGCCAGAAGCGGAGCGTCTCGTGCATCGCCGCTTCGACGTCGGGGTTGTCCCAGTTGAGATCTGGCTGCTCGGGCAGGAAGCAGCGCAGGTACCACTGCTCGCGCCCGGGATCGAACGACCAGGCGCGATCGCCGGCGGGGAACGCGGCCAGCCAGTTGTTGACGGGCTCGTCGCGCCACACGTACCAGTCGGCTTTCGGATTGGTGCGGTCGCGGCGGCTCTCGACGAACCACGGATGGTCGCTGCTGCTGTGGTTCGGCACCCAGTCGAGCATCAAGCGGATGCCGCGGGCGTGGCAATCGGCGATGAGTGCGTCCATGTCGGCGAGCGTGCCGAACACCGGGTCGATGTCGCAGTAGTCGCTGACGTCGTAGCCGAAGTCCCTCATCGGTGATCGGAACACCGGCGAGAGCCAGAGCACGTGGACACCGAGCCATTCGAGGTAGTCGAGGCGGGAGCGGATGCCTTGCAGGTCACCGACGCCGTCGCCGTTCGAGTCGGCGAAGCTGCGCGGATAGATCTGGTAGACGACGCCCGACTGCCACCAGTTCGGACTCTCGGTGCTGTGTGAGTCGCTGCGCTCCATGCCGCTTCACAGTAGGTGGTCAGGTGTAGCGTGACAGTTGATGACAGGCGGGGGCCTGGCATCGGGCAACGTGGCCCAAGCACCCAGCAATGTGGGGAGGTATCCGATGACCGACACGGTCGAACGGAAGCCGGAGGCGGAGTCGATCACCAGAGTGGTCGTGCGTTTCGCGGGCGATTCAGGTGACGGAATGCAGCTCACTGGCGACCGGTTCACGGCCACCAGCGCGATCTTCGGCAACGACCTGTCGACGCTGCCCGATTTTCCGGCCGAGATCCGCGCACCTGCCGGAACGGTGAACGGGGTGTCCAGCTTCCAGGTGCACATCTCCGACCACGACATCACCACACCCGGCGACGCGCCGAACGTGTTGATCGTGATGAACCCCGCCGCACTGAAGGCCGACCTCGGCCGGCTCGAGCAGGGCGGGCTGCTGATCGTCAACCGCGACTCGTTCGTCGAGCGCGACCTCGAAAAGGTCGGCTACAAGACGAACCCGCTCGAGGACGGCTCGCTCGACAACTACCGCGTCGTCGAGGTGCCGATGACGTCGCTCACCCTGCAGGCCGCGGTGCCACTGGGTGTGAAGAACCGCGACGCCGAGCGCTCGAAGAACTTCTTCGCGTTGGGCATGATCTCCTGGCTGTTCTCCCGCCCGCGCGAGCCAACGTTGGAGTGGATCGACTCCAAGTTCAAGGATCTCATCAAGGCCGCGAACACGGCGGCGTTCAATGCCGGCTATCACTTCGGCGAGACGACCGAGCTGTTCGATCACGCGTACCAGGTCGAGTCGGCGCACATGCGCGCCGGCGAATACACCAACATCTCCGGCAACGTCGCCCTCGCCTGGGGTCTGATCGCGGCCGGCCAGCTGGCCAAGCTGCCGGTGTTCCTCGGCAGTTACCCGATCACGCCGGCGTCCGACATCCTCCACGAGCTGAGCAAGAACAAGCACTTCGGGGTGCGCACGGTTCAGGCCGAAGACGAGATCGCGGCCGCAGGCATGGCGCTCGGCGCCGCGTTCGCCGGCCACCTCGGCGTGACGACCACGAGCGGTCCGGGCGTCGCTCTGAAGAGCGAGACGATCAGCCTCGCCCTGTCGCTCGAGCTGCCGATGCTGCTGATCGACATCCAGCGCGGCGGGCCGTCCACCGGTCTGCCGACCAAGACCGAGGCCGCCGACCTGAACATCGCGATGTTCGGCCGCCACGCCGAGGCACCGCTGCCGATCGTGGCTGCGTACAGCCCGAGCCACTGCTTCCACGCCGCGATCGAGGCGGCACGGATCGCGTTGAAGTACCGCACCCCGGTGATCCTGCTGTCCGACGGCTACATCGCCAACGGGTCCGAGCCGTGGCTGCTCCCCGACGCCGAGTCGCTGCCCGACATCTCAGTGCCGTTCACGACCGAGATGAACCACACCGCGCCCGACGGCACGCCCGAGTTCTGGCCCTACCTGCGCGACCCTGAGACGCTCTCGCGGCCGTGGGCGATCCCGGGTACCGCGGGCCTGATGCATCGCGTCGGAGGTCTGGAGAAGCAGGACGGCAGTGGCGACATCGACTACACGCCCGAGAACCACGAGCGGATGGTGCACCTGCGCGCGGCGAAGGTCGCCGGCATCGCCAAGGACATCCCCCAGGTCGAGATCGTCGGCGACTCCGACGCCGACATCTGCATCCTCGGCTGGGGCTCGACGTGGGCGGCGATCGATGCGGCCGTGCAACGAACGCGACGCAAAGGGGTCAAGGTGGCCTGGGTCCACCTCGTCCACCTCAGCCCGCTGCCGTCGAACCTGGGCGAGGTGCTCAAGTCGTTCAAGAAGATCCTCGTTCCCGAGCTCAACCTCGGCCAGCTGACCCGCATCGTGCGGGCCGAGTTCCTCGTCGACGCCCAGTGCGTGTCGAAGGTGCAGGGCCTGCCGTTCACGGCGGCCGAGCTCGAAGCAGCCCTCGAAACAGCCATGTTTTCGGGAAATGGAGCACAGTCATGACCGACACCGTCACGCTGACCACCAAGAAGGACTGGACCAGCGACCAAGAGGTCCGCTGGTGCCCGGGTTGCGGCGATTACGGCATCCTCCTCGCCGTCCAGACGTTGATGCCCGAGCTGGGCATCAAGCCGGAGAACACCGTGTTCGTGTCCGGCATCGGCTGCTCGAGCCGGTTCCCGTACTACATGAACACCTACGGCATCCACAGCATCCACGGGCGGGCGCCGGCAATCGCGACCGGCATCGCCGTGGCCCGGCCCGATCTCGATGTATGGGTGATCACCGGCGACGGCGACGCACTGTCGATCGGCGGGAACCACCTGATCCACGCCCTGCGCCGCAACGTCAACCTCAAGATCCTGCTGTTCAACAACCGCATCTACGGCCTCACCAAGGGCCAGTACTCGCCGACCTCCGAGCTGGGCAAGATCACCAAGTCGACCCCGATGGGATCGATCGACCATCCGTTCAACCCGCTGTCGGTCGCGCTCGGGGCAGAGGCGACGTTCGTCGCCCGCACCCACGACCTCGACCGCAAGCACATGATGGAGACGTTCCGCGCTGCCCACGCTCACCAGGGGGCGTCGTTCGTGGAGATCCTGCAGAACTGCAACGTGTTCAACGACGACGCCTTCGAGCCGGTCACGGGCCGCAAGCACCGCACCGAGATGATGATCGACCTGGCCCACGGCCAGCCGATCCGGTTCGGCGAAGACGGCCACGCCGGTGTCGTCATGGGATCGGACGGCCGGCTGCGCATCGTCGAGGTGGCCGATGTCGGCATCGACGCCCTCCTCGTCCACGATGCCCACCGTGAGGACCCCAGCCTGGCGTTCGCGCTGGCCCGGTTGTCCACAGAGGCGGCGGAGGCGTCCGGCGCGTGGTCGCCGACGCCGTTCGGGGTCTTCCGCGACATCGAGCGCGCCGATTACGGCTCGATGGTGACCAGTCAGCTCGCCAAGGCCTCCACCACCAAGGGCCCCGGCGACCTGCACAAGCTGCTCCAGTCGGCCGGCACCTGGACCGTGAGTTGACCGCTTCTGACATGGCCAGGGTCCGTCGGGATGGCCGCCTCGCGCGGTAGGATTGGCGCCGATGTATTTTCTCTAGATTCGGAGCCCTACCGTGAAGAAGGGTCGTCATCGCCGCTTCGAAGAAGCGCGAAAGCTGAAGCAAGCTGGTCCCAGCGCACTTGA
>Ga0075365_10000737_pt1 | contig 13251 bp, 14 predicted proteins | sample EndMetdeltDD1765_FD_71387 | JGI IMG/M metagenome (GOLD analysis project Ga0075365, IMG submission 71387) | Populus endosphere microbial communities from Tennessee, USA - Endosphere MetaG P. deltoides DD176-5 | ecosystem: Host-associated > Plants > Roots > Endosphere | place: USA: Tennessee... | reverse complement strand
ATCGTATTCCTGTTGAGCGGCCTCGAGCTCGGGACCGTAGGTCATCGACCACGCATAAAGCGCCTCGAACGGTTGCTGGAGAGAGCGGCCGAGCGGGGTGATGGTATATTCGACGCCGACCGGCGTCGTTGTCGTCAGCACTTCGCGGTGAATGAGACCATTGCGCTCCAGCCGCTTCAAGGCTTCCGAAAGAGCCTTGTGCGTGATCCCGTCAAGGCGCCGCATGATCTCGTTGAACCGTGACGGCCTGCTACACAGGACCGTCAGGATCAGCACGGACCACTTGTTGGCGATCTGCTCCAGCACCGGCCGCGCCTTCTCGACGTCCAGCAATGCCTCGGTCGAGACGGCCTTGGGACGGCGTGCGGAATCGGCTTTCGGTGAAAGACCTTCATCCAATGCGGGCATGGGTATACTCCTCGATATCTGCTTTACCTATAGTGCGTAATTGACCGTAGGTATAGAGCGTATATCACATGTCCCATCAGCTTTGATGGAGTGAACATGAGCAGATTGGCAAACAGGATCGCCCTCGTGATCGGCGGTGTCGGTGGCATCGGCGGAGCGATTTCTCAAAGATTCGCCGGCGAAGGCGCGGAGGTCTATGCGACCAGCCGCAAGGGTGGAGGGAGCTCTTCCGAAACTGGGGGCTCAGGCAGCATCCGGATCATTCAAGCGGATGCCAGCGAAAAGGCCGATCTTGAGCGTGTACTCGACCAGATCAGGACAGAACAAGGCCGGATCGATGTTCTCGTCATCAACGCAGGCATTTCAGAATATGCACCCCTCGAAGACATTTCCGAGGATCATTTCGATCGGACATTTGGACTAAATGTGCGGTCTCTCGTCTTTGCGGCACAGGGCGCAATCGACCTCATGCGCTCCGGCGGCACGATCGTGCTGATCGGCTCTATCGCCGGCGACATCGGCACGAAGGGATACGGCGTCTATGGTGCGACGAAGGCGGCAGTCCGTTCGTTTACCCGCACCTGGGCTAACGAGCTTGCTCCCAAAGGCATTCGCGTCAACGTTGTCAGCCCCGGCCCCACCGATACGGCGATGATGGCAAGCGCCTCGCAGGAGGTTCGAGATGCATTGTCCAGCATGATCCCTCTGGGACGCATGGGGAGGCCAGACGAGGTGGCGGCAGCAGCCCTCTTCCTTGCCAGCAGCGAGAGCAGTTTTACGACGGACGCAGAACTAGCCGTGGATGGGGGTATGGCACAGGTCTGATACTGCTCGATGCCGACCGGGCTAGATCTCCGATGCCATATAACTCCGGCCGTATCGGTTACCCCGCACGTCTGTAGGCTCTGCGTGTTAAGGGCGAAACGTTGTGAGCCTCGCAAACAAACGGCATGAGCTATATTGCAGGTCCTTTGCCGGAAATGGATATTACCTCGTTTGGGGGTTACTACCCGCGAGGGAAATCGAGGTACTCGCGAAGCATGACTCGCCGGATTTCTGACGGCCCCTCGCGATCCTCTCTGCGACTTTGTGGCAGTAGTTTATTTCATTATGGGCGTGCCCCAGTTTGAAATACTTGCCCTTCGAGCGCTGCGTGACTTCGCATAGCCTGCCATACTTTCCTCTCGCAATGCCATCTGCGACGACCTGAACCAGAATATCCGTTCGTCGACTGAGCTCACCGGAGTTAGATTTTTCCACACCACAGATGAGATGGAAGCTCTCGGACGGCAGTGGGTCACCGACCGGAAATGTTTCGGTCATTTTACCGGATGTCTGCATTCCACCCTCACGTGCCCTATTGCCGCCAAGCCGATCTTGCTCCCGTTTTTTGAAAGTATCCCGGATCGTGTCGTGAATTTGATATCCAGTTCCCAAATATGTGGCTACGACCGCGGGCGGAATCGTCACGACGGTCGGCACCATGCCTATGCCGCCAGGGAGGAGGTCGAAGTTCATCTGGGCACTTAGCTCATCATGACCTACTGCCATCGCATTCCATCCTGGCAACCGTGACAGGGTCGTCATGAACCCGGAGTTCTCAGCTTTGAGGTTAAAAGCACCTGTATCAGCCTTTGCCCAAACACCAACATGCGGTCTGTCGGGATCCAGCTGCTTAAAATCAACGAGTGGATTGCCGTTCCTGTTTAGTGCCACCTCTCGGTTTTGGGTAAGTTTGTAGGCTGTCGGAGGGGCAAAACAACTAGAAGTAACATTGCCCTGAACATATTCGGGAGTGGGGACTTCCGCGAGGCAATATGCTTCACCTGTGGAGGATCGTAGCCGATGTTCGTCCAACTCGAGATCGGTGAGCTTTTTGTAGCCCTCTCTCACCATCACCGTTACGACACCCATTCCGACCGCGGCTCGGATAGCTGCATCGTCGCCGCCAGCGGCGGCCACGGCGGCGCCGTTCACCGCGCCAGTCAACACCGACCGAGCAACGACACCTTCTGTGCCGTCGAGGTTGATGTCCGAAATCTCTCCGAGTGCCGCTGACGATATGCCGGAAATCAGACCAGCTTTGATGGCGTCGTCCAAGTTCCCAGATGATTTGTACGCCAGCCACGCAGTATACGCAGCGGCACCGCCGGGTCCGCCATAGACGGATGCTGCGACCTGTCCCGTTGCCAGGAGCACGCGGCTTCGCTTAGCAGCGTCATAAGCATTTTCTTCCGCGTTTTTGAAGTAGTCCGTCTGAAGGTGCCAGACCGCGTCGATCGGTTTCCCCTCTTGCAGGCGCTTCCCGGCTGCTTCAAGGCTCCTTCCTGTGTCCTTGATCTGGGCAACGCCAAACTCGATCGCGGCTGCGAATGCGTCACAAATGTCGCCGCCACATTTTCCTGTTTCTAACCAGGTCCGCGCGTCGCGTTCAAAGTTTGCAAGCTCTTGCTTTCCCTTTTCCCATGCTTTGCCCACCTCACCGCCGACATTCGGATAACACCAGCCGAAGAGACCGCTCGATTGACCATCGGGGCACGCACTAGCGGAGGTAGCGTATCCCAGAAGAAAGAGGCAGTAGAAGAAGCTGACCTTGCGCATGACACCCATCTCCACTTGAACGACCAAGAGTAACATGGCACAATTTTAACGGTAAAAGAAGTTTCGTCGGAGGTTGTGATGAAGTTGCCCTGGTGCTGCGCCTCTTTTATCATCGTGGCCGCGCTTGCAACCTCGCCTCCTGAGGCAACCGCTGCTGGCGCTGAAGATTGCTTGACGGCCGCATTCAAGTTGATGGCCGGCGAGTTTACGGCGGAAGGTCGCAGACTCACTGCCGACGGCGATTTAGAAACGTTCTCTGGAACTTACTCGGCTGTTCTCGATAACGATCGATCTATTACGTTCTCAGCAGGACGGACGAAATACGGGACTTGGCGTCTTGAGGGGAGCGAGTATCAACTTATAACTTATGACGCCGCTGGAACAGCCGCAGCCGCATTAGCCATCGACTTCAATTGTCACATTTCCGCTCCGGGCACCATGAGGTTGTATGAAACATGGACCGCCGGCGTTGATTCTGTAAAACCGGGTTGGTTGGTTAGCCAATATCGAGAGGTGAAGGACGATCGTTTTACGGTGACGACCATGGCGCGGGAGAAGGGCTCGACGCTTCCTCCGGTTCTGCTGTCGCAATACGCTGCGCGCCAACGCAACTGATTAGAGGTGCAGCATCCGACAGCGGGCTGACTGCTATTCACCAAAGCGGAAGAAACATCGCTCGCTTTCGAACGCAGCGGTGGCTCGTTCAAGTTCTTGCTGCTTCTATAAGCAAGTTCGGCAATCTCCGACCACCTTATGCAATCTTACTACGCTAATTTGCAGCTGTGCTGCCTCCGGGGGATTCACAAGAGTTGACAGACTTTTCTCAAAAATCGGATGCCGAAATCAATCAGTGGATCAGCAACTTCGAAAAACGAGGTCAAACTGATGCCGCGCTTTACCTGGAGCTACTTGAAGAGCGTGGCCGTCGATCGGGAAAACGTCTAGGTCTCGATCTCGAAAGTCTCTGTCAGCGCTCAAGCAAGCTGCTGTTTGTGGGAAATGTATCACCTACGGTGATCTGGCAAAGGCAAGTGGCATCGAGTGGAGTAAAGCTCGCCATCAGATGAATGGTAAGCACGGTCACCTCGATCGGCTTCTGGAGATCTGCCACGCGCGTCAGCTGCCATTACTGACTGCGATTTGCGTCAATCAAAGCAGCCTTCAGGAAGGCGAACTCGAACAAAACGCACTGTCCGGCTTTGCAGAGGGCGCTCGCAGGATAGGACGGAAGTTCAGTGATGAACTTGCCTTCCACCACGCGTGTCGAGAGGAGTGCTGGGATTGGGGTCGGATACAGAGCGCATCCAGCCTCAGCTCCGCTTGAACGCCTAATGCGCCCTCCAAACAGGCGGCACTTGAATTTCTGCCATTTGGCAGTATATTAACTGCCAAATGGAGGCAGTTATGGTTGTAGCACATGCAATTCGCGATAATGGAATTCCACAGTCACCTGTTAATCTCGGGGACGAAGGATCGCGAGCGCGACTGACTCCCGCGGCTGTCTCCGGCGTTGTCAAGCTCGCTGAAATATGGCGCCTAACCAGCATTGAGATATGTGCGCTCATGGGCGATGTCTCCGAGCGTACCTGGTTCAGGATGAAAAAGGGCGAGTGGACGGGAACACTATCACAGGACACTTTGACAAGGGTCAGCGCCTTAGTCGGCATTTTCAAAGCTCTTCATCTGCTTTTCTCGGAACCGCTTGCCGACGAATGGGTAAAGCTCCCGAATAAGGGACCGCTCTTCGAAGGACGCCGTCCCATCGACGTTATGATTGATGGCGGCATTCCAAAGCTTCTTCTTGTACGCCGCCACGTCGATGCGCTGCGGGGTGGGCTGTGAACGAGCCGGCTCGAACAGAGATCGTTCAGCGAGACACCATCCGCCTCATTTCGACAGCACGCCTGAAGGGACCAGTCCTTCTGGTACTCGCTCCCAATCATGGCGCTTTAGAGGATCTGGCCGAGTTGGAAAGAGCGACCAGCGGACGCCTCCAGGCTCAAGAGGGCGGCTTGCTAGACCTTGACCCAAAAGAACTGATTTTCGGGCGACCTGGGCACACCTTCATCAACGCAGCCTTCACGTACACGCGTCCCGGCGGGAACCGGTTTAATGATGATGAACGCGGCGCTTGGTACTGCGCGTTCGCGGCCGAAACTGCTTTAGCGGAAGTCTCTTTCCATCTGACTAGAGAACTCGAAGCCATCAATCGCTTCGAAAATGTCACAGATTATGCGGAACTCATCGCTGATTTCGTTGGCGATTTCCACGACCTCAGGGGCGATGACCATTCAGGCGAGTCTTGCTTGAAGGCTGATCCGAGCATCGCATATCCAGCGGGACAAGAACTAGCCCGCCGGCTTCGAAAGGAAAAGGACAGCCCGGGTCTCATTTACCCGTCAGTTAGGTCACCTGGCGGCACATGTTTAGTGGCGTTTCACCCATCGCTTGTCCAAAATCTCCGCCAAGGAGCAACGTGGCGGCTCGAGTGGCAGGGTTCTCCAAATCCTCAAATTTCCAAAGTATGAGGTCCACATGACGGATCCTATCTATCTTGACGGTTTCGCTACTCTTCCGTTAGCACCGGAAGCTCAAGAGGCGATGCTTGCGGCTTGGAGGATGCCTGGTAACGCCGGCTCTCCCAACTTCGCGGGCGAATGGGCGGCCGGCATAATCGCAGAGGGTCGCCAATCGGTTGCCGACCTGATCGGCGCATCGTCCTCAGAGATCACTTTCACCTCAGGCGCGACTGAAGCCAACAACCTCGCGCTCCTGGGTTTAGCCCGGGCGGCTCGAAGAAATGGAACGAAACGGAATCTAATCATTGTTTCAGCGGTTGAGCACAAGGCTATCTTAGAACCTGCATTAGCTCTTCGAGATGAGGGGTTCGAGGTGTCGATTGCGCCCGTGGATGCCCGAGGCCAACTTGATTTGGTGGAGTATGCCAAGCTTGTCACGGAAGATCTCCTGATTGCATCCGTCATGCTGGTGAATAACGAGACCGGCGTCATTCAACCTGTTAAAGATGCAGCCGCGTTGGCGCATCATCGCAAGAGCTTCAAGTTCACGGAAACGGCGGCCATATCGGGCGATCTCCGTTAGCGCTTCTTGCCGGTCTCGATCAGACCAGCCGCGCGCGGGTCGGTGCAGTAGTAGGCTTACTGTGCTTTCAACATCGCCCGTGCCGAGTTCGATCGCCGCAGCACGGTCGGCAAAGGCGTCGAAGTTATAGTCGTTCGTCAGGCCTTTGAGCAACGCGGCGCGTTCGGCGATGCCGCCGAAAGTGACCGGATTAATCCCCAACGCTCTGGCGAGGGCCGACCGCAGTTCATTGAGCAACTCGGGGTAGCTCGCTTCAGCGACCTGGAGTCCCGCAAAGATCGTCTTGGCTGATAGCTCATCCCCCAACGCCGAGGGAAGGTCATCGAAGAGGAGCCGCTCTGGATCATCTGCTCTTAAGACCGTGTTGCGCACCTTCAAAGAAGTTGGATCTAGATGCGATGTTCGCTTTGCAAACTGCGATAGAGCCTCAAAGCGCTGGAAAAGAGCCGCAGCCACAGGAAGGGAGGCTCCGAGATGCTCGACACCGAGCAGCTGTGCCAACTCGCTGAGAAATGCCGTCTCCCGCACAGATCGGTCGATGCGCCGCAAACGGAAAAGGCTCGGTTTTTGCAAAAGCCTGTCAACAACAACATCATCGACCGCAGTCTGATAAACGCCATCGATATAGACCGCAATTGTCTCGCGTTTGGCTAGCATATAGGCCAAAGCCAGAACCGGCATTACGCCAGCCTTAATGCCAAAAGGGGGCGCTGCCCATTCAGCGTAGATAGTATCAAGGGACTGATCGCCCGCTTGGTCAATAACATCCCAGGCTGGCTGTAGTGATTTGCCCTCGCGAGTATCATTCGGCTCAGCAAAGTCGAAAACGCCTGGTTCGATTTCTCTATGCAATCCAAATGGACGGAGAAGCGTGAGGTATAGACCGAGCTCGGCGGGATACTGGGTCATGCCCAGTTGGCCGTGCTTGTACGAGTTCACCATTGCATGGGCGAGTTCTCGGAGAGCGGCCATAGAATTGGACGATGGCTTGTCGCGTTGAAGCAACTCGCTTTTAATGATCGGCGCCCTCGAATACCCAGCATCTGCTAGCCCACTGGCCACGACCGTCAATGGTGCGCGTAGACTTTCACTCGGCTCGGGGGCAAGGTACCACGTGGCATTTTCAAACGCAGTCTCAAGTGCGCGGTGTAGTTGATCAATACAATGAGACTGTCTGGCCGCTACTTCGCGTCTCGCAATCCTGTCACCTTCGAGTTGCGGCGGTCAACTTTGGCGTTAACACACATTCCTCCTGAGCAGCGCCTGCGGATCCGGATAAAGTCTGGCGACCAGGAACCAATGACCCGGCGTAGTTGTGATAGGAATGCAAGATTCTCATGCCCACCGCAATTGCATTTGCGCGAACGCAAAAGTTATATCCGTTTAACCTGTGAGGCCGTGGTCACGAAGCGTTTCTCGCTTATCTCCCGCAATAGCGAGTTTATTTCTTTTGTGGGGCAACACGTCTCAATTACCTTTGCGGCGTCGTTTTTTGTTCTTATAATCGTAGCCCGGGAAAATCCTTGCCGCAGCCATGCGCGATGATAGCGATACGCAGTTCGCGGCTACAGTCTTAGGTCCTGAACGAGACACCTGGCCCGACCACTTTGCACTCGACGCTGTCCGACCTCCTGAAATAAGTAGATCCAGTCGGCTGCAAGACGGTCGCCACCACCTTTATCCACACGGCGCGAGCCCTGTCCAGACGTCGTTGGCGCTGAGTTTAGACAATGCTATAGGTTGTCGTTTTCTTTGATCTCTGCCCGCCTGGCCTTTTCACGAATTTCATTCGGGTCTTGCATTGCAGCGACAGTACCGATGTACCGGTCGATGTACGCTGGGGGGAGATTGTGCTCGCGGGCTCCCGTTTCTACGAATTCTTTGTACCATTGGTACGGTTTGAGGTTCTCGTCGATTGCTTCATCCGAAGCGAGGTATGTGACCGCATCCAATGCTACGGCATCTGCGGTCATAACCGTTATCGTCACCTCCTCGTAGCCCTTGCCAAGCCCTTCCGCCTTATCGAGAGCGGACTTCTGATCAACAGGGATATTGTACAGGACCCCTACGACCAAATCGGTCGGATTTCCCGTCCAAAAGGCATCGCACTTGGCTGAGCCATCTTTGCTCGACTTGTGGAAGCGCAGCTCATGACCGACCAGAGTAGCGACGCCGATGACGCTGCATCCGGGCGTCCGAAACCGCAAGCGCTGCGTGTCCATGTTTGAACCATAAGCGAAATAACTAATACCTTTTTCATCCGTCAGCATCTTGCTGTCTCCCTCACTATGCCGATATCGCCTTAAACCGCGAGCACGCCGTTCATACTTGACGGCTTTGATTTGCGAGATCGATATCTCGTCAACGAGCAGGCGCAAGACCGGCTCGCTTTGCCACCAGATGTCATCAACGGGGTCATTGTTTGCGTTTCGAAGGATTTCAGCAAAATTGACGGCAGTTCTGATGGGCTTACTCGCTCGGCGTTCTTTTCTAGGTGCCTTCGGACGCGGCGTCTCCTCCCATACAGATATGCCGCTGTTGTAATCGTCGTCGATAGTCCAGCCAAGGTTGACGCGAGTTTCGGTCCCTCGCGGAAGCTCATATGCCTCGACCGCGCAAGCATGATTGAAGAGCACAATGTTACGACCTTCGTGGTCAGTCTGTGCCGAATTGAAGATAATACCATCCAACGCGGGCTCGACGCTCGAAGCCAAGAACTCTGAAACGGCTTGGGTGACGAGATATTCGGTGTCTTCATCGCGCGGCATCACTGGTCGCCCAATCTCGGCGACTAATCGTTTCAAAAATGCCGCGCGACCATACACGTGCTGAAATTTGGGATCGAAAAAGCTGGCATCTGTGTATACCTCGGTGAGCCTGTTGAGGTCCAGCAGCCTAATCTCTCTAATGATCTCAAAGCGACCAAGGACGACGTGGCTGCCGACTGGCGCGCGAACCTCGGCGATGCAGGTGTCGGGCTCCTTTGCTCCGTAGAACACAGAAATTCCTGAAGCATTCATCCGGCCTTGTTTCGCAAATTTGGCGGGGGGTGGCCCGAGCTCGCGGACGGGCTCCTTTAGGTAAAGCTCGATATCGGAGTCAGAAAATGCGATACGCCCCCTGTAAAGGAAGCGTTCTTCACTCTGCGGTCCGATCGCGACGATAACTGGATCTTTCGGCCACACGCGTAGAGTCGAGATGTCGCCGAAGATTTCGAGCAAGCTCTGGCGGGCATGCTCGCTGAAGTAGCGAGACCGCCGGCTGATTTCGTGTCTGAAGAACACCCAAGACTCCCGGTAGTCGTAGGTGTCGGGCTTCTTTTGGACATAGCACGTTTCCGGTCCAAAAGGATCGATCTCACCATTTTTGTGGGCGCCGTAGGCGGTTCTGCTAGATAACTCTGCCCGCAGCGCGTTTGCGATTGGTTGTTCGACTTGTGTGAGGTTGGCAATGAGGTAGGCGACCGGCTCCCCTGAGTCCGCACCATATTCATCTTGATGAGCGGTAAAGTTCTCCTCTATGACCGATCGAACGCGCTCAGCCATGTAATTGATCGGAACGCTCTTCCGCCGTACATTACAGAAGCTGCATTCGGCGGATTTGCCCGCGGTGCGGATCTCTACCTGAAGATAGCTGTCCCCAATACATTTGTAGCAGATTTTCATGGATTGTAACGTTGCTCAGAGGGTGTGAAGATACTACGCTTCGTGAGCAAAATCATCGTCGGTGTCCGTTGAGTTTGCTACGAAGATTTTCATCTTGGGCATAGGTTAAAGAAGTTGTCCAAGCTGTCCCTTCCCGGCTGCCGTGCTTCAATCGCGGGGAATTGCAACGACACCCCCTCGTAGGTATGTTATCGGTTCCGGAGCGGAAACGAGAAGCTGCAGAGACCACGTTTTGAAAAGAAGAGTATTTCTCGCCAGCGGCATCACAGCTCTTCTCGCAGGTATCTCATTCCCGACGTTCCCCGCTGCTTGGGCCAGCAAGCAACGAACGTCAGCCATTCCTACGCTCCCTAATCAGCAGCAGATTTGGAATTGGATCAAAAAGCTGAACAGCTTTGGACCGCGATTAACTGGCAGTCCGGCGCAAGCTCGGGCAATAGATTACCTTGCTGATCAATTGGGCGGGATTGGCCTTGAGGTGAAGCGCGACCATCTCACGATGCGCCGGTGGACACCGCGAACAACGAAAGTTCAACTTTCAAACGGCGAGGAAATAGAGGTTGCGGCGCCGTTTCCGTACTCCGGACTTACACCATCCATCGGCATTTCGGGCAAGATGGTCCTCTTCAACGGCCGTGTCCAATCTTTTGAAGAAGCGCGTGGTAAAATAGCGGTCGTAACTGTGAAGCGTCGAGACCTTACGGCGTTTCTATTCAAACTCGCCACCAGGCGACGGGGCGGTCTGCCTGAAAGCACAGACTTCAACAAGACCGTGACCACACCGCTGATTACTGGCTTGCTCGGAGTCCCGATTGAAGAGGCGCGTAAAGACGGAGTGCTTGCCGTCATCTGTGTGTTTGAAGGTGTGTCCGACAAACAGCTGAAAGGACAGGTGTTACCGTTCACCACGCCGTACAAGGGCATACCCGCACTGTGGGTAGCGCAAACTGAAGGTAAAAAAATCAAAGCTGCTATAAATCGGGGTTTGAGCGCACGCGTCGTCCTAGAGGGCACTTTGGAAAACGTGAAGACCGATACGATCTATGCCATTTTACCAGGCAGCAATACGGCTGAGTCAATCATCATCAATACCCACACGGACGGACCGAACGCGTGCGAAGAGAACGGGGGCGCTGGTATACTCGCTCTTGCACACCATTTTGCTTCTCTACCAAAGTCGGCACGTAACAGGAGTCTCATCTTTGTCCTTGTAACTGGTCATTTTCAGATACCCCAGTTTGGGCGCCACGGAAATCAGGCCACGGCGACTTGGCTCGAAATGCATCCGGAATTGTGGGACGGAAAAATCGGCCATGCGAAAGCAGTTGCAGGAGTTACGATTGAGCACCTTGGATGCACCGAGTGGCGAGACGATCTAGTTAGAGAGCGCCCAGCGCCGACCGGAAAGCTAGAACTTGATTTGATCTATGCCGGTAACAAGCGGATGAGCGATGTGTATATCGCTGCGGCAAGGGGACGCAAAAAGATCCGCGCTTTGATGGTCGCCCCAACCGCTGCGCAGGTCATGCTGGGCGAGGGCCAACCACTGTATGCTGAGGGAATCCCAACCATTTCCAGTTGTCCCATTCCGGACTACCTATGTCAGATCCTGCCTGGAGGAGGTCTGGAGCGGCTCGATCCTGACTACGCATCTCAGCAGGTAGAGACATTTGCCCGAGTGGTCGCCTTACTAGACGGTATGCCGCGGGATGATATTGGGACGGTTCCGTTCAACTTGTTCACTGCGATAGGTGATCTATTTGAATCTTGACCAAGCCCAATCTAAAAGCAAACACATGCTTTTGTCTTCCTTCTCGCAACCCTCGGAATAGGTGGATCTCAGCCAAAGTAGGCCGAGAGGACGTTTGCGAGAAATCCTGTAATGAGCGGCGCAGCGATTATAAGAAATAACTTGTTATCGAGAACACTGGTTCCGGTAGTGTCTTGTTCAGCGGCGGTACGCGCCCGTTGCCTAAGAGCTGCGGATGCAGCGACGCAGGTCAACAGAACTAGCGTATAATTAAGAGAGTAGAAGACCGAGACGGAAAACACATGGCGTGTGAATGCTGTAGCTTGCTCAGGTGCGATCGAACTTACCGGAAGACGAAGCCAAGCCACCAGCTGGGCTACGCCAATGCACCAAACTGCGACCGTAGCGTACAGGTGCTCTCTGTAGAGCTTTTTGAAAAAAGCTAAATCATGATCCCTCGCTCCGTGATACGGCAGTGCGAAGATGGAGAAATTGACGGCGCACAGGGTGGCAACATAAGCTGCGGTGAATGTGAAGATCGAGTGCATCCAATTGAATACTTGAAACAGCGTCAACTTGGTGCCGACCATAGTGTGTCCGCCCAGTGAAGCCTCCATTACGCCCTGGCCGACAACGTTTAGACCGCTCATTGGCGATGAGCTTTTTGAAAGTACGGCGTATAATACGACGAAAGCGACGCTCACTTCTATTGCGACGAGAGCGAGGGTCTTTAATCCGCCCAGATAGTGAAACCGGGTGACATTAGAGACGATCGACAGGAGGATGACCAAATAGGAAAATGAGCAGAACGCAGCGAGGAAATAAATCCAAGTAGGGCTGAGTGTTGATTCGGTAACGCTCACCACGTCGAAGGTGACACCCAAAAGCCCAAAATACCGAAATAGTAAATTGGGGATGGAGAAAGCCAAGAGTGCCGGGACAACCACGCCCACAATCGCACCTACAAACTTCACGTTACTCACACGTAGCATTCGCGGCATTGAAAACCCAATCACTGGCCTTCGACCATTTTTCGCCATTTTGCTGAACTTGTCATCTAGCTTCTGCCGCGAGGTAAATATTTCAGATGAGAAATATGCGGTCCCGGTTGACTTGCCTAAAGAGCACGTCGGTTATGTTGGGTAGAGGGCAATCAATAGATGGCGCCGCCTCTCTTGAGCATTTGTCATCGCTGCAAGTCAATCGGGCAGAAAGCTCGGCTGCGGCTAAGCGCGAGCATAGGGATCTAAAGCCGACGTTGTTGCTAAGCTGCAAGCTTAGCATTTTTTGGTAGCCAAGCTTGGGCCCCCGTCCCGCAACGATGTTTTGCTAATCCATTTCAGCGCCGTCTCCCCCCGAGGAAACAATTTCCATTTGATTGGCGTGCTTGCTCATAAGCCCGGCGTCCTCGAGCGCTTCGATATTCGGCAGGTCGCGCAGCGTCTCCATACCGAAGGCTGAAAGAAAGTGCGGCGTCGTTACGTAGGTGTACGGCGCTCCGGGCGTCGGGCTGCGCGGTCCGGAGCCGATGAAACCGGCACTCCGCAAATTACCGATCACGTCGCGGCTGACTTCTTTGCCAAAAATCTTCGACAACTCGCCGCGGGTCACCGGCTGAAAATATCCCACCGCCATCAGCACCATCGCCTCGAACTCGGACAGCGCCGCCGCCCCTCCCCGTGTCGGCCCCGAAGACGCGCGGATCGTCTCGGCGAACCGCGGGCG
>Ga0075365_10000736_pt1 | contig 13254 bp, 4 predicted proteins | sample EndMetdeltDD1765_FD_71387 | JGI IMG/M metagenome (GOLD analysis project Ga0075365, IMG submission 71387) | Populus endosphere microbial communities from Tennessee, USA - Endosphere MetaG P. deltoides DD176-5 | ecosystem: Host-associated > Plants > Roots > Endosphere | place: USA: Tennessee... | reverse complement strand
CGCGTCGGCGACGGATGCTCGCACGTCAGCGACACGCTGCCACCGACCCGGTTGTACTTGATCGCGTTGGAGAGGAGGTTGAGCAGGATCTGCTTCAGCCGCTGCCGATCCGCGAACACGTATTGAACGCACATCGCATCCGGGCTCGCCGACAGGTGGATCGAACGCTCGGCAGCGAGCGGTTGGAGAAGGTTGATCGTCTCCTCGACGACCTCGCTGGCGAGCACCGACTCGGGCGACATGGTGATGTCGCCGCTCTCGATCCGGGAGATGTCGAGGACCTCGTTGATCAGCGTGAGGAGGTGGTTGCCGCCCTTGATGATGTGCCCCACGGAATCCCGCTCGGCCCGGTCGAGTTCGGCCAGCTGCAGCAACTGGGCAAAGCCGAGGACGGCGTTGAGCGGGGTTCGCAGCTCGTGGCTCATCCGCGACAGGAATTGGCTCTTGGCCCGGTTGGCATCGTCGGCAGCAGCCCGCGCGGATTCGAGATCGATCATCGCACGATGCAGGTCGGCGGTGCGCTCCTCGACGAGGCTGAGCGCATACTGGCGACGGCGGGTCGCGATCCCGATTGCAGCGGCGGCCATCGCCGCCACGACGAGTCCGCCGATGAGGATGATCCACGGCAGCGCGCGCGACTGGGCCCCGGCAATCGGACGGTTGGCGACGGTGACGAGCAGCCATTGCTCCGAGCCGACGGTGATCGTGCGCTCGTCGACGGTTCCCGTCAGGGGGAGATGGGTGCTCGTGGTGAGCAGCAGCCCTGCCGGGTCGGCGGTGGGAGTGCGATACAGCGCGCCGGCGAGCTCGCCGAACGGCGATTGCGGGGAGGAGGGCAACGCCACGTTCGGCGCGACCGCGAGGTCGGCGAAGACCACCAACCCATCGGTGCGACCGGCCGCGAAAGCGAGGACCGTCCGCGCACCGAGGGCGAGATCGATTCGCGATGAGATCTGTGAGGCGGTGCTGGCCGCCCGCTTGTACAGGTCTGCCCGTGCGCCATCCAGGCGATCGTCGCGAACGGGCCCGGTGCCGGTGCCGACGCGGACGATCACGCCGTCATCCGTGACCTCCGCGACGCCGATCGAGATCAGGCCGCCGGAGAGCAGCGGGTTGGCCCCGTCGGCGAACTCCTCCTGGGCCTGCGGATCGGCGGCGTACACGTCGCCGAGCAGACGCAGCGACGCCGTGATGTTGCTGGCGCTGCTGGCCAGCACGGCCGCCGCCTCGCCGGCCCGTTCGTGCAGCAACCGTCGCTCGTCGTCGCGCACGGCGCGCTGGGCGACCGCGAACCCACTGCCCGCGAGCAGGGCGAGCACGACGAACACGACGGGCACGACGACTCGCGTCGCCGACAATCGGGTCTTGATTCCCACGCCGTCGCCTCCTTCCTCCGCCACTCTTCAGTCTCGCACGGCCACGGAGCGCGCGCTAGTTTGTCCCATTCCCTGTCGACGGCAGTGACCGTTCAGGGGTGACGTCGAATGTCACGCTTTTGCGTCGATTCGCGATGTATCTGCGATGTGCGAAACTGTGTCTTCTTCCCGTTTGGCGAGCAGGACGAGGTGCGACGTGAGATCAGTAGTGAGTCGGCTGACGATCGGGACGACCGCGATGGTGATGACGTTTGCCGTGGCGGAGGCATCGCAGCACGTCCATGCCGCAACCGTGGTCGTGAACACCGTCGCCGATGCGGCGTCCGGCGGATGTGAGACCTCTGGCACGGGGCCGAACTGCACGCTGCGTGAGGCGGTGATCTACGGGAACAACCATCCGGGCACGGTGATCACCGTTCCGGCGGGCACGTACGTGTTGTCCGTGCAGACGGGTACCCCCGAGGGCAATGCCCTGACCGGCGACCTCGACATCCACGAGGACCTCACCATCAACGGTGCCGGCCCACAATCAACGATCATCACGGGCAACCTCGGAGCCAACGACCGGATCCTCGACATCTACCCTCCCGGGCTCGGCGCGACGGAGACTCGCAACGTGGCGATCAACGGCGTGACGCTGACCGGTGGCGTCGCCGCGGACACCTACGGCGGCGGCGCGGTATGGATCGGCGGCCGCATGGACGTCACCATGACGAACACGGTGATCACGCGGAACCACTCGTTCGACGCGGTCGGCGGCCACATCGTCGTCGAGGGTCCAGGCGCGCACCTGTCACTCAGCGGGTCGATCGTGGACGATGCGCAGGTCGAGTCGAACTCCGACGAAGCCGCCCTCGGCGGAGGGATCTACGTGCACGACGCGTCGCTCGACCTGGTCGACAGCGTCATCTCGCACAACCAAGCATTGGGCGCGAACGCCCCGACGACGGCCGCCGGCACCGGTGGCGGAGAGGGCCGCGGCGGTGGCTTGTACGTCGACACCGGCTCGACCGTCACCGTGACGCGCTCCTTGATCGCGCACAATTCGGCGTGGGGAGGATCCGGCCAAGTGGCCGCCGGCAACGAAGTGGCCGGCGGCAAGGCGACCGGCGGTGGGCTGTACGCGAGAAGTGCCTCCCAGCTCAACATCGACAATTCGACGCTGACGGACAACTTCGCTCGCGGCGGACTCGGACCTGGCGGGTCTGGCGTTGGAGGCATCGCCGAAGCCGGAGGGGCCTTCTCGTCAGCGACACTGTCCGTCGTCCACACGACGATCGCCGACAACCACGCGCTGGGAGGCCCGGCCCCGCAGGGCGGGTCACAAGGGCAAGCGTCAGGGGGCGGGTTCGTGGCATTCTTCGCCGGTGGCTCGATGGCCAACAGCATCGTCGCCGGGAACTCGGTCGACCCTGCGCCGGTGCCGGCCTTCGCCACAGATCTTCGCAATCCGATCGCGTTCGGCCACAACAACCTGATCGGGGTCGCGGACGGGGCGACAAACGTCGGCCCGACGGATCTGAGCGGCACACCCGGGGCGCCGCTCGACCCCAAGCTCGTTCCGCTCGCGGATCACGGCGGTCCGACGCAGACGCTCGGGCTGATGCCAGGTTCTCCTGCCATCGATGCCGCGGCGGGAGACGCCTGCGCGGCTGCGGGCAACATCGACCAACGTGGTGCCGCCCGCCCGAACCCGCCCGGCGGGAGGTGCGACATCGGCGCCTTCGAGTACGCGTTCACGCCGACGACGGTTGCGTTGTCCTCGTCGGTGAGCCCGGCCGCGGTCGGTCAGGCGGTCACGTTCACTGCGACGGTGTCGGGTGCCGGGGGGACGCCGTCGGGCATCGTTACCATCATGGACGGCGCGACCGCCATCGGTGGAGGTTCGGTGGCCGGTGGTGTCGTCGCGCTGACCACGGCTGCGCTCGTCGAGGGCACCCACTCGATCACGGCGCAGTATTCCGGCGATTCCGTCTTCGCGCCGAGCTCGGCGTCGATCGTGCAGGTCGTCGGTGACGGCTCCGTCTCGACGGTCGGGCTGCAGTTCTTTGCTCTGCCGCGTCCGATTCGATTGCTGGACACGCGGCCGGGGCAGTCGGCGTTCGTGCATCCCGGTACGCCGCTGATCGCGAATCAACCGATTGCCGTACCGGGGCGAGTGACGGTCGACGGCGTCACGATTCCCTCCGAGGCGCGAGCATTGGTCGGGAACGCGACGGTCGACAACTCGGCCGGCGTGCCGGCGGGCTTCGCGACGTTGTGGCCGGGTGGGTCGCCGCTCCCATTGGCGAGCAATCTGAACTTTGTGCCGGGCACGGTGCGTCCGAATCAGTTCACGGTCGGTCTGGGTGGTGACGGGTCGTTCAACGTGCTGTCGAACACGGGCGGCCACTTCATCGTCGACGTCACCGGCTACTACGCGCCGCCGGCGAGCGGGGGGCTGTACTTCCATCCGCTGCCGCAACCCGTTCGTCTGCTCGATACCCGGTCGGGCGCATCGGCGTTCGTTCATCCCGACGTGGCGCTGACGCCGGGGCAAACGCTGACTTTGCCTGGGCAGTTCAGCTCAGCCGGCGTCACCGTGCCGGTGACTGCCAAGGCGTTGGCCGGCAACGCGACGGTGGACAACACGATCAACGCGCCACCCGGCTTTGCGACGCTCTTCCCGGGAGGCACGGCGTTGCCGCCGACGAGCAACCTGAACTTCGCGTCCGGCACGATCGCGCCGAACGCGTTCACGGTCGGTCTCGGTGCGGACGGTTCGTTCAACTTGTTCAGCCAGTCGGGCAGCAACTTCGTGATCGATGTGACCGGCTACTACGACTCGGTCCCGGCCGGCGGCATGTTGTTCCATCCGCTGGCTCAGCCGGTTCGCGAGCTCGATACTCGGCCGGGGGCGTCAGCGGCGTCACACCCGAACGCCCCGGTTGCCGCGGCGGGCACGCTGAACCTTGCGGGTGCCTTTGCGTTCGTCGGCATCACTGTGCCGTCGAATGCGACTGCTCTGGTCGGCAACGCGACGGTCGACAACACGATCAACGCGCCGGCCGGCTTCGCCACGATCTTCCCCGGGGCAACAGCGCTGCCATTGGCCAGCAACCTGAACTACTCGCCCGGGCTGGTGGCCCCGAACGCGTTCATCGTCGCCGTCGGGGCGGACGGCACGTACAACCTGTACAGCCAGTCGGAGACGAACTACATCATCGACATCAGCGGCTACTTCGCCATCAGCTGAGGGCGCCGAGGGCCACTTTTCGAGGGGTTTCCCCGATTCAAACGGGACGCCGAACGAGCACGCTGATCCGAGGGTGCTGCCACGCCTGGCAGTGCTCGAAGTCGATCAAGGAGGCCCGGTGAAGCGCCTGGCAAAGTTGTCCATCGCTGCTGGCGCGTGCGTGGCGTCCGTTGGGCTTGTCGACACCGCGTCCGTTGTGCACGCCGCATCCGTCGTCACCGTCACGAGGTTCGACGATCCCGCGCCGGGCCCGTGCGCGACATCGGGTACAGGGTCCTGTTCGTTGCGCGAGGCGGTGATCTTCGCCAACGCCCACAACGGCACGACCGTCAACCTGCCGGCAGGCGCGTACGTGCTCTCCCGATCGGGTGCAGACTCCGCAGCGATGTCGGGTGACCTCGACATCCACGCGGACACCGCGATCAACGGTGCCGGGCCGGAAGCGACGACCATCAGTGGCGGGAATCTCGACAGGGTGTTCGACGTCTACCCGCCATCGCAGAGTACGTCGACTGTCGTGTCCATCGGCGGCGTCACGGTCAAGAAGGGCCTCGCTACGGACGGCTTCGGCGGTGGAGGAATCTGGGTCGGGGACGGCGCAGGCCTGACGCTGACGCACGCCGTCGTCGAGCAGAATGGGACGATCGACCATCAGGGCGGTGGGATCATGAGCCGCGGTCCGACCACACATCTGACGCTCATCGAGTCGACGGTGCGCGTCAACAATGCCTACACGACGGGGCAGCCTGGACTCGACGCACGAGGTGGGGGCATCGCTGTCGAAGACAGCAGCGTGACGATCGACAGGAGCGCTGTCGTCGAGAACGTCGCGACCGCCGCACCCGGCGGCGCATCGAACAGCCAAATCGGCGGTGGTGACACCGAGGGCGGAGGCGTCTGGGCATCTGGAGCGGCGACCGTGACGATCCTCAACAGCGTTGTGGCGACGAACACTGCGAATGCAGGACCAGGAAATCCCGGTCCAGGCTCTGAGGCGACGGGTGGAAATGCGTGGGGAGGCGGCCTCGCCGGCTCGTTCACCGGGGGACGGTTCACCGTCGTCAACACCACGATCACGGCAACCGGGCCGTCGGCGGCGCAGGAGCGACCGGTGAACACAGCGCCGGCGGATTCGGCTCCGGTGGTGGGATCAACAGTCACTTCCCCGCGACGTTGATCAACGACACGGTCGCCGCCAACGCAGCAATTGGAGGGTCCGGTGCATCGCCGGGGCTCGGTCGAGGAGGCGGGCTCGGTCTCGCTTCGTCCAGCACGGTGACGAACACGATCGTTGCGACCAACTCGGTCACTCCCGTTGTACCGACATCGGGTCCGGACGTCTTCGCCGCCTTGACGAGCGCCGGCCACAACCTGTTCGGCGTTCGCGATGGGGGAGCCGCCTTCACCGACTCCGACCTGACCGGGTCCGGCGCGTCGCCGCTCGATCCACGGCTCGAAGTGTCACTCGCTGACAACGGCGGACCAACCGTCACGCTTGCTCTGCTCCCCGGATCCCCTGCCATCGATGCCGGGGACTCGACGGCGTGCGCGCTGCCATTACCGCTGGCCGTCGCGCCGAACGGTGCCGGCGGATTCGACCAGCGGGGTGTGCCGCGTCCGCAGCCGGCCGGCGGGCATTGTGACATCGGCGCATTCGAGTACGAGTTCGCGCCGACGACCACAACCGTCAATTCGTCAGCGAACCCCGCGTCGGTCGGTCAGGCGGTCACGTTCACGGCGACGGTCGTCGGTAGCGGAACCCCGACCGGCGCCGTGACGCTGATGGACGGCTCGACGAGTCTCGGCGGCGGAAACCTCGCCGGCGGCGTCGTCACCGTCACCACGGCCGCGTTGGCGGCGGGGACTCACGCGATCACGGCTGTGTACGGCGGTGACACTGAGTTCGCGCCGAGCACGTCGACGGTCCTGGCTCAGCTCGTCGGCGATGGCGGTGGCAGCGGTGTGGGTGGGCCGACAGTCGGTTTGCAGTTCTTCCCGTTGGCGCAGCCAGTTCGTCTGCTCGACACTCGTGCTGGGGAAGGCGCGGTGGTGCACCCGGGCGCGGCCTTGGTGAAGAATCAGCCGATCGCTCTGCCGGGTCATTTCACGTCTGGCGCGATCACCGTGCCCGCTGCCGCGCAGGCGTTGGTCGGCAACGCGACCGTCGACAACTCGGTCGGTGTTCCCGCCGGTTTCGCCACGTTGTGGCCGTCGGGGTCGACCTTGCCGTTGGCGAGCAACCTGAACTTCGTGCCCGGCACGACCCGGCCGAACGCGTTCACGGTCGGTCTGGGTGGCGACGGCAACTTCAACCTGTTGTCGAACACGGGTGGCAACTTCATCATCGACATCACGGGCTACTACGCACCGCCCGCATCTGGCGGGCTGTACTTCCACCCACTCGCGCAACCGGTGCGTTTGCTCGACACCCGCCCCGGTGCGAGCGCTGTCGTTCATCCCGACGCCGCGCTCTTGGCCGGACAGACGCTCACTCTGGCGGGCCAGTTCACGTCGAACGGTGTGACCGTTCCAGGCTCGGCGAAGGCGTTGGCCGGGAACGCGACCGTGGACAACACGGCGAACGCACCACCCGGGTTTGCGACGTTGTTCCCTGGCGGGACCGAGCTTCCGCCGACCAGCAACCTCAACTACGTCGGCGGCACCGTTGCCCCGAACGCCTTCACCGTGGCGTTGGGTGCCGATGGTTCGTTCAACCTCTTCAGTCAGTCCGGCGGCAACTTCGTGATCGACATCACCGGCTACTACGACGCGGTGCCGGCGAACGGCCTGTTGTTCCACGCGCTGGCCCAGCCGGTGCGCGAGCTGGACACACGCCTGGGCGCCTCGGCTTCGACACACCCGAACTCGCCGCTCGCCGCGACTGGCACGTTGAACCTGCCCGGCGCGTTCGAGTTCAACGGTGTCAGCGTCCCGAACGCAGCGACCGCGTTGGTCGGGAACGCCACCGTCGACAACACCGTGAACGCCCCGGCCGGGTTCGCCACGTTGTATCCGGGCGGCGGCGCGCTCCCGTTGGCGAGCAACCTGAACTACTCGCCCGGGCTGGTGGCCCCGAACGCGTTCATCGTCGCCGTCGGGACGGACGGCAGCTACAACCTGTACAGCCAATCGGAGACGCACTACATCATCGACATCAGCGGCTACTTCGCCGCGACATGAGGGCGCAGGGCCCGACGGTGGTCATTCTGGAACCGTTCGTCGGGTTGCGTCGTATCTGAACTGTGCGAAGGTACGTCTGTTGCCGTTCGACGACGTGGATGGGGTGCGACATGAAGCGGGTTTCCGGTCATCTGGTGGTGGGATGCGGCGCCTTGTTGGCGACGCTCGTGGCGATCGCTGCGCCCCAGCCCGCGCGGGCAGCGACCGTGATCGTGAACACGACCGCCGATGCCGCATCCGGCGGTTGTGAGACGACGGGAACCGGTCCGGACTGCACGTTGCGTGAAGCCATCATCTTCGCCAACGACCACCCGGGCACGGTGATCACGATCCTTGCGGGGACATACAAGCTGACCAAGGGGGGACCGAACGAGAACGAGGCCCTGACCGGCGATCTCGACATCCAGGAGAACGTCACGATCAACGGCGCGGGCCCACAGGCGACCATCATCATCGAAGACTCCCCGGGAACCAAAGACCGCATCTTCGACGTCTTCGCGGCGACCGGCGCCACACGCAACGTGTCGATCAACGGCGTCCAGCTGACCCAAGGCAGTGCGCGGGACGGGTTCGGGGGCGGCGCTCTCTGGATCGGCACGCACATGAACGTCACGCTCACCAACACTCTGGTCAGCCAGAACTCCACGATTGACGGCCGCGGCGGCCAGATCGTTCTGGAAGGCCCCGGATCGCACCTGTCCGTCGTCGGATCGCGCATCGACAGCGGGCTCGCCATTTCGCAGTCCGAAGCCGTGGCGCGCGGAGGAGGGATCTATGTGCACGACGGAACGTTGGATGTGTTGGACAGCGTCATTTCGACCAACTCGGCCTTCGCCCAGGGGATCAGGACGAACGTCGGCGGCAGCGACGCACAGGGTGGGGGCTTGTTCATCGACACGGGCACGGCGTCTGTCACGCGCAGCCTGATCGAGCGCAATGCGGCGCAGGCAAACGATGGCGAGGACGGCGGTGCTGGTCTCGAGGTGGACGGTGGTGATGCGACGGGCGGCGGCATCGTCGCCCTCGGGGGTTCGACGCTGAACATCGTGAACTCGACACTGACCGGCAACCGTGCCCTCGGTGGAGCCGGAGTGGGCGCGTCCGGCGACGGAGGAGCCGCCACAGCCGGGGCGGCAAACGTGCTCGGCACGCTCTCGGTCATCCATGCAACGATCGCGGACAACCACGCCGTGGGAGGGACCGCACCGACGGGAGGCTCGCGTGGATCCGCACAAGTCGGTGGGCTCGCGGTCGGTGCCGGCACAAGCTCGATGGCGAACTCGATCGTCGCGAGGAACACCGTCGATCCAGCCGGGCTGCCGGGAAGAGATCTGCAGAACCCCACGACCGCGTTCGGCCACAACAACCTGATCGGCGTTGCCGACAGCGGGACACAGGTGGGTCCTTCGGACCTGGCCGGTACAGCGGCCTCGCCGCTCGATCCACGGATCGAGTTCCCGTTGGCTGACCACGGTGATCCGACGCCGACGTTGGGGTTGTTGGCAGGGTCGCCTGCAATCGATGCGGCGGCCGCAGATGCCTGTGCGGCGGCGGGCAACGTCGACCAGCGCGGGTTCGCTCGCCCGAATCCGCCGGGTGGGCGCTGTGACATCGGAGCGTTCGAGTTCACCTTCACTCCGACGACAGTCACGCTGGTCTCGTCGGTGAACCCAGCGCAGATCGGCCAGGCGGTGACATTCACCGCAACTGTGTCGGGGGCAGGTGGGACGCCGACGGGGACAGTGTCGTTCATCGATGGGCGGACCGGCATTGGCGGTGGCACAGTGGTAGGTGGTGGTGCGGTCGCCTTGACGACGGCCGCGCTGGCGCAAGGCACGCACTCGATCACCGCGCTCTATTCGGGTGACGACGTGTTCGCGCCGAGCTCGATGTCGATCGCGCAAGTGGTTGGCGACTCGTCGTCGTCCGCCGGGCTGCAGTTCCATCCGCTGCCGCGTCCGGTTCGGCTGCTCGACACCCGGCCGGGACAGTCGGCGTTCGTGCACCCTGGGACGGCACTGGTGCCCAACCAGCCGCTGTCGTTGCCGGGGCGGGTGACCATCGACGGCGTGACGATCCCCGTCGACGCCCAGGCGCTGGTGGGTAACGCAACGGTCGACAACACCGCTGGCGCACCGGCAGGCTTCGCGACACTGTGGCCGAGCGGCTCAGCGTTGCCGTTGGCGAGCAACCTCAACTTCGTGCCGGGCACGGTTCGCCCGAACCAGTTCACGGTGGGCCTCGGCAGCGACGGGACGTTCAACCTGTTGTCGAACACGGGCGGGCACTTCATCATCGACATCACCGGCTACTACGCGCTGCCCGCCCCGGGCGGGTTGTACTTCCATCCATTGCCGCAGCCGGTCCGCCTGCTCGACACCCGCTCCGGCGCGTCAGCGTTCGTCCATCCGAATGCAGCCTTGACGCCCGGACAGACGTTGAACCTGCCCGGCCGGTTCACATCGGCCGGCGTCACCGTGCCGCCGTCGGCGGCGGCGCTGGCCGGCAACGCCACTGTCGACAGCTCGATCAACGTCCCACCGGGGTTCGCAACACTGTTCCCCGGCGGCACGCCGCTGCCGGCGACGAGCAACCTCAACTACGCCGCGGGCACCGTGGCGCCGAACGCGTTCACCGTCGCGCTCGGCAGCGATGGGTCGTTCAACCTGTTCAGCCAGTCGGGTGGCAATTTCGTGATCGACATCACCGGCTACTACGACTCTGTGCCGGCGGGCGGGCTGTTGCTGCACGCGCTGACCCAGCCGGTGCGCGAGCTCGACACGCGTCCCGGCGCCTCGGCGTCGGTGCACCCCGACGCGGCTGTCGGTGCCGCGGGGACACTCAACCTGCCCGGGTCGTTCACGTTCGCCGGGATCACTGTTCCGCCGTCAGCGACAGCGTTGGTCGGCAATGCCACCGTCGACAACACCGTCAACGCACCCCCGGGTTTCGCGACGATCTTTCCGGGGGCGACGACCTTGCCGTTGGCGAGCAACCTCAACTACTCGCCAGGGCTGGTCGCCCCGAACGCGTTCATCGTCGGAGTCGGCGCGGATGGCACATACAACCTGTTCAGCCAGTCGAGCACCAACTACATCATCGACATCAGCGGCTACTTCGCCGCCACGTAGCCGGCATTCGGACACCGAATCTCGTGTCGCCATCGTCCCGAGCGGGAATTGGGGTCGGCGCCGAACGGAACGTGCCTGGAGACGAGCCGTAGTTCTGCCAGGCTGAGCAGGTACTTGTGGACAGCATTCGTTTCCATCGCGATGCGTTGGCCGATCTCGTTGGCCGGCTTGCCGCCATCTGCGAATTGTTCCAGGATCGCGAAGTAGACGCGTGGCTCGCGCAGCTCCTGTTCGACGATGATGCGACCTTCGTTGAACAGCGGTCCATCGCTGTTCAGCACGGCATTGCAGACCGCATCACGGAGTGAGCCCGACGCGAGCCTCGACAGGTACATCGGCGTGCCACCGGCAATGGCGAAGCGTTCGAACGCAGCGATCGGATCGAGGCCTGGCAGGAACTGCCGCGCGTCGGCAAACACGAGCGGTCGCACTGCGAGCTGACGCGGACGGCCGTGCATCGGGTTCTTCTCACCGAAGAGGGACTCCATTTGGGCGACCAACGAGCCGCACAGGATCAGCTTGAGTTGCGAGGTGTCCCGTTCCTCCTCCATCACTGCCTGGATCGAGGTCAGCATCCGACGGCCCTCGGTTGCCGATGTGCCGAGCGTCCACGGGAACTCGTCGATGACGGCCAGGATCCGCTGGTCCTTGGCCATACGGAACAGGACTCGGAGAAGTGTCTGTACGTCTGGGATGTCTGGCCGCACTCCGAGGAATGGTTCGAGGATGTCGGCGAACCGGGCGAGCTGCGACCAACTCGGCAGCTGCTCCGCCACGAGGATGACGGCGGGCCTGCCATCCGCAAACCTGCGCAACAGCCACGACTTGCCGACACGTCGGCGTCCGGTGATCGCGATCGGCTCCCGGGTCGAGTCGTCTACAGGATGTACGGGTCGGGGCTGTCGCCGTCGACGCCGTAGCGGCCCATCGCCTCTTTCACGAGTGACGGCTCGACCGTGCCTTCCTTGGCCAGCGCGGCGAGGGTGGCGATCACCACGTGCGCGGCGTCGACCTCGAAGTGACGGCGCAGCGCCTCGCGGGTGTCGGAGCGGCCCATGCCGTCGGTGCCCAGCGGCACGAACTGCTTGTCGGGCAGGAAGCGTGCCACCTGCTCGGGGACGATCTTCATGAAGTCGGTCGTGGCGATGATCGGGCCCGGTGCCTGGTGCAGCAGATCGGCGACGAGCGACGTGCGCTGATGCGCATCCGGATGCAGCCGGTTCCAGCGCTCGACGGCAAGGCCGTCCTCGCGCAGGTTCTTGTACGACGTCGCCGACCACAGCTCGCATCCGACGCCGTAGTGCTCGAGCAGATCTGCGGCGGCCTCGCGCACAGCGCCGTGTGCGGAACCGGAGAAGATGAGCGTTGCGCTGACTGCGGCCTCTGGCGCATCCTGCCATTTGTAGAGGCCCCGCACGATCTCGGCCTCGATGCCATCATGGGCATCGATCGCCGGCATCGGGTACGTCTCGTTGTACAGGGTGAGGTAGTAGAAGATGTCCTCAGGGTTCGGCCCGTACATCCGGCGCAAGCCGTCCTTGATGATCGCCGCGATCTCGTACGCGAACGCTGGGTCGTACGCCAAGCACGCGGGGACGGTGCTGGCGAGTACGAGGCTGTGCCCGTCCTGGTGCTGCAGGCCTTCGCCAAGCAGCGTCGTGCGCCCGGCCGTCGCCCCCATCAAGAAGCCCTTGGTGCGCGCATCGGCAGCCTGCCAGATGAGGTCGCCCACACGCTGGAAGCCGAACATCGAATAGAACGTGTAGAACGGCACCATCGGCACACCGCGGGTGGCGTACGAGGTGCCGGCGGCGATGAAGCTCGACAACGCGCCGGCTTCGGTGATGCCCTCTTCGAGGATCTGGCCGTCGCTGGACTCCGCGTACGACAGCAGCAGGTCGTGGTCGACCGGCTGGTACTTCTGGCCCTGCGAGGCGTAGATCTTGAGCTCGCGGAACAGCGCGTCCATGCCGAACGTGCGCGCTTCGTCGGGGATGATCGGCACGACTCGCTCGCCGAACTTCGGGTCGCGGGCGAGGCCGCGCAGAAGACGCGTGAAGCCCATCGTCGTGCTCACCGACTGGTTGCCCGAGCCGGCGTTCAGCTCTTCGAACACGGCCGGATCCGGCATCTCCATCGGGCGGCGGACGCGAGTCGAGCGCTTGGGGATGCTGCCACCCAGCGAACGGCGCCGCTCCATCATGTACTGGTACTCGACGCTGTCTTCCGGTGGCCGGTAGTACGGCATCGCGTCGTTCTCGAACGCGCTGTCGGGCAGCTCGTCGTGCAGGAACAGCCGGTCGCGCAACACCTTCAACTGGTCGCCGGTGAG
>Ga0075365_10000734_pt1 | contig 13273 bp, 18 predicted proteins | sample EndMetdeltDD1765_FD_71387 | JGI IMG/M metagenome (GOLD analysis project Ga0075365, IMG submission 71387) | Populus endosphere microbial communities from Tennessee, USA - Endosphere MetaG P. deltoides DD176-5 | ecosystem: Host-associated > Plants > Roots > Endosphere | place: USA: Tennessee... | reverse complement strand
CCTGTTCGGGCTGTCGATGGACTATCACGTGTTCATCCTCACGCGAATCCGCGAGGCCTTCGACCGTGGACGCTCCACCGAGGACGCGGTTGCTCACGGGATCAAGACGACCGCCGGCGTGGTGACCAGCGCCGCCATCGTGATGATCTCGGTCTTCGCGATCTTCGCGACGCTGTCGCTGCTCATCTTCAAGGAACTGGGTGTCGGGCTGGCGGTGGCCGTGCTGATCGACGCGACGCTGATTCGGGGCGTGCTGCTGCCGGCAACGATGAAGCTGCTGGGCGACTGGAACTGGTACCTGCCGAGGTGGCTGGAGTGGCTGCCGCGAATCAGTCCGCAGGACGGGGCTGGCCTGCCACCCGATGGGGAGCCCCCCGCTTCAGACTCGGAGCATGGAGCTGAACCCGTTCGCCTCTGAGCCCGGGGGAACGAGGCGGCGGTCGAGTCTAAGATCGCGCCCATGTACGTCCGGTTCGCGCCCGCTCTGATCGCGGGCGCGGTGCTGCTCTGCGGCTGCGGCGGCTCCTCGGGTTCGAGCACGACCTCGCCTACGGATGTCCAAAGCTGCCTCCAGAACGCCGGCTTCGGCGTCGCGACGGTTCCGGCCTCGGAGGTGACGGACTCCGGGCCTGAGAATCGCGGGCCGGGCCAGACCGGTGAGCTGCTCGTGGGCCTCAACGGAGCGAAGCCCCAGGTCGGGGCCGATGAGGCCGACGCCGTGGTGGCCTTCTTCGACTCGGCGAGCCATGCGAGCTCGGCGCCCGGCACCGAGGAGAACAATCCGGTCCTCCACGTCACAGCCATCGGGACCACCACCGTTCAGGGGACGAGCCACCTCGCCGAGACGGTGAGCAAGCAGGCAAAGAGCCCGTCCGACGCACGCACCGCCTTCAACGCGGAGCTCAAGAAGATCGAGGGCTGCGTCTAGTCACGACAGCCGTAAGGGGGCTGAAGCTCGCTTCTGCTCACACGCGCAGGACGACCGCATCACCGCCGCCCCCGCCGACGGCCAGTTTGAGCGCGTCCGCCGCCGCGGCAAGGTCGTAGACCTCACCGACCGCAATCCCGACCTCGCCATTGCCGAGCCGCTCGGCCATCGTCGCGAGCCGCCCACCGTCAGCCTCCACGTAGACATCGACAATCGTCACCCGGCGCGCCGCCGACGGCGGCGCGCCGGTGATCGTGGCCAGCCGCCCGCCGTCGGCGACGGTGGAGAGGGCAGCGGCCTCACCGCCAGGGGCCGCGTTGATCGCTGCGGCCACGCCGTCGCCACCCGCCCAGTCACGGACCCCGGCGGGCCACCCGTCCTCGTGATAGTCGAACACCGCCGCGACCCCGAGCTGTCGCAGCCGTTCAGCGCTTCGCGGCCCGGCCGTCACCGCGACCTCGGCTCCGACCACCACCCCCAATGCTGCGATCAGCTGGCCGGTCACGCCGCCAGCGCCGTGGACCAGCAGCCGGCTAGCGCCCGAGGTCCCGAGCGCGGCACCGACCGCCTGGTCCGCAGTCAGCGCCGGCACCGGAAAGGCGGCCGCGTCCTCCCATGGCACAGCGGACGGCTTCGCGGCCAGCACATCGGCGCGCGCCAGCAACAACTCGCTCCAGCACCCCTGCTCCAGCAGGGGTACCGGGTGAGTCATCACCTCGTCTCCGACCGACCACCCCTCGACGCCGGCCCCAACGGCAGCGACCGTCCCTGACGCCGCCACGCCCAGCGCCATCGGCGGCCGCGACCCGACGTCCCACGATCCGAGCCTGACGAGGTCGTCCCATGGAGCCACCGCGGCTGCCCGCACCGTGATGAGCGCCTCCCCCGCGCCGGGTGGATGCGGATCGGGAAGCGATAGCTCCCGCACGTCGTCGCCGAACCGCTCGATTCCGGCTGCCTTCACGAAGCCTCCGGCATTTCGCCCAGACTACCCCTTGTCGCCACGCCGAGCCCATCCAGTGGCGCGGCGCTTTCCATGCAAAGCAGCGGTGACCGGCACTTGCCTCGCCTACTGGGGCCTATAGGCCACGAGCCGCACCTGACAATCAGCGGCGGTCCCGTCCTTCTGGACGGTTGCCTGGAAGTTCGCCGTCTCGGGCTTGGTGATCGTCATGTCCATGAGCGTTCCCTGCGCCTCCTGAGAGGGCGGGACGTTTGCGTCGACGTCCACGATGGGCTGCGCGGGCGGCGCGATGCTTGCGCCCCCGGTGCCAATAGAGGTCAAGTACTCAACTCCCACCTGGTTGACCCCGTTCGTGTTGTTGAGCTCGACATGAGCGTCTGAACCGCCGTTGTCCGAAAAGCAGACCGCCGAGAGGCTAAGTCCGCCGAACGAAAACGCCACGGCGCAACCTGCGTCGAAGGCGGTCTGGCATTGATTCGGGTGGAACACCAGCGATTTGACGTTCGAGCCTCGGAAGAAGGCGGTCGAATCAAGGCCGTCGAGCTTGTCCGCGTTCAGGTTCACGACCTTCCCGCCGGAGTTGACGGTGAACGGGGCGTGGCCGCTGGCGACGTTCAGGCCGAGGGCCGTCGCGCCCACGTGGGTGCTGGCGTTGGTCACCTGAAGCCCCTTACCGGCGACCGGCGCGGTGAGCGAGGTCGTCGCGCTGGCCGTGTTTGGCTTCCCGAGGAGGAAGTTCCCGCCGGTGGCGGCATAGGTCGTTCCGCCGAGCGCGACGAAGAGCGCCGCCAGGGAGGCGACATTGGCGAACGTCAGGTGGGAACGGATCCGTTGGCGCATCTGATGCTCCTTTGTCGACGGGCGGAGCCAGATGCGTCGGCCGAGTGCGAGTCCGTCCGGGCTGGTCGTCGATCCACGTTCCGCCGTTGTGGTGCGATCCTGTCACCCGAGGCTCGGGGGGTCAAGCGATGGGGACCAGTACACGGAGCGCATCGCGATCCGCAGCCGCTGACGAATCGCGAAGGATCACGAATGCAGCGCCGGGATCGGCAGCCGCTCCCGTGGTTTCACCCGTTGAGCACGCGCTGGTGAACGGCGCGCGTGGTGTCACGGGATGCGATCGCGGTGGGTTTCGCTTCTTCCGCAAGAAGAGGTCAGTGGGGCCAGCCGCGAAGCGTGCAAGCGGGCGGAGTGGCCAATTTGCCTCGTTCGGACTACGTGGAGCTCATCGCAATGCGGGAGGCCTTTGACCTCAGCGCGTGGCAGGAGACGGCGCCCTGCTTGTCGCAGGTCCCGGGTGGGTGCTCGATCAGCCACACTGGGCTTCGGACCAGCGAAAAGCAGGTCTTCGGCCAGTAGGCCGAGAATGCGAGCGAGATCGCCGGCTTCGACCGCGCCTGCGAAATCCTCCGCCAGCCGTCGCGTTCGCACCTCGTCAACGGTGCTGATCGTTGTCGGCCCCGTTTCAGCGGGCGATCGCCGCTCCAGCCCTCGGCGTGCCCGCTGTAGCGCGCTGGTAACCGAAGCGACGCTTGTTTCCATCAGCTCCGCGACTTCCCTGGCCGAGAACCCCAGAACATCGCGGAGGATCAGAACGGCCCGCTGCTTCGGTGAGAGTCGCTGCAAGGCGACGGTGAATGCCATCTCCACGGCTTCACGCTGCTCGTACCGAGCCGCCGGGGACGAGGGCGCGACCGCGAGATCATTTCCCTGGTCCGCGCACGCCTCGCGGCCATCCAATGACTCGGTATCGGAGGTCAACCCCTGCCGAGGTGCGTCGTCAAGGCGCACCTCACGCTTCGGACGCTGCCGCAAGGCGTCGAGGCAGACATTGGTGGCGATTCGATGGAGCCAGGTCCGGAGCGAGCTCTGCCCGCGGAAGCGAGGGAGCGCTCGCCACGCCTTGATCAGCGTCTCCTGAACCGCATCCTCGACATCGTGCGAAGAGCCGAGCATGCGCCGGCAGTGCGCCTCGAGCATGCCCCGGTGACGATCGACGATCTGGCCGAATGCCGCCTCGTCGCCGCCGCGAGCAGCCTCGAGCACTGCACCGTCCTCTACAGGGGCTTGCATCGTCGTGACCACGACCGCGAGGGTGCCAGTCGCGGATGGGGCTTCCAAACCGGCTAACCCGCTACTGGCGGTGCGGTTGTCGCAGAGCGAAGGTACGGTTATCCACACCGTCGAGGGGAGCTGCGCGGGGGAAAATCTCACCGTGGCGAGGAGCGTTCTCATCGTCGACGACCACAGCGGTTTTCGTCAGCAGGCGCGCAGGCTTCTGGAGAGCGAGGGCTACCTGGTGGTGGGGGAGGCAGTGGATTGCGAGTCAGCCATGACCGCTGCTAGGGCGCTCTCGCCGGACATCGCGCTCGTAGACATCTACCTTCCCGACGGCGATGGATTCGAGCTTGCGACGAAGCTCGTTCGGCTCAGCCCGCCACCCGCGGTGGTCTTGACGTCCAGCCACGACGACCGGGAGCTTTCGAGTTGCCTGGTGAGCAGCCCCGCTCGCGGGTTCGTAGCGAAGGCCGAGCTGTCCAGCGACACGATCGAGGAGGTCCTGGCCTGACGGCGTGCGGTGCGAAGATGTGTCATCCACGCGGCGAACCGCGTGACGCAAGTGGGAGAAGCTCGTGCGCGTAGTGGTCGCTGAGGACTCGGTGCTCCTGCGAGAGGGAATCGTTCGGTTGCTCGAAGACGCGGGATTCGAGGTCGTAGGGCAGGCTGGCGACGCCGACGATCTGGTTCGCAAGGTGCTCGCGCATAAACCCGACGTCGCAATCGTTGACATCCGGATGCCGCCGAACCACGGCGATGACGGCCTGCGGGCGGCGCTCACCGTTCGGCGCCGGGTCCCGACGACGGCCGTGTTGATCCTGTCGCAATACGTGGAGGAGGACTACGCGCTCGAGCTACTCGAGGAGCGGGCCGACGGCACCGGCTACCTCCTCAAAGACCACGTTGCCGACGTGGAGCGATTCCTCGAAGGGGTTCGGCGGGTCGCCGAGGGCGGTTCGATGCTCGATCCCGAGGTGGTGGCTCGGCTCCTCGGCCGGCGCCGTCCCGAGGATCCGTTAGATGAACTCACGCCGCGCGAGCGTGAAGTCCTCGCTCTGATGGCCGAGGGCAGATCGAATCAAGCGATCGCCGAGCAACTGGTGGTGACCGAGCGAGCGGTCGAAAAGCACGTGACGAACATCTTCTCCAAGCTGGGACTCGAACCCACCCATGCCGATCACCGCCGAGTCCTCGCGGTGCTGACGTTCTTGCGGTTCGATGCAGGCTGATCAGAATCCGCCGCGACTCGAGCTTCTCCTGGCCGAACATGCGGCGCTGCGACGCGTCGCCATGCTGGTGGCGAATGGGCTTCCCGCCACGACCCTGTTCGAGCGTGTCTGTGAGGAGCTCGGCGCTCTGCTCGAGGTCAAGAGCACCGACATGATCCGCTTCGATCCCGATGGTTCCGCAACCGTCGTCGGGGCGTGGGCGCTGAAGGGTGAGCCATCCTTCCCCGTGGGCGATCGCATCCCGGTGGAAGGCGAGAGCGTGACGGCGAAGCTGCGAAGGAGCGGACGGCCGGAGCGTGTCGACGACTACAACCACGTGAAGGGCGAGCTCGCAGCGCGGCTGCGCGCGGTGGGCATGCGAAGCGTCGTCGGCGCGCCGATCACGGTCGCGGGACGGCTTTGGGGCGCGATCATGGTCACGAGCGGCGAGCCCTCGGCGTTTCCGCCGGATACCGAACAGCGGATCTGCAATTTCGCGGAGCTCGTCACCGCGGCCCTTGCCAACGTCGACGCCCGGGAGAAGCTGGCGGCGTCGCGGGCGCGTCTTCTTGAGGCCGAGGACGCCGCCCGACGGCGGATCGAGCGGGACCTCCACGACGGAGCTCAGCAGCGCCTCGTGTCCCTCGCGCTGAGATTGCGGCTGCTCCAGCGGAGACTCAACCAGGACCCGGCCGTGGTGACGGAGCTCGCCGCGGCCCGTGATGAGCTGGACCGCGCGCTCGAAGAGCTGCGTGACCTCGCCCGAGGCATTCATCCGAGCGTTCTGACCACCCGCGGCCTGAATGCGGCGCTGACGGCGCTTGCGACCCGCTCCCCGGTTCCTGTCGATCTTCACGTCGCCGACTGCGCTCGCCTGCCGCAAGCGGTCGAGACGACGGCCTACTTCATCGTTGCGGAGGGGCTAGCGAACGCGCTCAAGCACGCGCGATGTGACGCCGTCGAGGTGCGCGTGCATGCCGAGGACTCCGGCCTTTCGATCGAAGTCCGCGACGATGGATGCGGGGGAACGGATCCGGGCGCGGGCACCGGACTCCGAGGACTGGCCGATCGCGTGAATGCGCTCGACGGCACCCTGGAGATCGACGGCCCGCCCAACGGCGGGACGAGGATCAGCGCCTGGATTCCGGTCCCTTCCACGGGCGCTGCGGTTGCCGGCGACCGACGCCCGACCGGGGCTGCCGCCGGCTGACAGGCCTCGCGTCCATGTCGCCGCGCTCGGACGGGACTCGGAAGGGGACAAGACTCGTCCGCAGATTCGATCCCAGTCGGGAGCCCGGGACGAGTGAGCCTACAACCCCGATCAGGTCGAGAAACTCCTTCGAATGCAGGGCTTCCCGAGATGGAGCTAGGCGGCCTCGAGCTCCCGATCTCCTGGGTGCGATGCGGGGAGCCGGTCGCGCTCGTCAAGGGCCCGTTTGCGGCTTGCTAAGTAGTGTTGCCACAAAGGCAACGAAGTCGAAAGGAGCGAGGAATGGCGGAGCCGACGGGCATCGATCCGGTCAAGTTCCGCGGTGCGCAGAAGGAGAGCTGGAACACCGTGGCGAGCGGCTGGCAAAAGCACTCGGAGCTGATCGACAGCTCGGCCGGCCACATCAGCACGCGGCTGGTGGAGCTGGCGGGCGTGGAGCCCGGATTTCGGGTGCTCGACGTAGCCGCCGGTTACGGCGAGCCGTCGCTCACCGCGGCGAAGGCGGCCGCTCCCGGCGGAAGCGTCGTCGCCACTGACATCTCCGCCGGCATGCTCGCCTTCGGGCGCGAGCGAGCCGAAGCGGCCAGCGTCGAGAACATCGAGTTCGTCGAGGCGGCGATGACCGACCTCGACTTCCCTGCCGGGAGCTTCGACGCGGCACTCTCGCGCTGGGGGGTCATCTTCGACCCCGACGGCGAGGGCGCCGCCCGGATCGTGCGCGGGTTCCTCAAGCCGGGGGCCCGCTTCGCGATCAGCTCCTGGGGCCCGCCCGAGAAGGTGCCGTTTCTGGCGATTCCGATGGGCACGGCGATGAAGGCGCTCGACGTCCCGCCACCCCCGCCAGGGACGCCCGGTCCGCTCTCGCGGCCGACTCCCGAGGCCCTCGGCGGCCTGCTCGAGGGCGGGGGCTTTTCCGGTGTCCAGGTGGAGGAGGCCGAGGTCACCTTCCAGCTCGACTCTCCGGAGCAGTTCTCGACGTTCACCAGGGAGATGGCAGCGCCGATCCGCAAGATGATCGAGGAGAACTCCAGCGATCCGGAGGAGACGTGGGGTCAGATCACCGAGGCCGTTCGCGGCGTGGCCAATGACGACGGCACGGTGACCTTCAAGAACATGGTGCTGCTGGCGTCCGGGACGGCGTAGTCCTAGTGCAGCGCTTCCCGAGATGGAGCTAGGGGGACTCGAACCCCCGACCTCCCGGGTGCGATGCGGGAGCGCATCGGACTGGTCAGCGGCACACCGCCACGTCGTCCTCGCCAGACGCGGTCGGGTATCCGGACTTCGCTACGCCGACGCCTGACGCGCCCGGAGCGGTGAGAACGCGCGGATATGCTGCTCCACGATCGCGAGGATCTCAGTGGCCCCTGTCGATAAGACCCCACCACGCCGACGGGTAGCGGGCCTCAGCTGGCTGTCCGTCTCGCTCATCGGCGCGTCCCTCGTCCTGCTGGTGCTGGCGGGATGGATTGCCCTTCGGGCGCATCCCACGGACATCGTCGGCCAGCTCCCCCTCGGCGCGAACGACAACATCCCGGCCGTTTCGCTGATCCTGGCGGCGGTGGTCATCGCGGCCGCGTTTGTCGTCGGGCTGAGCGCCTTGAATGCCGCCGCCCAGATGCGGGTTCTCGCACGAGACCGGCGCATTCCGGAGCCGCCGTCTGCGGAGATGCGCCGGCTTCGCCACCGGGTGCTGGGTCCGGCGGCGCTGCGGCTGGGCGAGGAGGACCAGCTTCCCACCAAGCTGCCGGACCCTGACGCCGCTCACGGGCCGCTGCGGCTCACGGTACTGGTCCCGGCGCACGACGAGGAGCTCACGATCGAGGCCACGCTGGCCTCGCTGTGGGGGCAGACGAGGCGCCCGGACCGGGTGGTCGTTGTGGCCGATAACTGCACCGACGAGACCCCGGACATCGCGCGCGAGCACGGGGCGGAGGTCTTCACCACGGTTGGCAACACCGAGAAGAAGGCGGGCGCACTGAACCAGGTGCTCTCGCAGACGTTCGACGACCCCGAGGCGCGGGACGTCGTGATGATCATGGACGCCGACTCCGTGATCGTGCCGGAGTTCCTCGAGACGGCGATGGGACGCATGGAGGACGATCCCGATCTGCTGGCGGTGGGCGGCGTCTTCGGCGGTGAGGAGGGCTCGGGTGTGATCGGCCAGCTGCAGCGCAACGAGTTCACCCGTTACCAGCGGTATATCTCCCGCCGCCACGGCAAGGTCTTCGTCCTCACCGGCACGGCGTCGCTGTTCCGCGCCTATGCGCTGAAGGCGGTCGCCGACTCCCGCGGGTCCCTGATCCCCGGGCCGCCCGGTCACGTCTACGACACGCTGGCGATGACCGAGGACAACGAGATGACGCTCGCCCTGAGGACACTGGGGGCGAAGATGGTCTCGCCCATGCAGTGTCGGGTGACGACGGAGGTCATGCCGGACCTGAAGGCGTTGTGGCGGCAGCGGATGCGCTGGGAACGTGGCGCCCTGGAGAACATCGGTGCCTACGGCCTGACCCGCGCGACGCTCCGCTACTGGCTGCAGCAGGTCGGCATCGGCTACGGGACGATCGCGCTCAACGCGTACTTCCTCCTGGCGACGCTCACGCTACTCTCGGCCGACAGCTTCGCGCTCGCCCCGTTCTGGGCGGCGATGGGTGCCATCTTCATCGTCGAGAAGGTCGTGACGGTCTGGGCCGTCGGCTGGCGAGGAAGGCTGCTCGCGTTTCCGCTCTTCGTCGAGATCGCCTACGACCTGCTGCTCCAGGTCATCTTCATCAAGTCCCTGATCGACATCGCAACCGGGCGAAGCGCCGGCTGGAACTACGTCCCGCGAGAGGCGGCGGCTGAGGCATGACGTTCCTGATCGGCGGCATCCTCTTCTCGTCCGACCTGCTGAGATCGCCGTTATTCCAGGCTCTCGCCACGTTCGTGGCCATCAACACGCTCGTCTATGCCGGGCTGAGCCTTGCCAAGCTGTTTCCCCGAAAGCGCGAATAGGCGGCCTCGCTCCCCCGGCCTCGCGCGCCCGCGACCGTCAACACGTCGCGAGGTGCCCGCTCGTCGACCACCAAGAACTGAACGCCAGGTTCGTAATCACTTCTGCTTTCGCGTGAAAGCAGAAGTCGTCATTGGGCACCGGTGCCCAGGTCGCCTTCGTAGCCGTTAGCGGCAGGCAAGTAGCCGGAACCGCACGAGTGCTGGGCCTTCCGAGATGGAGCTAGGGGGACTCGAACCCCCGACCTCCTGGGTGCGATGCGGGGAGCTCTCTAGCGTGAGCCTGGCCGAGTTTTGGCTTGCTAGAGCGAGATCTCCGCGCTGGCGCCAAGCCCTGCTGGAGCCCAGATGTCGGAATATGTCGGTGGATGTCGGGGGATTTGGGCACTGGAACGCAGTTAGTGCCCAATGCGCATCGCGGTCGCTTCGGGTGCATCACTTCTGCTTCTCGCGCAAAGCAGAAGTCTCTACTCCCGCAACCCGGCGGCTTCGAGGGCCTTACCTTTGTCCCCGAAGTCCTTCCAGTGGATGAGGCGCCCATCGCGGTAGGTCGCGACCCCGGCCGTCGGAACATCGATCTCGACGCCGCCCTGTCTCGCGCGGATGTGCAGGGTGCCGATTGCGAGCACCCGATCCCCGAGGTCGCGGATGTCGGAACGGTCAAACCGAAAGAGATCGAAGCTTTCCGCGGTGTCGGCGATGAACTGGCGAATCCCCCCGTGTCCTCGGTAGGCCCCAGAGACCGGTGCCCGCAGAGGCTCGAAGACCACGTCAGGGTGGATTAGCTCCTCGATAAGCGCATCGTCGAGGACGCCGCGTTCGAGAGCGTCGTTCCCGCGTTGAAAAGCCTCGACATTCTCCTGCGACATCGTCTGCGCAGTATCTCGCGCTGCACGGGGGCGGACAGAGACTTCTGCTTTCGCGTGAAAACGACAGTTCTGCTTTTCGCGCAGCAGAAGTGAGGGGCTACTCCGACAGCCCGGCGGCCTTGAGGGCCCGACTCTTCTCGTTGTGCGACGAGACGCGGAGGATCTTGCCATCACGGAAGGTCCACACGTGGAAGAGGTCGTTCCAAATCTCGGCGTCGCTGCCTTTGATCCGCCCACCGTCTCGGACGGCGGTGACGACTCGCTCCTCGTCGGCGTGGACAACCTCCTTTAACTCAAGAGAGAAATCCTCAAACGTCTGCCAGTACTCGCGCAGTGCTGCTCGGACAGCCTCGTAGCCTCGGATAACTCCGTAACTCGGCACGGCGTCTCTCGCGTCAAACTCATAGTCGGGATCCATGAATTCTCGCGGGAGGATTTCCAAGCTGTCGTTCACAAGCTCGTAGGACCGACGCACGATCTCGACGTTCTCCTGCGACATCGCCTACGCAGTATCTCGCGCGGCGACGGCGCCGGATAAACACTTCTGCTTTCGCGTGAAATCAGAAGTGAATGGCCCCCGGGCGCGATCAGGAGTCCCAGGAGTTTTCTCGCGGACGACCACCTCGGCGGTCTTTATGCCGCCACCTGGGGTCCTCCCCCACCCTGCCTACCCGTTCACTTCTGCTTTTGGCGCAAATCAGAAGTCTGGGCTACTCCCGCAACCCTGCTGCTTCGAGGGCGTCGGCGTGGTCGAAGAAGTCCCTGTACCGGACGCACTTGCCGTTCTTGAACTCGGCCAGACCTCCGTAGGGCGAGTCGAACTCGACTCCGCTCTCTCTGCCTCGGCCTCGGACATGGCCCAGTACGACGATTCGATCGCCAAGGTCACGGAATTCCGACAACTGAACGTCGCGTACGTCAAAACTCTCATCCAGGTCTCGGACGTAGCCGAGCAGGCCCTGGTGGCCTCTGACCACCGTCGCCTCTCCGCCAAACATCACCCCGAAGATCCCATGCCACTCGATGTCGGGGTCGAACTCCTCCAGGAGCGCTTCGTAGTCTCCACAATTGTTCGCTTCGGCTGCGCGTTTCAGGGCTTCGATGTTCTCCTGCGACATCGCCTACTCCGAAAGCCCGGCGGCTTCGAGGGCTTGGGCCTTCTCATGGTCGCCGTAAATCTCGAGCCTGACGGCGACTCCGGCTTCGGTGAACGTCCAAATCGCCCACGAAAGGAACTCAATCTCGATTCCGCTTGCCGCACCCCGGATCTGGGCGCGTGTCCGAACCAGAACCTTGTTTCCTTCGACGCGAAACTCCAGCGGTTCCAGTACCTGAGACTCGAATGCGTCTGGCTCCATCCACTCACGGACTCCGTCCGCGCCTTTGATGGGCGCCTGACCTCCCGGGGGAACAAGCACGAACTCCGGGTAAGTGGTTTCGCGAATCCAATCGAAATCGCCCTGGTTATAGGCGTCGATGATCGCTCGAATGGTCTCCACGTTCTCCTGCGACATCGCCTACTCCGAGAGCCCGGCGGCTTCGAGGGCTTCGGCTGGCTCCGAGAAGAACCGGATGTAAACGATTTTGCCTCCCTGCACCCTCTGGACTACGCCAAGCGGGACGTTGAGGTCGACGCCGCTGGCTCGTCCGCGGGCTCGAAACCGGCCGATGCCCACGACCTGCTCTCCGGCGTCTCGCGCCTCGTCGATCTCGAATCGCACGTCTTCAAAGTCCTCCGCCATCTCGTCGAGAAACCGCTCCAGCCCGTCGTGGCCCCGATAGCTCTCGCCCTCCAACTGTGCGCGCAGGGGATAGAACTCCGCCTCCTCGTCCCACAGAGCCATCCAGGCTTTGCGGTCGCCGCGATTCCATGCGTCGACGGCCGCGAGTGCGATCTCGATGCTCTCCTGTGACATCGCCTACGCCCGGACCCCGGCGGCTTTGAGAGCGGCGTCCCGGTCCATGAAGACCCGCACGCGTCTGATCTTGCCGTTTGCAAGGTCGTAGATATTGGTCACCGGGAAGTCGTTGTCGATTCCACTGGCGCGCCCGCTCATGGTGGCCTGGAGAAAGCCGAGGACCCGATCCGGGCCGATGCTTTCCAGGCGGTCGACGAACAGCTGGAAGTCCGGCCCAGCATCCTGGACATCGGCGAGAAAGCGCCGCACGCCGCTTCGGCCTTCGTAGGCACCTTCGATTTGGGCGGTAGGGGGAAGCAGTTGGACGTCCTCAGTGCAGCAAGCAAGGTAGCCGTCGATGTCTCGCTCGTTCAGGGCGGCAACAGCCCGTCGCACCACCTCCACGTTCTCCTGCGACATCGCCTACTCCGAAAGCCCCACGGCTTCGAGGGCTTCAGTGTGATTCAGGAAGTACTCGGCGACGAGGATGCTGCCCTTGCGCACCGTGTAGACGACCGTGAAGTCCATGTTGGACTCCGGCCCCTGGCCTGCGCCACGCCAGATGAACCGCACCACAACTCGGTCGCCAACATCGATTACGTCACCGATCAGTTCAGAGGTGTCTCTCGTCCACGTATCGCGCAACTGCTTGTACTCGCGCATGACCGCGTCGCGACCGAAGTAGGGCCCCGGCTCCGGCCAACCGTCGGCCATCCGCAGGATCGCGTCGGGGTGATGCAGCTCGCGAAAGGCATCCATGTCCCCCGCATTCCACGCCTCGAACGAGGCTTGAACGACCTCCACGTTCTCCTGCGACATCGCCTACGCAGTATCTCGCGCTGCACAGCGATGGATAAAGACTTCTGCTTTCGCGTGAAAGCAGAAGCCCGGGGCGTTAGCTGAGCACCAGTCAAGGGAGGTTGGGCACTAGTGCCCAACTGATGGCGGTTCGCCACGACTGGCAAGGGCCGCCGCTTGCGAAGAAGTCGCCCCTCTGCAGGGCGTTCGGATGATGGAGCTAGCCGGACTCGAACCGGCGACCTCCTGGGTGCGATCCAGGCGCTCTCCCAACTGAGCTATAGCCCCAGACGGAACGTAATGGTGCGTGCGTCCCGGAGGGCAAGGATACCCGCCGATCTGCCGATCT
>Ga0075365_10000733_pt1 | contig 13273 bp, 13 predicted proteins | sample EndMetdeltDD1765_FD_71387 | JGI IMG/M metagenome (GOLD analysis project Ga0075365, IMG submission 71387) | Populus endosphere microbial communities from Tennessee, USA - Endosphere MetaG P. deltoides DD176-5 | ecosystem: Host-associated > Plants > Roots > Endosphere | place: USA: Tennessee... | reverse complement strand
CGAGGTCACGTGCAGATTGCAGGCGCGGGCGCTACGGCGTCACGGGCGCTTCCCTGGGTCACTGCACCGTGAGCTGAGAGCACGCCTGGTGGAGAAAGCCCAAGAGAGCACGAGCGTCGTCGCCGGCAGGGTCGAGGTCCGGGTTGTAGACCCCGATGGACATGCCCACGCAGGATCCGTGGGAGATCACCGCGCCGACGCACCGCGGAGCTCGGACCACGTCAGTCCCCCAGCGAGCCCCAGCTCAGAGGGTCGCCGGCGGTGGCGTGCAGAGGGGGCACCGCGTACGGCCTCGACCGGCGAGGATCCCGATCTCGAATCGCCCAGCCCCACCTCGCGGAGCGCCCGTGGTGCGGCCCGTTGGCCGGCGTGCCTACCCACGGGTCACAGCCAGCCCTGATCGGTCGCGATCTTGATCGCGTGGATGCGGTTCTTGGCACCCAGCTTGTCGGTGGCTGCAGCCAGGTAGTTGCGAACGGTGCCGTACGAGAGGAACAGCTCGGATGCGATCTCGCGCGGGTCCATCCCATCGGCGTGCAGGCGGAGGACGTCGGTCTCCCGGTCGGTCAGCGGGCTCGGGGTCGACTCGAGTGCGGCCAGAGCGGTCGAGGCGTCGACGACACGGCGTCCGGCGGCCACGTCGCGGATGGCGCCGATCAGCTCAGCCGCCGGCGTGTCCTTGGGCAGGAAGCCGGCCACCTGAGCGGCCAGCGCCGCCCGCAGGTTCCGCGGTTGCGCATGCGCGGTGAGGATCAGGACGCGACACCCAGGAACCTCGCGGTGGAGCCCGGCGGCAGCCGAGATGCCGTCGAGACCCGGAAGGTCGATGTCGAGGACCGCAACGTCGGCCGCGGTCTTCGCGGCTGTCCGGACGATCCCCTCCCCGCTCGACAGCTGTGCGACGACCTCGAGGTCGGCCTGCAGGTCGATGACCGCGACCAGCGTGTCGCGCAGGATGGCCGTGTCCTCGGCCAGCAGGACCCGGATCACCGGGCGGCCAGCACGTGTTGGTCGAGGGGCACGGTGGCGACGACGTCGAACCGGTCGCCGGTCCGGTCGGTGACAAGCCGACCACCTACCGCGTGGAGCCGCTCCGACATGCTGCGCAGACCGAGTCCTGGGCTCTCGCGCGTCGGCAACGCCCTGTCGTTGCTGACGTGTAGAACCAACCCGGCCGCGTCACGCCGAAGCGTGACGGTGCAGACAGTCGCACGGCTGTGCCGGATCACGTTGGTGATCGCCTCACGGAGGACCGTGGCCAGGACGTCCTGCACATCGCCGAGCACCGGACCTTCGACAGAGACGGCGGCGTGGGTGCCGGCGGCCGCCAGGGTGGTGCGTGCGCTGACCAGCTCGCGCTCGAGGTCCAGCACCGTCCGACCCTCGGCGACCGCCTCCGCGTCGCGGGACACGACGTCCGCCAGGTGCATGAGCTGCACCGCTTCGCGCCTGGACCGTTCCGGATCCGTGTCGAGCAGGCTGAGGGAGAGGTCGCTCTTGAGCGCGATGGTCGACAGGCCGAGCCCGAGGGTGTCGTGGGCATCCTGAGCCAGTCGCAGCTGCTCGCGGAGCGCGGCCGAGTCGACGGCCTCCTGGTGCGTCTGCTCCAGGGCGACCGACGCCCGGGTCAGACGGCCCAGCCCGTACACGAGGAGGCACGCTCCCACCATGGCGGCGGTCGCGTACGTCGCCCAACGCACCTCGTCTCGGCGCGACAACAAGTCGAACGCCGGTTGCGACAGAGTGAGGACCGGCACGATCACCGCCAGCACCACCAGGACCAACCAGCGCCACCGGTGCCGGACGACCGCCAGAGCACTCGCCGCCACCAGAGCGAGGAGACCCAACGCGGAGGAACCGACCGACGGCGCAAAGGTCAACGCCAGGACCAGCACCCCGGACAGCACCCATCTCCACGACCACCCCGGGGAAGGTTTCCCATCCGGACCGGCCAGGAGGTCGCGCAACAAGAGGAGGACAGTCGCCGTCCCGACCAGCACCGCGGCAACGGCGGTGACGCTGCCGACGCGGGCGGCCTCGGGCCGCACCAGCACGTTGAGCACGGCTTGAACGGCGAAGAGGACCACGACGACCGTCGTGACCACCCGGGCCAGACGAGGCGCGATCGCTGCGCCCTGAGGCGGCTCCACGGGCACCGGCTCGGGCAACTCGACGAGCAGCTGCCGCGCGTCGAGGGCCGCCTCGCGGGCCAGCCGCCCGGTCGCGACGAGCTCCTCGCGCACCCGGTCCACGTCGGCCCCGGGGGCCACAGCCGCACCAGCACGCCGGGACAGCACGGCCAGCCGCTCGACGATCCGCTCCTTCAGGTGGGTTGCGGCCGAGAGGCGCTGCTCGGCCACCGCGTTACCGACCAGCCTCCGGCGCGCCATCGCCAGAGCCTCGAGCAGATCGACGAGCCGGTTCAGCGCGTAGCAGGTCACGGCGCTCACGACGAAGGCGTTGACCACCCAGAACAGGGCGTTGCCGGCCGGCTCGTAGGGAGAACCGACCCACCACCACAGCACCGGCTCCAGCACGACCAGCACGAGGAAGACCGGCCACGCGATGCGCTGCGGCAGCAGGAGGAGGACCAGTCCGCCGAGCAGCCCGGAGACACCCCCGACCCAGGCGTGGCCGAACACAGCGAAGGGCACGTACGTGAGCGCCGCTTGCGTCGCGACCAGGGGGATGCGGTAGCGGCTCCAGACCTCGCGAGCCATTCCCGTCGAGTACCACAGCGGCAGCACGTAGGCGGCGACGACGAACGGGACGTAGTGCCAGGAGGGGTGCGGGTTCGCGTCGACTGAACGGGCCACCAAGCCGCAGCACAGCACACCCAGGACCAGGCCACGCGGACTCGGCGCCCACGAGTCGGACCGGTCGTCTTCCTGCACCCGGACGACTCTAGGAAGCGGTAGGGAGGGCCGCAATGCGCCGACTGCACCACCCATCCGTGCAATGCGCACATCCGTGGGTGCGGGGAGACACTGCCTGGCGGCCCGGGGTTGCCGCACGATCCTGTCATGACTGACACACCACGTCCGGCGACCGACGAGCAGGTGGAGGCGCTGGCCGCCACGGCCATCCCGCTCAGCGTCGCCATCCTTCGGTGGGATGCCGGGCGATACCGGGACGGAGGCGAGCAGATCGAGCTGGAGCACCAGCGGCGGATGGTCGGCCTTCGAGGCGACGGCACGATCGCGGTCCTCTGCCCCGTCATCTCGGATGCGATCGCCGGCATCGCCGTGATGACGGCGTCGGCCGAGGACGCTGAGCGCCTGATGCGAAGCGACCCATGCGTGCGCGGCGGGATGATGACCGTCGAGGTCCACGCCTGTCTCGGCTTCGCGGGAGATGCGATCGGCACACGACCGTCGGACGAGCCGCGGCCCCCAGCGGCCAGAGCTGAATAGCCCAGTTATCCCGTGATGCCCACCTTCGCGATCGACGTCGCCAGGTGCCGCCCCACCGCGTGGCGGCCGCGATCGCGACGCCCGAGACCTGGGAGCCCATCTGCTACACGAACTCCGCGCTCGCTCGACCGGAACATTCCGCAACCTTCTTGCGGCGTCACCAAGACCTTCCTTTGAGCGTGACCGGCGCAGGTCTGCGACGGAGTACCTCCTGCGTCAAGGCGAGGACGGCCAGGAGTGAACTGGGTCCGCTCTGCCGATGCGGCCGACGAGACTCGTGGACTCAGACATTCGTGGCCCGACCCTTGCGAATCCCTAGAATCTCCGTCTGGGCGAAGGGGCGGACTCGACGCGGACCACCTAGTCCCCCAGTTGGTCGGGACAACGCCGAAGGTTCGCCACGTGGCCCGGTGCGCCCAACCGATTCGAGGGCCCCGGGTCCGGAACCTGTCCGACCTGCAAGGGCAACGGGTACCTCCTCCATTCACGCCCACCCACCGTCTCACCCTCGTCCGAAGCTCTGCAGCAGTGGGACCCGGCCCTGGGACGCGAGGCGCTGCCAGGCGATCGTGTGCCAGCACAAGAACTCGCCGGCCACCTCGTCGTTGCTCTTCCACAGCTCCCAGAGCGACTCCCCGTCCTCGGAGAACTGGCCAAGGAAGCCCATGGCGGCGCTGGCCAGCCCCTCCGCCGCGACCGCCTGCTCCTCGGTGACGTGACCGTGCAGTCTTGCCGCCCCCATCACCTCGGACAGCTCGTCGGGCCCGATCCCAGCGTTGGTTCCGTCGGTGAGGAGGCTGATGGCCACCATGCTTCCCGCCGAGCGCACGGAGTCCATGGCGTCGAACGCCTCGAACATGCGCTGGGTGGCGTACTCGAGGCCCAGGCCCTCGCCGAACGGCTGGCCGATGGTGTCGGGGCCAGTCATCGACGAGATCGCCAGGGCGAAGTTGCGCACCTGGGCCATCACGTGGCGGTAGCCCTCGTCGTCAGCATGCCCCGAGTCCTGGCCCTGTGCCTGGGGCGGAGGCCCGGCTGGGCTGAGCGCCTGCCGAAGCTCTCCCACCGCCACGCCGGTGTTGCTCTCGGCGATCTGGGCCTGGCGCGCGTCGTCCGGGCTGCTGAAACCGAAGCGGAACTCGGTGCTGCCGGTCCGCGACTGGATCTTGATCTCGTCGATCTGGAAGCCGGAGAAGTAGCGCTGAACAGGCTCGACGCTGGTGATGTCGCTCAGCAGCACGGTCCACAAGCGCTTGGCGCCGAACGTCCCCATCTTCACCGCCGACGCGCTCCGGCTCGTCACGATGAAGTAGTGATTCTTGTCGCTGAGGCTGGGCACGATGTTGATGAACCTGGCCTCGGCGGCGATGTCGTCGGAGAGGAGGTTCATCAGTTTGTCGTGGTTGACGAACTTGACGCTGTTCGTGTCGGCCATCCTGCGCAGTTCGGCGGCAAACTCCTGGTAGTTCATCAGCGTCCTTCTTCGTGCGGCGGCAGGTGGACGCACTCTGTCGGGAAGCAGCCCGACCGCGCCAGCGCCACGGAAGAGATGACTCGAAATGTCCCCCAAAAATGGTCACTCTGGGTAGCCGCTCGACCTGCGCCTGCTGGATATCGTGAACGCCGTCCCTGGACCCGTCAACGATCCGTATGGGTCTAGGAGAAGTACGTGACGCTCTCGAACGTTGGCTCCGACGAAATCCTGGGCGCGCTCTCCCGGATGGACGGGTTGCCCACCGAGATCGCGCGCGGGCGTCGGCGTCTGCTCGAGTCCTGGCGGACGGGGACCCAGGCCATCGACGTCGCCAGGGCTCGCGCGGACGCAGTGTCCAGCGCCCTCGCGGGCTACACCAACTCGCTCAACGAGGTGAAGCGCAATTTCGGGGAGTCGTCGGACCCGGCTGGCAGCGACGTGTCGGGGCTCGGCACCGACCCGGGGCACTGGATCCAGCAGCAGCAGACGATGTGGGTCATCAGGCCCAAGGTGGCCAGCTTGTTCTCCAAGGACCTCGAGGAGGCGCGCAAGAAGTTCATCGAGTCGCGCTCCAAGACCTTCGGCGGCGGCGCGCGCAAGGCCGGTCGGATCGCCCTCGGCCGAATGGAGGTCCGAATCGGTCGGCTGCGCGAGGTCGAGGTGATGCTCAAGGCCGAGCTCGGCCGGGCCGAGTTGCAGCGGGCCGAGACCGCCCGCGCCGAGCGGGCCCAGGCGGACGCCGCTCTAGAGCCCGCGGCGAGCATGGCCAGGATCGCCGCGATCGCTCTCCCGGCGCAGTTCCGATCCTGGACGGACCCCGCCTGGGACGAGTGGCGGGAGCCCGACGCGATCCCCGGCGTCAACGCGGCGTTGGGGGGCTACCTGACCCCCGTCGAGGACCCGGAGCTCGGCCTGAACAGCTCGTTCGGGTGCGACCAGACCATCCCCTGGATCCTCGCGCTGGGCCAGAACATCCAGCTCGTCCACAACCCGGCCACGCGTGGCGAGGCGGTGTCGCTCGCCAGGTCGTTGCTGTTACGCCGCCTGGCAAGCACCCGGCCCGGCGACCTCACGATGTCGTTCTACGATCCGGTCGGACTCGGACAGTCCGCCGCGGAGCTGCTCGACCTGGCGGAGTACGACGCCGGGCTCATCGGCGGCAAGGTGTGGTCGTCGCCCCCGGACTTGGCCGCCCGCCTTTCCGAGCTGACCTCACACATCGAGCTGGTGATCCAGAAGTACCTGCGCTCCACCTACGACACCATCGACGAGTTCAACGCGGCGGCCGGTGAGATCGCCGAGCCCTACCGCCAGCTGATCCTGTTCGACTTCCCGCAGGGTCTGACCGAGGAGACCTTCGGGCAGCTCATGAGCATCGTCGCCAACGGCCCCCGCTGTGGCGTCCACAGCCTGCTGGTGACCAACACTGGTGTGCCGACCCCGTACGGCGTGGAAACGGGCCTGATCGCCGGCAACGTACGTCGGATCAACACGGACGCACTCTTCTCCCACGAGCACCAGGGCTACCGCCTCGGGATGCGCCTGTCTCCGGCAGGCGGCGCCGCAGCGGCGCAGCGACTCGCCAAGAAGGTGGTTGACGCCGTCGGCCGCGAATCCGTGGGCAGGACCGAGCAGGCGGTGACCTTCGAAAAGGTCTTCGGCCTGTTCGCCGACGTGGCGCGCCGCGGGATCAGATCCGATCTCAGCGCCGAGGCAGCAGCTACCGTCGTCGATGATCCCACGACGTGGTGGCGGGATTCGTCGGTCAAGGGACTGTCGGCACCTGTTGGCCAGAAGGGCGCGCGCGACGCGGCCATCCTCAGCCTCGATTCCGGTGACCGGGCCGGCGCCCTGCTCGTGGGTCGCCCAGGATCCGGCAAGTCGACACTGCTGCACTCCTACATCGGTGGTCTCACCACTCTCTACGGACCGGACGAGCTCGAGCTCTACCTGATCGACTTCAAGGAGGGCGTCGAGTTCAAGGCGTACGGTGAGGAGCGGCTCCCCCACGCCCGGGTGGTCGCGCTCGAGTCCGACCGCGAGTTCGGCCTCAGCGTCCTCCAGTCCCTCGAGGCCGAGCTGAGCCAGCGCGGCGAGCTGTTCCGGGCCACTGGCGGCAAGCACTCGGGACTCCGGGCCCTGCGCGAGGCGAGCGGCGAGAAGATGCCGCGCATCCTGCTGGTCTTCGATGAGTTCCAAGTGCTGTTCGCGCGCAACGACAGACTCGGGCTGGCGGCTGCGGACCTGCTTGAAACTATCGTCCGGCAGGGCCGCGGGTTCGGCATCCACGTGCTTCTCGGCTCGCAGAGCCTCGCCGGGCTCGACGCGCTCGGGTCGCACGTGCTCCAGCTCCTCCCGGTCCGGATCCTGCTGCCGGCGGCCGAGCAGGACGCCCGCAAGGTGCTCGGCGAGGACAACGACGCCGGGAAGTACCTCACCACCCATGGCGAGGGAATCCTCAACCCGGCCGGTGGAGCCGTCGAGGCGAACGAGCGGTTCAAAGGCGCCCTGCAGACCGAGCTCGCCCGGCTCGAGAAGCTCCGCCAGCTCCGCGCGAAAGCCGACGCTGAGGGCTGGCGTCACGAGCCCACCGTGTTCGAGGGCGGGGCGTCGATCCCCCTGGATCGCATCGACCCGACCGTGTTCCGCGAGGAGCTCGCGGCGTCCGGCACCTCGCCCATCCGGCTACGCGCCGGGTCGGCGATGGCCGTCGCTGGCACCGCCGACCTCGACCTGCGTCGCGAGGCCGGGTCCAACGTCCTGGTCGTCGTCAGGGACGGCTCGGCTGACGAGGCAGGCATCGGACCGAGCGACGGACCGGCGTACGGCCTGCTGACCGCCGCGGTGGCCTCGGCCTCGATGTCGACGGCCCAGGTGGACATCATCGACTTCATGTCCGTCGACGATGGGCTCGACGTGCACCTGGAGCCCCTGCTGGACCAGGGCCGGATCACGCTGCGGCGCCGGCGCGCGTTCGCTGGCCTGGTGTCCGAGCTCGCCGCCGACGTCCAGGAGCGGATCGACCAGGACGACACGCACCGGCAGCCTCGCGTCACCTTCCTCTTCGGCATCCACCGCGCCCGTGAACTCGACGAGTCAGGCAGCCTGGACGCTGACCTCGAGTTGTCCGAATCTCTGGAGTCGATCCTGCGCGACGGACCCGAGGTCGGCGTGCACACGTGGCTGTGGGCCGACACCGTCGGCGGGGCGGCCCGCCGACTGTCCTCGCGGATGATGCGCGAGTGCAGCTGGAGGGTCGCCGGACGGATGAGCGACAACGACTCGCTCTCCTTGATCGGGTCCGAGCAGGCCGCGGACATCCGCGAGCGACAAATCCTGCTATCCAACGACGACCGGAGCCTCAGCATCCGGGCCATCTCCTACGCGCCGCCGTCCAAGGAGTGGCTCCGCACCGTGCTCGACGCCTGACCGACCGCCAAACGCACCTCGAGGAGAGCCGTGCCACAAGTCAACGCAGACCCGGAGAAGCTCCGACATCTCGCCAGGACGCTTTCCAACTCATCGCACAAGCTCGAGCAGCTGAGCCGCGAGATGAGGCGCGCCGTCGACCAGACCGACTGGAAGGACAGCGAGCGGGCCAAGTTCGACCAGGACTTCCAGCAGACCCTGAGGGCCATCACGAAGTTCGGGGAGCAGATCAAGAGCCAGTATGTCCCGGCCCTGAACAAGAAGGCCGCATCCCTGGATGCGTATCGCTCCTGACATGAGCCAGGTCAACACCCGGGACGAAGCGCTCGCCGCGGTGGGGACGCGGTTCGCGACTTGGGACGTAGAGCTGGGCGGCGTCCTGCGCCAGGCGACGGCCGTGGTACTCGGGGCCCGTTCCGAGGCCGACCGCGTCGTCCGACGGTGCGCCACCAAGGTCTCGGCGCTCGCCGCGGCCCTGGCCGCGCTCGGGCCCGAGGACGACCCCCGCCCGCTCCAGGCCCAGCTCGCCAAAGCCGAGGCCGACCACGCCACGGCCAGGTCCGCAGCAGCACAGGTCGAACGCGTCGCGGACCGCGTCCAATCCCTGGCGCGCCGCGCTGCACAGGTCACCTCCTCACAGGTCGCCGCGGCGCGCGCCGACCTCGCCCGCCGCGGCGCCGACCTGCAGTCCTACCGCGCCGGCGGCAGCGGCGACGGCTCGACCGTTGACGGTACGTCGAGCGGCGGGAGCGGGGCCGGCGGCGCGTCCGGGTCTGGTGGGCTCGCGGCAATGGGGCTGGCAGAGCGGGACCCAGGGAGTCTCGACTACTCGGACAATCCGATCCTGGGCGACTTCGGCCGGGGCGGTGCGTCCCGCGCCGACTACCGGTGGGCGGTGCAGACGTGGGACGAGGTCGTCGGGCCAGGGGTCGCCCGCGGGATGACCCGCGACGACTTCGCGGCCCGGGACCAGACGAGGTCGGCGCCGCCCCTGCGTCGTACCGCCGACGTCTTCGACATGTTCCTGAGTGACCCGATCCGGGTCAGCCAGGGCGCGGACGGTCGGATGACGGTGAACGGAGGGCGACACCGGATCGAGGTCGCCCGCGAGCTCGGCGTCCGGTCGCTCCCAGTGAAGGTGGTCCGATGAGCTTCCCCGACCTCGGGTCCCGCGCAGCCGCGCTCGAGCAGGCCTTACGCATCCTCGAGCGGGGTCTCGAGGACACCCGCGGGGAGTGGGACGACAGCGCCCGACGGCTCTTCGACCGGAGCCACACCGAGCCGGTCCTTCTCGAGGGCCGGCGGCAGGTCGACGAGCTGAACCAAGCGGCCAGCGAGCTCGCGGCCGCCGTGCGGGTGTTGCAGAGCCTATGAACGAGGAGGTCGGAAGTGGATGAACTGACGGCGATCGCCACGCAGCAGTTGACGCGCATCAAGGTGGTGCTCGGCCAGCTGGGCCTGTCATACGTCGAACTGCCGGCCCAGATGTTCGGGGTCGGCGTCGCGGTCGGCTTCAGCGAGACGGACTACTGCGTCCTGTCGATCATGGGAGGCGGCAGTGAGGGCCAACTGATGGTGACCAGCGGCATCGCCAAGGACATCAACCGCGACCAAATGCAGGCATTGGAGGTGGCGAACCTCTTCAATCAGCGGAACTCCTCGCACACCGTCTACCTGCACGACGCCGAGGCCGGCTGGTCGCTGCTCTGCCAGCGGACGACGCCGCTGGAGGTGTTCCTCGACGTCCCGCAGTTCCTCGAGGCCGTGGTGCGGGGGATCCCGAGCGCCGCGCGAGAGATGCGCGACGAGCTACGCAACGAGCGAACGCTCGGTGGTCAGGACTGGCAGTGGACCGCCGAGGACCACCAGGGGCTGCTGTTCCGCAGCATGATATGAGCGGCTAGTCGGCCTTGACCATGCCGAGCCGCTGGCTGGCCGTTCCCTTGAACTGACCGATGTAGTGAGCCTGGCCGAGGTGCAGCTGCATCGCTGCCCACGCACCGCTGTCGGACGGCCACTTGTTGTCGGGGAACGAGTTGCAATGCAGGCACATGAACGTGTATTCCCCCTGGGCTTGAGCGCGCCATCCCGGTGGCAGCCACGACGGCTCATCGCCCCGTATCTCCACGACGTGACTGGCAAGTCCGTTGCATCCCTCGACATCGGCCTTCCCACACATCTCGCAGACAGAGATCTTCGGCTTCTTGTTGAACAGTCCCATCAAGTCCCTCCCTGGACTACAGCGAATTGAAGTCGCCCAGCTCCTTGGCGATCCCGAGCGCGCCGCCTGTCACCGAATAGAAGGGTACGAGGAAGTCGTCGATATTCTCGCTGCCGAGCTGGGAGATCGGCATCGCATGTCTCAAAACGAAGAATTCCTGCTCACCGATCGGCAAGGTGGCCAGCCCGCCGCACACCTTCTCCCCGGCGGAGCGGGCTGCACGCAAGGCGTCCCCGGTCGAAACGACGCCGACAAGGGCGTCGATCGACACCCACGGGTTGTCATGGTGATCCAGCGACGACGAAACCAAGGTGACTCGGACCTCACCGTCCGGAAAGGTGTTGGTGACGGCGACCAGCCTCGGGCTTTTCTCCTCGGCTTCCATATTGGTCAGGACGTAGGACTTGAGCGTCTCCCAAGTGGCCATGGCTCACCCTCTCTCAATCCCCGCCGATTCCCTACCAGACAGTTCAGAATGGGGTGTCGATAAGCGGAAACAGCCGCCCGTCTTTGCACACGACACTCGGCGTTGGGCTCGGCACGTCTCGGAGAAGCTCAGCATCTTGATCTGGCTCTCGTACGCGCACACCAGCGCCTGGGCTCCAATCGGGTTCGGACGACCCGGCGCACTGCTGACAGGTCGGCAAACGAGAGCGGGAACTCCTCAGCACTGGAGGTTGCCCGTCGCCGAGCTGGTGGTCGCAACCTTCATGCCGGTATGGCCTGTCAGGCGAACTCTTCAACGGTCCGCTTCATCGTCTTGCGGAGGCCTCCGAGTTCGGCGACGTAGGCTCCGGCCGCACCGACACCCGGAAGGTTGCTGACGGTGCGGGCTAAGAGGTTGCCGCGGGGCCGGTTCTTGAGAAGCGGCTCCATGTCGGTCAACTCCTTGGCGCCGTCCCAGACCAGCTTGACCGATGCTACGCGCACGGGTAGTCCGGTCACACCGTCGAACGGCTCCGCGCGAAGCTCCTGGACGCGCGTTCGGGCACGCTCGACCAGTGCCGTCAACTCGGCCTCCGAAACGTGTCGCTTGAGTAGCAGCTTGGCGCTGAGCTGCGCATGGCGGACCGGATCGACCACTCCAGCCTCCCACGCGATGGCCGAGATCAGGACTGCTTCGCTCGCGGCCCCGATCAACTCCCCCACCTGCGACTTGACTCCCACTCGGCCAGCAAGCGCCGGCGACGCAGCCACCACGGCGGCCGCCGGCGCGAACCGGCGGTACCACCACGTGACGCGCACCTCGGCTGACAGCGAGTCCCAGCCAGGGTTGCCGGGATGCATCGACGAGGACCACTGTTCCGCGAGTCGAATCTGCGTCGAGGCGATGAGTGTGTGCGCCGACGCCTTCATTGCCTGGGTCTTAGCCATCGCGTTCTGGGACTTCTCGTACGAGATCTGTGCATTCGCGATGGCCCCTTGGACCTTGGTTACCGCTGCCTTCGTCCGGGCGGAACCCGTCAGCCTCTGGACGCGATCGGAACTGCCGACCTTCGTCAGCGCGCCCGCGAAGCGCGCCTTACCGCCCGGCTCGACTGCGATCTCCGTCGCCGGTGTCGCCGTCGTGTCATCCCAGTCAGACGACCTCATGTCGATGTCCTTGGTCGGACTCTTGGACTGAGCGGCCATCTTCGCAGCGGCATACGCCTCCGCGTGGTCGAGCTGGTGTGCCATCTGCTCAAGCTCGTCGGTCGGCTCCGAGGCGATCCGGGAACGCGCGTCGACAAAGAGCTGGCTGATCGTCAGGAGAACGAGCAGGGCTCGGTCCTCGGCGCGCTGCTGCTTTGGCGTCGATTTGGATCCGAACATGAGGACAGTCTCTCCCGACAACTGCCTGCACGACCGTAGTCAAACAGGATGGTTGTGGGACTATGCGGGACCAGCGTGTCACGCGCTCGAGCCGAGACCGGGCCTGCGCCAACGATCGCGGCATCAGACACGGTCGGCTACGCACCGCGGATGTTCAAGCCCTGGGGCAGGGCTGCTCGTCACGACCGGAAAGATCTCGTTAAGGCCAACTGGTCGGCCGTTAAGGATCTGTCAAGACCGTCGTGATGCCGTCGTCGCGGCCACTACGAAGGTGTCATGACCGATGTCCTCTACCTGCTGCTCACCGTGGCGGCCTTCGCGGGGCTGGCCCTGCTCGTGGGCGCACTGGACCGCCCCGAGCGGTGAGCGAGCCACTGCCCGCGCTCGGCCAGATCGGCGCCCTGGCCCTGCTGCTGGCGCTCACGGTGCCGCTGCTGGCGCGCTACCTCGCCCACATCTACACCAGCGACCGGCACCTCGCCCCCGAGCGGGTGGCCTACCGGGTGCTGGGGGTCGACCCCGATGTCGACCAGCACTGGCGCAGCTATGCCATGTCGGTCCTGGGGTTCAGCCTGGTCGGCGTCCTGGTGCTCTTCGGCTTCGGACGGCTCCAGCAGCACCTGCCCCTCTCCCTCGGCTTCGCCGCTCTCCCGACTGAGGGTGCCTGGAACACCGCGGTCAGCTTCGTGACCAACACCAACTGGCAGTGGTACTCCGGCGAGGTCACGACCGGCCACCTCATGCAGATGTCCGGTCTGACCGTCCAGAACTTCGTGAGCGCGGGGGTCGGCATGGCCGCAGCCGCGGCGTTCGCCCGTGGCCTCGCGCGGACCGAGAACGACGGCCGGGTCGGCAACTTCTTCGCCGACCTGGTGCGGTCCGTCCTGCGGGTGTTGCTGCCGATCTCACTGGTCGCGGCCTGCG
>Ga0075365_10000732_pt1 | contig 13274 bp, 15 predicted proteins | sample EndMetdeltDD1765_FD_71387 | JGI IMG/M metagenome (GOLD analysis project Ga0075365, IMG submission 71387) | Populus endosphere microbial communities from Tennessee, USA - Endosphere MetaG P. deltoides DD176-5 | ecosystem: Host-associated > Plants > Roots > Endosphere | place: USA: Tennessee... | reverse complement strand
GTACAGTGCCGCGGCCCGGCAGAGCGTCGTGACGTTGATGTCCCTGGACTTCAACAAGGCGAAGGAGGACGTGCAGCGCATCATCGACAACGCGACCGGCCAGTTCAAGGACGACTTCAAGAGCCAGGCCGAGGACTTCATCAAGGTCGCGCAGGACTCGAAGGTGATCACCGAGGTCACCGTCAACTCCACCGGCGTCGAGTCGATGACCGACGACACGGCCGTTGTGCTGGTGTCGGCGTCGTCGCGGGTCACCAACTCCGCGGGCGCCAAGCAGGAGCCCCGCTCGTGGCGGCTGTCCGTCAACCTTCGGCATGACGGCGGCCAGATCAAGATGGAGAAAGTGGAGTTCGTACCGTGACCACGAAGGACGGCGCCGACGTGACCGACGTCGACGAGACTGAAACCGAACCGGTCACCGACGTCGAGAACGCCACCGACGAGTCCGCCGAAACCGAAGGCGCGGCAACCGAAACCGACGACGAGGTAGCCGAAACCGACGACGAGGTAGCCGAAGGCGAACCGGCGAAAAGCGAGGGCAAAAGGGGGCGGTCGGCGCTTGCGATCGCTGGCCTAGTCGGGGCCATCGTGTTGACGGTCGCCCTGCTCGCTTCGGCGGGGGCTGCGGCATGGCTGTACTTCGGCCAATATCGCACTGACCGGCAAACCGACAATGCCGTGTCCACCGTTGTGCTTGACGCGGCGAAAACCGGCACGGTCGCGATGTTGTCGTACTCACCGGAGACCCTGGACAAGGACTTCGCGAATGCGAAGTCACATCTGACTGGCGACTTCCTGTCGTACTACACGAATTTCACTCAGCAGATCGTCACCCCTGCGGCCAAGCAGAAAGCAGTCAAGACCAGCGCCGCCGTCGTGCGGGCCGCGGTGTCCGAGCTGCATCCGGACTCCGCCATGGTGCTGGTGTTCATCAACCAGAACACCACCAGCAAGGAGAACCCCGACGGCGCCTTCGCCGCGAGTGCGGTCAAGGTGGGACTCAAGAAGATCAACGGCACCTGGCTCATTTCGTCATTCGACCCCGTGTAGCCTCGGCGCCGTGGCGAAGCCGAAGCCTGCGGACCTGGTGTTGTCGGGCGGCGGAGTCAAGGGCATCGGCTTGGTGGGGGCCGTCGTTGCGTTGATGGACGCCGGGTACGGCGCCCAACGCGTGTCGGGAACGTCTGCCGGATCCATTGTCGGGGCGATCGTCGCGGCCGCCTCGATGGGCAATCAACTCAGCGCGGACGAAGTCAAAGAGCTTGCGCTGCAGCTGGATTACCACAAATTCACCGATCCTGGCCCTATTGAACGATTTCCGCTTCTCGGCCCCTCACTCGCGGTGTTGCGGGGGACAGGTATCTACAAGGGCGACTACGCGCACGACTGGGTCCGCAGCCAGCTTGCGAGTCTCGGTGTGCGCACGTTTGGCGACCTAGCCGTTGACGACGACGACCTACCGCCTGAGCGGCGTTACAAGCTGGTCGTCACGGTCGCCGATGTGACGACGGGGCAGTTGGTGCGGCTGCCATGGGACTATCGCCGGGTTTACGGCCTCGATCCCGACGAGCAACCCGTCGCCGACGCGGTACGCGCATCGATGGCGATCCCGTTCTTCTTCCGTCCCGTCGCGCTGACCGCCTCGAGCGGCTTGACGTCCACGTTGGTGGACGGTGGAATCCTGTCGAACTTCCCGATCGACTCGCTCGACCGCTTCGACGGACACAAACCCCGCTGGCCCAGCTTCGGCGTCACCGTATTGCCGAACCTGCCCGAGGGCAACGACAAGGTGATCCCCGCCTTGGCGCCGCTGCGGATGCTCGGCGCGCCGCATCTGCTGGAAGGCGTCATCACGACGGCGCTCGTAGGCCGCGATCAGGCCTACCTCAACGAGCCATGGGTGAGCGCCAGGACTATTCGAGTGGACTCGACCGACGTCGGCTTTCTCGATTTCGACATCTCCGACAACGAGATTGAAGCGCTGTACGCGAAAGGGTATGCCGCAACGGAGAGGTTCCTGTCCACCTGGGACTGGGACGCCTACCTCGAGCGCTTCCGCTGATGGACGATGAGCTCGCGGCGATCTTGCCGCTGCCCGCGACACTTGCGGATAACGCCTTTACGCCCTTGGCGGGGGAGGCGCCATTGGTGCGCGTCGCGCGCGGGATGCTCGGCGCAGCGGTGGTCGCCACCGCCGCGTCGCTGGTGGGCCGTGTCCGCGAAACCCTTGCGGCTCAAGGACTATCGGCCGTTGATGTCGCCTCGGTCCATGAGCCGGGTTCGCGGGCGCAGTACCTGTCCGCAGGGCTCGCGCTTCTTCACGACTCACCAAGCCACGTCCTGATACACGACGTCCAGCGCCCCCTGACACCGGAAAGCGTGCGCGACAGGGTGATTGCCGCGCTGCTGGCGGGCAGCCCCGTCGTCTATCCGGTGCTTGCGGTGACCGACAGCGTGAAGGCTGTCGACGCGAACGGCTCGGTGACCGGCACCCTTGACCGCTCGATGCTGCGGGCCGTCCAGTACCCACGTGGGTTCACCATCGACGGATTGGCTCGGCTGCTGGCCGGGCGCACCTCCGAGGCCTTCGACGAGCTCGACGAGACGCTGCGCACCGGCATGCCGGTTGCCCTGGTCGACGGCGACGCCGACGCGTTCGTCGTCGAATTGCCAAGGGATACCGACTATGTCGAGGCGATCATCGCGAGTCGGCACGATTGAGCAGCCGGGCCGCGACGGCCACGTCCTGCGCGTACGTCACCTTGAGGTTGCCCGCGTCGCCGGGGAAGGTGCGGACCTGTTCGTCGGTGTACTTCTCGATACACGACGACGTGTCGGTGCCCTCGAATGCCTCGGCCGCGGCGGCCCGATATGCGCTCAGCAGCGGTTGCGCCCGAAACGCCTGCGGCGTCTGCACGCGCACCAATCCACCGCCGGCCGACTCGACACCGGCCGGTCCCTGCCGCACCACGTCCGGGATGGTCAATGCCGGTATCGCGCCACCGAACTCGCGCGCGACTGACAGCGCGGTGACGAACATGTCGTGGCCCGCCAGCGGTCGTGCCGCGTCGTGGATCAGCACCACATCGACCACTCCCGACTCGATGTCGTCGGCGAGGTAGCGCAGCACGTTGAACTCCGAGGCGTGCCTGCTGTCGCCACCCTCGACCAGTTCCACCGCAGCGCCGGGCAGTTCCGCCGCCACGGTGTCGCGCGCGAGGTCGAGTTCGCCCCGCCGGTACACCAGCACCGTGCGCGCGATCTCGGCGACCTGCGTGACGGCCGTTAGCGACCAGGCCACCATGCTGCGGCCGGCCAGTGGCAGGTACGCCTTGTTGCCGTCGGCGCCGACGCGGGTGCCAAGGCCCGCTGCCAGCACCACCCCGACGGCGTAGGGCCCCGGCGACGTGCTCACGCAGTCACTCTGCCACGTTGAATGCCTTGAGCACCTTGGTCGGCTTGATGCGCACCACGAGCTCGCCGGGAACGCCGTTGCGCCGGCCGTACTCCTCGGCTCGCTCGGCGCCCATGTAGCGCCCGCCCGTTCGCGTCGCGATGTCGAGAACGTCCTGCGGGTCCTCACCGACCGTAGCGACGCCCTGAACCTGAACGAATGAGTAGGGCGGCTTCGAGTCGTCGACGCACATCACCACGCGCGGATCACGGGCCAGGGCACGGCCTTTCGCGGTGTCCTTACCGGTGTTGAACGCCAGCTCGCCGTTGTCGACGACAAACCAAACGGGTGCGGCAAGGGGACGGCCGTCGGAGGCGAGATAGCCGAGCAGTCCGGTACGAGTGCCCTCCGATAGGAATGCGATGACGTCGTCGGAAAGTTGTTCCACGCCACCACGGTAGGCTGCGGCGGGATGCGCGTCGACGGTCAGTCCTCAGCGTGACGCTGGTAGTCCCAGTGCTCGAGCCGCGTCTGCAGGTCATACAGTCCCAGTGCGGCAAGCGGTGTGCCGACGGAGATGCAGATCAGCAGTAGCGCGTTCATGGTTCTCTCGAGTCGTCCTTGGTCTTCCTGACGCTATGAAGCGTATGAAGCGAACGCAGGGAACCGCACGCGTATGTGGCTACCTGTTTTTCGGAGCCGCGGCCCAACGTGTCACGTGCTTCCTTGCGCATCGCGCGGTAGCGCTGGCGCTCGGCGGTGGCCCACGGTTCGGACCAGCCGTCGAGCAGCTCGCCCGCGCGAAGCAGCGGAAGCAGTCCGGCGACGAATTGCGGGTCGACGGGCTCGTCGTTATCGAGCAGCTGCCCGATCTGGTCCACCGCGTCGAACCAGTCCACTGACACGCCGGAGGCCAGCGCGAGGTACTGCGGATCGACTTCAAGAAGCGGGTCGGCACCCGCTGGCCGCAGCCGCCACATGGTGGAGCGCAGGCTCGCGATGGCGCGCCGCGTCTGGGCATGCGGCCAGAGCATCGCGCAGACCCACAGCCGGTGCACGGGCCTGCGTTTCAGCGCGACGAGCGCGATCAGTCGCTGGCATGCCGGAGGCAGCTCGACGGGCTGTTCACCTCGGTGAACGGCGAATTGACCTAGCAGCTTCAGCGAGAATTCTTCCGACACATCTTGATCGTCGATCCGGGGCCTGAAGATGGCATGCGTAGTTGACTACCTGTTTTTTGCCGCCCGCGTAGTTATCGGTGTTCTGCGAAGAACTGCGCTGCTCGGCGGATGGACTCGTGGATCGGGGTGGGCTGCCAGCCCAATTCGCGTTCGGCCTTGCCGTGGTCCATCGGCGGCAGGATGTGCGAGAGCCGCGCGCTGGTGCTCGTGACCGGCGTATCGCGGTTGAACACCCGGCCTGCGACATCGCCGGCGCGGCCGAGGAGATACAGGGCCCACAGCGGGATCCCGAGCCACGGCCGCTTCACACCGCCCGCGTCTGCGGCCGTATCAAACAGCTCGCGGACCGTCATGAAGCGCTCGGAAATGATGTAGCGCTCGCCATTTCGGCCCTTTTCGGCGGCCAGCAGCAGCGCGGCCGCGGCGTCCTCGATGCCGACCACTTCGGTCGACGCGCCCTTGACGTACACGGGGTTTCGGCCCGCTGCCGTCGCGGCGAGCAGCCCGCCGTGCGGCGTCGGCTGCCAGTCGCGCGGGCCGTAGGTATTCGCGACGCACAAGGCCACCGCGGGCAATCCGCGCTCCTTGGCGTAACGCAGCACCAGGTTTTCGGCTTCGACACGCGACTGGATGTACCCGCCACCCTTGTCGGCCCAATTCATCTGGTCGTCTTCGGTGGCCAGCCGGTCCTCGTCGGGGATGCCGATGGTGCCGATCGTGCTGGTGAACACAAACCGTCGCAGGTCGGCGTCGACAGCCGCGTCCAGCACGTGGCGCAGTCCGTCGACGTTGGTGCGGAACAGCGGTGCGGGATCGCGCAGCCACGCGCGGGTGTCGACGACGCAATAGAAGACGTCGTCGCAACCGGCCATGGCGGCGCGCACGGCGTCGTCGTCGAAGATGTCGCCGTAGTGGCGTTCGACGTCGAGGTCATCGATGGCCTTCGTCGAGCTCGTCCGTCGCAGGATGACCCGCACGTCGTCGCCGCGTTCCACCAACTGCCGGGTGACATGGGAGCCGAGGAACCCGCTCGCGCCCATCACCAACTTCTTCGCGCCTGCCATGAGGTCAGAATGTAGCTGTGAAAGGACGCAAGCAATGACTGAGGCCCATCCGCAGCGGTCAGTCGCCGCGCATCGCATTCGGCGGATGTCGGGTCGCGACCCGCATGAGGAACACCGGGTCGCGACACCGCTGGAGCTGCTCTTCGACCTGACGTTCGTCGTCGCGTTCGGCATCGCCGCGAACGAGTTCGCGCACCTCATGTCCGAGAACCACGTCGGCGCCGGGCTGCTCGGCTTCTCGTTCGCGACATTCGCGATCTGCTGGGCCTGGATCAACTTCGCGTGGTTCGCGTCGGCGTACGACACCGACGACTGGATCTACCGCGTGATGACCATGCTGCAGATGGTCGGCGTCGTCATCCTTGCGCTGGGCTTGCCGCAGATGTTCGCGTCGATCGAGCACGGCGGCCACGTCGACAACGCAGTCATGGTGGCCGGTTACGTCGTGATGCGAATTTCGTTGGTGGGACAGTGGTTACGCGCGGCGAAGCAGGATCCGGGCCGACGGTCGGCCTGCCTCACATACGCCACCGCGGTCACGGTCGCGCAGATCGGCTGGGCCGCCACGATCTTCCTGCACACCTCGGTGCCGGTGACGTTCGTGTTCGTGGTGGTGCTGATCGGGATCGAATTGCTTGGCCCGGTCCTGGCGGAGAAGCGGATGGGTGGCACGCCGTGGCACGCGCATCACATCTCGGAGCGATACAGCCTGCTGACGATCATCGCGCTCGGCGAGGGTGTGGTGGGAACGGTTGCGTCGGTATCGGCGGCGGTCGGCGCGCAGGGCTGGTCGTCTGACGCGATCTTCGTCGCGGTCGCCGGCATCGGGCTCACATTCGGTATGTGGTGGACGTATTTCGTGGTGCCGCAGGCCGACCTGTTGCACGCTCATCCCGAGCGGTCATTCTTCTTCGGCTACTTTCACATCCTGCCGTACGGGGCGATCGTCGCGACCGGGGCGGGTCTGCATGCGGCCGCCTACTACATCGAGCACCACTCCAAGCTCGGCTCGGTGGAAACGGTGTTGTCCGTGGCCGTGCCGGTCGGCGCCTACATCGTCTCCGTTTACGTCCTTTACGCCTGGTTGGTGCGGACGATGGACGCGTTCCATCTGTTGCTCATCGCGCTGACAGGCGCCGTGCTCGGACTGGCTGTATGGCTGGCCGCTGCGGGCATCTCGATGGCGAACTGCCTGCTCGTGGTGACGCTGGCTCCGATGGTGAGCGTCGTGGGCTACGAAACGCTCGGCGATCGGCACGCCGCGCAGGCCATCGCGAGGAGCGTGTCAGGCGTTTAGCTGCACCGCCTTCGGGTAAGCCAATTCAGGAGCCGTACGAGGTTGCGCACCGGGTGCGCGGGCGTCAAGAAAGCGGCACGCGTGCAGCCGATGCCGCCTCTGCGGTGCCATTTTCTTCAGTTCGAGGAGAGCACCGATGCCGAAGACAACGAAGAGTGGCGCAGCCCGTAAGAGTGAGCTGCCGAGCACATTGCAGAAGTCGCCCGCCAAGGCGCAGCGCACCTTCGCCAAGGTGCACGACGCGGCCGCCAAACAGTACGGCGAAGGCGAGCGAGCGCACCGGGCCGCCTACGACGCGTTGAAGCACAGCTTCGAAAAGGTCGGCGACCATTGGGAGCCGAAGTCAAAGAAGGGCCCGTCCGATTCCCGGGCGCGCAGCGGCGGCCCCAACCCGAGCGGGAAGTCCGCCGAGGGTGTGGACGCCAACGCGTCGAAGAAGCACCTGACGGAAGTCGCACGCAAGCTCGACATTTCGGGTCGCTCGAAGATGAGCAAGGGCGAACTGGTGTCGGCGATCAAGAAGGCCAACAGGCGGGCGACGGCGCGCAATAGCTAGCGCCTATCGCGCTGCAGGCGTCGCGTCGAGAGTCTCTAGCAGGATCGCTTGCTCTTCGATGCGCATCAGCCTGCGCGCCTTGCGGCGGGTGATCAGGATGCCGGCCACCGCGAGCACCCAAACCGCATACTGCACGGTCCAGGCCAGCCGGAACGAGTCGAACGAGAAATCGCCTGCGGCATCGAGGATCAGACCCATCGCCTGCATCACCAGCAGTGACGCGACGAAGCCACCCATGTTGACCATGCCTTGAGCGGTGCCAAGCGTCGCGCTCGGATTGAACGTGCGCGCGAAGTCGAAGCCCACCATCGAACCCGGGCCGCCGACCGAGATGACGACAATGAGCGCAACGAGCAGCCACAGCGGTGCGCGGTCCGGCAATGCAAGCACCACCGTCCACGCCAATGCGTTGGCGCCGATGATGCCGAGCACCATCCGCGACCGTCGATGCGGCAATCGGCCCGTGAAGATCCCGATGACGATGCCCGATGAGATGGCGGCGACGACCGAGATCGTCAGAAGGCCGCCCGCTGCACTCGTCGAAAGTCCTTGGGCCTCAGTCAGGTACGGAACACCCCACATCAATGCGAACGCCGTGACCGAGAACTGGGTGCCCATGTGGGTGAAGAAGCCAAGCCGGGTGCCCGGCCGCATCCACACGGTCTTGACGCTGGTCAACGTCTCCCGGACCGATGCGCTGTGCACCGGTGGGACGGGACCGTTGGGTGTGTTCTTGACCAATGCCAGCGTCAGGGCCATCGACAGCACGCCGACCGCCGCAACCGATACGTACGCCGGGGTCCAACCGGCGCCGGCGAGCAGCGCGAAAAACGGAACGGCCGAGAGCACTTGGCCCAGCTGACCGCAGATGCCCGTCAGCTGCGTCACCAGCGGAACCTGCTTGGCCGAGAACCAGTGCGGCACCAGCCGCAGCACCGAGATGAACGTCACCGCGTCGCCGAGGCCGAGTACCGCTCGCGCCGCGACGGCCATGGGTAGCGATTCGGTGAACGCGAGCACAAGCTGGCCTGTGGCCATCACGGCCGCGCCGGACAGGATCAGTGCCTTGGAGCCGAATCGGTCGAGCAGCAGCCCGGCAGGCACCTGCGCGGCGGCGTACACCACGACCTGAAGCACCACGAACGTCGACAGCACGCTGGGGCTGGCGTTGAAGCGATCGGCAGCCTCCAGACCCGAAACGCCGAGGGTGGTCCGATCGAGGACGGCGACGATGTAGGCGAGCAGTCCGGTGGCCCAAACGATCCAGGGACGCACACCGAACCTTTCTCAGCAGGGGACTTTGTCTCGGCGCTTTACAACGCGACGCGGCTCCATCATGTTCCTGCGGGACCCGCTGACGCCAATTCATTAAGCGTGAAATCACTCACCGCAGCCCTGCCCGTTGCAATGGGAAACGAGTTGGCTGAATTTGCACAGACTCGTCGACGTCATAGCAGGGGTGCCGTCATCGTCGCAGTTAAGCGGGTGTAGCTCGAATACCTAGCAAACTGTGCGGCGACGACCGCGACTTCGCTCGCAAACAAGTTTCGGCGGCTACAGTGGTCGCATGCGTTGTCGCGGTGCAAAGCCGAAACGCACCCAAGACCGGGTCGGGGTGCGTGGCGTTGGCTGAGTACCGACTGGACGATCTGGCGCGGATTTCGGGGGTGACGGCCCGCAATATCCGCGCCTACCGCGAGCGCGGACTGCTGGACCCGCCGCGGCGCGTCGGTCGATCGGCGTACTACGACGACTATCACCTGTCTCAGCTGAAGACGATCAATCAGCTGCTGCGCCGCGGCTTCAACTCCGCCCACATCGCGGAGTTCTTTGCCAGCATGCGCCAAGGCGCCGATCTTGCCGACATCCTGGGCATCCAGCAGGCCATCCTCGGTCCGCGGTCCGACGAGCCTGCCGAGGGGCCGGTGGCGCCGGCCGACACGTCCGCCGTCCGCATCGATCCCCGCGGCGACGAGGCGCGCAAGCTGATCGATTACGGCATGGCCGAAATCGTCGATGGTGAGGTGGTGCTGAAGGACGGGGTGCTGGCGGCCATCGTGGCGCGCAGCCAGGATCCGGCGCTGTACGCGCGGGCGATCCTGCGGGTGTTCGAGTCGACTCAGGGCTCCATCGACAGCTTGGCCGCCGATTTCGTGCATGTGATCGAGGAGCTGTACACGGCGCGGTTCGGGCCAAGCCATGTGCCCAAGCCCGAGGAGATGGCGGAGCTGAGTCGGATCGTGCTGGATTACCGCGATCTGGGTAACCGGGTGATCGCGAACCGCCTCGATGACGCCATCCGGCAACAGATGGCCACCGCCGTTTCGGATTTCACCGCAGACATCCTGTTCAGCGGGGACTGGGGTTCGAAGCCGAAGTAATCGCTACACCCGGGTGGTGGCCGGATCGCCACCGAAGCGTTGCGCGAGCCACACCGGGATGATCGCGACGACAGTCAACGCCGCAGCGACCACATTGATCACCGGAGCCTGGTTGGGGCGGAACAGGTTTCCGAAGATCCAGATCGGCAGCGTCTGAACCGTGGGGCCTGAGGTGAACGTGGTGACGACGATTTCGTCGAAGGACAGTGCGAACGCCAGGATGGCGCCGGCCAGCAGTGCGCCACGCATCATCGGAAACGTCACATATCGAAACGTCTGCCACGGCGACGCGCCAAGGTCGGCCGACGCGTCGTCGAGATTGGTGCCCAGCCGGCGCAACCGGGCCTGCATGTTGTTGAAGACGATCACGATGCAGAACGTGGCGTGTCCGACGATCACCGTCGCGAGTCCGAGCGTCACGCCCAATGCCGAGGTGAACGTCGCGTTGAGCGCGATGCCGGTGACAATGCCGGGCAACGTGATCGGCAACACCACGAGGAAACTCACCACATTCCTGCCGAAGAATGCGTAGCGCTGCACGGCGAATGCGGCCATCGTGCCGAGCACAAGCGCGATCGCCGTCGCGCCGAGGCCGACGACCGCCGAATTGGCCAGCGACTTCCACATGCCTTGGCTGTTGGCCGCGTCGACCCACCATTGCAACGTGAAGCCGCTGGGCGGGAACGCGAACGACCGCGAGGAGTTGAACGCGTTGATGACCACCAAAAGCAGTGGCGCATAGAGGAATATCAGCACAAGCACCACCCATGCCCGTACTACCCAGCGCGCACTCGTCGACAACATCAGACGTTCTCCAGCGCGCCGGTGCGGCGCATCGCCAACAGGTAGCCGACGATCGCGACAAGCGGGATGACCGACAGCGCCGCCGCCAGCGGCTGATTATTGGCGGTGACGAGTTGGCCGTAGATGATGTTGCCCAGCATCTGGGTCTTACCGCCGACGATCGTCACGGCGATGTAGTCGCCCATCGACAGCGAGAACGTGAAGATCGAACCGGCCGCGATGCCAGGGAACACCATCGGGGCGACCACCAAGCGCAGCGTTGCGGAGTCCGAGGCGCCCAGGTCCGAACTGGCGTCGATGAGCGAATCGGGCACCCGTTCGAATGCCGCGAACACCGGAATCACCATGTAGGGCAACCACAAATACGTCAGCGTGACGACCGTCGCCGCCAGCCCGTAGCCCGGGCTGTACCCCGTCGACCACGCCATCGGACCCTCCGGCGAGAACAGCATCCGCCAGGCGTAGGCCTTGACCAGATAGCTCGCCCACAGCGGCGTGGTCACCGCCACCACCAATGCCAGTCGCACCCGCGGGGATGCCACTTTGGCCATGTACAACGCCAACGGCACCGCGAGAACCGCGCAGACGACCGTGACGGTCAGTGCGATCAGCACGGTACGAACGGTGGCTGTGCGGAACACCTCCTCGGTCGCCACCCGCGCGACGTTGTCGGTGGTGAAGGTGTGCACCACCGCACCGGTAAAGGTGTTGGTGGTCCAGAACGCCGAAACCAGCAGCACCGCAAGCGAACCCAGATAGGCGACGACCAGCCAGGCCATCGGCGGCACCAGCAGGAACGCCAGGCTGATCCGGCGCCCTAGAGACGCTGAAGCGATCGGTCGCTTCGCGGCGCGCTGCGTCAGCCCTTGATCTGTTGCCACTTGTCGACCCACTCGTTGTAGGCCGTGCAGTTGTCGCCGCTGCCGTCGACGCATTGCTTTTGCGGCGTCGTCCAGTAGTGGATCTCGGATGCGAACTTTTCGTCGGTCGCGTGGTAGATGTCGCAGAAGTCCTTCTGGGAGGTGTGTTCACACGCCTTCGTCTGCGCAGGCGCCTCACCGAAATACTCGGCCACCTGAGCGTTGACCTCGGGCGATGAGATCCAGTTCATCCACTTGTACATGCAATTCGGATGCGAGGCCTTCGACGAGACCATCCACGTGTCCGACCACCCGGTGGCGCCCTCCTTCGGCAGCACCGTGTTGACCTGAACCTTGTTGTCGGTGCCGATCGTGTTGGCGATCACCTGCCAGGTGGTGCCGATCACCGATGTTCCTGACTCGAACGCCTGCACCTCTTTGGTGTAGTCCGACCAATACTCGCTGACGTTCTCGCGTTGCTTCTTGAGCAAATCGACTGCGGCGTCGAGCTGTTCGGGCGTCAGGGAGTAGGGGTCCTTGATGCCGAGGTCGGGCTTCGTCTTGGACAGGTACAGCGCGGCGTCGGCGATGTAGATGGGGGAGTCGTAGGCCGTCACCTTGCCCTTGTACTTGCCTGCGTCGTCGAACACCGCGCCCCACGAGTTCGGCGCGTCGCGCACCACGTCGATGTTGTACATCAGCAGGTTGGCGCCCCAGCCGTGCGGAATCCCGTACATCTGGCCGTTCACCGAATTCCACGACTTGTCTTTGAGGAACGGCGAAATCGTCGCGTAGTTGGGCACCAGGCCGGTATTGACCGGTGCCACATCACCGGCATAGATCAGCCGCAGCGTGGCATCGCCGGAAGCCGATAAGCCGTCGTACTGGCCGCTGCGCATCAACTGCACCATCTCGTCGGAGGTGTTGCCGATTTTCACGTTGACCTTGCAGCCCGTCTGCTGCTCGAACGGTGTCACCCAGTCGACACTCTTGTCGTTGGAACCGTTTTCGGCGTAGCCGGCCCATGCGATGAGGTTCAGCTGTCCTTCGCCGTTGCCGACGGCCGACAGCGGTTCGAGCTTCGGCGGTGATTGCCCGTTGCCGCCGGATTGTTCCGACTTCGAGCAGGCGGTGAAAGACAGGACGAGGGTGGCACTGGCGATGAGGGCAAGACCGATTCGCACGGGTGTGGATGTCATGGCTACTCCTCGAATTTCAATTGGTGGACGGCCTTTTCGGGCCAGGCCAGCGTGATCGGCGTTCCGTGGTGCAGGTCGGGCGGCAACCAGGTGCTGGCCGTGAGAATCGTCGCGGTCAGCGTGACATCGGGCTCGGCGACCGCAGCGATGCGCGTGGTGGGGCCGGCGTAGATGACCTCCGACACGATCGCCTCGACCGTGCGCACCCCTGGCACCGGATCGGTGCCAGGCCGGAACACCCCGATGCGTTCTGGCCGGATGACGAACATTCCTCGCCGGCCCATCAGCGCCTCGGCGGCGGCGCCGTCGAGGACGTTGGAGGTGCCGACGAAATCGGCGACGAAGCGGTTGGCCGGATTCTCGTAGACGTCGCGGGCGTTGCCGACCTGCTCGATGCGCCCGTCGTTGAAGACGGCCAGCCGGTCGCACAGCGTCAGCGCCTCGTCCTGGTCGTGGGTGACGATCACGAACGTGATGCCGACCTCGCGCTGGATCGCCTTCAGTTCGATCTGCATCTGCTCGCGCAGCTTGAGATCCA
>Ga0075365_10000731_pt1 | contig 13278 bp, 17 predicted proteins | sample EndMetdeltDD1765_FD_71387 | JGI IMG/M metagenome (GOLD analysis project Ga0075365, IMG submission 71387) | Populus endosphere microbial communities from Tennessee, USA - Endosphere MetaG P. deltoides DD176-5 | ecosystem: Host-associated > Plants > Roots > Endosphere | place: USA: Tennessee... | reverse complement strand
TCGTGCGGGTACGCGTGCAGGTAGTCGCGCGGAAGCGACACCCGGTCGAGCAGCCCGCCGCTCCGCCGCGCCCACTCCGAGCGAGGGACGCGCTGCGCCTGCAGCTGGAACCTCAGCGAGTCGCCGACGGTCATCGTGGGGTTCAGTGCGTTGCGTGGATCCTGCGGGACGAGCTGGATGCGGCGTCGCGCGATCCGGAGCCTGCGGCGATCCAAGCCGAACAGGTCCTCGTCGCCGAGGCGCACCGTCCCGGCATCCGGGGTGAGCAGGCGCATGACGATGCGACCGAGCGTGGACTTCCCGCTTCCCGACTCGCCCACGATCCCGAGGGTGCGGCCGCGCTCGAGCGCGAACGAGACTCCATCGAGCGCCGTGAACGACCCGAACTTCTTGACGATGCCTTCCGCCGACAGCACGGTGCTCACGCGACCTCCTCCTGACGGCCCGCCGAGGCGACCGCGTGTCCCGGTTCCACATCGACGAGCGGCCCCCAGTCGCGCCGCGTGCGCACCTCGTCCGGAACGACGGCGAGATGGCCGCGCGCGACCTCGGCTGAGGGCTCCGCGGCGATCAGGGCGCGCGTGTACTCGTGGGCCGGGTTCCTCAGCACCTGGTGCGCGAACCCGAGCTCGACGACCCGCCCGCCGAGCATGACGGCCACGCGGTCGTGCGGTTGCGAGGCGATGAGCGCCGCGATCCCGATATCGTGCGTGATGAACAAGATGGCCGTCCCGAGCCGGGTGCGCAGGTCGTCGAGGAGTTGCACGACCCGCACGCCGACCGACGCGTCGAGCGCACTCGAGGGTTCGTCCGCGACGATCAGCTCGGGCTCGCAGCAGATCGCGACGGCGATCGCGATGCGCTGACGCATGCCGCCCGACACCTCGTGGGGGTAGCACCGGGCGACGCGCTCGGGTTCGCGGATGTGAACGAGCTCGAGCAACTCGAGCGCGCGGGCCTTCGCCGCCGTCCGGGAGGGCGCTTTGCCGTGCTGCAGGAGCGTCTCGACGATCTGCCCGCCGATGCGGCGCATCGGGTCGAGCGACGAGTTGGGGTCCTGCGGGACGGTGCCGATGCGGTCGCCCTGGAGGCGCCGCAGGTCGCGGGCGGGCGCCGCGAGCAGGTCGACTCCGTCGAAGAGCGAGCTGCCGCGGACCCGGGCCGTGCGCGGCGCCATCCCGGTGATCGTGCGCGCGAACACGGTCTTGCCGCTGCCGGACTCGCCGAGCAGGACCGTCACCTGCGAGCGCTCGAGCCCGAGACCGACGGAGTCGACGACCGTGTTCCACCGGGCCGCGCTCCCCCGGAAGGAGACCGAGACGCCCGTCGCATCGAGCACCAGTGGGACATCGGCGGGCAGGCGCCCCGCGCTCACGGGCTGCGGAGCGCTCACGAGTCCTGCCCCCGCCCCGAGATGGCCTCACGGAGGCCGTCCCCGACCAGCGGGAAGAGCATCGAAAGCGCGAGGATCACGACGACCGGCGCGAGCGCCAACGACGGGTTCGAGAACACGGCGACCTGCATCTCCTGGAGGATCGAGCCGAGTTCCGGCTCCGGCGACGGCACCCCCAGCCCGATGAACCCGAGGCCGCCCGCGATCGCCACGTTCGCGCCGACCAGCGAGGTCGAGTACGCCAACACCGCGGGGAGAGCGACCGGCACGATCTGCCTGCCGAGGATCGCCCCGTACCCGGCGCCGCTCGACCGGGCAGCGGTGACGTAATCGAGGTCGCGGATGCGACTGACCTCGGTCTCGGCGATGCGGGCGACCGGCGCGATCCAGACGAGGCTCAGGGCGAGGATCAGGGTGCCCAGGCCGACGCCGAGGGTGATCGCCAGCAGGAGCGAGAGGAGCACCCCGGGGAACGCGAACATGATGTCGACTCCGCGCATGAGAACCGTGTTCACGAGACGCCCGGCCAGGCCGGCGACGGTGCCGATGATCAAGCCGAGGGTCGTCGCGATCACGATCGGGAGCACGCCCGCGATGAGTGAGGTTCGCGTCCCGAAGACGAGGCGACTCAGCATGTCCCTGCCCTGCGAGTCGGTGCCGAGCAGGTGCCCCTCGCTCAAGAACGGCAGGAGGCGCGTGCCGAGGTCGCCCGCGAACGGGCTCGGAAGCGGCAGCACGGGCGCCAGGAACACGACGGCGACGAGGAGGACGAGCAGGACGAGGGCGACCATCGAACGGAGCGGGAGCCGGGCGAGGATGCCGCGCCTGCGGAACCGCGCCGACTGAGCAGCCGGGGCGATCACGGCGGGGCGTGCCGCCGTCGCGCCGGTCATGCCCGTCCCACCCGGATGCGAGGGTCGAGGAGGGCGTTGAGCACGTCGGCCGCCAGCAGCACGACGACGAATATCAGCGCGATCAGCAGGGCGACCGCTTGAACCAGGGTGTAGTCCCGGAGCGTCACCGACTGCACGACCAGTGCGCCGAGTCCCGGGATGCTGAAGATGTTCTCCACGAAAAGGGCTCCTCCGAGCATCGATCCGACCTGGATGCCGAGGACCGTGATCATCGGCGGGAGTGCGTTGTGGTGCGCGTGGACGGCGAGGCGCCACGGGGAGAGCCCGCGCGCCCGGAGCGTCGGCAGCAGCTCGGTCGCCTGCAGGGTCGAGATCGACGTCTTGAGCGAGCGCGCCATCTGCGCTCCGGGCGCGAGGGCGAGGGCGAAGGCGGGCAGGACGAGATGCGCGGCCAGATCCGCCGGGCCGCCATCCCCGCGGGTGACCAGGCCTCCCGCGGGGAAGACCGGAAGGATGACGGCGAAGGCGATCAACAAGACGAGAGCGACCGTGTATTGCGGCGCCGAGAGGAAGAACGCCTCGATCCCGTCGACGATGCGGCGCAGGGGTCGCGAGCGCGTCGTGGCGAGGTTGCCCATCACGAGGGCGAGAACCAGGGCGAGGACGCTCGCTGCTCCGCCGAGCAGCAGGGTGTTGCCGAGGGCCGGTCCGATGATCTCGGCGACCGGACGGCCCTGCGTGTACGAATACCCCAGTTGTCCGGTGAGCACGTCGCCGAGCCAACGTGCGAACTGCACCGGGACGGGAGCGTCGAGCCCCATGGTCTCGCGGAGGGCGTTGCGCTCTTCGAGCGTGCTGTCGACGCCGAGCACGGCGATCGCCGGATCGCCGGGGATGGAGCGGATCGCGAAGAACACGACGATCGCGACGAAGAACGCGGTGAGCGCGGTGAGGACCAGCCGGGCGCCCACGAATCGGGCGAACCGATTGGTTGCGATTGCTTTGTAGTCCATAATTGGAATGTTTTACAGGACTACTGTTTCGACGATGTTTCGCCCCGATTTCGGGGGTGACATCGCGGCGCACCCGGGCCGACGCGCACCCTCTGGTGCGGTCCGGTAGCACAGAAGAGGACTAATGTGGAGCAGACCTCAGGGGCACCCGCCCGGAGTTCGACGACGATCCGAGGAATGGAGACCCGTGGCCCTTCGACACGCGATCCTCGCCGCGCTCTCCCGGGGAGTGCCGCGCACCGGCTACGAACTCAATGCGAGCTTCAGCGACGACAACGATCGGGCCTGGCACGCGAGCCCCTCCCAGGTCTACGCCGAACTGACCAAGATGGAGTCCGCGGGCGTCATCGAGATCAGCGAGCGGAACGAGCGCGGGCGCACGAGCTACGTCATCACGGCCGCAGGCATTGCCGAATTGCGACGCTGGCTCGTCCGTGACGAACCCGATCACAGCATCCGCGACGACGCGATGTTGCGGCTGCTCACCGTCTGGGTTCTCGACGACACCTCCGCCGGGTACCTCCTCGACGCGGAGATCACCTTCCAGCGCAAGCGGCGCTCGAGCCTGACACATCGGCTGGAGACCTGGGACGACGAGTGGGAGGACAACCGCGTCCTCCGTAATCGCAGGGCGACCTACTCGCTCTGGCTCGCGCAAACCGAGCTCATGCTGTCGTGGCTCGAGGGCCTGCGCGACGTACTCGAACATCCGGAGCGCCCGGTGCCGGAGATCCTCGGCTCGCTCGTGCCCCAGTTGAGCCAGCCGCACTGATCCCCGGGACGCGCTGTCGGATCCGGGGGCGCGGCGCCGACGACGGTGACGCCCCGGGTGGCACACTCGCCGCATGACCCTCGACCGCTCCCGCCGCGCCCGCGCGGCGCGGAAGCGGCGGAAGCGGTTCCTCGCGGCCGACAACGACCTGACGCCCGCACAGTGGCGGGCGATCCGCGCGGCCTGGGGATGTTGCGCGTACTGCGGCGGCCCCGACGAGTCGCTGCAGAAGGACTGCGTGCTGCCGCTGTCGCGCGGCGGCCGCTACACCGTGGAGAACGTGGTGCCCGCCTGCCGGTCGTGCAACGCGAGCAAGAGCAACGACGAGGTCACCGGATGGTTGCGCCGCAAGCGCCTGGACGAGCCGGCGTTCCTCCTGCGCTGGGCGCAGCTCCTGATCGTGCTGCGCGCGGAGCCGGGCTCCGATCAGGCCTTGTCGTAGAGGGTGATGGCGTAGCCGTCCGGATCGCCGAACGTGAAGGTGCGTCCGAACGGGCCGTCGATCGGCGCCGACAGGATCGGGACCCCGGCTGCGGCCAGGGTGTCGTGCACGCCCTGAGTGTCGGGCGCGTGCATCCAGATGCCGACGCCGAAGCCGAGCTGCGCGATCGCGTCGAGATCGACGCCCGGGACGGCTTCGCGCACGGCGAAGGCGACCGGGGTGGTGGCGAACACGACCGCGTGAGGAGGCCCGGGCTGCCGGGTGAAGCCGAGGTGCTTCTCGTAGAAGGCGGCGGACGCCTCGAGATCGCGTACCTGGAGGGAGAGGAAACCGGGACCTGACATGAGTTGCTCCTTCGTGTGTCAGTTTTCTGACATCGGAGAGCGTATGTCAGACTACTGACATGAGTCAAACCGGGCCCGTGATCGAGCTGGAGACGTCGGTCGGCTACCTCATGAAGGAGGCGTCGAGTGCGCTGCGCGCGGCGATGGAGGCCGTCCTGCGTCCCCTGGGCATGACCGTCACCCACTACTCCTGCCTCGAGTTGCTGGCGCAGCGGCCCGGCCTCTCGAACTCGGAGCTCGCGCGCGGCGCGTTCGTCACCCGCCAGTCGATGAACGTCCTGCTCCAGTCCCTCGAGCAGGCGGGACTCGTCTCGCGCCCCGAGGCCGCGCCCTCCGGCCGAGCGCTCCCCACCGAGCTGACCCCAGCGGGGCGCCGCCAGGTGGCGACGGCGAGCGCCGCGGTGCGCGCGGTCGAGGACCGGATGACGACGGACATGACACCCGAACAGCAGACGCAGCTCCGGGCGCTGCTGTCTCACTGCGTCAGCGCGCTCACGACCAGCGCGCCGGCGTGACCCGCGAGCAGGAACGGGCCGAACGCGAGACGCCCGCCCCGGCCGCGCACGATCAGCACGATGACCGCGACCACCCCGCCGAGGAGGAACGCGAGCATCGGCGAGGCGATCGCGACGGTGACCGTCGGGGAGGCGAGCCCGAGGACGGCGGCGAGCTTCACATCCCCCATGCCCATCCCGCCGGCGAGCGCGAACAGGAACAGCAGCCCGGCGTAGGCCACCGCGGCGGCGAGGGGGACGAGCGGCGGGATGCCGGCGGTCGCCCATGACCCCGCCGCGGCGACGAGCCCCACGACGAGCCCCGGCACGACGAGGCGGTTCGGCAGCCGGTGCTCGGCGAAGTCGATGCGCGTCAGCTCGGGCGCGACCGCGGCGACGTAGAGCGCGGGGATCGCGGCGACCTGCGGTCCGATCGCGACCCAGGCGAGCACTCCGAGCGCGCCGGTCAGCGGCAGCTGCCACCCGATGCGTCGCATGCCGCGATGGTAGCGGCGCGGGCCCGCGATCCGTCCGCAGGTCCGCACACGACGACCGTGCCCGGGCCGATCACCGGCACGGCCCGCGCGGCCCTGGACGGGCCGGGCCCACGCCGCGCTTCCCCGGCGACGTGGTGCCCGACCCTCAGACGTACCTAGACGGTTACGCCAGCTCGTTGCCCTCCAGCATCTCCGTGACGAGGGCCGCGATGGCCGACCGTTCGGAGCGCGTGAGGGTGATGTGCGCGAACAGCGGATGCCCCTTCAGGGTCTCGATCACGCTGGCCACTCCGTCGTGCCGGCCGACCCGCAGGTTGTCGCGCTGGGCGACGTCGTGCGTGAGCACGACCCGGGAGTTCTGGCCGATGCGGCTGAGCACCGTGAGCAGCACGTTCCGTTCGAGCGACTGCGCCTCGTCGACGATCACGAAGGCGTCGTGCAGCGAGCGGCCGCGGATGTGCGTGAGCGGCAGGACCTCCAGGATGCCGCGCTCGACGACCTCCTCGAGCACGTTGTCCGAGACCAGGGCGCCGAGCGTGTCGAACACCGCCTGACCCCAGGGGTTCATCTTCTCGTCCTTGTCGCCCGGCAGGTAGCCGAGCTCCTGGCCGCCGACCGCGTACAGCGGACGGAACACCATGATCTTCCGGTGCTGCTGCTTCTCGAGCACGGCTTCGAGGCCTGCGCAGAGGGCGAGCGCCGACTTGCCGGTACCCGCGCGCCCGCCGAGCGACACGATCCCGACCTCCGGGTCGAGCAGCAGGTCGATCGCGAGTCGCTGCTCGGCGCTGCGCCCGTGGAGGCCGAAGACATCCCGATCGCCGCGCACCAGCTTGAACTCGCCGCGCGCGCTCACCCGGCCGAGTGCCGAGCCGCGGTCGGAGTGCACCACGAGGCTCGTGTTGATCGGGATGTCGGCGACGAGTCGGGTCGACATGGTCTCGGTCTCGTAGAGGTCCGACATCTGCTCGGCCGAGATCTCGATGTCGGCCATGCCGGTGTAGCCGGAGTCGACGGCGAGTTCGGCCTTGTACTCCTCGGCGGTGAGACCGATGGAGGCCGCTTTGACGCGCATCGGCAGATCCTTCGACACCACCGTGACGTCGAGCCCGTCGCCCTGCAGGTTGAGGGCGACGGCGAGGATGCGGGAGTCGTTGTCGCCGAGCTGCAGACCCGACGGGAGCACCGACTGGTTGGAGTGGTTCAGCTCCACACGGATCGAACCGCCGGCCTCCCCCGCGGACATCGGGAAGTCGAGCCGCTCGTGCTGCCGTCGCAGTTCGTCGAGATTCCGCAGCGCCTGGCGCGCGAAGTAGCCGATCTCCGGGTCGTGGCGCTTCGCCTCGAGCTCGGTGACGACGATGACGGGCAGGACGACGGCGTGTTCCGCGAACCGGAAGATCGCCTTGGGATCGCTCAGCAGCACCGACGTGTCGAGGACGAAAGTCCGCTCCCCTTGCTTCGGTTTCCCACCCCCGCTCGACGCGTTGGTGGACTTCTGCTGGGGCTTGTCGAGTGCGGGCACTCCCACTCCATCCCCGGGGAGTGTTCCCCCGGCTCTGTTTCGTGGCGGCCATTTCGACTCGGAACGAACTTACGTGGCCGCTCCGATCAGGCGCCGTGCCTGATGTCTCCGACGCTAACCCCGGCCGTGTGACGCGCGCGTTTCGACACACCTCCGCGCGTTACGGGCGTGTGAATGTTTTCGAAGTGTCGCAATCTGCCGCCTCGCTCGCGCGAGGGGCGGCAGATTGCGACACTTCGGCTAGATCGAGGTCGCGAACGAGACCAGAGCCGCGCGGAGCATCGAGAAGGTCTCCTCCTCGACCGTCGCGTGGGCTGAGAGGCGCACCGACGTGTCGCCGATGCGTGCGGTGATGCCGTGGTTGTGCAGGGACGCGACGAGCACGGTCAGCTGCTCGGGCAGCGGCTCGACGACGACGATGCCGGCCCGCTCCGCCTCGGCCCGCGGCGAGACGACGGGAAGCCCGAACTCGTCGGCGAGGTCGATCAGCCGTGACACGTTGCGGGCGATCTCCGCGTGGAGCACCGGGATGCCGACCGCCGCGATCTCCTCGAGCGCGGCGGCGAAGCGGCCGGCCGCGACCGGGTCGGCGTGACTCACCTGGTAGGCGGCGGCGCCGTCGGCGGGCGGCTCGACGGAGGTCGCGTACGGGTCCTGCGATCCGGTGTAGTTCGACCAGACCGGCGTCAGGTGGTCGCGCGCGCGATCGCTCACCGCGAGGAACCCGCAGCCGACGCCCGCCCGCGCCCACTTCTGCCCGCCCGCCACGACGACGTCGGTCACCTCGTACGGGGCGTCGACGATGCCGAACGCCTGGGCCGCGTCGACGATGAGCAGCCGGTCGCCGATCACCTCGCGGATGCCTTCGAGGTCGACCAGGTAGCCCGTGCGGTAGTCGACGAGGCTGACCGCGACCGCGGCGACCGACCCGGTGAGCTGGTCGCGCAGGTTCCCGGGGGTGACCCGACCGTCGTCGGTCTCGAGCCAGACCGGCGCGAGCACGCCGAGGGTGTCGGCGGCGCGCTGCACGGCGTAGGTCATCGACGGGAACTCGTGCGGCGACACCGCGACCCCGCCGGTCATGCCGAACATCGTGTGCATGAGCCCGGTGGACGCGTTCGGCTGGAACACGACCTGGTCGGGCCGGAACCCGCCGAGCACCCCCACGGCATCCCGCATCCGGTCGTGCTGCGCCGGCAGCCCGCCGACCGAGCCGAACCGCGCATGGGCGAGCACGCCGCTCAGCGCGGTCTGCTCTTCGAGCACCGTCCGGCCGACCGGCGCGACGCGCGCGTAATCCAGGTAGCCGGGCTCTTCGTCGAACCGGGCCTGATAGTCCTCGAGATTCACGTGGTCACTGCTCCATTTCGTGCTGCTGCCTCCATTGTGGCGACCTCGACGTCACCTCGGCGATCCGAGGAGCCGGTCCACCAGCAGGTCGGCGGCTTCCTCGGCGGAGGTCCCGGGGTCGATGGAGGTCGTCAACCGGTCGAGCAGCAGCCCGTCGATCGCGTAGTGGAGCAGCACGATCTCGGCCCGACCGCCCGGCAGACCGGCGGCGAGGTTGAACGCGACGTCGCCCTCGAGGCCGGCGCGCAACCAGTCGCCGAGCACGTCGGCGACTTCCGGCCGGCGGGCGGCGTCGAGCCGCAGTTCCAGGAGGGCGAGGGTCACGTCGCGCTCGGCACCGAGTCGCGCGACGATGTCGCGGACGTAGTCCCGGAACAGCTCGCGGTCGGGGGCGCGCCCGGTGAAGGCCGCCTGCACCGCGGGATCGGGCGCGAGCCGTTCGCCGATCCGGGTGACGAGTGCACCGAGCAGGGCGGCCCGGGAACGGAAGTAGTTGGAGGCCGTGCCGGGCGGGGCAGCGGCCGCGGCGTCGACGGCACGGTGGCTGAGGCCGCGCGCGCCGTCCCGGGCGAGTACGCGGATGCCGGCGTCCGCCAGTTCCCGCCGCCTCTTGTCGTTGCGCACCATGGGCCGAGCCTAGCGCCACCACTACGGATGTAGTACTTTAGGCCTCCTCAACCACTACGAATGTCGTGAATGGAGTCCCGGATGCGAGAGCTCACCTACTACGTCGCCGTCACCCTCGACGGCTTCATCGCCGCCCGCGACGGCGACGCGAGCGCGTTCCCGGTCGAAGGCGACCACATGGACGTCCTCCTGAACGAGTACACCGACACGATCCCGACCCACGTCCAGACCGCGCTGGGCCTCGAGGCGGACCTCGCGCGTTTCGACACCGTCGTGATGGGCTGGCGCACCTACACGCCCGCCCTCGACGTCGGCATCACGCATCCCTACGCCCACCTGCGGCAGATCGTCGCCACCCGTCGCGACCGCGAGGTGGCCGACGGCATCCAGACGACCGCGGACCCCGTCGCCACGGTGCGCGCGCTCAAACGCGACCCCGGCGCCGGCATCTACCTCGCCGGCGGCGGTGAACTCGCCGGAGCGCTGATCGACCACATCGACCGGCTCGTGCTCAAGCACTACCCGTTCGCGCTCGGCACCGGCATCCCGCTGTTCGCCGGGATGTCCGCACCCCGGCGCTTCCGCCCGATCGAGACCCGCGAGTTCGCCTCCGGCGTGCGGATCACCGAATACGTGCCTCAGGCGCCGTAGCGTCGGTCGCGGGTGGCGAAGGCGCGCAGCGCGCGCAGGAAGTCGACCTCGCGCAGGTCGGGGCCGAGCGACTCGAGGAAGTAGAACTCGCTGTGCGCGCTCTGCCACAGCATGAAGTCCGACAGCCGCTGCTCGCCCGAGGTGCGAATGATGAGGTCGGGGTCGGGCTGACCCTGCGTGTACAGGTGGTCGGCGATCAGTTCGGGCGTGAGGATCTCGGCGAGATCGTCGATCGTGCCGCCGCCCTTGCCGTGGCTGCGCACGATGCTGCGCATGGCATCCGCGATCTCCCGGCGCCCGCCGTAGCCGATCGCGAGGTTGACGTGCAGCCCGCCGTTGCCGGCGGTGCGGGCCTCGGCGCCGCGCAGCACGTCGACGAGCTCCTGGGGCAGGCCCTCCGTCGTGCCGACGTGCTGGATGCGCCAATCGGCCGCCCGCGACAGGTCGTCGGCGAGGTCGGCGATGATCTCGAACAGCTGCCCGAGTTCCTCGGCGTCGCGGCCGGTGAGGTTGTCGGTGGAGAGCAGGTAGATGGTGACCATCCGCACGCCGAGGGCGTCGCACCAGCCGAGGAACTCGCGCATCTTCGCCGCGCCCGCGCGATGGCCGTGCGCGACCGTCTCCTGCGCACGCTCCCGCGCCCAGCGCCGGTTGCCGTCGATGATCATGCCCACGTGGTGGGGTCGCGGAAGGTCGGCGAGGTCCTTGCGCAGGCGGGCCGAGTAGAGCCCATACAAGAGACCCCGGCCGGACGAGCCCTTCCGTTGTGGCACCTGACTAAGGTAGTCGCTCGCTCCCAGGGTGTTCGTCACGGGTCCCCGTACACTCCCCGCATGACCTCTGCGCGGCCCGCGGCCGACCTGACGGAACCGGTCGAGCCGGGCGCCGACATCCCGAACATCCCGCTCCTCGACGATGCGATCGCCCACCCCGACGTCGAGACGAAGCCCACCTGGCGCGGCTGGATCCACGCCGGAACCGCGCCGCTCGCCGTCGCCGCCGGCATCGTGCTCATCGTGCTCGCCGACGGCGCCCCCGCGAAGGCCGCGTCGGCGATCTTCATGGCGTCGTCGATCCTGCTGTTCGGGGTCTCGGCGGTCTACCACCGCTTCAACTGGAGCCCCCGAGTCAAGGCCGCGTTCCGCCGGCTCGACCACTCGAACATCTTCGTGCTGATCGCCGGCACCTACACGCCCCTCGCGGTGAGCGCCCTGCCGTTCGACAAGGGCATCTGGCTGCTCTGCGCCGTCTGGGCGGTGGCCGCGCTCGGGATCGTCTTCCGCGTCGTCTGGGTGCGTGCGCCGCGCTGGTCGTACGTGCCGCTCTACATCGGGCTCGGCTGGGCGGCCGTCTTCTACGCCGTCGACCTCGTCGCGTTCAACCCCGTCGCGATGCTGCTCGTGCTCATCGGCGGCCTCACCTACACGGCGGGCGCGATGTTCTACGGCTTCAAGCGGCCCAACCCGTGGCCCGGCAAGTTCGGATTCCACGAGCTGTTCCACACCTGCACGGTGATCGCCTTCATCTGCCACTGGACGGCGATCCTGCTCATCGTGCTGAACCCGCTGGGCTGGTGACACCGCGGGGCTGGTGGCACCGCGGGGCTGACGACACCGCGGGGCTGACGGCTAGTCCTTCTCGGCGGACGCGGCGGCGGCGGCCTCCTCGGCATCCAGTTGCTCGTTGATCGCGGCGCGGTAGTTCACGCGACGGGTGCGGCGCACCATGTCGACGATGAGCAGCACGACGGCGATGACGATGCCGAAGGTGATGACGAAGCCCCACACGCCCGGGGTGACGACGTTCGGGTCGAACCCTTCGGGAACCCCGGGGGTCGGGATCGGAGTCGGGTCCGCACCGCCCGCGAAGGGGAGTGCGGCGAGGAAGTGGAGCACGTGGGCCTCCCGGTCCGAATAGCCTGGTTCCAGGGTAACGGAGGCGAGATGACACAGGGCTCGGTCGCGGAGCGCTACGGACGCACGGATGCGGCGCGGCGCCGCCGCCTGACGATCGGCATCGCCGCGGCGTCGGGGGTGGCTCTCGTCGTGATCGCGTGGGTGGTCTGGGTCGGGTTGTTCGCCCCGTCGGCGAGTCTGGAGACCCGCGACACCGGGTACGTGACCCGTGACGACGGGACCGTCGACATCCGCTTCGAGGTCACCGTGGACCCCGGCAGGCCCGTGTCCTGCGCGCTCCAGGCGCTCAACGCCGAGTTCGGGATCGTCGGCTGGAAGATCGTCGAGCTGCCCGGGGGCCCCGACCGCACGCGGGCGTTCGTCGAGAACGTGCGGGTGACGGAACCCGCGGTCACCGGGTTGATCTACCGTTGCTGGCTGACCTAGCATGGGGCGATTGCCCGGCTCCGGCCGGGCTCTCGCTTTAGCTGACACCCTTCCCGCAAGGCTGCATTCCCCGAGGAGACTGGCCGCATGTCCGACGCCCCCGCCACGACCTGGCTCACGCAGGAGTCCTACGACCGCCTGAGCGCCGAGCTCGCCGAGCTGGAGGGCCCCGCGCGCCTCGACATCGCGAAGAAGATCGAGGCGGCCCGCGACGAGGGCGACCTGAAGGAGAACGGCGGCTACCACGCCGCCAAGGACCAGCAGGGCAACATCGAGGCGCGCATCCGCCAGCTCACCTACCTGCTGCGGCACGCGACTGTCGGCGAGCCCCCGGCCGCGTCGGGTGTCGTCGAGGTCGGCACCGTCGTGACCGCGAAGATCGCCGGCGACGAGACGAAGTTCCTGCTCGGCAGCCGCGAGATCGCCGACGATTCCAGCGACATCGACGTCTACCCGGCGACGAGCGCGCTCGGCGAGGCGATCCTCGGGCTGAAGGTCGGCGAGAAGGCGACCTACACGGCACCCAACGGCAAGGACATCACCGTCGAGGTCGTCGCCGTCGAGACCTACCGCGGCTGACGCGGCTCAGGAGGTGACGCGGGGCCGGTAGCCGGCGTCGCGCAGACGCGTGAGCACGAGCTCCGCGTGGGTGGGACCCCGCGTCTCCATGTGGATCTCGATGCCCACCTCGTTGATCAGCAACCCGGTGCCGTGCCGGGTGTGGATGACCTCGACGACGTTCGCGTTCGCCTCGGAGATCAGTTCGGCGATGCGCGCGAGCTGACCCGGACGGTCGGGCAGCGGGATCTCGACCTTGAGGTAGCGGCGGTCGGCGGCGAGACCGCGACTGATCACGCGCTCCATGATCATCGGGTCGATGTTGCCGCCCGAGAGGATGACGACGGTCGTGCCCGTCTGGGAGATTTGTCCAGAGAGGATTGCAGCGACCCCCACGGCACCCGCCGGCTCCACCA
>Ga0075365_10000730_pt1 | contig 13288 bp, 5 predicted proteins | sample EndMetdeltDD1765_FD_71387 | JGI IMG/M metagenome (GOLD analysis project Ga0075365, IMG submission 71387) | Populus endosphere microbial communities from Tennessee, USA - Endosphere MetaG P. deltoides DD176-5 | ecosystem: Host-associated > Plants > Roots > Endosphere | place: USA: Tennessee... | reverse complement strand
GCTGGCCGGCCAGCCCGTGCAGGTCGTCGGCGTCGCGGCCGACACGGTGCGCGGCGACCGCGAGGGCGTCAATCCGGAGGTCTTCGTCTCGTCACGGCAGCGGCCGGCGACAGGCGCGGTGCTGATGGTCCGCTCGACGGATCCGGCCGCTTCCGCGCCGACGGTCCGCGCGCAGATCCGCGCCCTCGACGCCGACGTCCCCGTCTACGCGATGCGGCCGCTGCAGGACGCCCTCGACGAGGATCTGTCGAGCGGGCTCGTGCTCGGCAGCCTGTTCGTCGCGTTCGCGGGGCTGGCGCTGGTGCTCGCCGCGTCCGGTCTCTATGCGGTCGTCTCCTACTCCGCGTCGCAGCGCGTCAAGGAAATCGGCGTCCGCGTCGCGCTCGGCGCCCTGCCGTCGGACATCACGCGGATGATGCTGCGCCAGGCCGGCGTGCTCGTCGCGATCGGCCTCACCATCGGCCTCGTGGGAGGCCGTGTGCTGGCCATCGGCGCGACGTCGCTTCTCTACAGGGTCTCCCCGTCCGATCCCGCGACCTACGCCGGCGTCGCCGCGATCCTCGGCGCGATCGCCCTGCTGGCGAGCTACCTGCCGGTGCGGCGCGCGACCGCGGTCGATCCCGTCAGCGCGCTGCGGCTGGACTGAGCACGCCATCGCTCACCGCGGCGCGGCGGACGGGTGTCCGCGAGCGAGCGGCAGCCACTGTGCATGTCCGGGAGTCTGAGGGGCAAAGCCCCTCGGATAAGTTAGGATTGTAAGGATATGGCCGGGTGGGAGGGGTTCGCCGACATCAACCGTGGCTACGTGCTCGAGCTCTACGAGCGTTTCCGGAAGGACCCCTCGTCGGTCGACCCGGAGACCCGGGCGCTGTTCGACCGATGGACGCCGCCGGCCGATACCGACAGCGGCCGCGCCTCCGTCGACGTGCCCGCGCGCGACGCGGTTGCCGCCGTCAACCTGGCCCAGTCGATCCGGCGCTACGGCCATCTGGCGGCGCAGCTCGACCCGCTCGGCTCGACGCCGCCCGGCGATCCCACGCTCCGCCCCGAGAGTCACGGCCTCACCGAAGACGCGCTCGAGCGGATCCCGGCCAGCCTGATCTCGTCGCCGCTCAGCGCGGACGCGGCGAACATGCGCGAGCTGGTGGCGGCCTTCCGCCGCGTCTACTGCTCGACCACCGGCTACGACTACGCCCAGGTGTTCGTGCCGGAAGAGCGGGACTGGCTGCGCCAGGCCGCCGAGGACGGCCGCTTCCGCGAGCCCGCCGATCCGATCAATCCGACCGCGCTCCTCGATCGCCTGACGCAGGTCGAAGCGTTCGAGCGCTTCCTGCACCGCACCTTCCCGGGCAAGACGCGCTTCTCGATCGAGGGGCTCGACATGCTGGTCCCGATCCTCGACGAGGTGATCGGCGAAGCGGGCGAGGCGGGCATCGGCTCGATCCTGATCGGCATGGCGCACCGCGGCCGCCTCAACGTGATGGCGCACGTGCTGTGCAAGCCCTACGAGCAGATCCTGGCGGAGTTCAAGGATCCGGTGTCGTCGCGCAACTTCCGCGAGGACATGGCGTGGACCGGCGACGTGAAGTATCACGCCGGCGCCCAGCGCGCGATCATGGACGGCCGGGCGATGAACCTCGAGATCTCGATGCCGCCCAACCCCAGCCACCTGGAAGCGATCGATCCGATCGTCGCCGGCATGGCGCGGGCGGCCGGCACCACCGCCGATACCGGCGGCGCGCCCCGGTTCGATCCGTCGAGGAGCGTGCCGATCCTGATCCACGGCGACGCCGCGTTCCCGGGCCAGGGGATTGTCGCGGAGACGCTGAACCTGAGCCGCCTGCGCGGCTACGACACCGGCGGCACGATCCACATCATCGCCAACAACCAGCTCGGGTTCACGGCCGGCATCCGCGAGTCGTACAGCACCTCGTACGCGAGCGGGCTGGCGCGCGGCTTCAAGATTCCGATCGTCCACGTGAACGCCGACGATCCGGCGGCCTGCGTCGAGGCGGCGCGGCTGGCCATGGCCTACCGCTCGCGCTTCCATCGCGACTTCCTCATCGATTTGATCGGCTATCGCCGCTGGGGGCACAACGAAGGCGACGAGCCGGCGTTCACCCAGCCGGTGATGTACCAGAAGATCACCGCGCACCCGACGGTGCGCGAGATCTGGGCCGGCGCCCTTGCCGAGCGCGGCCTGGTCCCGCCCACCGAAGCGGAAGCGTTGATCAAGAAGTACATGGACCAGCTGCAGGGCGTGCTCGACACGCTGCAGCCGGAGAAGGATTTCGTCGAGCCGCAGCCTGACGCGCCGCCGCCCGGTGCGGCGGCCAAGGCGCAGACCGCCGTGCCGCTGGCGCGGCTGTCGGAGCTGAACACGGCGCTCCTCGAGACGCCGCCCGGATTTTCCGTCCACAAGAAGCTCGAGAAGGCGCGCGAGAAGCGCGCCCAGGTGCTGGCCCGGCCCGACGAACGCACCATCGACTGGGCGACCGCCGAAGAGCTCGCGATGGCCTCGATTCTCGCCGACGGCACCAGCATCCGGCTGACCGGCGAGGACGTCGAGCGCGGCACGTTCAGCCACCGCCACGCGGTCCTCCATGACGGGAAGACCGGCGCCATCCACGTGCCGCTCCAGAGCCTGCGCGGCGCGCGCGCCGGCTTCGAGATCCACAACAGTCCGCTGTCGGAGAACGCCGTCCTCGGCTTCGAGTACGGCTACAACGTGCAGGCGCCGTCCCGCCTGGTGATCTGGGAAGCGCAATACGGCGACTTCATCAACGGCGCCCAGGTGATCGTCGACGAGTTCATCACCTCGGCGCGCGTCAAATGGGGGCAGGCGCCGTCGCTGGTGCTGCTGCTGCCGCACGCCCACGAAGGCCAGGGGCCCGATCACGCCAGCGCGCGGCCCGAGCGCTTCCTGCAGCTCGCCGCCGACATGAACATGCGCATCGCCAACTGCACGACGGCGGCGCAGTATTTCCATCTGCTGCGCCGCCAGGCCGCGCTGCTCCTGACCGATCCGCTGCCGCTGATCGTGCTCTCGCCGAAGAGCCTCCTCCGCCACCCCCTGGTCGCCTCGACGCCGCGCGAGCTCGCGGACGGACGCTTCCACGTCGTGCTGGACGACGACGAGCGCCGCACCGGCGCGGGGGGCGTCCGCCGCGTCATCCTGTGCACCGGCAAGGTCTGGGTCGATCTGGTGGGCACCGATCGGCGCGCGGCGGCGCGCGACGTCGCCGTCGTCCGGGTCGAGCAGCTCTACCCGGTTCCGGCCAATGGCCTGCGCGCGGCGCTCGACGCCTACGCCGAGGCCGACGACATCGTCTGGGTCCAGGAGGAGCCGGAGAACATGGGCGCGTGGGACTTCATCCGCCCGCATCTCGTGGAGGCGGCCGGCGGCCGGGCCGTGCGCGCGATCGCCCGTCCGCGCAGCGCGAGTCCGGCCGAGGGGTCCGCCGCGCGCCACGCGCGCCAGCAGCAGCAGTTGATCGAGGCGGCCTACGCGCCCGCACCGGGCGCCGGCCGCGCGAAGAAGCCCGCGCGCGAACAGGTCGCGGGCTGAGGAGTGAACGCGGTGTCAACGTCCAACTCCGCAAACTTCCCACGCCACAACCAACGCCCAATGTCCAACGCCAAGAGGTCTGGATTGCGGACGTTGAAGTTGGGCATTGCGGATTGCTTGGCAGTCGGGAGTTGCGGCGTTGTGGAGTTAAGCGGCTGTCTGGAGTGCAAATGCCCGCCAATGTAGTGGTCCCCGAAGTCGGCGAGTCGATTGTCGACGCGCGCGTCGCCAAATGGTTGAAGAAGGTCGGGGACGCCGTCAACGTCGGCGACGCTCTGGTCGAGCTCGAGACCGACAAGATCGATCTCGAGGTCGCGGCTCCGCAGGGGGGCGTGCTCGCGAGCATCGTTCACGCCGACGGCGCCGATGTGAAAGTCGGCGACGTCATCGGCGTCATCGACGAGGCGGCCTCCGCCAAGGCTCCGGCGGGCCAGGCTGATGCGCCGACGAGCGCGAAGCCCGGCGCCGCGGCGGCGGCGAAGGCGGGCCCGCCCGCCGCGACCGAGAGCGCGAAGCCCGAACAGGCGAAGGCCCCGGAGGCCGCCAAGGCCAAGACCGACGACAAGACGCGCGCGACTCCGGCCGCGCGCAACGCCGCGCAGCAGAACGAAGTGGACCTCACCCAGGTTCGCGGCAGCGGCGACGCCGGCCGCGTCATGAAGCGTGATGTCGAGGCCCTGCGCTCGGCCGCGGCGGACAAGGCGGCGGCGAAGCCCAACGCCGCGAGGGCCGAGACCCCGATGCGGGAAGATCGGCGCCGCCCGGAAGGGGATCGCACCGAAGAGCGCGTGCGGATGTCGAAGCGGCGCGCCACGATCGCCAGGCGCCTGGTCGAGGCGCAGAGCACCGCCGCGATGCTCACGACCTTCAACGAGGTCGACATGTCCGGCGTCATGGCGATCCGCGAGCGCCACAAGCTGACGTTCAAGGAGCGCTTCGGCGTCGGCCTCGGGCTCACGTCGTTCTTCGTCAAGGCGGCGGTGGCGGCGCTGCGCGAGTTCCCGCGGATCAACGCCGAAATCCAGGGCGACGAGATGGTGCTCAAGCACTACTTCGACGTCGGCGTCGCCGTCGGCGCGAAGGAAGGGCTCGTCGTCCCCGTCCTGCGCGACGCGGACCGGATGTCGTTCGCGCAGATCGAGCGGAAGGTCCGCGAATTCGCGAGCGCCGCGGACGAGGGGACCCTGTCGCTGGCGGATCTGAAGGGCGGCACGTTCACGATCACCAACGGCGGCGTGTTCGGCTCGCTGATGAGCACGCCGATCCTGAATCCGCCGCAGGTCGGGATCCTCGGGCTCCACACGATCAAGGACCGGCCGGTGGCGATCGACAAGCAGGTCGCGATCCGGCCGATGATGTACATCGCGCTGACCTACGACCACCGGATCGTGGACGGCTCCGAAGCCGTCCAGTTCCTGGTGCGCGTGAAACAGCTCGTCGAGGATCCGGGCGCGCTGCTGCTCGAGTAGGGCGGCCCGTCTCGGGTCCACGATCAACAGGGTGCCGCAATGAGTGAAACCGACCGGCTGATCGATCAGTTCAAGCGCGCCCACGACGGCCATCCCTGGCACGGGTCGTCGGTGACGGCGATCCTCAAAGGGGTCACGGCGCAACAGGCCGCCGCCAAGCCGCCCAACGGCGCGCACTCGATCTGGAAGCTGGTGTTGCACATCACCGGCTGGCGCAACGAAGCGGCCGCCCGTGCGGCCGGCCATCCCGCCGGCATGCCGGCCACCGGCAACTGGCCTCCGGTCGGCGCGCCCACGCCGGCGCGGTGGGCGGCGGCGCTCGCCGCGCTCGACGCCTCGCACCAGAACCTGGTCAAGGCGGTCCGCGATCTCGGCGACAAGCAGCTGCTGAAACCCACCAACGATCCGCGCAACCGGCCGCTCGGTACCGGCGTCAGCTACTACGAGCTGCTGCACGGCATCGTCCAGCACGATGCGTATCACGCCGGGCAGATTGCCATCCTGAAGAGAATTCTTGGGCTCTAGGGTTCCGAGGTCTTAAGGTTCCCGGGTTCTCGCCAGATGCCGGACGACACACAGACACGCGATACCGACTTCGCCGCCTTGTGGTCGTCGGACGGGGCGACGCGGTCGTTTTCGCCGAGCGCGACCGGCACGGGCCTGCCGGCCGAGATGCCGTTCCTGTTCGCCGCCGGCCAGCGGTTCGGACCGTATGTAATCGTCCGTCCGCTCGGCAAAGGCGGGATGGGCCAGGTCTACGAAGCCGAGGAAACCGAGAGCGGCCGCCGGATCGCGATGAAGATCCTGAGCCGCGGGCTCGGCGACGACGAGGAGCGCGAACGGTTTCTCCGCGAAGGGCGCCTCGCCGCGTCGCTGAGCCATCCCAACACCGTCTACGTGTTCGGCACGACCGAGGTCCAGGGCTTCCCCGTCATCGCGATGGAGCTCGCACCCGGCGGCACGTTGAAAGATCGGCTGGTCGACGGTACGCCGCTCGCGTCGACGGCGGCGGTCGACGCCGCGCTTCAGGTCGTCGCCGGCCTCGAGGCGGCCGCGGCGATCGGAATCCTCCATCGCGACGTCAAGCCGTCGAACTGCTTCGTCCACGCGGACGGCCGCGTGCTCGTCGGCGACTTCGGCCTCTCGGTCGCCACCTCCAGCCGCGGCGGCAGCGCCGCCAGCCCGGGTGCCATCCTCGGCACTCCCGGCTTCGCCTCTCCCGAGCAATTGCGCGGCGATTCGCTGGACGTCCGCTCGGACATCTACTCGGTCGGCGCGACGATTTTCTACCTGCTCGCGGGACGCGCGCCGTTCGACGACCAGAGCACCACGGCGCTCTTGAGCCGCGTCGCCTCCGAGCCGCCGCCCTCGCTGACGGCGATCCGTCCCGACGTTCCGCGGCGTCTCGCGCTGCTGGTGGCGAAGTGTCTGGCCAAGACGCCCGCCGAGCGGTATCCCGGCTATCCGGCGCTCGTCGCCGCGCTCGAGCCGTTCAGTTCGGCGCGGCTGAAGTCCGCTCCGATCGTGCGGCGTGCGCTGGCCGGCTGGATCGATCTTTCTCTCGTCGCCGTGCCGATGCTCGCGTTGAAGACCTACGCCGGGCTGGAGTTGCTGAACCCGTCGAATCCCGCGGCGGCCGTTCTCGCCGGGCTCGCCGCGATCGCGGTGATGGTGCTGTACTACGGACTCTTCGAAGGCCGCCTCGGCGCGACGCCCGGCAAGGCGGTGTTCGGCCTGCGCGTGATCGGAACGGCCAACGTGGCTCCGGGTGTGTCCACGGCGGCGATCCGCGCCCTGGCCTTCGGCCTGCCGCTGCAGGCGGTCACGCGTGCCGTGACCTTCCTGGTCCTGCTCAAGGTGCCGGACGCCGCGGTCAAGACCGCCATCCTGACGGCTGGCGGCATCTGCCTCGCCGCGCTCTTCTCGACGGCGCGCCGCTCGAATGGATACACCGGCCTGCACGATCGTGCGACGGCCACGCGCGTGGTCGTCAAACGGCAGGCGGCCGAGGTGCGGCGCCGCCAGGATCGCGTCGCCGGGGACGCCGTCCACAGCGCGTCCGGCGACGCGCGGATCGGTCCGTACCACGTCCCGGCCGGGACGGTCATCCCGGTCGCCGCGGCGATCTCGATCGACGCGCGCGACGATCGGCTCGGACGACGCGTCTGGATCGACCTGCTGCCTCCCGGATCGCCGCCGCTCAGCGCGCTCAGGCGCGATCTCGGCCGTCCCGGGCGCGCCCGATGGCTGGCGGGCCGCCGATCCGGCGACGAATGCTGGGACGCCTACGAAGCCATCGAGGGTGAGCCGCTCGATGCCGCCGCCGCGCGTCCCCAGCCATGGGACCGCGTGCGGCACTGGCTCGCCGATCTCACGCACGAGATCGCCGCCGGACTCGACGACGGATCGCTGCCGCCGCTGCACGTCCGCCGCGTGTGGATCGATCGCGACGATCGCGGCCGCATCCTGGACTGGTCCGAGCCGGGCTCGGGCCGCGCGCCCGCCGATCCGGACGCCGTCGCGCCCGATCTGCGATCGGCCCAGTGGCTGCTCTACCGTGTCGCCGTCGGCGCGCTGCTCGGGGTTCCGGCCAACAGCGTGGAAGGCGAGCCGCCCGCGACGCCGCTTCCGATGCCGGCGCGCAAGCTGCTGCTGTCGCTGCGCGACGGGACGATCAAGACCGCCGCGGCGCTGACCGATGCAGTGTCCGCCGTGGTCGCCACGCCGGCGTGGTATCCACGGACCCGACGGGCCGTGCAGATCGGCGTCAGCGCATCACTGCCCATCGTGATGACCATCGTGACCATCTGCGCGCTTCTCTTTACCGGTGAGAAGGGGCTGGCGACGCTGCAGTCGCCGTCGGCGCTGTGGGCGATCACCCTCGCCGTCGCATCCGGCATGTTCATCGTCGCGGTGCCGTTCGCGCTCGTCAGCGCGTTCATCTGGCGCGGCGGCTTCACCCTGCGCGCCTTCGGCGCCGCCGTCGTCAACCGTCATGGCGAACGGGTCTCCCGCACGCGCGCGCTGTGGCGCGCCATCGTGACCTGGTCGATCGCGGCGGCGCTGCCGTTCTTCTTCCAGACCAGCGGCAACGTCACCGAGGCCGCGGCGGGCACGCTGATCCTGCAGTCCCTGCTGATGGCTCTCTTCATCGCGGGCGCCGTGTGGACGGCGCTCAACCCGTCGCGCTCGATTCAGGACCGCCTGGCCGGTACCTGGATCGTCCCGCGCTGACTTGGGGGTATCATCGGCCTTCCCCGCGGGAGAACCGTTGCGAGTCCGGGCCGGGGCGAGGCGCTGAGACACGGGGCTGAGCCCGGTTCGACCTGAACCGCCGCCCGATGCCGCGGCTCCGGCCCCAGCCCGCGAGCCGAAGCGAGCGAGGGCCCTATGAGCGCGGACAAGCCGGACGACACACAACCGACCGAGCCGGACTTCGCCGCCATGTGGTCATCCGATGGCGCGACGCGATCCTTTTCGCCGACCGCCACCGCGACAGCCAGCCTCTCGACCGAGCTGCCGTTCCTCTTCGCGCCGGGGCAGCGCTTCGGGCCCTACCTGATCGTCCGCCCCCTCGGAAAAGGGGGTATGGGCCAGGTCTACGAGGCGGAAGAAACCGAGAGCGGCCGCCGGATCGCGATGAAGATCCTCAGCCGCGGCCTCGGCGACGACGAGGAGCGCGACCGCTTCCTGCGGGAAGGCCGGCTCGCCGCGTCCCTCAGCCATCCGAATACGGTCTGCGTGTTCGGCACCAACGAAGTGCAGGGCTTCCCGGTCATCGCGATGGAGCTGGCCCCGGGCGGGACGCTGAAGGAACTGGTCGTCGACGGGAAGCCGATCAGCCCGGCGGCCGCCGTCGACGCGATCCTCCAGGTCATCGCGGGGCTCGGCGCGGCGGCGGCGCTCGGGATCCTGCACCGCGACATCAAGCCGTCCAACTGCTTCGTCGATCGCGACGGCCGCGTCCTCGTCGGCGACTTCGGGTTGTCGATGACGACGCTGGCGCGCGACGAGGCGACGCTCGAGGTCGCCGGCACGATCATGGGGACGCCGGGATTTGCCTCGCCCGAGCAGCTGCGCGGCGCGGCGCTCGACGTGCGTTCCGACATCTATTCCGTTGGCGCCACGCTCTACTACCTGCTGACCGGCCGTCCGCCGTTCGACGACAAGAACATCGCGACGCTGATCACGCGAGTCGGGTCCGAGGCGCCGCCGATCGTGACGACGTTCCGTCAGGACGTGCCGGCGCGGCTGGCCGCGCTCGTCGCCAAGTGTCTGTCGCGGACGCCGGCGGAGCGCTACGCGACCTATCCGGCGCTGGCCGCGGCGCTGGAGCCGTTCCGCTCCGCCGCGCTGACGCCGGCCCGGCCGGGCCGCCGGTTCCTGGCGGGGGTGCTCGACTCGTACGTGTCCGCGCTCCCGGTGATTCCGCTGAACATGTACCTGGGCTCGTTCCTCGACGCGCGAAACCGGACCGAGCTGCTGACGGCGCAGGTGCCGGCGGTCGTCGCCGTCCTGGCCTACTACGCCATTCTCGAGGGGCGTTTCGGATGCGCCGCCGGAAAGGCGGTGTTGAACCTGCGCGTGATCGACGAGACGGAGACCGCGCCCGGGATACGGCGCGCCCTTCTTCGCGCCGCGGTCCTCCTGCTGCCGGCGCAGATCGCCAACACCATCCTGGGACTGATGGTGCTCTCCGCCGCCGGGACATCCGACCGGGGCACCGGCAGCGTCTTCGCCGCGATTCTGGCGGGGGCGAGCGTCGCGCTCAGCTTCACGATCCTTGCGGCGATGTTCTCGACCGCCCGCCGGCGCAACGGCTATGCGGGACTGCACGACCTCGCGACGAAGACCCGGGTCGTCCTGCGGCCGCGCGCCGTCGAAGCCCGCGCCAGCGCCTCCCGGACGATGGCGGTGGAACGCACGGTCGCCGCCGGCGGCGACAGGCTGGGTCCGTATGTCGTCCCGGCGGGCACGCGGGGCACGCCGCTATCTGCACCGCTCGTCGTGCAGGGATATGACGATCGCCTGCGCCGGCCGGTGTGGGTCGAGATGCTGCCGGCTGGTGCGCCGCCGCTCGACGCACGCCGCCGCGATCTCGGCCGTCCGGCGCGCACGCGGTGGCTGAGCGGCCGCCGCGCGGACGCCGAGTGCTGGGACGCGTTCGAGGCGCTCGACGGCCAGCCGTTCCTGCACGCGATCCGCAGTCCGCAGCCGTGGTCGCGCGTCCGGCACTGGCTCGCCGATCTGTCCGACGAGGTCGCGTCCGGCATGAAGGACGGATCGCTGCCGCTCCTGCACGTCGATCGCATCTGGATCGGCAGCGACGATCGGGTGCGGCTGCTTGATTGGCCTGCGCCCTCGCGCGCGGAAACCGGGCCCGCTACGGAAGGACGAGATCCTTCTGTGCCCCCTGACACGCGCGGCGCTTCGGCGGACTCTCGGCCCTCCGATCCGCCGCGGATTTCGGATGCACCCGGCGTTCAGCGCTTCCTCTACGGTCTCGCCGCCGGTTCGCTCAGGGGTGTCCATCCCGACACGGCGCGTGATGAGCCGGTGACGATGCCGCTGCCGCTGCCGGCGCGGACGCTGCTGCAGGCGCTGCGGAACGGCGCGCTCGACAGCCTCGACACGGTTCGCGCGGAGGCGGAAACGCAGCTGCGCACCCCCGCCGATATTCCGATCCGCCGGCGCGCGATACAGGTTGGCATCTCGGCGCTGCTCCCCGTGTTCATGCCGCTCGTCGTCGTCGCGGCGATCCAGCTGATGCAGCGGGCGCAGACGGCCGATCCCGAAGCGTACGCCCTGAAGGCCTGCCTCAACCAGCTGGCCTCGTTCGAGAAGAAGGGCAACGCCATGACGGCCGAGCAGCGGGAGCAGCGCGACGCCATCGAGGTCTACATCGCCGAGCACTTCAAGGACAAGGTCGAGGCGTCCGCCGCCGCCGTCCGGTCGTTCCCGGCGGTGAACACGCCCCGCGGCGAGCACGCGCTCGCGGTGCGCGCGATCGCCAACCACCCGCGGCGGACGCCCGAGGAGGTCAGGAAGGCGGACGACGTGGCGGTCAAGGTGATCGCGAACCATTCGCAGGGCCTCGCGGCGCTCCGGACGCCGATGGCCTCCTGGAGCCTGGTCGTCGTGATCGCCGCCTTCGCGTCGGGGTTCGTCGGCGTGATGGCGCTGATCGGCTCGCTGGTGGCGCGCGGTGGCTTCACCTTCCGCCCCTCCGGCGTGGCGCTGGTCACGAAGGACGGCAGCCAGGCCTCCCGCTTCCGCGCGCTCGTGCGCACGGCCGTGGCCTGGACGCCGGTCCTGCTGCTGTGCGTGCTGGTCACCAAGGGCGCCGATCCGCAGAAGGCCGCCGTCGGTCAGGTGCTGCTCCAGACCGCCGTCCTTGCCGCGTTCATCGCCGGCGCCGTCTGGGCGATCGTGCATCCCGTGCGTGCCATTCAGGATCGAATCGCCGGCACATGGATCGTCCCGCGGTAAAATAGCCCTCGTTGGCGACATACACCGCAAAAGACATCACGGTCCTCGAGGGCCTCGAACCCGTCCGCAAGCGCCCCGGCATGTACATCGGCGGCGTGGGCAGCACCGGGCTGCATCACCTGGTCTGGGAGATTCTCGACAACTCGATCGACGAGGCGATGAACGGCCACGCCTCGAACATCGCGGTCACGCTCCACGACGACGGCGCGTCGATCACCGTGTCGGACGACGGGCGCGGCATCCCGGTCGACAAGCATCCGAAGACCAAGAAGAGCGCGCTCGAGGTCATCTTCACCACGCTCCATGCCGGCGGCAAATTCGAGGCCGGCAACTACAAGACCGCCGGCGGTCTGCACGGTGTCGGCGCCAGCGTCGTCAACGCCCTGTCGAAAGAGCTGGTCGCGACGGTGAGGCGCGACGGCGCGACGTGGGAGCAGCGGTTCAAGCAGGGCGTGCCGGCCGGTCCGGTCAAGAAGCTCGGCCCGGTGCGCGGCAGCGGCACGACGGTCTTCTTCCGCCCCGACACGACGATTTTTCCCAAGGTCGAGTTCGACGCCGCCGTGATCAAGGAGCGGCTCGAGGTCGCGAGCTATCTCCACAAGGGCGTGCGGATCGCGTTCGAGGACGAGAGCAAGGGGGAGAAGGCCGTCTTCCAGCACTCCGAGGGGCTGGTCGACTACCTGAAGAAGATCGTCGTCGAGCGATCGGCCACGCCGGTGCACGAGGCGCCGTTCGCGCTGACGCGCGAGAACGACGAGAGCGGCATCCGGCTCGACATGGTGCTGCAGTGGACGCAGTCGACCGACGAGCACGTGCGCAGCTATGTGAACGGCATCCCGACCGGGTCGGGCGGCACGCACGAGAACGGCTTCCGCACCGGCCTCGGCAAGGCCGTCCGCAATTTCATCGAGACCCACAACCTGTCGCCGAAAGGCGTCACGCTCACGGCGGAAGACATCCGCGAGGGACTCGTCGGCGTGCTGAGCGTGTTCCTCCAGGAGCCGCAGTTCCAGGGGCAGACCAAGGATCGTCTCAACAATCCCGAAGCGACGGCGGCAATCGACTCGCAGGTCCGGCCGGCGCTCGAGCACTGGCTCAACACCAACATCTCGGTGGCCGAGTCGATCGTCGCGCGGATCATCCTCTCGGCCCGCGCGCGCGAGGCGAGCCGCGCGGCGCAGCAGGAAGTCACGCGCAAGACCGCGACCTCGGGCCGCCTGACCCTGCCCGGCAAGTTGAGCGACTGCTCGAATCCCGGCCGCGACGACAGCGAGATCTTCATCGTCGAAGGGGACTCCGCCGGCGGCTCGGCGAAGCAGGGGCGCGATCGTGCGCGCCAGGCGATCCTCCCGCTCCGCGGCAAGGTACTGAACACCGAGAGCGCGTCGCTGGCGAAAGTGCTCGAGAACAAGGAGCTGACCGATCTCGTCACGGCGCTCGGCTGCGGCCTGGGCAAGACCTTCGATCTCTCCCGCATCCGCTACGGCAAGATCATCATCCTCGCCGACGCCGATTCCGACGGGCATCACATCGCCACGCTGCTGATGACGTTCATCTACCGCCACATGCAGCCGCTCATCACGTCGGGCCGCGTCTACCTGGCGCAGCCGCCGCTCTACCGGATCGACGTCGGCAAGGAAACGTTCTGGGCGCTGGACGACGCGCACAAGGAGCGCCTGCTGAAGCTGCACGGCAACGGCCGGTCGCACCCCGAGATCACGCGCTTCAAGGGCCTCGGCGAAATGATGCCCAAGGTACTGTG
>Ga0075365_10000729_pt1 | contig 13295 bp, 13 predicted proteins | sample EndMetdeltDD1765_FD_71387 | JGI IMG/M metagenome (GOLD analysis project Ga0075365, IMG submission 71387) | Populus endosphere microbial communities from Tennessee, USA - Endosphere MetaG P. deltoides DD176-5 | ecosystem: Host-associated > Plants > Roots > Endosphere | place: USA: Tennessee... | reverse complement strand
TGACAAAAAGTACCACTCATATTTAGGATAAAGAAAAAGTGGGGACATAAATAATAAAAATGAAACGATTATAAATTAAATGACAAACAGCTCCTCCCCCTTAAGTTTAGGCTCACAGTGTCGTAAAAGTATTATTCTGCGACATAGAACCCTTACTTCCTTTTCTAGACCCGTCCTCCTCCTAAGAGAGAATGATAACTCTTGCTCTCTATAGAGTTCGACAAACTTGTCTCTACTAACTCTTGACAGCTCTTATATTCATAGCAACCACAATCCCTTCACCAAGATAAGTCGCAGGTACCTCTTATTGCGTTTACTTATAGATCAAAATTAGCTTGATTTATCAGTCAAAACAGAGAATGCCAGCCTCATTTTCGTATTTTTTTCATAAGCATACCCATGCTTAACCTCTCAGGAAGCGTGCTTAGTAAGTGCATTTCCGTGAAAAGTAAGGCTAAATACCTGTGAAAACTATTCCCGAGTTATCCACATACTATATCAGACTATATCATATTTTTATGGGACGTCACTTTCCTACTTCCCCTTTCCCCTGTTCTGTTGACTTCATTATTCACATATTAGTCAACTTCTCGCTTATTACTCACTTCATTTTTACCTTTTTATACTAAATTTTTATTATTCCTAATAGAGGGATGAGTCAAAAGAACGCAAACTCCCTTGAACCTGAAGAAAGCTAAAGTACATCGCACTACCCTATTAAAAACTATAGGACGAGTATTATTTGCCCCACTGAGAGAAGAGAATGAGGACAAAGAAGACCATACAACCTACCCAAACATATTCCCATAAAATTCCTTTGAATAACCTTTTTTCAAACCATATATGAGCAAGACCAACGATGGTGTAAAAAAAGCCGGTGAGAAAGAGCGCAATAACGGTAGGACTACTTGGCCAAAACCAAAGCAGTGTCCCCGCTTGGACAAGACAGATTGTTAATGCAGTCGCCCACACATGTAAAGGCTGTGAACCTTTCTGTAGCGTGTATGTCCACAACGAATGATAAACTAAAAGATAGGTATAAACGATCATGATAATGATCATCGGTAAAATAATCAAATGTAATGAAAGTACGATATTTGTTAAGAAGAAGAAAGATATTAGCGTAACCACAAACGATACAATCCTCGCCCCTGATAATAAAGCAATTGTTTTAGCTGAAGATACAACAAGAATATTCTGACTGAGGAATAATGAATAAAGACCAAAAGCGTAAACAATAGTCAGCAGCAATCGAGAGATAAAAATGGTTGGCGTAAGAAAATAAAATAAACCGAAGGCCAAACTATAAAAGAAAGGCAAAATAAATATCTGATAAGCGCGATTCTCTTTAATATCTTGATGGATTGCCCAATAAAGAAAAATATTTGTAAAAACAGTAAGCAGAATTGAGATGTATAATCCTGACTTACTAAATTGAAATTCTGTTAAAAATAAACCAAGTGATAGCAGGATGACTGCAATGACAAACTTTTGTCTTTTATCAATTGAAAATTTTACACCCTTTCTCCCCCGCTTTGATAGTTTTAAATAATTTTTTAAGCCCACACGCAACTCTGGAGTTTTTATTTTATTGTTCATGTAATGTTTTACCTACTGTATTAGATCCTCAGGGATGTCAAAATTCGCGTAGACCTTTTGTACATCATCAAGCGTATCAAGTTTTTCTAAAAAGCTTAACGCCTTTTCTGCTGCATCCTTATCGCTAAGCGGAGTTGTTACCATTGGTTGCCACGTAAGTTCGGCTGCTTTAAGGTGTAATCCTTGCTCAATAAGCGCAGTTCGAGCTTTGGCTAAATCCTCAGGTTTTGTATAGATAAGAACTTCATCATCAATCTCTTCCACATCTTCTGCCTGTGCATCAGCTGCGATAAGGAAAATATCATCAAGGGTTTTTCCATCCTTTGCAACGGTGATCATTCCTTTTTTCTCAAATTGATAAAGCACACTTCCCTGTGCTCCCATATTGCCTCCATTTTTGTCAAAGATATTTTTCACTTCCGAAACGGTTCGTTGTCTGTTGTCCGTTACTGTCTCAACAATAACACTAAAGCCTCCAGGACCAAATCCTTCATAGATGCCTTCTTCGACGTGAGCGTCTTGTTTACCTGATGCGCGTTGAATTGCCCGTTCAATATTTTCTTTGGGCATGTTGGCGTTTCTGGCAGCTTCTACCGCTAACCGCAAACGGAAGTTACTCTCAGGATCTGCAACTCCCCCACCTTGTTGTACGGCAATTGAGATCGCTTTGGAAAGCTTTGTAAAGAGCACTCCCCGCTTTACATCGTTCGCTCCTTTTTGCCGTTTTATGGTCGCCCATTTTGAATGTCCAGACATAGCCTCAATTATACCCTTTCTGTATTGACATTTGCAACAGAAATTAGTAAAATTTTCCTCAACCTTATAGCTCTTCTAGATTCAAAAAAAAAGGTCAAAAAAGATACATGGTTTCATTAAAATCTCAAGCAATTAAAACTGCCCTTGTTGGAGATTGGACTAATGCGATTAGCATTAATCAATCAATTCTTCAAGAGGAACCAAACGATATAGATACTCTTAACCGCTTAGCGTTTGCGTTTTTAAGTGTCGGTGACACAAAGCAAGCAAAAGCTCTCTACGAAAAAGTACTAACGCTTGATATGCATAATCCTATCGCAATTCGTAATTTGAAACGATTGAATGACCCAAATACAAAAAAGACAACCGTCACCATCAATAATCTTTTTATTGAAGAGCCAGGAAAAACTAAAGTTATCGAACTTATTAACCTCGCTGACAAAAAGGTCGTCGCTCACTTGAGATCTGGAGAACAAGTATCAATTCGGATTAAACGCAATAAAATCTTTGCGATTGATTGCGAGAATCAATACCTGGGGATGATTGCGGATGATATCTGCCAGCGATTGATCAAATTTATGGATGGAGGGAATGAATATGAAGCATATATACGAACTGTAGAAAACAATCGAGTCAGTATTTTCGTCCGAGAGACCAAACGCGTCAAAAAATATAAAAACGAGCCTTCATTTATCTCTTCTGAAAAAACAAAATTAGCAATGGAGGGTAAGTCCAAAAAATCTTAACGGCCACTTTGAAACACCACTTTTTTACGATGTAACTCCTTTTTTACGTGTTTTATCTCTTCAATCTTCGTCTGTTGCCAGAGCGACCATAGTGCAAGTAAAACTGAGATTATCGCGAGGATAAGAATAACAACAACGATCATAATAGATAATGTTTAAAACACAACTGGGTCTTTACTATCTTCGCCAATCGTAATAACAATATTGGCAACTGCTTCTTTATTAAGTTTTGATACAGGAAATGATAACATACTTTTTACTTTTTTGAGGGTGTAGCTTTCGTCGCCAAAATATTCGATCTTCGATTTAGTTTGTTTTTTCTGGAATGTGGAAACTGCGACAACATTGCCTCCCATATTTGAGATGACTCGTTCTAGCCGAGTTCCCATACCAGGAATGTTTGTAGCATTAATAATTTGAATACTCATATTTTCTGAAGAAATTGCTTCATCAGTAAATAGTTGAGAAACTGTCTTATCAATTTTGCGATCATCTAAAGGCAGTCGTATTGATTCATGGGTTTGATTAGTAGCAGCAATATTTTTTGATAACCAAATGAATCGCAGGAGATCATAGACTGTTACATCTGCTTTGATGCCATTGTAACGCAGTACAACATCAGTCAGGAGCTTTGTTACACCAACATCTGATGAAAGATTAGACAGCACATCCACCTTGCCATTTAAAGGAACTGCTAGAGTCTTCCCTACAGACGCAAGCGGAACATCTTTACCGGTTACTTGTAACACAGCTATCGATTTTGTTGGATGAAAAGCAATTATCTTCGCTACTTTACCCTTGGAGGCAACAGCAAGGACAAAAGGGTGTTGTCCATCAAACTTACTTTGTTGAATAACCATAAATGCCTTAATGGAGAGTGAAATAATGATGACAATAAGAACGAGTGCCGTATAGAGAAAAAAAGTTTTCAGGCTTTTGCTTGATTCATGTGTGGCAGTTTTTTTTCTCATACAGGCTCATCCTTTTGCAAATTGTTGCAATACCGCTGCTAACTCTTCCGGAAGTGGTGCCTCAAAATGCATTACTTCCCCGCTTGTAGGGTGAGTGAACGAAATTTTTGCGGCGTGTAAAAAGACCCGTGGGAGAATTTTGCGATCACTTCTAGATGTTTTTCGTCCGGCATAAAGGAAATCAGCAAAGATAGGATGCCCGATATATTTTAAATGCACTCTGATTTGATGCGTTCTGCCGGAAAAAGGATATAGTTCAACTTCTGAAAGTGTTTCTTTTGTTTTAGGATTTTTATAATACTGAATAATTTTATAGAGCGTCTTTGATTCACGTCCTCCTGGCACAATGCCAAATTGTTTTCTATTCCAAGGAAGTCTGCCAACAGGAACATTGATCTCCCCTTCTTGTGGAGTTACTTCTCCATGAGCTAATGCTCTATATACTTTCTTGACTGTCCGTTCTTTAAATTGCTGTTGTAACTTTACAAACGTTGTTGGATTTTTCGCTAACAGAAGTATCCCAGAGGTTTCTTTATCAAGTCTATGAACAACGCCTCCCCTCTTCCCGAATTCTACTATAGGATTATACTCTCCTGAATCATCTTGAGAACTCATCCCTTCTACATCTTGAGGGTTCAGACCCATTTTTTCTTCTGCCCAGTCTTGCACCGTTATCTCATGACGAGTTGTCTCTGCCCTATTAACGGTTATACCAGCAGGTTTATTAATAACAATGAGTTCGTCATCTTCATAGATTATTGGAATATCCATAATTATTTATACTTCCTCGCTTTAAGTGTATTCTTCTCTTGTTTCACAAGCAAAAAGATGCTGAATAACAATAATAATATATGAGATATCAGTGGGACATTGAACGTAATAATAATACCTTTTGTGGGATTAATGATGGTAGTAAGAAATGAAATAAGTGAAAACATCAAAAGGAAAAAAATACTCATATTCCCCTCTTTCATCGTTCGATTCATAAATTTGGGATATAAGAATTTAAGGAAGATTATCGTTATAATGAAGTACAAAAGTGCATTGACCAAACTCATCACTAAGGCTTGCTTTTGAAGAAGTATGGCATTCCCCAAAAAACCAACAGGCAACGCAATCATAAAAGAGAGGGTGAAAAAATCAAAGAGTCTTCCGATAAGAATTTTTTTGTGTTTCCCTACCAAATAGAGTCCTATCATGCCTCCTACAACAACACCAATTAATGAATAGCCACCTTCGCCCGGAGAGAAAAAGAGAATAAAAATATTTTTATCAGGCAAAGCATGACTGATGAAGTAAAATATTCGAGCAAACAATAAACTCACCCATGTCGTGGTAAACGCAATATCAAAGGTTTGTTCAAGAGAAATATTTCTTCGAATAAAAACATAATCATCTTTAACAAATTTATATAATGAGTACAAAAAGATGAGAAACGCAGGGATTAATACGATGATTTGCATAAAAGTATTCATTTTATTGATATTCGAGAAACACCAAACGCAATAATAATTAGGCCTATCCAAGTAATAACGGTTCCTACCCCGATTAAGTCAGAGAGTCCTCCAACGATGATAACAGGTAATAAAGAGATTACCCCAACAATGGTATTTAAGAACCCATACAATCGTCCTCTAATTTCTTCTGAGGATTTTTCTTGCAAAATCGTATTTGCTGGGACAAAAACCAAAGCATTAGACACCCCTAAAATAAATGCAAGAACCATCATAATATGGAGAATATTGATATCAAGAAAATGAGGAAGATAAGTATTGAGCACGTGGACAAAGTCACGGGAAGAAACTTTTGAGCCGTATGGCATAAGGAGCATCGCTAAACCAGAAAGAAAAATACCAAGCGTAATTATTTTATCTTTTGAGTGACGATTAAACACATTTGCAAGCGTGATTGCTCCCAGAACCATCCCTAATGCTGCAGGAGTAATAAACAAAATAGAAAATTCCTCAACAGGAATTCCGAGAATTTCGCTAGCATATCCAGGAGCGATAGTAGCAATAATAAGCACCAACATTTGTGAAAGCGCAAGTAAAATTAATGAACGAAATATCTCTTTCGTCCGTAACATGAGTGATATCGTAGCTTGTAAATCACTAATGATGTTGAGTTTGCCATCATTCTTTTTCATATCAGGATCTTTGGCATATGTCAGTTTGATAAAGGCAATAAACATTGAACTAATAACAAATAAACTTGCGAGCAATATAACAGTATTAATCGGCTTCAGTGCACTAAGCAGCGGCCCAGCTAAAATGTACGCGACGAGAATCGATCCAAAAATAGCCATGCCAAATAAGGCATTCGCTGAAAGTAAATTCTCTCTTTTAACAATAAGCGGCAAGATAGGACTTTCTGCAGGAATAAAGAATTGGGTGATTAACGTAACAATAAAAGAGATCGTATAAATAACAAAGAGATTATGGGGAAAAAAGACCAAGACTAATAACGCAAGAGCTCGTAACAGGTTTGTGACAATCAATACCTTCTTTTTATTCCATCGATCAACGAACACTCCTGCAATTGAGCCAAACAAAATCGCCGGGACTGTAAAGGACAGAACAATACCGGATACTGCTGTATTGGATTGTGTCTCTTTAAAGACAAGAAGTATTAAAAAGAAATTGAAAAGATTTACCGCAATCTGGGTAAAAATTTCTCCAATCCAAAGATAGAGAAAAGATCTCTCAGAAAGCGCACGAAGAGCTGGTATCGTCATAATCTAGGCTTTTTCCGAATAGGCGCCGGTACGAGTATCAACACGAATTTTTTCATTCGTATCAATAAAAAGAGGAACTTTTGTTCTGAGTCCATTATCCAGCACCGCTTCTTTAAATACATTGGTTGCCGAGTTCCCTTTTGCTCCTGGAGCAGTTTCGACAACAGTAAATGTCATTTTTGGAGGAAATTGAATTTCAAATGCTTCTCCTTTTAAGAAGCTAACGGTAAAAGTCTCTCCTTCTTTTAAATATATATGATCAGGGATTAATTTGATAGGGATCGTAATTTGTTCATAGGTTTGGGGATTCATCATATAGATCGAGTCATCATCTTTGTATAAATATTGCATATCCTGTTTGAGGACTTGCACGTTATTAACTTTTGCGCCATTGGTGAAACCTTTTTCGGTTATGGTTCCTGACTTAACGTTGCGGACTTTTACTTTAATGTTCGCAGATCCTCTTCCCATTTTAATATGCTCGTAAGAAAGTACCATCAAGAATTGCCCATCCTCTTCAAATGTTGTTCCGGATCTGAGGTCGGTTACTGAAATCATACTTTTTTTCCTCCCTTTCTTTTAACTCGGATGAGCCCTGAACAAGGAATGACATCAACACCCTTTTGCTCAAGTACATCAAAGAAAAGATTTGCACCAATTGAATCACTCGACATGTGTCCGGCGTTAATAACATTAATATGCAATTTTTGCATCTCTTTAACCGCATCTTCTGGCATATGCATATCAACGACAGTACCGATCCCCGCTTTTGCCATTTCTATATACATTTCTTTTGATGGGTTTGTGCCACCCGTAAAGAACAGAGCAACTTTCCCTGCTCTACTCTTTGGACTTCCCGACACAATCAATGGACCTGCTTTGCCTTTGATCGCTTCGATATATTCAGGTAATTCTTCCAAGTGTTCAACAATTTCCCCTACCGTATCAAACTCTTTTTCTTTAAGATAGTTCCTCATAAATTGATCACTCATGTTGTCCCAAACAGTATGCAAAGATAAGAATGGAATATTCAGCAGACGTGCTGTGTCAGTAACTTGGGTATGATTAGTTGGATGAATTCGGCGTTCAATTTCTAGCATTCGTTTACTCATTAAGGCATGTGCAACGTTTACAGGGATACCTGCTGCTGCATAGACATCTACTTGCAAATCCATAACGACATGCAAGCCAGCCAATCCATGTCCTTCAGGATGATGACCAATTACTAAATCAATTTTTTCATTTCGTTCATTCAATCGATCAGCAAGAAGTATCTCTGTCGCATTGGCGTCAATCCCAGCCAAAATTTTCTTTACCTGTTTTTTTGGATCGCCAAAATAAATTTTGGTATCTGAGTAAGGATTGGTTAGAGAATCGACATCAAAGAATTCTTTTTTCTTTTTTGATACCTCTTCGTAGGCTTTTTTTGTTTGCAGGAGCTGTTTCTTAACAAGAGCTTCCCCTCGAGGATCTGCTTTGATTCCCATTTCGATAGCTAAATTATATATTTCTTGAATAGTCATACTTCAATAAAATTCAGTATGATCCTGAACGGTAGTTGAAGGATCATGAGATCAAGTATATAATAGTAGAACGTTTATTTCAAGCCGAGGTGCTTGAATACGAAACTAAAAAGAAAAAGTATCACGCCGAGGTGGTGGAATGGCAGACACGAAGGTCTCAAAAACCTTTGGAGATTACACTCCGTGGGGGTTCGACTCCCCCTCTCGGCACTAAACGACGGATTCCCATAAAAAGGAGTACGGTTTAAGAATATATTGTTTTTCCTGATAACTAACGGTTACCTCTTCCCCACTTACATTATGTAATGCTAAAACATTTCCTTTTGCTGATTCACGAAGCAATGCAAAGATTCTTTTATCCAGAGTTAAAACTGTTTGTTTTGCATTAGGATGAAATCCTGGAGTTTTTGTTCTTAATTTAATGAGTGATACCAACGAATCATATACTTTTTTTTCTCTTGAATCTTCTTGGGCAAGCTGTTCACTAAGCAATGGATAATCTAAATTTTCTCTATTAATATCCCGATTGCGCTGGGTTATCCTCCACATCTTTTCATCATTTTCCTTGCCAAAGAGTGACAAGTAATAAACAGCTGGCACGCCGGCTAAGGCAAAAGCAATCGCGTGTGAGGTAATAAATTTTCTGAGTGCAAGGTCAAAGTCTTCATCTTTTTTGTTAAGAGCAGACCACCATGTGGTGCACATTTCATACACAGAAGATTCTCCGCTTGGTAATCTTCGATATGATAGTTTTGCGCCATGATCCTTGATGTGCCGAAAAATTTTATCAATCTCCTCATCTGGCAAAATCCCCCGCGCCCCCAAAATACCGATACCATCGTGGCATGCAAGAAAATTAAAGAACGTCGTTTCCTGTGATGGAGGTGTTAATGTCTTGGCCCATTCACAGATGTAAGAAACATCCCCCGTATAGAACGCATGAAGCGTAAGCGGAGGCAATGCAAAGTTATACACCATCTGTGCTTCATCAGTTCCATTACCAAAATAAGAGATGTTGTCTTTGTGTGGAACGTTTGTTTCGGTGACAAGAAGGGCGGACGGACACACTTCGTTTAATACAGCTCGGAAAATCTGTAGAATGGCATGCCCTTGAGGTAAATGGACACAATTTGTACCAAGCTCTTTCCAAATAAACGTAATAGCATCCATGCGAAAGAGACGTACACCTTGATGTAAAAGAAGCAACATAACTTGTATCATCTCCACTAGCACTTGTGGGTTTTGATAATTAAGATCTATTTGATCAGCACTAATTGTCGTCCAAACAAATCGTTTCCCCTCTTTTGTCTCAAACTCAGTCAATAACGGTAACGCTCGAGGCCTGAATACTTTTTGTAAATCATTTACGACGTCATCTGTTAATTCTTCTCGGGTAAAGCTGGTGAAATATTCTTGATATTTTGGGTCACCTGCCAGAAATTTTTGAAACCAATGACTTTGTGCTGATACATGGTTAATGACCAAATCTGCCATCAAACTAAAATCTTTTCCAATCTTTTTAATATCTTCCCAGGAACCAAATTCTTTTTTTACTTTGGAAAAATCAGTAGTAGAAAACCCGCGATCTGAAGAGTACGGATAGAACGGCAAAATGTGAATGGTATTAAACGTATCTTTTAGTTGTTCTGCAAGAAATTGTTCAAGCGTCTTTAAGGGAAGTTCTCCTTTTTGTGTAAACGAGTCGGCGTATGTGATCAAGACAGTATCTTTCTCGCTAAAGTAATTCTTTAAAGATTGCTGTTTGGCCTGAGGAAATTCTTTCTTTTCTTTGGCAAGTAAGTTTTGCAGCGCTTCAAAAGTCTGCTGACCATCATTTTCTCCGTAGAGAAATTGTAAATTTTTATGGATGAGATCCACGTTAATAACTGCTCAACCCCACTCTCAAAATTATCATTGTCTAACCATAACAAACAACATACAGAAAAACAACAACCCTATAACACATCAACGCCTAACTTCTTTAACTCTTTGGCTAAAAGAAAAAGTGGTAGGCCAACTGCGCTAAAGTAATCCCCTTCAATCTTTTCGATAAAAACAGCACCAAGATCTTGAAGTGCATATGCTCCAGCTTTATCAAATGGTTTTGCTTTCTGAATATAACTCGCAATTTCGTTTGGATAAAGCGTGCGAAACTTCACAGTCGTTTCAACCGATTTGGTAATTGTTTTCTTTTGTGCTGTATCGATGACGGTAAGCCCCGTTATAATTTTGTGTGTGTGTCCACTAAACTTTTTTAAAAGCATCTTGGCTTGTTTTTCGTCTTTTGGTTTGCCAATAACCTCATCGCCAAACGCAATTAGGGTATCCGAACCAATGATGATAGCATCATCAAATTTACCTGCAACTGCTTGGGCTTTTTGCAACGAGAGCTCTTCAGCTTGTCGCTGTGGCTGATAACGAGGGTTCATTATTTCAATGACATGACTTGGAACAATAGTAAATTCTAATCCTAATTGTTTTAATAAACGCTTTCTTCGTGGAGATGTTGATGCAAGAATAATCTTTCTCATGTGTTTATTATAGCTTATGGAGTTTTTTGGCAAGTTTTTCTGTCTCCGTTAACAACGCTTCAATTTCATCAATCCCTTGTGTCCAGAACTTCGCATCTGAGATATCAATACCAAGGTTTGAAAAAATTGTTTTCGGTGAAGCCGAAAGTCCCGACGAAAGAAATTCTTTGACATTGTTTATGAACTTAGGATCTTGTTTTACCGCATTTTGCATTGATTTAGAAATAAGCAGACCACTCGCGTAGGAATATACATAAAAGAATGTTCTGATATGTGACCAATAAATCCACCAATTTTCAGATCCCGCAGACTGTTCAACCGCTGGTCCCATATAAGCACTCATGTTTTTTTGAAAGATCTTCCCAACTTCTTGATACGAAAGATAGCCCTTTTCTCGAAATGCTTTATGCAATTCCTGTTCAAATTGATAACAAGCAACTTGCCTAAAAACCGTTGCCACTTCTGAATCAAGCTTTGATAGCATCAGACCAAATCGTGTTTTTTCGTCTGCGGTTTTGAAGATCTCTTGCAAAACAAAATCTTCCATAAACGTACTTGCAACTTCCGCTGTAGATGTCGGTGTACCAAAATTCAGCGAGTTTTGTTTTTGGCGCATCAGTTCATTATTAATGCCATGTCCCAATTCATGTGCCAATGTTTCGACATCTCTCAGCTTGTCTGAATGATTTAAGAGTAAGTATGTCGGTTGATTCAAAAGCCAATAAACACAAAACGCTCCTCCTCGCTTCCCTTTTGCTGGATAAATATCAATTTGGCCATTGTCTAAAAAGCGTTTGAAGATTTGCGCGAATTCTGGATCAAGATTACCAAAAACTTTGTATACCAACTCGGATGATTGTTGAAAAGTATATTTAGTATCAGGTATTGAATACGCGACATTGCGTTCGTGATAAGCCAGTTTTTTCACTCCCAATAATTTGGCTTTTAATTTATAAAACCGTTGCGATACCGCATAACGTTTGGCAACAGTTGCAGTGAGTGTATCGACGACATCTGTCTCAATATCATCAGCTAAATGCCGAGAAGAATCAGGACGAGGTAAATTGCGTAGTTCGTCATCAATTTTTTTATTTGCTAAGATTGCGTTTATTTCTGCTTCTGCAATTTCAGTGTGTTTTGCAAGGATATCATTAACTGCTTTTCCTGCATCATCACGGATCGTTTTGTTATCACTGGATAATAAACTAATAATTGCATCAAGTGTCCGCTTCTCTTTCTTCTTTGGATCGACTAAAACTTCTCGTTCTTCTTTTGAAAGGAAGCCCGAAATCATCTGCTCCCATTTCATATGCGCAGGATCTGATTTGAGATTAAGGATTTTTTCTTCTGCTTCACTTAAAAGATATTCTGCTTGTTTGAAAATCTTTTCTAAGAAATGTTTATATGGTTTCAACGCAGGATCCGCAAGAAATTCTTTTTGCTTTTTTTTATCTATCTTCGCCAATCTGAGTTCAAAAAATTGTAGCTCGTTATGCAGCTTGTTACTAAAATCAAGCACCTTTGCAAACTTTGCTTTTAACGCTTGATCTGTTTGATCTTGCATCGTTCTGAGCCAAAAATAATATCCTTCATCGCCATCAGTTCCGTACTGGTGAAGTAATTTCTCGTAATCATCAAGTGCTTCTTTCAACACTTTTTTATCAGACAAATAATCATCACGAGTCTTCCATTTGGTAACAAATTTTTTGTTTGCTTGCTCAACAACGATGCGCTGTTTTGCAATTGCAGAATCATCGTCTGAAGCAAAAAGTGAAGAAAGATTCCACGAAGTATGTTTGATAGATAACGTATTTTTCATTCGATCAGAATGCTTTCTACATTAACAAATTGAGGGGCTAAAAACAAGTAAATATACCTTAACTTTTATTTACGATTCGCTCTGTGTCGCAACGCATCTTCATCGATAATAGTGATAACATCTTGTTGATATTGATTTCTAGTTGTAGGAAGGCTGATAATTCCTTCATCTGAGAGAGCAACAATCAATTCATTAAGATGTCCACGATGATTCCCAGAGCGTTGTGCAATTATTTCTTGAGTAACTGGAACTTCTTTCTTTTTTGTTGATAAATCTAGCAAAGCACTAGCCACTCTCTCTTTAGACTTATATGGAGACATACGACCTACTTGTGCAGTTTGTTCAACTAGATGGCTTACACCATTTCTGAATATGTATTTCTGCCAATCGGGATTAGCCAAATCAATTGCTAGTGCCGTAATCGTGCTAGGAATTAACGCACGAGAAGTTACTGAGTACGTTGGATTAGGATCCGTATGTAGAAGATCTTCATAACCAAACAGCGATCCTTCCTTAATGACCGACAAAATTGACGTCTTTGATCTATCAACCTTTTCAAGACTAATCATTCCCCGAGTGACCAAGTACAACATTGGCCCGTCATCAGGAATCACAT
>Ga0075365_10000728_pt1 | contig 13299 bp, 10 predicted proteins | sample EndMetdeltDD1765_FD_71387 | JGI IMG/M metagenome (GOLD analysis project Ga0075365, IMG submission 71387) | Populus endosphere microbial communities from Tennessee, USA - Endosphere MetaG P. deltoides DD176-5 | ecosystem: Host-associated > Plants > Roots > Endosphere | place: USA: Tennessee... | reverse complement strand
CTGGCTGGGGCGGGAGGATTCGAACCTCCGAATGCCGGAATCAAAATCCCCTGACCGCGCAACGTCCATCAACGGAAATTCTGAACTTTCCCGATGTGTTCCCGCGTTGAAATCACTTGAGGAATTCTCCGGTTCAGAATGCGAAGCAAAGCGATTTCGAGAGGCCACCCGACCGGCAAATGCGAGGCCCGGTCAAGGCGGCAACCTCGAACCGGGCGCACCTGCCTGATTATCACTATCTTTCTCAAACAAACTGAATCAGCGCATGATCGTGGAGAAAGACCCATCAGCATCATTCATCACATCCGCGACCTCCGCCTGGATTGCATCCAACAGCAACTCGATCCAGCTTCGGCGGAGCCGGCGGCCAATCACGACGATACGGCTGAGCCGGCCGTTGGACGGCCAACGCTCCAGCCAAGTGGGCGCATGAAACACGTGCTGCACGCCGTGGATCACCAGCGGCTTGTCGGGGTTCTCGGCGATGTCGACAATGCCCTTCAGTCGCAGCAGGTTCGCGCCGCAGTGCTCGGCGAGCGCCTCAAGAAATAGCGTCAACGCGACGGCGCGGATCGGTTGCTCGCGCAGGATCGTGCAGGACTCAATTTCAGTATCGTGGATGTGCGCGTGCTCATGGTCGTGGCCGAGCCAGGAATGGACATCGACCGATTTGGTGGAGGGATCAAAAAGGCTGGCCGCAAACAGATCGCGCACAGCGATGCGGCCGCACTCGCCGCTGATAATCGGCGCGCCCGAATTGAGCGACTTCAGCTGAGCGAGCAGCGCGGGTTCAGCAGAAACCATATCCAGCTTGGTGAGTACGATGCGATCGGCGACCGCCACCTGCTTTTGGGAAACGCTTTCACGCGCGAGTGTCCTGCTGCCGGTCACGGCATCGACGGTGGTCGCGACGCTACCCACCACGAGGCGCTCGGCGAGCGTCGGATCTGTCATCAGCGTTTGCAGGATCGGTGCAGGGTCTGCGAGACCACTCGTCTCGATCACGATGCGGTCGAACGGCGAGCAGCTGCCCGCATCGCGACGGCGTAGCAAATCCTGCAATGTCTCGGCGAGATCGGTGCGGACCCTGCAGCACAGGCACCCGGTGGTGAGCGCGATCAGGCTGTCTTCGCTGGCTTCAATGAGGTCGTGGTCGAGGGCAACTTCACCAAACTCATTGATGATGACTGCGGTGCGTGCGAAGTCCGGTTGGCGCAGCAGGTGGCCGAGGATCGTGGTCTTGCCGCTGCCAAGAAAGCCCGTCAGCACCGACACCAGCATGGTGGTAGGCGCGATCAATACGGCACCAGAGGCGCGACGGTGATACGGACGCGGCTGGCGGTGTAGCTCGGATCGAGCGCCTGCCGCACCTGCCGGAGCACGGCGACGATTGAGATCGCGGGACGCTGACGGCCATCGATTGCGACCATCCAGCGGAACATTGCCTGCTGCGACGCCGCTTCAATCCTGATTGTCTTGTCACCGCTGTGAACGATAACGCCGCGCCCGTCCACAGGCTCGACCTGGGCGGCAACGCCCCACGCCGCAAAACTCTCAGCGAGCAGTTCACCGACGCGGCGCTCAGCTGCGACGCTCATGCCAAAACTCCCCGCAAGATCTCCGATGCGATCTTGCGTTTGAGATTGCGGCCATCGGTCGGTTTAGCAAAATACTGCCCATGGTCGACCATGACCTTACCGCGCAGGATCGTCACAACCGGCCAGGCGAAAATGTCGTGGCCTTCCCATGGGGTGTAGTCGCTCTCGTGGAGGTCGACGGCTCGAACCTTGCCGCGCCGCGTCGGGTCGAGGATCGTGATGTCGGCATCGCTGCCTGTCGCGATCGCGCCCTTCTTTGGGTAGAGGCCCATGATCCTGGCAGCGTTGGACGAGACGAGATCGACATAACGAGACAGCGAATAGCCGCGACGTGTCACCATCTCGGTGTACATCACGCCAAGCCGCGGCTCGACTCCGGAGTTACCGCCGGTGGTGTCGTCGATCCGGCTGCCAACGGTCTTGTCCTTCAGCGTGCAGCAGAGCTCATCAGTCGCGATGGAGTGGATCACGTCGCTTGCTGTCCCGTGCCACAGGGCCTGCCTGTCTTCTTCCGACTTGAGCGATGGATAGGTGTGATAGATCTGGCCGTTCGGCCGCGTGTAGTCTTCAGCCGTGTAGCCGAGATATTGATGCAGGGTCTCGCCGTAGATCGGCAGGCCCTTGCAGCGCGCTTCGGCGATTGCGGCAACCCCTGTGCCCGCCGACACGTGCATCATGTAGAGCGCGGTGCCCGGCACGCTTTCGGCAAGCCGCAACACCCTGCGGAAGCTCAGATCCTCCGAGAGTTGATTGTGCACCTCCGCGAGATGCTCGAAGCCCACTCGCCCCTCGCGGATCAGCTTGGCATACATATGCATGACGATGTCGTTGTCTTCAGCGTGAATGACACCGAGCCCGCCGTACTTCGCCAGTATTTGGAAAGCCTCCCAGATGTCGCCGAAATCGACCATGCGGCCGGTACGCGTGGGAAGGATGTTTGTCGTAAAGATCTTGAGTGTCGGATAGCCAGCCTGGATAGCTTCGGCGAGTTGCCCGGTGAAGTCGGGCGGCGGCTCCGTGTGCAACATGATGTGGTAAGCCCAATCGCACGGGCTGTTACCGACAAAATCCTTATCCCGGTCTTCGATGGCCTGCATCGCGCTACCACCATCACGCCAGTATGCGAAATCGATAAGGGTGGTGGTACCGCCATAGAGGGCGGCGCGACCGACGTGCTCGGGTCCTTTCGTAACCATGCGGCTGCCGTCGGGCATAATCCAGGGGTGATGCATGTGAACGTGCGGATCGATGCCTCCGGGCATCACGACGTGCCCCTTCGCATCAATCACGCGCTTTGCCGAGTCGGCCGACAAGACGCCGGCCGACGCTATTGCTGCAATGGTTTCGCCCACGACAGCAACGTCGCTCTGCGTCACACCCTGCGGGGTGACCACATCCCCACCTTGAATAATGAGATCGAACATTCCATTCTCCAATGTCGAGATTGCCGGAGCGTCGCATCAAGCCAGTGATTAAATGCTCCCTTAAAAGCGGGTCAAGACGCCTGACGATAAGGACGAACGCATCGGCTGCCTTCGAGGTTCAGAGATTCGCTCTTCGGACTCGCGGCAGCAATGGAGCGAATTTCTGAACACGACACTAGACCTGCTGCCCTGACAGTTTGCTGAAGCATGCGGAAGCGCAGTTTCAAGCCTTCGGAATTGGATGAAAATCCGCACCGAAGCCCGCGACGGGCTCTTGACTCGGTCTCATACTGAGATGCTCACTGTGCTCAACTGTGCAAAACAAGTCAGCCACAGTCGATGGTCTGACAAAGGGGGGGGACATGGCAACCAAATCGCCGATCCTTGCCGCGTTGGCGCTGGGCCTCACGATCGCAATCGGAACAGCGTCAGGCGCTTTGGCGCAGGCGTCGCTGGAGCAATCCGGACTCGTCGGGAGGCCCGAGGGCATCACGATCATTACCGATCAGGCCCAATGGCCGAAATCGTTCAATGAGGCTCCGCAGCTCGCGGAACTGGTCAAGCAGGGCAAGCTGCCGCCGGTCAAGGATCGGCTGCCGCAGGACCTGATGGTTATCAAGCCGGTCAAGGAGATCGGCAAGTACGGCGGCACATGGCGACGCGGCTTTACCGGGCCAGGCGACAATGAGAACGGCAATCGCATCAACGCCTCGGATCGCCCGATGCTTGTCGACCATACCGGCGCCGTGGTGAACCCGTCGCTCGCCAAGTCCTGGAAGATGAGCGACGACGGCAAGACCTTCACGCTCAATCTGCGCCGAGGCCTGCGCTGGTCCGACGGCACGCCGATGAGTGCCGACGATTTCGTCTTCTGGTTCGAGGATATCTACAGCAACAAGGACATCCTGCCTGTCGGCATCGCGGACATGACACCGGACGGCAAGCCCGGCAAGATCGTCAAGGTCGACGATCATACGGTCAACTTCGTGTTCGACGTCCCGTTCTACCTTTTCGAGACTCTGATGAGCGGCGACACGCTCATCGGCGGCGGCCAGGCGGTCCGGCAGTCGAACAAGGGCAGTTTCGGTGCCTACGCGCCCGCGCACTACCTCAAGAAGTTCCTGCCGAAATATACGCCCGGTGGAGTCGACGCGGCCAACACTGCGGCGAAGGCCGAAGGGTTCGACAACTGGGTCTCGCGGCTCCACTTCAAGAAGGACTGGACGCTCAACACCGAAGTTCCGGTGCTTGGGCCGTTCCGCACCGTGCAGCCGATCAACAACGCGGTCTGGGTCATGGAACGCAACCCGTTCTACTGGGCCGTCGATACGGCAGGCAACCAGCTGCCCTATCTGGACCGTGTCACGATGACGCTTGCGGAGAATCTTGAGGTCCTCAATCTCCGTGCAATGGCGGGTGACTTCGACCTGCAGGAGCGGCATATCGACCTCGGCAAGCTGCCGGTGCTTCTCGAGAACCAGCAGCGCGGCAAGTACAAGGTCCATCTCGACCTTGCGCTCAACGGCACCGATGCCATCTACCACTTCAACCAGACCTACGACGCCGATCCCGAGATCGCGAAGTGGCTGCGCAGCACTGACTTCCGGCGGGCGCTGTCACTGGCGATCGACCGCAAGCAGCTGAACGAGACGTTCTGGCTCGGCGTTGCGGTACCGGGCTCGACAGCACCCGGTGAGGTCCTGCCCTATTTCCCGGGGCCGGGTTGGCGTGAGAAATGGTCGACATTCGACCAGAAACAGGCCAACGAACTTCTCGACAAAATTGGCCTCACGAAAAAGGATGAGCAAGGCTTCCGCGTCCGCACGGACAACGGCCAACGGCTGCGACTTCAGATCCAGGCGGTGCAGGCATTCCTGCCGTGGCCGAAGATCAGCGAGATGGTCGCCGACCAGTGGGCGAAGGTCGGCATCCAGGCGGACGTTCGCGACACCGAGCGCAGTCTCGCGATGACCCGTACGCAGAACAACGAGCACCAGATCATGGTGTGGAACAACGGCGGGACCGAGCTGCTCTACCTGTTCCCGCGCCATGCGATCCCGGTCGATCCGACCGAGGCCTACATGGGGCCCGAACACGCGAAGTGGTACAACTCGGGCGGCCGGCTGGGCAAGAAGCCTGAGGATCCCAACATCCTCAAGATACTCGAACTCTTCACGGCGGCCTCGGGACAGAAGGCAGAGGACCGCATCAAGACGGCGCAGGAGATCTGGAAGATCCTCATCGACCAGCAGTACTCGATCGGCACGGTTGGCCAGTCGCCGGCACTGATGGGCGTGCGGCTGGTCAGCGAGCGGCTGGGCAACATCCCGTCCCGCAACTGCATCGCGCAGCATTGCCGCACGCCAGGCGGCGCGCATCCGGAAACCTGGTTCTACAAAAATTGACTCGACGCGCGCACCTGAAGCAGCGACTCAACCCCTGGATCCAATGCGGAGGTTGAAGTCGCGTGCTCACCTACATTCTGCAGCGTCTGGGACTTGCCTTGGTCACGATCTGGGCGATTTCCGTCATTTCCTTTGTCATCATCCAGTTGCCTCCGGGTGACTTCGTCGACGCGTACATTGCCAACCTTTCCGCTTCAGGCTCGGTGGTCAGTCAGCAGCAAGCTCAATCGCTTCGCCAGCTCTATGGTCTGGATCAACCGGTCTGGGTCCAATACTGGAAATGGATAAGCCGCGTCGTCCAGGGAGACTTCGGCCCCTCGATGGAATGGGGGCGTCCCGTGACGGAGGTTATCGGCGACCGGCTGTGGCTCACTGTCGTCGTCTCGATCTCCGCGATCCTTCTGACGTGGGGGATCGCCTTGCCGATCGGCATTTACTCAGCCGTGCGGCAATACTCGGTCGCCGACTATGCCTTCACGCTCGTCGGCTTTATCGGGCTGGCAGTCCCGAATTTCCTGCTTGCCCTCGTGATCATGTATTTCGGCTTCGTCCTGTTCGACCTGAATATCGGCGGGTTGTTTTCGGCCGAGTATCAGCTCGCACCCTGGTCGTGGGGCAAGGCGCTGGACCTGATGCGGCACCTGCCGCTTCCGGCCATGATCCTGGCCCTTGCCGGAACCGCGCAGCTGATCCGGATCATGCGGGCGAACCTTCTCGACGAGCTTCGCCGCCCGTATGTTGCGACTGCGCGAGCCCGCGGCCTCCCCGAATGGCGCGTCATCGTGAAGTATCCGGTTCGAGCCGCGCTCAATCCGTTCGCCAGCACGATCGGATACCTGTTGCCCTTTGTCGTGTCCGGCTCGATCGTCGTGTCGCTTGTTCTGTCCCTGCCGACCGTCGGCCCGCTTCTGCTGCGCGCGCTCATTGCCCAGGACATGTTCCTTGCCGGGACCATCGTACTGCTGCTCGGCGTGCTCACGGTCGTTGGCACGTTCATCTCGGACCTGATCCTGATGTGGATCGATCCTCGAATTCGTGCGGGAATCCACGGATGAGCAGCCTGGTGCGGCCGGAGACCCCGTTTGTATCCGCTGCGGAAGACAGGATCGCGGCCGCCACGCAGCTTCAGCTGACATGGTGGCGATTCCGGAAGCATCGTTTGGCCGTCGTAAGCGGGATCGTCGTGATCCTGTTCTACCTGATCGTCATATTTGCTGATTTTCTCGCCGTAACGCCGCCGCACGCGACCGATGCGGCGCGCAGCTACATCCCGCCGCAGGCCGTCCACTGGTTCGATCAGGACGGCAGTTTCAAACCGCATGTCTATGCGCTGAAGGGGCGTCGCGACCTGCGAACATTCAAGCTCCACTATGCGCCAGATCCGACCGACCGGCGTTATCTCGTCTGGTTCGCAGAAGGCTATCGCTATCGGCTGTTCGGCATCTTCGAAACGAAGACGCACATCGTCGGACTCGATCGCGGCGTACCGGAGGATGCGCTGTTCCTGCTCGGTACCGACCAACTCGGCCGGGACGTCTGGTCGCGGCTGATGCTGGCGACACGGACGTCTCTGACGATCGGTCTCGTCGGCGTCAGCCTGTCGTTGTTTCTCGGCATCTTCCTTGGCGGTATCTCCGGCCTCTATGGCGGAGCCATCGACACTGTGATCCAGCGTGTCATCGAGATCCTGCGTTCGATTCCGACGATCCCGCTCTGGATGGGGCTTGCTGCCGCCCTGCCGAACAGCTGGTCGGTGACCCAGGTCTATATCGCCATCACGGTCATCATATCGCTGATCGGGTGGACAGAACTCGCCCGCGTTGTTCGAGGACGTTTTCTCGCTCTGCGCGAGGAGGACTTCATTACAGCTGCCGAACTCGCCGGCGCATCCCGGCTGCGCATCATCTTCCGTCACATGGTGCCATCGTTCCTGTCGCACATCATTGCAGCCGTCAGCTTGGCGCTGCCCGCCATGATCATCAGCGAAACGACCCTGTCGTTCCTTGGGTTGGGCCTTCGCCCGCCGGCCATTTCCTGGGGGGTGCTGCTGCAGGACGCCCAAAATCTCCAGGCAATCGCCATGGCACCCTGGCTGCTCCTGGTGGCCGTGCCGGTGGTGATCGTCATCCTAGCCTTCAACTTCCTCGGCGACGGCCTGCGTGATGCAGCGGATCCCTATGGCTGAGCCCATCCTTTCGGTCCGAGACCTCAAGACCTATTTCCGGCCCGACGAGGGTATCGTACGCGCGGTCGACGGCGCGTCGTTCGACCTCTATCCCGGTCGCACCCTCGGGATCGTCGGCGAATCCGGATGCGGGAAGAGCGTAACCGCTCGATCGATCCTTCGCATCGTCGATCGACCGGGCAAGGTCGAGGGTGGCACGATGCTCCTGCGGCGCGGCGACGGCCGCGTCGTCGATCTTGCCTCGATCGACGAAGCGAGCTCCGAAATGCGCGACATCCGCGGCGGCGAGATCGGGTACGTCTTCCAGGAACCGATGAGCTCGCTTTCAGTATTCTACACGATCGGTAATCAGGTCATTGAGGCTATTCGCCGGCATCGGAAGGTCTCCACGAAGGAAGCAAGGGACCGGGCGATCGAGTTGCTGCAGCTCGTCGGGATTCCACGGGCCGAGCAGCGCATCGATTCCTATTCCTTCGAGCTCTCGGGCGGGCTGCGGCAACGCGTTATGATCGCCCTGGCGCTCGCCGCCGAACCGCGCATCCTGATTGCCGACGAACCGACGACGGCACTCGACGTGACCACCCAGGCGCAGATCCTCGAACTCATCCGGAAGATCCAAGTCGAACGCGATCTGGCCGTGGTCCTGATCACCCACGACATGGGCGTGATCGCCGAGATGGCCGACACTGTCTCGGTCATGTATCTGGGAAAGGTCGTCGAATCCGGCTCCGTGGACACGATCTTCCATGCGCCCAGGCATCCCTATACGCAGGCTCTCCTGCGCTCGATCCCGTCGGTGCTTGCCGAGCCACGTTCGCGCCTGGCGACCATTGTCGGCAGCATCCCGCACCCGTACGCGCGGCCGCCGGGCTGCCCGTTCCATCCGCGCTGCCAAGACGCCATTCCCGGAACCTGCGACAAAAATCCACCGCCGGCCACCGCACTTGATGCCGAACACGAAGTGCGCTGCTTCCTCTGCTGCGAGCCGGCCGAGATCAGCGCATGACGAACGAGCGGATCGTCCTCTCGGTAGAAGGGCTCAGGAAGCACTTCGAGATTCGCAAGGGTATTTTCCGACGCGTCGTCGGAACTGTGAAGGCGGTCGACGACATCTCTTTCAAAATCTCGCATGGCGAGACCTTGTCGCTCGTCGGGGAATCAGGCTGCGGCAAGACGACGACGTCGCGCTGCATCCTGCGGGCAATCCGTCCGACCGCCGGCGCGATCAAGTTCAATACCTCCGACAACCATAATGTGGACGTGGCCGGTCTCAAGCGGTCGGAACTGCGGCCGCTGCGGCGGCAGATGCAGATGATCTTCCAGGACCCTTATTCTTCCCTCAATCCGCGGATGACGATTGCCGAAATTATCGGTGAACCGTTGCTGGTCAACGGAGTCGGCGACCTCGCGGCCCGCCGGCGCCGGGTTGCAGAACTGCTGGACCTCGTCCAGTTGCCGCAGGCATACATGAACCGCTTCCCGCATGCCTTTTCCGGCGGCCAGCGCCAGCGGATCGGCATTGCGCGTGCACTGGCGCTCAATCCGGCACTGATCGTCGCCGACGAACCGGTCTCCGCACTCGATGTATCGGTGCAAGCGCAGATCATCAATCTGCTGCTCGAACTTCAGGACCGCCTCGGACTCTCCTATCTGTTCGTTGCGCACGACCTTTCGGTCGTCAAGCATGTGAGCCATCGTGTCGCCGTCATGTATGTCGGCCGGATCGTCGAGCTGATGCCGACGGATGCCTTGTTCCGCACGCCTCGGCATCCCTACACCGAAGCATTGCTTTCGGCGGTCCCGGTGCCCGATCCGCGCAAGCGCGCAAAGCGCATCGTGCTCGCCGGCGAAGTGGCCGATCCATCACGTGTTCCGTCCGGCTGCGCCTTCCATCCGCGCTGCCGCTACGCGGTCGAACGTTGCAAGCAAGAAATTCCAGAGCTCCGGCCAGTCGCGGGTGAGGGCATGGTCGCCTGCCACCGGGCGAACGAGCTTGCCCTCGCTGGGGTCGGGACGGACGGCTGACCAGTCCCAGCCGGAACGCAGGATGCTCCCGATCTTAGAAGTCTGTTCCGCTTGGTCAGTCAGTCGGCAGGTCATGAACACGCCGCGAATGCGACGTTTCGTTCGTTTGGGAGCGTTCGCAGGCACTTCGAACTCATGACGTTTTTGCCCAAAGCTACTGAGTTCGCAGCACGAGTTGCGACAGGCATCGGAATCACAACCCAGCCTCCTATGTATTCGTCAACGGAGACTCTGAACTTTCAAGCTCCGGAGGATGCGCTTTCTAATGTACTCAGCGAATTCTACGCCGATGCCGATGAGGTGTTGGCGAGCATTCAGCGGCGTGGCGTTCCGATGACACTGCGCGAGCCACGCAAGTTCAAAGACGGTCGTGATCGCGAGCCGACAAAACCATACGCCCAGTCGACGGTGCAGCACATGGTGCAGAAGCTGCACAAAGACATCGGACTGCCGACCACTTCACGCTCGATGCTTGCTGGCACGGTGGAATGACTGAGCTCGAGGAAGCAGAGCTCACTGACGGCAAGGGTCGCGCGCTCTCGACGCACATGACGCATCAGTCATATGAGGGCTACGCAAAGCAAATGCTTTCAGCGACGCGGAAAAGGTATCGGCTGGCGAACGAAACGGCGACACTTATTCAGAATGATGGCGCCGGTCATTCAGAACGACAAATTCAACAAGATTAAAAAAAGTGCTTAGAACTCAAAAACAACACTGGCTGGGGCGGGAGGATTCGAACCTCCGAATGCCGGAATCAAAATCCGGTGCCTTACCACTTGGCGACGCCCCAAAATCCGGCTGGTCGAGCCGCAGGCTGCGGAAACTAGCCGTGCCGCCTCCCTAAGGCAACGCCGCAATAGCCGCAAACGACGTCTGTTTCAACAGCGCAACGCGTTGAACCGCAATCGAAATCACGTTTCCCGGGCTGGTCGTGCGGCCGTGAGGGGGCACGGCCGCGATCACACTCTCGGCGTCATGCCCGCCATAGCCGTTCGAAGAACGGCGTCGCTTCGCTCGCCCGTAGCCGTTCCAAGAACGGCGTCGCTTCGCTCGCCCGTAGCCGTTCCAAGAACGGCGTCGCTTCGCTCGCCTATGGGGGCGCGGGCATCCAGTACGCCGCAGCACCTGCGATAATGCCGGAGCGCTCTGGAATACTGGATCCCCGCCTGCGCGGGGATGACGGCCGCAGTTGGGTCGAGGCCATCGACGCCTACCGCATGCCCTGGATGTGCACGTTGAGCAGCGCCGGGGTGCCTGAGCGGACCTTGTCGAAAGCCTGCTTCATGGCGACCGGCAGCTTCGCCGGGTCCTCGACCGACATCGCCCAGCCGTCGCAGCATTCGGCGACCTTCTCGAAGGCGGGCGACGGGTTGAGATCCTGGATCGGCATCACATTCGCCTTCGATGCCGCCCCGCCCGGATAGACGGCCAGTGTCGACTGCTTCACCGCCAGCCACTGATGGTTGTTGGCGACGATGGTCAGGATCGGCAGGTTCTCCGCGCGCTGCACGAAGTGGTACGGCACCGGATTGCCGAACATGTACGATCCGTCGCCGACGGCGACGACCACCTCGCGATCGCGCGCGGCGAGCTTGGCGCCCAATGCCGAGCCGAGACCCGCGCCGAGCCCGCCGGCAAGCGAGGTGCCGATGAAGCTGAGCGGATCCTTGAAATGGAGACGGTTCGGCGCAATGCCGAGCTCGTTGATGAAGATCGCGTCGTCCGACTTCGCCTCGTTGAGGCAGTGCGCCAGCCAGGCCGGATGGATCGGTACCTGCGTCTTCGCCTGCGCCAGCATTTTGTCGCGCGCGGCTTTCATCTCTTCGCGCACGGCAGCAACTGTCCTGCGGCGCGCGTCGAGCTTCGCCTTGTCGCCAGTGCCAAGCGACTGATTGAGCATCGTGACCGCAGCTGCGGGATCGCCTGCGATCAGCAAATCCGCCTCGTACTCACGGAACGGATGCCGGCTCACCAGCGGATCGATTCCGATGTGGATCACCTTCGCGCTCGCCTTCGGCTTCGCCATCCGCGGCATCCACGGCACGCCCGAATTGATGACGATGACGAGATCGGCCTGCGCGAGATGCGGGTTCGGATCCGGGCCGTAGCCGAGATTCATCGCGTGATCGCTCGGCAGGTTCATGTCGGTGGCGTTGATCTGCAGCACCGGGATCGCCTGCGCGCCAGCGAACGCACCGAGTGCGGCGACCGCCTCAGCCGAGCGCCCCATTGCCGAGGTGATGATCAGCGGCGACTCCGCCTTCTTGATCAGCTGTGCTGCCTCCTCGATCACCTGGATCGATGGCGCAGGCGCCACGACACCGAGCGGCCGCACGATGTCGCGCCGCATCGGCACGGCGTCGTCCGCCAGGACCTCGCGCGGCAGGCACAGATAGACCGGCCCGCGCGGCTCGCTCATCGCGATGTCGAGCGCGCGGTCGACCAGCGCGCCGACCGGCTGCCCCGCGCGCAGCTCGTAGTCCCACTTGACGAACTCGCGCACCATGCCGCCCTGGTCGAACGATTCCTGGCCCCAGTGGATCGCACCGTTGCGCGAGGCGATGTGGCCGGTCTCGGTCACCGGCGTGCGGCCGGCGCAGAGCAGCACCGGCACGCTGTCGCGCGCCATGTTCATGAGCTGGCAGATGGCGTTCGCGGTGCCGACGGTGACGTGCAGCATCACGGCTGCCGGCTTGCCGGCGACGCGGTAGTAGCCGTTGGCCATGGCCATCGCGACATTTTCGTGCGGCACGGTGATGAAGCGCGGGTAGTTCCGCCCGGCGCTGTTGCGCGACACGGCCTCGATGATCGGCGCGAAGTCGGTGCCCGCGTTGGCGAACACGTACTCGATGCCGCGTTCGCCGAGCCGCGCGAGGAAGGCTTCCGCAGCGAAATCGGTCCCGACGACGGATTTGTCGGCAATTTGATCCATGGGCGTCGCCTCTTCGTTCGGGGCTTTGGCAAGTTATAGCGGGCGGCACCTCCAACGGCCACCGCCTCCGCGCATACCGACATAGCCAAGACCAGGACGATGTGGTCTCGTAACCGCAAAATTCCCGCGCGCTGCACCGCACGCCGGAACAAGAAAGGGAGGTCATCATGCCCGTGCTGTTCGAGACCCGCGGCCACGCCGCCATCCTGACGCTGAGCCGCCCCGAGGCACGCAATGCGTGGGGTGACGACTACAATGAAGGGCTGAAGTCGCTTCTGAAGGAAGCGGAGGCAGATCACGGAATTCGTTGCGTCATTCTCACCGGCGACGAGCGTGGCCGCGCGTTCTCGGCCGGCGCCAATATTGCCAATCCGGCGACCCACATGTCCGCCTCGGCCGCTGATTTCATCACCGGCGAAATCCCGGCGAAGCGGAATTTCGTTGCCAACCTGCTGACGGATTTTGCGAAGCCGGTGATCGCCGCGGTGAACGGCTACGCGGTCGGCATCGGCTGCATCGCCACCTACAGCTGTGACCTGATCGTCGCCTCGGAGCGCGCCGAATGGCGGCTGCCGCAGGTCAAGCTCGGCATTCTGCCCGCCTATGGAGGCGCGCCGCGGCTTGCGCGCTGGGTCGGCAAGGGCAACGCCATGCGCGCCGCGCTCGGCTATCCGATCGACGGGGCGGAAGCCTACCGCATCGGCCTCGCGCAGTGGCTGGTGCCGCA
>Ga0075365_10000727_pt1 | contig 13317 bp, 6 predicted proteins | sample EndMetdeltDD1765_FD_71387 | JGI IMG/M metagenome (GOLD analysis project Ga0075365, IMG submission 71387) | Populus endosphere microbial communities from Tennessee, USA - Endosphere MetaG P. deltoides DD176-5 | ecosystem: Host-associated > Plants > Roots > Endosphere | place: USA: Tennessee... | reverse complement strand
GCGTCGACGTCAGCGCGGTGAAGGCGCACCTGGAGACCCTCGTCAGCCTGCCCGTCAGTGCGCCCGATGAGCCCGAGCTGGCGCTGGCCCGCGGCGCGGCGCTGGCATCCGCGAATGCACCGGCCTTCGAGGCCACGACTGTGGGCCTTGCCTACTCGCAGGACCCCGACGGCACCACGGCGGGCAACGCCTACGTGGGACTTGCCGCGGCCGAAACCCAGCTGGCTCCGGTCGGCGCCGGGCTGGTCGACGAGTACTCGGCGCAGACCGATATGGAACCGATCCCCACCGACGAGGGCCGCAAGCCGTTCCTGCTCGTCGGTAGCGCGCTGACGTCGATCTTCGTGGTTGGCGTTGTGGCACTGGTCATTTCGCTGGCGGTCAGCATCCGGCCGACGGTCGACCAGCGGCCCAACCCAGGCCCGAACGCGATTGTGCCCAGCACGCTGGCGCCCGCGCCGGCCCCGGTGCAGGAGGCGCAGCAGCCCGTCGCGCCCGCACCCCCGCCACCGGCGGAGACCATCAAGCCGCCGGTTCCCGTCGCGGTGCAGGAGGCCCCCGCGCCGCGCCAGGTGTTCGTCGAGCAGGCGCCCGCTCCGCAGGCACCACCGCCAGCGGCCGCGCCGCTGCCGCCTCCTGAGGCGCCCCCGGTGGCCCCGGTTCCGGTCGCGCCGGCGCCGATCCCCTATATCCCGGCTCCCGTGTACAACCCGCCGGTGTACAACCCGTATCTGCCGCCGCCGGTTTACTACCCGCGGCCCAAGCCGTGGTCGCCGCCGTGGTCGCCGCCATGGCAGCACCCGCAGGAACCACAGGAGCCGCCGCAGCAGGATCCGCCGGACGACCCGCCGTCGCATCAGAACCCGCCGCCATGGCAGTGGCCGGGCTCGGGTGGCGGCTCCGGTTCGGGTGGCTCGGGCTCCGGTGGTTCGGGCTCGGGTGGTCCCAGTGACTACCCAGGTTCGGGTGGCTCCGGATCCGGGGGCTCATCGGGTGGATCTGGCGGCAACTGCTTCCTGATCTTCTGCTCAGGCGGCGGCGGGCGTCGCTAGCGGTTTCTAGCGGTAACCTTCCGTTGGCTTGGCGCTTGGTGTCCCTTAGCAGTTAGCTCACCCCGGCTGCCTATAGAGGCAGTATGCGATGCACCGTATTCGGCACGGGCTATCTCGGCGCGACACATGCCGCCGGAATGGCAGAACTCGGACACGACGTCATCGGCGTCGACATCGATGCGGGTAAGGTCGCCAAGCTCGCATCCGGAGACATCCCGTTCTACGAGCCCGGCTTGCGAAAGATGTTGAGCGACAACCTCGCTGCGGGCCGGTTGCGGTTCACCACCGATTACGACGAGGCGGCCGACTTCGCCGATGTGCACTTCCTCGGCGTCGGAACTCCGCAGAAGAAGGGCGAATACGGCGCCGACCTCCGGCATGTGAACGCGGTGATCGATTCACTGGTGCCCCTGCTGCGCAGGCCCGCGGTGATCGTCGGCAAGTCGACGGTGCCGGTCGGTACGGCCGCAGAACTGTCGGAGCGCGCCCGCGGCATCGCCCCAGAAGGCATCGACGTCGAGATCGCGTGGAACCCGGAGTTCCTGCGCGAGGGCTTCGCCGTTCACGACACGCTGCATCCCGATCGCATTGTGCTTGGCGTGCAACGGGATTCGACGCGGGCGGAGATCGCGGTCAGGGAACTCTACGCCCCGCTGCTCGACGAGGCCGTGCCGTTCCTGGTCACCGACCTGCAGACTGCCGAACTGGTCAAGGTATCCGCGAACGCCTTTCTCGCCACCAAGATCTCGTTCATCAACGCGATCTCCGAGGTGTGCGAGGCCGCCGACGCCGACGTCACACTGCTGGCCGACGCGCTGGGGTATGACCCGCGGATCGGGCGACGCTTCCTCAACGCCGGACTCGGATTCGGCGGCGGCTGCCTGCCCAAGGACATCCGCGCCTTCATGGCCCGCGCCGGCGAGCTCGGCGCCAACCAGGCGCTGACGTTCCTGCGCGAGGTCGACAGCATCAACATGCGGCGTCGCACCCACATGGTGGAGGTGGCCACCAAGGCCTGCGGCGGTTCTCTGTTGGGCGCGAACATCGCCGTACTCGGTGCTGCGTTCAAGCCGGAGTCCGACGATGTCCGTGACTCACCCGCGCTCAATGTCGCGGGCATGCTGCAACTCAACGGCGCCACCGTCAATGTCTTCGACCCGAAGGCGATGGAGAACTCGCAGCGGCTGTTTCCGACGTTGAACTACTCGACGTCGGTGGTAGAGGCGTGTGAGCGCGCCGACGCCGTGCTGGTGCTCACCGAGTGGCGCGAGTTCGTCGAGCTCGATCCCGACGACCTTGCCGGCACCGTGCGCGCGAAAGTCGTTGTCGACGGCCGCAATTGCCTCGACACCGACCGATGGACCGGCGCAGGCTGGCGGGTGTACTGCCTGGGCCGCAGCGTGGCGCGGGTCAACCAGCAGACGCCTGCTTGAGCATCCCGCCGAAGCCGTCCCACAACAGCATGAAAACGAGTTCGACGACGCGCTCGCGCGGTACGTCGCGGTTCTCGTACCACCAGGTGGCGACGCCGCTGCACGCCGACTGCGTGGCGCGCGCGAGGATCCAGGCCGCATCGTCGACCTTGATGCCCTTGACCGACTTGGCGTCGGCCGCGCCGAACCGGATGAGGTCGGCGATGGCCGCGGTGCCACGGTCGGCGATCTCCTGACAGACCGCGGCGATCTCCGGATCGGCCGGGGGATCGCGGTGCAGGAAGCGCCAGATGAACGGATCCTCCTCGACGAGCTCGAAGTAGCTTTCGATGCTCGCGCGGACCAACTCCTCGGCCGACGCGCCCTCGACGCGCCGCAGCGAGCGGTTCCTGATCTGCTCGGCATGCAGCTCCAGGAGCGCGACGTGGAGTTCGCGCTTGGAGCCGAAATGGTCGTAGAGCACGGACGGCACGACACCGGCGCGCGCGGCGATGTCCTGCATCTTCGCGTCATAGCCGACTTCGGCGAACGTTTCGACTGCCGCGTCGAGGATGCGGGCCCGTCGCTCTGCCGCCGGAATCCGCGTCCTTGCCATACCGAATTGTAATTCGGTAAGCTCCCAAGACATAACCGAACGACGATTCGGTTGGACGGAGCGTCTGATGGCCGTGAAGCAACGCATTCGATGGCTGGCAATGCATGGCACCGCTCGAGGAGTGTCACGAGTTCTCGCCCGTCGCGGCGACCCCCAGGGCCGACTCATCACCGACCCGCAGATCCGGAGCAACCCGGTTCCCTTCATCGAAGAGCTGCGTGCGATGGGTCCGATCGTCAAGTGCCGACTGATGTACGTCACCGTCGACCACAAGATCGCCAACGACTTGTTGCGCTCTGACGATTTCCACGTGCTTGGCTTCGGCTCCGGCCTGCCCAAGCCGCTGCAATGGGTCGTGCGCCGGACGGATCCGGGGCTACTGCATCCGGTCGAGCCGCCGTCGATGCTGTCGGTAGAGCCGCCCGACCACACCCGTTACCGCAAGCTGGTTTCGTCGGTGTTCACCACCAGAGCCGTTGCGGCGCTTCGTGATCGCGTGCAGGACACCGCCGACAGGCTCCTCGACGAGCTTGTGGAAAGTTCGGACGCCGTCGGCCCGATCGACGTTGTCGAGCGGTATTGCTCGCAGCTTCCGGTCACAGTGATAGGCGACATCCTCGGGGTGCCCGACGAGGCTCGGCCCCGCATCCTTGAATTCGGTGAACTGGGCGCGCCCAGCCTCGACATGGGGCTGAGCTGGCAGCAGTACAAGCAGGTGTACCGCGGCATCGAGGGCTTCAACAATTGGCTGTCGGATCACCTGGAGCAGCTGCGGCGCAACCCAGGCAACGACCTGATGAGCCAGCTCATTCAGGCCTCCGCCAACAGCGCAGAAGATGCCCGACTGAGCAATGAGGAACTGCTGGCCACCGCAGGTCTGGTGCTGGCCGCCGGTTTCGAGACGACAGTCAACCTGCTGGGCAACGGAATTCGCATGCTGCTTGACGCGCCCGAGCATCTCGAGACGCTCAGGCAGCGACCGGAGTTGTGGCCGACCGCGGTCGAGGAGGTGCTGCGGCTGGAATCACCGGTCCAGATGACGGCCAGGGTGGCGGCCACCGAGACCGACATCGCGGGGACGTCGGTGCGCACCGGAGAAGGCGTCGTCATCTACGTGGCAGGCGCCAACCGCGATCCGAAGGTCTTCACCGATCCGCACCGCTTCGACATCGAGCGCGCGAACGCGGGCAAGCACTTGTCGTTCTCGGGCGGCAGACACTTCTGCCTCGGAGCGGCGCTGGCGCGCCAGGAAGGCGAGGTCGGCCTGCGCACGTTCTTCGAGCGGTTCCCGGACGCCCGGCTGGCAGGCTCGGGTAGCCGCCGCGACACCCGGGTGCTACGCGGATGGTCGTCGCTTCCGATCGCGTTGGGCAAGGCGCGCACCGCGATAAGTTCGTGACGCCACGTATGGTCGGCGAAAAGTCGAGTACTCGTCTACTCGCTCTTTCGCGTCATCGCCAGCCATACACTTCGTCCCGTCGGCCCCGGCCACCGAAGCCTGAGGGCCGTGGAAGGACGAAATATGTGGTCACGGCGAGCGTTTCGCGACCCACGATCGGCCCTCCGCAGCTGGAGGTTCACGATCGCCGCGCGGGTGCGGGCCCTTCCGCGCACGGTCAGGGTCTTCGTCGTGTGGCCCGCCTGTCTGGCGGCTGTGATCGCACCCATCTGGCTGGGCCTGAATCTGGTTTTCACGAATTTCCCCCTGTCAGCTCACACTTACCTCATCCGATTCACCTTCGGCGACTGGTCGCTGGTCGATCCGAACTCGATTCGCGGAATGGCAGCGGTATTCAGACGCGCGCTCGGGCACGACCAGCGAGTGATCGCCGGCTACTTCCTCTTACTGATGACGTGTGCGTTGGTCTTTGCCCTTCTCGCGTTCTCGAGATCCGGTAAGAAGCTCAGCGGTGTGATCATCGCCGCGGTGGTGGTGACAACCACCGCTGACTTGATCGAGAACATGCTGATCTCCCGCAGGCTGGATCACGCGTCCGCCGGAGTACCGAGCGCGTTCTGGCAGCATGCGCCTGCGGCCATGGCCACGATCAAGTGGTGTGCCGCGGTGATCGCCGTGTTGGCGATACCGGCGGCGCTGGCCGTGATGTTCCGCGTGCTCGTCTCGCACCTACAGCTGTTCCTGCACCGGCACATACACAGGGGGCAGGGGGATTGGTGGGACGCCGCAGTCGAACCCGCGCCGGAACTCGACGACCGCGACCCGCAAGCAGCGTGGCGGCACGCGTACTGCGTTCCCGACGCGGACGATGCAATCCCCAGACACGTCGACGGCAACCCGCTGCGCGAAAGTCGGCCGACCGCGTTGTGTCTATCCGGTGGCGGGATCCGTTCGGCGTGCGTTTCGATGGGCGCGTTGCAGACGATTTCGGGTCCACGACTCGACGTTCCGGAACACTGGCGCAGCGCACCCGCGCTCGATGACTTCGACTATGTGATCTCGGTGTCGGGTGGGGGATACAGCGCCGGAGCCCGGCTGCTCGGAGTTCAGGCAGACAAAGAGAACGACGGCCATGCCGGCGGCGCGACGCACCCTGTCGCCGCGCGGTTCAATCCAGGATCACCTGAATTCGACTTCCTTCGCCGACACTCGAGCTACATCGCCGACTCGCCGGGAGCGCTTGTCAGAGCACTGGCGGAAGTTCTGAAAAACCTACTGGCATCACTGTTTATCGTGTTCTCGGCGGCGATTCTGCTTGGCGCGGTGCTGGGCTGGTTCGTGGCGATGATTCCACTGGCTGCGGTCGTTCCCGTGCCATCCGACACCCATGCGAATGCCCACCCGGTCGCAGCGTTCGCCGCAGTCGGTATTCCGCTGGCGGTGGCGACCGTCTGCACGGCGGTCGGCCTTGTCGCGGAGTGGATCTCGACGTCCAGGTTCAGTGCGGCGGTGCAAACGATTTGTGGTCGCTGCGGTAAGGGCGCGGCGCTACTCGCGGTGCTGGTGTTCATTCTGACCGTCAGCTTGCCTGTGCTGATGCGGCTCAGCGCGCCGCTGGCACCGTCGGCCGAAAGCAAGTTCCACGTCGCCGGAATGATCGGCGGGGTGGCGACCGTGACGGTCCTGCAGTACGGCGCAGCTCTGTTCTCGATGTTGCGAAACAAGAACGGATCCGTCAATCCGTCTCGATGGACGAAGCTCGTGCCGGCAGGATTGGTGCAGGTCGCGCTGATAGCCATCACGCTGGCGGCGTTGTTCGTGGCATGGTCGCTTGTGGTGGGCATCGTTGCCGCGCAGGCATTCGGCAACGCCGCCGACGGTATCCAGCTGGATCGACCACTGCTCTACCTCTGCGGGATCGCGTTGTTGACGTTGCTGTTCAGCAGCTTCGACGTCACATCGCTGAGCCTGCATCCGTTCTATCGTCGTCGGCTTGCCAGCACGTTCGCCGTGCGCCGCACCAAGGAGGGGAAAGCCAAAGGCTATCCCGCATGCGAGGCCACGCCGCTCGATAAATATGGCAGGACACAGCGGGGCGGTCCGAAATTCGTGTTCGCCGCGGCTGCAGCCGTTTCCGATGAAGACGTGCGGCCGGCGCCCGGCCTGAACGCCGTGTCGTACGTGATGACTGCGGACTTCGTCGGTGGCCCTTCGCTGGGCTGGCTCAAGACGCCCGAACTCTGTCGGGCTGCCCCTCCACGTATCAAACGCGACCTGACCGTGCAGGCGGCGGTGGCAATCAGCGGTGCGGCGTTCGCGTCGGCGATGGGTCGGCAAAGCAAGGGCTTTCAAACGTTGTTGGCGTTGTCCGGGGCACGCCTCGGAACATGGCTTCCCAACCCGACATTCGTTCGCCAAGCCCGCCTGCACGCCAGGGACTTTTCGTACCCCAAGGCACTGCCGTCGCTGCGGGGTGCGGGGTATTTCTATCGGGAACTGTTTGGCATCAACAAATCTGATGCGCGTTTGGTACAGGTCACCGACGGCGGCCACTACGAGAATCTCGGTCTCGTCGAAGCGCTGCGCCGACGGTGCCGACTCATCTACTGCATCGACGGCGGCGGCGATACTCCCCCGCTTCTGTCCGGGCTGGCCGACGCGATGCGGCTCGCCAAATTCGAACTGGGCGTTGAGATTACGCTCGAAAAGGACGGACCCTACGGCGTCGAGAACGTCGCCCCTGGATCAGCGGAGCGTTTCCCGGAGGGCCACGCGTTTCACAGCATCAACGACCGGATAACCAAAGATGCTGTCATCAGGGGCAAGATCACCTATCCGGCCGCCGCCGGGCTGGGCGGCGAAGAGGCAAGCACCGGATACCTGATCGTCGCCAAGGCGGTGCTGTGGCGCGACTTGCCCGAGTGGGTACTCACCTATGCCGCGGGCGCGGCCGAGTTCCCCAACGACAAAACCTCCGACCAGTGGTTCAACGAGGCGCAATTCGCCGCGTACGTAGAGTTGGGGCGCCGAATCGGCATGCGGGCGTTGCGAGTCCCAGGCGATGGCAGTTTTCCGCCTCCCGACGAACAAAGTCTGCAGGACACAGCGCCCTCCGTGCCGGCGCGAATAGGGGCGCCGCGGTCACCCGAGACCTTGGCACGCATGACCCCACGTCGAAATGGCTGGGCTCCCAAGCGTCGAGGCTCTCGGCTGCGGTTGGCCATCGCGCAGAAAGTGTCGTCGAACGGTGAGCCGCTGTAACCGATCTGGTAGGAGTGCAAGTGGGCACTGTCGGACACGGCACGTCGATTGATGATCTGATCGATCGGGCGGTGGCGGCCATTAATTGCGGTGACCGGGCAAGCGCGACGATGTTGGCCGGGCAGGTGCTGGCCGTCGACAGCGGGAATGCCGATGCAGAGGATCTGCTGACCGCCCCCGGCGATGCCGGGGAGATCCGACGTTTGACGATTCTGGTTGCCGATCTGGTCGATTCGACACGGTTGTCGACCCGGGTGGAGCCCGAGACGTATCGGGCGATGGTGGGGCGCTACCGCGAAATGGTGCCGCGCATTGTGGACCGCTACGAAGGTCACATCGCATGGACCCAGGGCGATGGTGTGTTGGCGGTGTTCGGACATCCCACTGCCCACGAGAACGATGTCCGGCGCGCGGTGCTGGCGGGGTTGGACATAGCGCGCGACGTGGCCAAACTCAATGAGCAAGCGCAGCGCCAGTTTGGCATCGGAGTCGCTGTCCGGGTCGGCGTGCACCGCGGCCTGGTGTACTTGGACACCGCTGCAGATGACGTCTATGGCTCGGGGGCCAACGTCGCCGCGCGGGTTTCAGCGTTGGCATCCCCGGGCACGGTCGTGGTTTCCGAGGTCGTTGCGTCGTTGGTAGGCAACGATTTTGAGCTGGAGGCGCAGCCGCCTGCTGCGGTGAAGGGTATCGACGAGTTGGTCGCCCATCACCGGGTGCTCGGGGAGAAGGCCGTGACATCTCACCGGGCGGGCCTCGGTCCCCTGGTAAACCGGAGCCACGAGCGGGCGCGGCTGCAAAAGCGTTGGGCGCGGGCGCAAGCGGGCACGTTGAAGACGCCCGGGGTGATACTTCGTGGCGAGCCCGGAATCGGGAAGTCCCGCCTCGCGGCGGCGGCGGCCGAGCTGGTAGCCGGCTCCGGCGCGGTGGTGCTGGAGTTGTTCGGGTCGCCTTTTCACACCGATGCGGGCCTGCACCCGGTTCGCACATTCCTGGAACGCCGTTGTGACATAGGGCGGCTCACCGGACCGGCCGAGCGGCTGCGTCTTCTCCACGCCGAGGTGGCGGCGCGAGGCCTGGAACCCGTCGACGTGGTGCCGCTGTTGGCGCCGGTGCTCGGTGTAGGGCCCGAGGCCGGCTACCGACCCGTACCGGCTGAGGGCCGCAAGCTGTATGAGCTGATCGCAAAGGCCGTGCAGGCCTACCTGCTGGCCTGCCTCGGGGGTGAGCCCGGATTGATCGTCGCCGAGGACGTGCACTGGTTCGATCAGTCCACCATCGAGGTGCTCGGCGATCTGATGGGATCGGCTGACGGACGGTTGTTGGTCGTCGTCACCGGACGACCGGGTGGGTGGCTGCCGGATGGATGGCCGGCCAAGGTGTTCGACGTCGAGCCATTCACCGATGAGCACAGCGACGCATTGATCCTCGCGCTCGATCCGACCGTGACGGCCGATGAGCGCGCGGCCGTGCGCGACCGATGTGACGGCGTGCCTTTCTACATCGAGCAAGTCGTCGGCGCACTGGGCATGACACGGGCCAACGCACCGGACGTGCCGACGGTGCCTGAGGCGTTGTACGAGCCGCTGTTCGCCCGGCTGCGCGCGTGCGCGAATGCGGTGCCAGTTGTCGTGGCGGCGGGCATCATCGGGCGGCACGTCGACCGCAGCCTGTTGGGTGCGGTGTGCACCCTGAGCGAGGCCGATATCGACGACGCCATCGACGAACTCGAGGATGCGCGGGTGCTCGAGCGGTGGGGGGCGGACGGCTGGCGATTTCGCCACGAACTGCTGCGCGAGGTCGGAGCCGAGCTGGCGCCCCCCAGTGTGCGCCGTGACTTGCACGCCCGAGTGGCCAACGCCCTCGTCGGTGGACAGGCCGGTGACCCCGACTGGGGGCTCGCCGCCGACCACTATCGGCGGGCCGAGCGGTTCGACGACGCGGCGTCGGCGTACCAGCAGGCGTCCGCGGTCGCCCGCCGCCGCGGCGCGCTGGCCGAGGCGCGGACGTATCTGAGCGTTGCCCTTGCGTGCCTCGAAAGGTCCGCGGCGGGCCCGGACCGCGACCGGCGCGAGATCGCGGTCCGGTTGGAACGAGGACTGCTCGCGGCGGCCGCGGAGCTCTACACAAGCCGCGTCGTCGCAGCGGACTTCGAGCGCTGCCTGGAGTTGGGTGGGTCTGATCTGCGTGACGACGAACTGGTCGCGACGCTGCTCGCGCTGGTGAGCTACTACGCCATCCGGGCCGACCTGCGGCGGATGGCCCAGGTCCTCGAATCCCTCAGCGCCGGCCTGGACGAGAGTCGGCAATGGTTCCGTCCGGCGATCGAGGCGTCGTTCGGGGTGCTGGCGTGGCTTCGCGGCGAGTTCGATGTCGCGCGTGAGTATCTCAAGGAAGCCACGGCAGCACGGGCCGCAACGAGCCACCCGATTGAGGCGGTGTGGTACCTGCCCAATGAGCCGATTGCGTCGGCGCATCTTCACCTGGCCTTGACCTGCCTGCTGAGCGGCGATCTCACCGGCGCCGAAGCGGAGTTGGTCCAAGCGGAACGCCGAGCCGAAGAACTCGGATTTCCCCAGGGCCCGTTCATGACCGACTACGCGCGTTTCGTGGAGAGCTGGATACGCATCGAAGCCGGTCAACTCGACCGCGCCGCGGTCCTCGCCGCCAGCCTGACCGAGCACGCCGAACGGCATGGCTTCGACCAATGGTGTTTCGTAGGGGCGACCCAACAGGGCGCCGTCGACGCCTTCAGCTTGCGGGCCGCACATGATCCGGACTCCGCCGCTCACACGCACCACCTCGGAACCATGACTGCCCTCCTCGACACCTGGCGGGCACTCGGGCTGAACATTTACCTCACGTTCTACGACAGTGCCGTGGGGCGACTGCTGATCGCTGCCGGCCGACTGGATCAGGCCCGCCGCGACCTGGACGCCGCACTGCAACTCACCCAAGACACCGGGATGCGCTTCTACGACGCCGAGCTGTTGCGGTTACGCGCCCACACCCACACCGACCTCGCCGCCCGCCGAGCCGACTTCGGTGCGGCAGTCGACCTCGCGCGCCGTCAGGGCGCGACGCTCTTCGAACTACGCGCCGCGCTCGACGATTTCGAGCTGCACGGCGAACCGGCCCGCAGCGCCCTCATCGACGCGGCCGGCCGCATGCCCGCCGACAGTAGGCTGCCGGAGTGGATCAGGGTCCAGAACATTCTGCAGCGAACGTAAACGTAAGTGCGCCAGCGGGATCAGCTCAGTCGCCGCGGAGCCTGTCCTGGATCTCCTCGAACACGCCCGCGAGAACGCCCCGGGGTGAGGTGCTGTAGTGAGGTAATGCCCACTGACTGATCTTGGCGTCGATTACCGTCGGTCGGCCGGAGTTGATCGCCGCGCGGAACACTCGCTCGAAGTCTTCGAGCGAGTCGACGCAGTATCCATCGGCGCCGCACGCCCGCGCGTATGCCGCGAAGTCGGGATTGTCGAATTCGACCAACGCAGACTCTTGATACTCCGCGAGTTGGTAGACCTTGACCAGTTTGTATTCGTCGTCGTTGAAGATGACCCAGATAACCGGCACGTTGTTCTGCATCGCGGTCATCAGCTCGAAGCCCGCCATCGAATAGCATCCGTCCCCGCATCCGACCACGACGGTTCGTTCAGGCTGTGCCAACTTGACGCCGATTGCACCGTTGGTATGCGCCGCCATCGGGCCGAACTGGCCACATTTCCTGAAATTCTGGCCCGCTTCCAGATCGACGTAGTAGCCCATCCACGCAAGGTGCGTGCCGGCGTCGGCCAGTAGAACGGCGTTCGGGGGCAGGTGTCGTCCGATCGCTTGAGCGAGCTTGCCAGGATGTATCGCGCCGACGCGCGGAAGCAGTTTGCGAAACTCGTAATCCTGAGAGTCGACGTGAACAGGCTCCAGCTCACCGCCGACCTTGGCCTCCAACGCTTTTGCGACGGCCTCAACTGCCAGCCGGGCATCAGACACCAGCGCGTGCTTGGCGGCGTAGAACTTGCCGATCTCGTGCTTGGCGATGTTGATCTGGATCAGCATCTTGCCGGCGAATAGATCTTCGCGAAGTCCGAATGTCGCGTGCTGGCTGAGGGAGTTTCCGACCGCGACGACCACGTCGGCTTCGCGGAACGCCTTCCATGCGCTGGAATGACCACTTTCGTGAAATACGCCGGCGCACAGTGGATGTGACTCGGCGACAATGCCCTTGCCGTCGAGTGTGGTGATCAGCGGCAGCTGGAATCGTTCGATGAAGCGGAGCATCGCATCCTGAGCGCGGCTGCGGATCGCGCCGTACCCGGCCAGCACAACGATGCGGCGTCCGGTGTTCAGCATGTCGGCGAGAACCTCTGCGATCGCCTCGACCTCGTCGGGGTTGGGCGCCACCGCGGGCACGTCGAGCCTGATGTCGCGGTAATTCGACACCCTGAGGTTGTGGTCGGTGAGGTTCTGCGGAACATGTATGTGCACCGGTCCCGGCCTACCCGCGAACGCGAGGTTCACCGCCTCCTCGACGATGTCGCAGGTGTCGTTGATGTCCTCGATCAGGAATGACTTCTTCGTCGTGGCGGCGAACATCGCCTGCGAGTCCGGCGTCCCGTTTCGACCCGATGTGTCGTTGACGGCGCCGCGGCCCGCCCACTCGAGCCGGATGAAACCGGTGAGCGCCAGCACCGGATAGGAGTCCGACATAGCAACGCCCAAGCCGGTGAGCAGATTGAACGCCCCCGGTCCGACGGTGGCGTAGCAGACGCCCAGCTTGTTGGTGAACATCGCGTAGCCGCAGGCCATGTACGCCGCCGCCTGCTCATGGCGGGTGGCGATCGGCTGGATGCTGGAGTGTTTCAACGCGACCGCCAGGCTGGCGATGTTCTCGCCATTGCCCCCGAACGCAGTGTCGACGCCGACGCTTTCCAGTCCCTTGACAATGGCTTCATAGACATTCATCGCTTGCTCCTAAAAGGCTTCAACTAGTTGTCGGGGGCCCACCTGCCATGGCACCTGGGTCTGCTCGTCGAACAGGGCCTCTGCGTCACGCCGGCCGAGTTCGATCGACGCCTCGATGAACTCGGGATCGAAGTACAGGTAGCTGAACAAGTCGCCGCGGCGTGGGCCGTCACCGCCCAACGCGCGGCCCAACAGCCGTAGCTCGCTGTGACGCAACATCTTCGAGGCACCCCGCCACCGGTGCCGCTGCTCGTCGAAGATCAGCTCGGCCAACTCACCGAGGGTTCCGCGTTCCTCCGGTGTGACGGCGAGGTACGGCACCTGCTTGCGGACCCGGCCGCTGGGCGTTTCGGCGTTGCTCGAGTCGATGAGCGTATTGACCTTGGCAAGCGTGCGCAGATCCTCGATCGTCCTGTCGACAAGGGCGGCATCCAGTAGCCGGACGATCACGTCGTCCACGTCGGGTGGCGGTCCGTCGACGGAAGGTGATGTGCTGGAGTCGGTTACGGGATGAGTTGCCACGACCGCGATCGCATCTGCTCCAAGCGCGAGTGCGGGTTTCAAGGGCGCGTTCAGGCGCACCCCGCCGTCGAGGTACCAACCGTCCCACCC
>Ga0075365_10000726_pt1 | contig 13321 bp, 15 predicted proteins | sample EndMetdeltDD1765_FD_71387 | JGI IMG/M metagenome (GOLD analysis project Ga0075365, IMG submission 71387) | Populus endosphere microbial communities from Tennessee, USA - Endosphere MetaG P. deltoides DD176-5 | ecosystem: Host-associated > Plants > Roots > Endosphere | place: USA: Tennessee... | reverse complement strand
AATCGAGCCCGCGGGCTCGATTGAAGCCGGCGCTCATGAGTGCATTCCGAGGCTCCTGCGGCTGGCGCAGGGTCGGCTTTATGAGATCGACTGCTCGTCTGTCCGTATGTCTCGGGCTGCTTGCGATCGGAGCCGTCGCTTTGTCGCCGGCGTCGGCCGGGGCGGTGACGCTTGGCAGCTCCAACCTCGATCCAGCACAGACGGATTTCAGTGTCCCGTGCGGAACCGCATCGTGCACGTTCTTGCAGAAGCGCCTGCCCGGGGCGACGCTCCGGGCGCCGTTCTCCGGCGACATCCGCAAGTGGCGCGTGCTGGTTCCGTCCGGACCCCACCAGTACCAGCTTGTGGTGATGCACAAGAAGCGCAACGGCAAGTTCAAGAACGTCGGGCAGTCATCGAGCGAGTTGATCAACGGACCGGGCGTTTTCAAGGGCTCCTCAGCGGGACTCTCGATCCGCAAGGGCGACTACATCGGCATCAACGGCGACAGCGTGCAGGGCATCGAAACCGGCAGGTCGCTAGGCCTCGGGTTCGATCCCGCGGTCGAGTTTCCGGACGCTGCCAAGCCGCACTTCACCAGCACCAGCGAGTTCCAGTTCAACGCCACGCTGCGGCGCTGAGGAATGGCTAGGGGGACGCGCGGCCCGCTCGCTCGCCTGGGCGGATACGTGCGCCGTCATCACCTGGGGCTCATTGCGCTGTTTCTTGCACTCGGTGGGACTTCCTACGCCGCGGTCACCGCGGCGAGGAGCCAGGCACCTGCGCCGCTCGCCAGTGGTCAGACAATCCGGGGCACGTGGTCCGTCGTCGTCAGCTCGGGGGCCATCGGCCAGAGGGTGTACGGCTCTGACGCCGTGACGCTTCAGATCCCTGCACCAGCGCGGGTCGACGGGCACCACGTCGTGCTGGCCGGCAACGACACCGTGACGGGAGACGGCTGTAGCGGTTCCGCGGCGCACCCGGTCGCCGCTCGAGGCTTCGTCTGTGCGTACTTCAATCACGCGCTCGGGACCACCTCGGGATCGGGCACTGGGCTGCCGGGCGGCAACGCGGACGGCGTTGGCGATGGCAGCCGCTATGGCTTCGAGGTGGACATCGGTGGAACCAGCCCGTTCGTGGCTGACGGTACCTGGGCCTATACGGCTCCCTGAGTCGCGCCGGGGTCGTTCTCAACGGTGGATGCACTCCTGCTGGGGTTCGAGCTTGCCCCTCGTCGGCGCCATTAGCTAAGGAGCACGGCCGCGATCGTCGTTCACTTCTGCTTTCACGCGAAAGCAGAAGTCATCGGCCCGAGAGGATTGATCAGCCGGTCTTGTCGCTAACGGCCCAAAATCCAGACGGTCAGCCCTGCGGCGTAGGGGATTTCGCGCACTCGGTGAGCCCTAGGGAGGAGATGGCGGCCGCATACGATGCGTCCGGCGCCCCGAGCTGTTTTACAACGGCGGCGATCTCGCTCTTGTTCCCCGCTTGCATGGCATCGAGCTCTTTCTGCAACAGGGCCTGCGTCCCCTTCAATCCGGCGATGAAGTCGTTCCAGTCGCTCTGGAGATCGCTTGGAGGAGTCAGCGCCTCTTGCTTTGCCAACTCGGCCTGACCGGCAGCGACCAGCTTCGCGGTGCTAGACACGACCGTGCTGTCCGTCAGTGCCGGGAGCGCCTCCACCTTGGAGTTTGCCTCCTTGCAGATCGCATTCGCCTGAGCGACGAGTTCCGTCTTTGTCAATGGCGCAGACCCAGAGGCTCCGCTCGGGCCGCTGGCGCCGCTCGCGCCCGTCGAGCTACTGCTGCTCCCACCGCCGCAACCTGCGACGGCCAGCGACGTAACCGCGATGCATCCCGCAATCGCGCCGAGACGAATCCGACTCGTTGTGCATCCGTGCACCAGAGGCTCCTTTCGTGTGGATCCTGCGGGTGCCTACCCTACGTCGGCCGAACGAGGCGGGTCAAGAGAACACTTCTGCTTTGCGCGAAAAGCAGAAGTGACCGAGGACCGGAGGCCTCCTGTGGCGCTTTCTTCTCGCATAGCGCCAATAGACGGCCAATAAGTGAGGTGCGAGCGGGCGCGGTGCCGTATTGCTGCCGTTCTTTGGCGGCTAGGCGGCCGACTCGTACCCAAGCTCCCGAAGCTTCGGGCCGATGATCTCCTCCATGGCCTCCTGCTCGGGGGCCGCCAGGTTCTCCCGCCACAGCCCGGGCCTCGCCGCGCGGCGCGGCGTGCCGGACCCGCGCAGCCGGCTCGGGATCGCCTCGAACGCGTTGGCCTCGACCGCGTCCCGCAATGTCGCCTCGTCGGTACCCAGCCCCAGCCAGGCTGCGAGCGGCCGGAGTGCATCGAGGGTGTCGGACCGCAGGTCCTCGTAGCGGACCGTCCGCCGCAGGTCCTCGGGGTGCGCCGAGTACGCGCTCTGCACCGCGTTGGTGCAGTTGAGCCACAGGCGACCCTGCCTGCGGACGTACGCGAGGCGCTCGGCGGGGTCGTCCATGTCCAGGTTGCCCGCGCCGATCCAGGCGCCTGATCCACGCGCGTCCAGGAGCGAGTCGATCACGTCGCGCCCGTCGCGGAGCAGGAAGATCATCCGCGAGCGGGGTAGGAGGCTCATCAGCAGCTCGGCGGCATGCGAGCCGTTGGGCTCCTTGATCAGCACGAGCGGGTCGGTGAGCCCGTGCTCGCGCGCGGCGCGCTGGGACTGCGCGTGGAGGCGGGTCAGGACGAGGCGGCGAAGTTCCGGTTGCCAGGCGCTCTCGTACGCATCGCTGAAGAAGTAGCCCGGATCGGCGCGCCGATCGCCGTTGACGACGAAGGCATCGGGCGGCGGTTGCTCGGCGGGCTCACCCGGGAGTGGCCGCAGTGGCGCGAGATGATGGAGCAGGTAGGTCTCGTCGATTGGGACCACATCCGGCAGCCGACGCCCGCGTCGCGGAAGCGGGGCTCGCATCCCGCTTGCGGTGCCCCGCGCCAGGATCCACGGATGAATGAGGAGTCGCAGGAGCCAGGTGCTGCCGGTGCGCGGCGCGCCCAGGATCCACACGAGGCGCGATTCGAACGCCTGCGCGTCGAAGGGGAGTCCGCCCAGGGACGAGTCGGCCGCGGGGGACTCGGACTCGGCGAGGGTCAGCGTGCCGGACCGAGCGGATGCGCTGTCGCGCCGCCGGCCCGCCATCAGGCGAAGCGCGGCCCCGATCCGGCGGCGGGCCCCCGGGCGATCCGTCGAGCTCATGCAGCGCGATCATAGGAGTCGACCGGTATTACTTCGTCCCGTGTCGCCGCCAGAGGTGATGGAGCAAGGTTCCGAGAGCTCGGGCGTCACCGCCGAACAGGCGGTGCGCGACAACCCGGCCTGGTACCACACGATCGAGCTCGCCCCGGGGGTGACGACCCCGGGCGCGGTCGACCTCCGGCAGGTCGCCGCGAAGCTCCTGCCGGCCGATCTTTCCGGGAAGCGGGCGCTCGACGTGGGGACGTTCGACGGGTTCTGGGCCTTCGAGATGGAGCGCCGCGGAGCCGAGGTGGTCGCCCTGGACGTGGAGCGGGTGGAGGCCGCGGAGTGGCCGCCGGCGAGCCGGGCCGAGATGGAGCGCCGCGCCCGGGAGTGGGGCGTGGACCTCGGCCGCGGCTTCAAGCTCGCATCGGAACTCCTGGGCTCGAGCGCCCGCCGTGTGATCTGCAACGTCTACGACCTCGACCTCGAGCGGATCGACGGACCGGTTGACTTCGCCTTCAGCGGGGCGATCATGCTCCACCTCCGCGATCCGGTCCGAGCGCTCGAGCGGGTCCGAAACGTCTTGAAGCCGCAGGGTGAGTTGCGCATGATGGAGCCCCTGTCGCTCGCCCTCACGCTGCGCGCGCCGCGCCGCCCGAGCGCCGTTTTCAAGGCGGCCGACTCGGGCTTCGGCTGGTGGCTGCCCAACCTCGCGACCCTCCACGCATGGCCTCGCGCCGCCGGCTTTGCGAGCAGCGAGCGCATCGCCTTCGTGCGGCCGCCCGCGAGGCGGGTGCGCCAGGTCTACGCGGGGCTGCGCTGCGGGTCGAGCTAGCGGGCCGCCAGATCAGGCGGGGCGGGCCACGACAGCGCTGTGCGGCACGCCGACGCGGCCGGTGACGAGCTTGGTGAGGGTGCGCTGGCGCAGGCGCTCGAGCGGCCGCTCGCTCGCGGGATGGCCGGGGCCGAACGGGATCGCATAGGGCCGAGACGCCTCCTCGATCCGGAAGCCGCCGGCCGAGATCATCCGGCGATGGCCCGCGACGTTGGGGATCCACCACTGGCAGTTGCGATCGCCCTTGAGCTCGGCGACGGGGGTGCGGCGGCGAAGGAGGGTGAGGCCGATCTGCACCGTCTCGGCCGAGAGGAAGACGCCGTCGCATACGCCCCGGATCGCCTCGAGCGCCCGGATCGGATCCCGAAGGTGGAGCAGCAGGCTGCCGCAGACGACGACGTCGAATGTCCCGACGTCGAGCGGGTCCAGGTCGTAGACGCTGGTCTCCACGCGCTCGACCGACGATCCCAAGGCCCGCCTGGCGATCTCGAACCCCATCCCGGTCTTGCCGCCGGCCGCATCGGTGACGGCCTCGGTTCCACGCTCCCTGGTGATCAGGGGCCAGTCCCACCCGGATGGATCGCTGATGTCGGTGGCAACGACCTCCGCGGCGCCGCGCCGCTCGAGCTCGAACGCCAGGAACCCGTCGTAGGTCCCCACGTCGAGACAGCGTTTGCCGCGGACGTCCGGCCACGGCATGCCGTCGACGATCGGGCGGAGGTCGAACCAGCCCGGGGTGACCACGTCCGGGGCCACCTCGATCGTGTGGTACCAGAGTGGGTGGGAGTCGATCTCGCGGCGGAGCTCCGCCAGATCGCGCTGCTCGACAACCGTCGTGTCCGCGTTCATGTGTGGTGGTGAGGAGCTCTAGCTCCGAAACTGGCTGGTGTCGTAAGTGATTCGGAGAGCTTAAGTGGCGTCGATCCGGCCGGCGCCACCGGGCGTGCAATTGGAGCGGCACCGTGGCGCCCTGTAGTAGCTTCGCCGGGATGAGGCCGCCCACGGGCACGGAGGTCGCGGACGGGGCCGCCCCGGCGAGCGCCGCGCGCAACGGCGCCGGCGATGACGCGCGGATCGAAGCGGCCCGGCGCGCCCTGAGCGAGAACCCGAGGCTCTGGTATCACACGATCGAGCTCGCGCCGGGAGTGGTGACCCCCGGGTTCATCGACCTGCGGGGGACGGCGGAGCGGGTGCTCCCCGACGACATGACCGGGGTCAGAGCCCTCGACGTCGGCACCTTCGACGGCTTCTGGGCCTTCGAAATGGAGCGTCGCGGCGCCGAGGTGGTGGCGATCGACCTCGAGCGAATCGAGTTCGCCGAGTTTCCCCCGCTTCGCCGGCAGAAGCTCGAGGAGCGGCGCGAGGAGGAGGGGTTCGAGCTGGGGGTGGGCTTTCGCCTCGCGGCGGGCGCGATCGGCTCCGGCGTCGACCGCGTCGTCTGCAACGTCTACGACCTGACGCCCGAGGCGATCGGCGGCCCGGTGGACCTGGCCCTCAACGGGGCGACGCTCACGCACCTTCGGGATCCCGTTCGCGCCCTCGAGCGAATCCACGGCGCCCTGGCGCCGGGCGGGGAGCTCCTCTCGGTGGAGCCATTCTCCGTGCCCTTGACTCTGCGGGCGCGCCGGCGCCCCAGCGCGGAGTTCCGCGCCGCGAGCACCGACTACACGTGGTGGCTGCCGAACCTCGCCGCGATCGCCGCCTGGTTGAGCGCGGCCGCATTCGCCGACATCCGGCGCCTCGCGATCACGAAGCCGCCGTCGATGGAGCCGGCGCGCTACGTGGCCTTCAGCTGCCGCCGCCCCGCTTAGCCGCCGCAGGCGGGCTCGCTCGCGGAAACCGGGTCGCCTGCCTCGAGCGCCTTCACCTGGTTCGTGTAGGCGGTGGCCGATGGATACGGCTTACCGGTGAGCGGATCGGCCATGCCGTACCAGTCCTCGGAGTAGTTGGCCCGCTGCTCCGCGGTGACCCAGGTGTGAGCGGCCAGCCCGATCACGTTGCAGTCGGACCGCGTGATCGCGGGCGTCACGGTGCGGAAGTACTCGGCGCGTCGATCCTCGGGCACCGGTGGCAGGCCGAGCGGCCCCATGGTGTGCCAGCCCACTTCGTCCGCAAGCATCGGGGTGCCGCTCAGGTCATTCGAGTCGAGCACGGCGCGTAGGCGCTGGAGCGTGACGAGAACGTCGTCGGGGTTGGCCCCGTAGGGGTGGACGGCGACGGCGTCGATGTCGCGACGAAGATTCGGCTCCGAGTCCATGGCCCTCGACAGGAAGGTGTCGACGCTCATCTTCGCCGGCGGGCCCGCCTCGTCGGTCATGAACGAGGCCAGGCCGCCCACCAGCGCGATCGCCCTCGGGTCGACGCCGTGCACCGCATCGCGCGCCGCCAGGTACAGCTTCGCGTACGCCGCGGGATCGGGCTCGGGGCACCACAGGTGACCGAAGTTCGGCTCATTCCAGACCTCGTAGTCGGTGATTGGCTCGTACGGGAGCTCCGGATGGGCCTTCCAGAACGATCCATCGCGCCCGTACCGCCGGGCGAGCGCATCCATCAGGGCGGCGTAGGCGGCGGTGCCCTGCGGCGGGGCGTTCGTGCCGCACTCCGACGGGGCCGATCGGCTCGCGGCCCAGTCCGGGATCGGGCCGCCCTTGACCGTCACCAGCCAGCGCAGGCGGTGGCGCGCGAGCGTCGCGACCCATCCGTCGAGGCCCGAGAAGTCATAGGTATGTCCACCCGCCGTCGGTGGGTTCGGCTCGACCGCGTTCCAGTCGAAGGCCGAGCGGACGAATCCCACCCCGGTCTTCGCGATCTGGCCGACCTGGTTGTCGGCGTAGTCGAGCTTTTGGGCCTGAGCCGCCTGCTCGACGAGCTGGGCGTTCATGCCGAAGAAATCGCGCGCGACGGGGGGCCCGGACTCGACCGTGGCCGCCCCCTTCCCGCAGCCCGCGACGCCTGCGACCAGCACGGCGACCGCGACTGGCATGCAGAGCGCCCGCATCAGAGCTCGTAGACGATGAGCTCCGCCACCCGCTCGCCGGCGAACCTCATGAACGCGATGCGCTCGGCGAGCTCGCCCGCGGCCTCGTACGTCAGGACCACGCCGGCGTATGGGAGCCCGAGGAACACGTCCCCGCGCACCTGCCGCCCGGAGAAGGCGGAGTCGGCGGAGAGGAAGCTCCGCAGCAGCTCGCGGCCACGCGCGCCGCGGCCCTGCTCGTTTCCGCCTGACGAGGCGATCCGGACGAGGGCGTCCTCGGTGAGCAGGGCGTCCACGCGCTCGAACGAGTGCTCCTGGAGGCCTCCGATCACTCCGTCGGCGAGCTCCTGGAGCTTCCGTGCCCGGATTGGCCCGCGGCGCCCAAGGCGCGGACGGCGAAGAGCGGCGATCCGGCTGCGGACGCCGCGCACCGAGCGGGGCCGCGGCTGCTGCGGAGCCGCGCGGCCATCGGTTCCGTTGGCAGCGGGGTAGCCGAGCTCCCGCAGCAGGTCTCCGGCGGCGCGGTCGAATGCCGCCAGCTCGTCGCGCGAGTACGCCTCGCGCCACTTCTCGACTCCGATGCCCGACGGCGCGCCGCCCAGGTTCGCGCCGATGCCGGCCTCGCTCACCGCTTCGGCGACGACGTCCTCGTCGCCGGCGAGGCCGAGCCATTCGTAGAGATCGCTCACCGCGGGCGCGGGGTCGGTCAGCAGGTCCTCGTAGCGGATTTCGCGGTAGACGTCCGGAGGGAGGCCTGCGCTCCTGGCGGCGAGGATCGCGTCTCGCCATTCGGCAGCCGCCTCCTCGATGCCCTGCGGCCCCCACCGCTGCGCGGCGATCGACCTGGCCACATCGCGGCCGTCGCGGATGATGTGAACGAATCGGGCATCCGGATAGATGTCCGCGATCAGGTCGAGGTGGAGGACGTGGAGCGGCGTGCGCTCGGCGATCCGCGCGGCTCCCTCCTCGACCGCGCCGGCGAAGATCGCGTCGCACAGGTCCCGGGTCGCGTCGAGCGCCGCGTCGCGCTCCACGTAGACCTCCCCGACCTTCGACGATGAGCGAAGCGAGTGCTGGAACCCCGCGAACAGGGGAGCGATTCCACTCGAGAACAGATGCGTCTCGGAGGGGACGGCCACGACCTCCGGGTGGGCCGTGACGATGCGCTGCAGCCAGTAGGTCCCGCTTCGCCGCGAGCCGACGTTGAAGATCATCCGGCCCGACAAAGGGCTGTCGGCGCGGCTCATCGGGGCGGAAGATAACCACCCGGCGCAGCCGCCGGTGAGGGTCCTTACGCTTCACGCCGTGACGCTCACCGCGCCGCCCCGGTCAGGGAGGGCCGCCGCAGACGGCGGGACGGGTGAGCCACCCGTGGATCGGGGGGAGGCCATCGTTCAGGCCGGCGAGGAGCGGTCGGCGCGGGTCGAGTCGCTGCGGGCGCTCGCTGCGCTGGCCGTCCTCTGGGGGCACGTGGTCGCGGCCAGCCTGGCGCTCAACGCCGCGCTGCCGTCGGCCGGCGACCTCGGCACCCTCGAGCGCATCGCCTACGGCGGCGGCTACGGCGTGTTCTTCTTCTTCGCGCTGACCGGCTATCTGCTCTTCTGGCCGTTCGCGAAGCACTACTTCGGCGGCGGCAGCTCGATGGACCTGCGGCGCTACGCCGTCAACCGTGCCCTGCGGATCCTCCCCCTCTACTACGCGGTGGTCATCGTCGTGCTCCTGTTCCAGGAGGGCAACCCCGGTCTCGGCGTGTGGGCACGGTTCCTCACGTTCACGGAGACGCTGACGCCCGGAACGGCCGGACGCATCGTCGGCCCGGCGTGGTCCCTCGTGGTCGAGCTCTGCTTCTACCTGCTCCTGCCGCTGCTGGCGTACGTGGTCGCCCGACTGGCCGGAGGGTCGCGGCTCCGAGCCGGGGCGATTCTCGTCGGCCTCGCACTGGCATCTCTCGCCCTCAGGGTGGCGACCATCTACGACGCTGAGCCCGTCGATCCCCTGTGGCGCCTGAACCTCCCCGCGACGTTCCTCTTCTTCGTCCCCGGCATGCTCCTGGCGCTGGTTCGCGTCAGCTGGGAGGAGCGCCGGCCAGAGTGGTTGCGGGGGAACCTCGCCCGCGGGGACCTCTGGATTCTTGCGACGATCCCGCTCTGGGCGCTGGTCGTGCTCGTGAGCTACAGCCTGGACTTCCTCGTCGGCGCCGCGGCGTTCCTGATCATCGGGGCGTGCGTGTTGCCGCTCCGGACCGGCCCCGTCGCCAACGCGCTGCAGTGGCGCCCGCTGGCCGTGGTGGGGGTGGCCTCCTACAGCCTTTACCTCTGGCACGTGCCCGTGATCAAGGCGCTGGCCGACTGGGGGGTGCCCACGGGGTTCGCGGTCCTCACCCTGATCGCAGTGCCGATCTGCATTGTGGTGGCAATCGCGAGCTACGGGGCGATCGAGTCCCCGTTCCTGCGGTTGCGCCGGCAGTGGGCTCGGTCGTCGGCCAGGCAGGAGCCGCCACCTGGGTCGGCACGCCCGACGGCATAGCGGACACGCCGATGCCACTGTTAGATTCAGGCGCCCCTCAAGCGGATTAGGAGGAGTCACATTGACAAAGGCTGAATTCGTCGATCGGATCGCGGGACGGTTCGACAGCAAGAAGGCGGCGGGCGACGCGGTGGAGACCCTGCTGGATGAGATCACCGGGGTGCTCGCGGGCGGTGGCGAGGTCAATTTCACGGGCTTCGGCAAGTTCAGCGTCGCGGAGCGCGGCCCACGCCAGGGGGTCAACCCCCGGACGGGCGAGCGCATCACGATCGCGGGCGGTCGCGTGCCCAAGTTCTCCGCCGGCGCAGGGCTGAAGCAGAAGGTCAAGGGCTAAGCCTGAACTCACCGTTTGCGGACCGGCTCGCCGCTCTCGTCTCAGAGCGGCGCAGCCAGGTATGCCTGGGGCTGGACCCGGAGCCGGGTCCAGCCGCCGAGGTCACCGAGCGCTGCCTGCGCCTGATCGAGGCGGCCGGTCCCGCCTGCGCAGCCGTGAAGCCGCAGCTCGCGTGCTTCGGGCGCCTCGGCCCGCCAGGGTGGGAGGCGCTCGGGGAGACCGTCAACGCGGCGCAGGACGCCGGGTTGCTTGTGATCGCGGACGGCAAGCGCGGTGACGTTCCGCACACCGCTTCCGTCTATGCGGAGAGCCTCGTCGGCTCCGGCGGCGGCGAGACGCTGGGGGCGGACGCGACCACCGTCAACCCGCTCATGGGTGGCGACGTCCTCGACGCGTTCATCGACGTCGCCGGGCCGGCGGGAGCCGGCCTGTTCGTGCTGGTCCGGACGTCGAATCCGGGCGCGGGCGACCTGCTCGACCTCGACGCGGACGGCGTCCCGCTCTTCGAGCGCATCGCGGGGCTGGTGGCTGAGCGAGAAGGGAGGCTCGCCGGTGAGCAGGGTCTTTCGGGCATGGGCGCGGTTGTCGGGGCGACCGAGCCCAGGCACCTCGCCAGGCTGAGGGAGCTGATGCCGCAATCGATCTTCCTGATTCCGGGGGTTGGAGCCCAGGGCGGCCAGGCGGCCGATCTCGGCCCGGCGCTCGGCGCACATCCGGCGTCGATCCTGGTCGCGGCCTCGCGCTCGATCGCGGGAGCGCCCGATCCGGCAGAGGCTGCCGAGGAGCTCCGGGCCGAGCTCTGGCGGCTGAACTAGGCGGGTCCGGCGCGATGGGCGTGCCCTTGCCGCTCGATCCGAGCGGGCCACCGGCGCCTCATTGCCGATTAGGATCACGATCCTGTGGCCAGGATCCTCGCGGTGTTGGCACTCGTGTGCGCGGCGATCGTGGTGGTCGTCTTGGTTTCGTCTTCCCTCGGGGGCGGTTCCGGCGAGAAGTCGGGGGCGCCCAAGCACGCCAAGGCTCAGAGCAACAAGCCCGAGCCCAAGTACTACGTGGTGCAGCCCGGCGACACGTTCGCCGGCATCGCGGCGAAGGAGGGAGTCTCCGTGCCGGCGCTGGAGAAGCTCAACCCCAACCTGGACACGCAGCTCCTCCCCGAGAAGGGGTGCATCAATCTGGTCCCGGAGGGGTGCAAGGTCCTCGCCGCCGGCGGCTGAGCCGGGTCGCCTCGTCTCGGCGGGCGGCTCTCTTCCTGGCGTTTGCCGTACTCGTCCTCTGGCCGGCTCATGCGGTCGCGTCGGCGCCGAAGCCCCCGGACGTCTCGGCACAGGCCTGGATCCTGATCGACGCCGACGACCGGACGCGCCTGGCGGCTCACGATCCGGATCAGTCGCGCGCGATGGCGAGCACCACGAAGCTGATGACGGCGTATCTCGCGCTGCACGAGCTGCCGCTCGACAAGCCGATCACGGCGCCGGCGTACCACCCGATCCCGGGCGAGTCGCTGCTGGGACTCGAGCCGGGCGAGCGGATGAGCGTGAGGGATCTCCTCTACGGGTTGTTGCTGCCCAGCGGAAACGACGCGGCCGTGACGCTTGCGGACGGGGTCGCGGGTTCGACGCAGGCGTTCGTCACGCGGATGAACCGCGCGGCGCGGCGGCTCGGCCTGGACGAGACGAGTTACGCGAACCCCATCGGGCTGGACGCGTCGGGTAACTACTCGAGCCCGCGCGACCTCGCCGACCTCGCGCTGACCCTGAGGCGCAACGACCTCTTCCGCCGCATCGTCAACACGAACCAGATCACGCTCCAGACCGGCGACCACCCGCGAACGATCGAAAATCACAACACGCTGCTGCTCAACCACGGGTGGATCAACGGGGTGAAGACCGGCTACACGCCGGACGCCGGGAACGTGTTGGTCGCGTCGGGCACGCGCAAGGGGGTGACGCTGCTCTCGGTGGTGATGGGCACCCCGAGCGAGGCAGCCCGCGACGGCGACTCGCTCGCTCTGCTCGACTACGGGTTCTCCCTGTACACGCGCGAGGCCGCGGTGCGGCCGGGCGAGAAGCTCGGCGTCGCCCAGGTGCCGAACGCCGACGCGAACGTGGCGCTCACGGCGAGGGGCGGGATCACGACCAGCGTTCGCCGGGGACAGAGCGTCGACGTCGCGCTGCATGCCCCCAGGTCCGTCGAGGCGCCGATCCGGCGAGGCGAGAGGCTCGGGGTCGCGACCGCGACGCTCGCGGGCGAGCCGGTGGGCCGCGTTCCGGTCGTTGCCGCGCGGGGCGTGAAGCCGGCGTCCGGGTCGGTGCTCGCGGACGTCGATGACGTGATCCCCGGCCCTCGCGCCGTCGTCTGGATCATCGGCATCGGGTTGGTGGCGATCGTGATACTGATTGGCACCGCGCTGGCGACCCGCCCCCGGTGAGGGGACCGCCGGTGCTCTAAGGTCGTCTTGAACGTCCGAGTGGAGGCGAGGATTCGGCAGTGATCCTGACGGTTACCTTGAATGCGGCCATCGACCGGACCGTCGCCGTGCCGAACTTCCGCCTCGGCCGCCGGCACCGGGCCGTCGAGTCGCGGACGGTCGCCGGTGGCAAGGGCGTCAACGTAGCGCGTGCCCTGAAGCTGCTCGGCCGCCCGGTGATCGCGACCGGTCTCGCCGGAGGCCCGACCGGTGCCCGCATCCTGCAGCTCCTGACCGAGGAATCGATCCTCAACGACTTCACGACGATCGCCGATGAGTCGCGCACCAACCTCGCGATCATCGATCCCACGTCCGGCGAGCAGACCGAGATCAACGAGCGCGGTCCCGCGGTCTCCGCGGACGAGGTGGAGGAGTTCGTCGACAAGCTGCTCTACCTGGCGAAGGGGGCAAGCCTCTGCGTCCTCGCGGGCACCCTCCCGCCCGACGTCGACGTGGCCCTGTACGCGCGGCTCGTCGGCGAGCTCCGCCGGCTCGGCGTTCCGGCGCTCCTCGACACCGAGGGCGAGCCGATGCGGCTGGGCCTGCGCGCGGAGCCCGCGGTCGTCGCACCCAACGTCGAGGAGGCCGAGGGCGCGGTTGGCCACGAGTTCAACGATGCCGACGACCTCGCGATGGGCCTCAGCAGCCTGCTGGAGATGGGCGCCCGCGAGGCGATCATCACGCGCCCGGAGGGGTGCGCGGCGATCATGTCCGAGAACGGCGGCCGGCACCGCTACGAAGTCGAGATCGAGTCGCTCGATCCGGTCTCGGGAGTGGGATCCGGCGACTGCTTCCTGGCGGGCTACGCGGCCGCCCGCTACGAGAGCGCGTCACCCAGGGAGTCGCTCGCGTACGGGGTGGCGTGCGGGGCCGAGTCGACGCAGCACTTCGGCGCGGGCACGCTCAACGCGCGCGAGGCCGAGCGCCTCCTGCAGCGCGTCCGGGTGCGCGAGGTCGACGTCCCCGCCGGCGTGGGGTAG
>Ga0075365_10000725_pt1 | contig 13331 bp, 10 predicted proteins | sample EndMetdeltDD1765_FD_71387 | JGI IMG/M metagenome (GOLD analysis project Ga0075365, IMG submission 71387) | Populus endosphere microbial communities from Tennessee, USA - Endosphere MetaG P. deltoides DD176-5 | ecosystem: Host-associated > Plants > Roots > Endosphere | place: USA: Tennessee... | reverse complement strand
CATCGCGCGCGATGCGACGCACGATCTGCGACTGGCGTGCTGCGCGCGCTCTCCGGCGGGCGTGCTGCCGGCCGACGCGGAGACTTCCGCGCAGGCCGACGCATCCTCCCGTGACCTCGGTAACTTCGCTATTCCTCCGGTGACTCTGTAGTTCTCACTACCGCTCTCGTCACTCGTAGCTCCCGCCGGCCCCCTCGTGACTCTCGAGGTTCCGCCATCCCTCCGTGACGTCGTTTCCGCCTTCAGACGGACCGTGACTCCGATCGTTGTCGCGTTCGGCGCACGTTCTTCCGCCTGAAGACGGCATCCCCGGAAGTCTCGGGACGGCCGCTGCGGCTGTTCGGCGAGACTTCGCGAACTCGTCCGGGACGACGACCTAACGGTCCCGGTAGACCGACAACCAGGTCAGGCCGAAGGCGAGTCCGGTATAGAAGTACACGGTATCGGAGACGCCCTGGACCTGAAGCGCGGCGCGATCGATCTGATCCCTCGTCGTCAGGTCGAGGCGTCCGCGACGCAGCGCGCGCCTCCAGGCGGCACGCGCCGGAGCGCGGCCGAGATGGCGATCGGCAACTGTCTCGATCGCCTTGAAGAGGTCCTCTTCACCGCGCGCGGCCGGGTCGAAGATGCCCCGCGCGGGCACCTTCTGCACGGCAAGCGCGGTCAGCTCGCGCAACGCCCGTGCGTGACCTCTCGGACACTCACGTTCGGCGGCGCGAAGGACATGACGCAGATGAACTGGGAGACCGACCGGTTCGACCGGACGTCGCGAGCGGCGGCGCATGGCACCTCCTCCGGCAGCAAACGATCACCGCGCGGTGCGGATCTGATGGCAGAATGACAGCAGATCGTCAACCAGCGCGGCGATGGTGGACGGTTTAGGCTCGGCGGCGTGTCAAGACGTCGCCGGGCCGCTCTTGCAGCTTGCCGAGTGCCAGTGGTGCGACCGGATCCTCACGCGAATCCGGTGCGAAAAATGAGCAAGCGAACAGGCTCAGGCTAACTCCCTCCATTCCCAAACACAAGTGAGAAGGTTGTGCCAACTGCGCCGACCGCGCGCGTCCGCGCGCGTCTGCGCGCGCAGCGCGCGCGCAACATATCGCGCCGCGCGACTGACGCCGATCCGGCGCAAACACGCCACTGACGCGCCGGTACGACCGTTGCCCTGTCCACGAACAGGAACATCCGCATGGAACAGGAACGGTTTCGTCCGTCGCTCGCCGTCAGAGCCTCGGTGTCCGGTGACGGCCTCATCCTGCTCGACGTCGACGGCGGCCTCGTCCTCTCGTCGAACGTCGTCGGCGCGCGCATCTGGCAGCTCCTCGAGCAGCGGCGCACGACGCGCGAGATCGCGCAGCAGCTCGTCGACGACTATGCCGTGCCGGCCGACCGCGCCCTGCACGACGTGCAGACCTTCGTCACGGATCTGATCGCGCGCGGCCTCGTCGCCGGAGACGGACCACGATGACCCGCGACGCGCTTCGCCGCTCGGGCCGCCTGGCGCGGCTGACGGCCGAGGCCTGGATCGCGCTGCTGGCGTTCGACGCCGCCCGTGTCCTCGGATTCGCGCGACTGTGCGCCTGGCTCCATCGCGTCCCTGCTGGCCGGCGCCGCGACGGCGTGACGGTCGACGCGATCGTCTGGAGCGTCGACGAAGCCTGCGTCTGGTACGTGAAGCGCGCCGCGTGTCTCCAGCGCTCGGTGGTTGCGACCTGGCTACTGCGGCGTCACGGGATCGCAGCGGAAATGGTCATCGGCTGCCGCCCGTTGCCGTTCGAGTCGCACGCCTGGGTCGAAGTCGACGGCCTCGTCGTCAACGACCTGCCGCAGTACCAGCGCGCCTTCCTCGTCCTCAACCGTCTGTGAACGGATCTCATGGCCACGCATTCCGGCATCTTCACGTTTGACGAGGCAAGGGCGACCCTGACGCAGGGCACCGATGGCGTGTGGCTGGGCGAGCCGCGGTCACCGGGTCTCACCCGCGCGCCGTCGGGCCTGGCCGCGACGTTCGACGGCCGCATCGACAATCGCGACGAGCTGCGGCGGCGCATGAACATCGCCACCCTCGATCGCGACGACGATGCACGCTTGGCGTTGGCGAGGTTCGAGCGAGACGGCGTTGACGGCCTGCGGACGATCGTCGGCGACTGGGGCCTCGCCGTCTGGGATAACGCCGCGCGGAGGGTGCATCTCGCGCGCGACTACATGGGCGCGCGGCCGCTCTACTACGCCGTCGACGCCCGCTTCGCGGCCTGGTCGAGCGACCTGGCGAGTCTCGTGACGCGGATCGGCCGCACCGAGGCGCTCAGCGACCCCTTCGCGGCCGGCTTCATGAGCCTGCGCCTGTCGCCCGCGGTTACGCCTTACAACGGCGTGTTCGCCGTCCCGCCCGGCGTGTGCGTGTCGATCGACGCCGGCGGCCGCGTCACGACGCGCCGTTTCTGGACGCTCGAGGCCGGCCAGATCCGCCATCCGGACCCTCGTCACTACGAAGAGCAGTTGTATGCGCTCTGGCATGACGCGGTGCGGGCGCGCCTCCGCACCGAGGACACGGTGTGGGCCGAGTTGAGCGGCGGCCTCGACTCGTCGTCGGTCGTGTGCATGGCCGATCTCCTCGTCAAGCGCGGCGACGTGCCGGCCCGTGCGATCCGTCTCGTGTCGCACGCGACACTGCAGTCGCCGGAGGGAGACGAGCGCCGCTTCATCGCCGAAGTCGAGCGCCAGGTTGGCGTCACCAGCGAGATCGTCGGCGTCGAGGATCACCAGGAGCACACCGATCCGGATCGCGCCTGGGTGACACCGTACGCGCTGCATGGTGTTGGGCTCGAGACGGTGCGGCGCGTGCGGGCCGGCGGCGGGCGAGTGGTGCTCTCGGGACGGCTGGGCGACGCGATCATGGGCTGCCAGCCAGACAACAGCGTCGCGGTGTTCGACGACCTCGCACGCGGCGCGGGGTTGACCGCGCTGCGGAACCTGCGCGCGTGGAGCCGCGCCACACGCAAACCGTTCCTCGAGCTCGCGTCGAAGCTGTTCGTGCCGGACGTTCATACGCCGCCCGATACCGGCGTCGGCCTGCTCGCGCCGCGGCTGCAGGCGATGGTCTGGGACATTCCCCGCATCGAGATTCCGCCGGGTCTTCGCCGCTCGAAACGCGCGCTCGCGCGCATGGTGCTCGGCTACTCGGCCGGCGCGCGGCTCGACATCCCCGATCGTGCGCCGGATATCGTTTACGCCTATCCCTTCGCGCATCGGCCGCTGATCGAGTTCGTCCTGGCGATTCCCGGCGAGCAGCTCAGCGCGCCAGGCATGACTCGCGCGCTGATGCGGCGCGCGTTCGCCAGCTTCGTCCCGCCGCGCATCCTCCGCCGCGTGTCAAAGGGCTACTACCCACCGGCCGCTTTTCGCGCCGCGCGCCGGCTCGTCGCCTCGATGCTCCCCGTTCACGAGCTCGAGGTCGTTCAGCGCGGCTGGATCGATCCGGACCGGCTGCGGTCCGCCGTCCAGGCGCTGACCGACGGCGGCGGGCAGACCGGCGGCGACGTCCACGCCGTCCTGCGGCTGGAGAGCTGGCTCCAGTCGCGCCGCAACCTGCGCGGAATCCCAAGTCGAAAGGAGGTGAACAGCCATGAAGTACTCCACGCCTGAACTCGTCGTGCTCGGTTCGGCCGCGGCGCTGGTCCTCGGCGACCGGATCGGGCAGTTCGACAACGTGTCGACGCTCAAGACGCAGCCGCCAGCCGGGGTCGCGCTCGGTCTCGACGAGTAGCGTCGTTAACGCGGTGGCAGCCCACAACGGAAGGAGGTGAGAACCATGAAGTACGCCACACCGGAACTGATCGTGATTGGCGCGGCATCCGCCCTCGTGCAGGGCGGCGAGCCAGGCCAGCTGGACAACTTCGTCTCGGAGACGTCGCAGGCGATCGCGGGAGTCCTGCTCGGTCTGGACGACTGAGCGCTCAACTCAGCTGACGGCGCCGTCCCGGGTCTCCGGGGCGGCGTCGTTCGTCAGCGATGAAACAGCACCTCAACCTCCTGATCGTCGATCGTGATCGCCGCTCCGCTCTGGCCGCTACGTGTGGATCGAGATGGCTGCTGCCGGTGGTGACCTGCAGTGAGCGCACGCGGGCCGGACCGCTCGCCGCGCGCTGGTGCGCCGAACGCGATGTCACCGGGGACGTCGCCGGCCAGTGGCTGGGACGTGTGACGTCGGACGCGATCGACTGGCTTGTCGTGGTCGCCGCTGCGCCCGACACCATCGTCAGCGACGCGTCACTCGAGTGGCGATCGCTCGATGCGCTGATGTCACATCCACCAGTCCTGGAGTATCAGCAGTGGGCTCTCGGTAGGACCCTCGCGCACGGCGGGCTGCCATCGGTCGAGGGACCGTTCGGCAATCTCTGGTGGCCCGACCAGGTTCGAGCCTGGATCGGCGCGGCCGTTGGATCGAGGCTGACCTCGTCGACGCCGTATCGCGCCGGCGCGCACGAAATCGTGCTCGGTGCGGACTGCGCGCCTGGACGGGTCTACTTCAAAGGCCTGGTGGGGGAGCGGGCGACCGAGGCGCGGTTGACACAGTCCCTGGCGGCTATCGCGCCGGACTCGTTCGCGCGAACGCTGGCGCTCGACCAGCGAGCGGACGGAACCGTCTGGTGGCTGACGGCCGCCTGCGCTGGACGATCGGGTGACGACGCGCATCGTACGGCTGAAACGCTTGCGCGAATCCAGGAGCGTATCCTTACGACAGGCGCACCGCTGGAGTTGGCCGCTCTTGATCTCTTGGCTGCGGCAGGCTGGGCGTGCGAGTTGTTGGGTGAGTCACCATCCGGGGATGTCGTCCGCCGGCACTGTGCGCGAGTCGTTTCCGCGGCCATGCCGGCGACATGGATTCCAATGGATCTCGATCCGACCAACGTCCTGGTTGATGACGACGACCGCGTGCGATTCATCGACGTCGACGATTCGTTCTGGGGGCCTGCACCACTGGCCATGGCCACGCTGGCTGCTCGGACGCTCCCATCCGCCCGTGGGGCCAGACCTTCAGATCTCGCCATCTATCGAACCTGGGAAACTGCCTGGTCCGCGCCGCTGACGGGTCTCGACTGGGCGGCGTTCGAGACCGCGGCGACGGTGGTCCAGACTTGGCTTGGCTGGCGGCGGCTCGAGCGACATATCGCCCGCGGCGAGGTCTACGTTGATGGCGACCTCGCCGCGGAGCGGGTGTGCCGGCGCCTGGCCAACGCTATCGGCGGAGCATTGCCGTGCCGATTGTGACGGGACGGTCGCGAAGCGTGAATCGGGGTGACGTGGCCCAGGGGTGCTCGGTCTCTTCGCGTTCCAGCGCGGCGTCTCTCAACTCGAGGAAGACGATCGGCGTCTTGCCAGGCACGGCCGGTAGAGCAGGGAGCTGGCCCAGCACTTCCTGCCAGCGCGCTCCCGTCGCGCGCGTCACGATTGACGCCCGGCGGACTGGCGTCCCTCTGGCGATCACCTCGTCGAGCACGAATGAACCGCCGGCGGCAGGGAAGGGGGCCGGATTGACGGCTGCCAACCACCGGCCGGGATTCGGCTTCCGCACGACGAGTGAGTGTTCCTTGGCTGCGGGGAAGCCGAAGTTGTACGAGAAGCACTCGCCGGTCGAACAGTCGTACAGATACAACTCCGTGCCGGTCTCTTCCCGTTCTCCGCGCACGTGCAGCGACAGCGTGGCCGCGTCCGGCGGCACGGAGATCTCGAAGAGGTTGGGCAGTCCGGTGGACATGAAGGTGCCTCGATGCGTGGTCAGATAGCCGGGCGTGGCCTCCAGCGCCGGTTCGCCGATGGCGTGCCCGCCGTTCGTGATGTCGGCGGCGATCGTCGCGCTCGACGTCGTGGACGGGTGGATCGAGCTCCCGAGGAGGCGCATCGTCAGCGTGAACCCCGCGTCGCCGTCGTCGCCAGGAACAGGGTTGCCTGGCATGTCGAACCACGTCGAGCCGGTATCCGTTCTGAACGTCCACACCCCCGGCTGCGGGTTCGGGAGCACGATCTGATACCGCCCTCTGGCCATGAACTCCAGATTGTTCGGGTGCACGTGCATGTAGTAGCCGGAATGGAGGCCGCTGGACGGTACGATCGTCGGCCGAATCACACCGCGCGTGACCTCGAGATCGAACGCGATCGCGGCGACGCCGGCCGGTACCTCGAAGTAGTGCGCGCTGGCGCGCATCAAGCCGATGACGGCCGATACGCGAAGCAATCCGGTGGACGGATCGAACGGCTCGGGGGCGACGATCGTCGCCTGTGTGCGAAAGACGATGGCGTTGCTGGTCGTGTCGCGCAAGCTCAGAAGTCCGCTGTGTGCGCCTGCCCGCCCCACGTCGATGCGTATCGGTAGCTCGACGTCTTTCGCCAGCGGCAGCGTGACCGACGACGCCGTAGTGAACGTGCCGTCGCTCCCGGACCACTCGACGCGATAGGTCACGGGCCCGGCCAGTCCCGACTCGCGGCGCAGCGTGATGTTGCGTACACCGGACATGCCCGGCTTCCAGCCCCCGACTTCGAGAATGCCCTGGCCGATCGGACCCTGGGCCGAGTACTGCGCAAGCGGATGAACGATCCCGGCGGTGGCGACGATGCGCGGGAGGTCGGCGCGGGGACGAGTAAGCTCGAGCCAGGCGGCGTTGATGTCGATGGCGCCGTTGCCCTGCTGGTGCGGCTGGAAGCCTGGTACGAGACGGGCCGTGGTCTTCAAGGCACGGTAGAGACCATCGGCGTTGACCGGCATGCCGGATTGCTTCGCGGCGCTGATCAACAGCGCGACGACCCCTGCGGCGTACGGGGCCGTCGCAGAGGTGCAGCAACTGACCTGAAAGCCTGGCAGGATCCGGCGAGTGGGCATATTGCGAGGAGCCGCGTCGATACCCACATTCCACGGCAGATCGGCGGCCAGACGTTCCATCGGCGCCACTACGTCGGGCTTGATCGAGCCGTCGAGCGACGGGCCGGCCGCGCCCATGGGGTGAACGATCAGTTGGTCGAGCGCGCGCCCTCCGTACAGCGTGTTGTACGTCGCCGGGCTCAGGACGCCTCCGACGGACAGTACGCTGCCAAGGGCATAGACATGGGCCAGCATCTGGCTGCTGTTGCCGGCGCCGATAACGATCGGTTTCTGATATGTGCCGACCACTCGCCGCATCAAGGCACCCGAGAAGTCAGCCGCGGTGTCGGGCACGACCAGGAACCCGTTGGACGAGCTGATCACATCCACCTCCGGATGCTGCGCGGCGGCGATGAAGGCTTCGAACATGGTGGCCGGAGCGGTTCCGGTGCCGCTGCTCAGGCGCACCAGCAGGACGCGCGCGTTGGGGGCCACGCCGTAGGCCAGGCTGTCGTCGGTCCGGCTGCCGGCGGCGACGCCCACCGTCATGCTCCAATGCCCGCTCTTGCCGAGATAGATGTGGACCACGTGCGGCTCGCGGGCGCGACCCATCACGAAGCTGACCTCCGCTTTGCGCGGGTGCGTCAGCTTCAAGAGCCGCGGCTCGAACCGCTCGTTGACGTCCGCCAGCGCGCTCTCGTCCTGGAACGACGCGTCGCCGTTGGTATCAATCCAGACTTCGTGCGTCGATTGGTCCTCGATCACGGCAAAGCGGTGAATGACGTTGCCGCCGGCGGGCACGTCCAGGATGCCGAAGCGGTAGCGTCCGGGGCGGGGCAGAATGTAGGTGCGGCCGCCGATCCGCGTCCAGCTCTTCTCCGCCTCCACAGTCGTGTTCAGCTCGACGCGGCTGTCATCGGGAACGGCCGGATCGACGATGTTCAGGATGCCCGAGAGTTTCGGCACCTCGTGTCCGTCGAGCGCCTTGGCGGTACGCAGAGTGGCGTCGGTGAAGGACGGCGCAGCGGACTCGAGCACGGCGATCGTGACGCCACGTCCGTCGTAGGTCGGATGCGCTTGCAGCCACCGGCCAACCCCGGCATCGTCGGCCGTGAATCCCGGTGCGCGTGCTTCCGCGGGCGTCAGCGCGGGAAGGTCAGCATGGGTGGCGGCCGGCTCGGTGGCCGCGATGGGCGTCACCTCGTAGCTGCGAAACATCTCCGCATTGCTCGGCGGCGGTCCGTTGCGATACCAGGCGCCCTTCGACAGCGAAGCGATCAAGTAGGCTTCGACCGCCGGCGAGCCGACCAGTTCGAGCAACCGCTCGGTCGGCACCTCGACGCGCAGATAGCCGATCGCCGCTTCAGTCCTGTTCACGCGGCCGCCCAGCCTCGTCACGACGTTCGCCACCTCGGTCACGTGACCGGCGGTCCCGCCTGGTCCTGCTTCCGCCGCCAGCACCAGCACCTCGAGTGTCCGCAGGCCCGTGACGACGGCCCGGTTCAGCAGCACGCGGTTGTCGAACGACATGCGCCGCGCGCCGTTCGCGGCAGCACTCTGATTCGTCGAGACGCGCGCCGGTCCGGACGCGAGCACGAGGAGGGACACGAACATCGAGAGGACGACGCGCAGGAGTGTCATGACCGTCATCTCAGAACGCCATCCGGAGGACGACCTGCGCCGACCGAGGCAGCTGGCGGTCGGTGGTGCGGCCGAACAGCGGGTTGTAGGTCTGGTTGCTCATGAACTCGAAGCCGAGGTCCGCGCCGTGGTTCGTCACGTTGAACACGTCGACGCTGGCGTCGAGCTTGACGCGGCGGATGGTGAAACGGTGGCCGGCGCGCAGGTTCAGCGCGTGGAGGTTGGGCGTCCGCTGCTGGCCGTCGCCGCGGGTCGGATAGGCGAAGCGGATGACGGTGGCCAGCGGGTTGCTGACGACGCGGCCGTTGGCCAGCCTGACCGTTGCCGGACCGAACGCCGGATCCGCCGCCGGCAGCCGCGCCACGATTGGACCGGACCACGCCCCCGACTGGAACGTGTAGCTGGCCGAGAGCAGCAGGCCCCACGGGGCCGTCACCGCGGCCGCCGCGCGCGCGACGTGATCCTGCCACTGCGCGCTGGCCGTGAGCGGCTGGGTCATGTGAAAGCCGGTCAGGCTGTTGGCATCGGTCGTGGCCGACGCGGTCCCCGTCGAACTGCCGATGCCCTTGTCGTTGGCAAAGGCGTCCGGCTGAATGAACGAGGCGGGATCGTTCGGCTGCCACGTGCCGTCGATGTGCCGCCACTGCCGCACGTAGCTCGCCAGCAACTGTACGGCCGCGGTCTGCTTCGTCGCCGACAGCTCCAGGGAGCGGTAGACCGGCGTGTTCCAGCGGTTGTTGGTGGCCTGGAAGATCTCGTTGAACGCCTCGTCCTTGTAGCCGGCGAAGGCCCGGCCGTTGTAGACACCATTGGTTTCGACGAGTGTCGGTCGATCGACGAAGCGTCGCTGCGCGACGTCGACATTCACCGCGACGGTCCCGGGAAACTGGTGGCCGAAGCCGCCGCCCCACTCCTGCACGTAGGGCTGGTGCAGGCCGCGATCGATCGTCCGATTGACGATGGCGCCGGTGGTGGCCGGAGTCACGAACACCGTCTCGAACGAGCCGTCGAAGTCGAGATCGTAGAGATCGCGCTGGCCCAGGTTCGGCGTGCCGGTCGTCGTGACGAGGCCCGGCTGATCGTGGACGCGGGCCCAGTGCGCGCGCGCGACGTTGCGGCTGTCGGCGGTGACCGTGTAGTTCACGCCGAACCGCGGCCCGACTTCCAGGCTGTTCTGCGCGGTTGCGCCGAACACCGTGTCCTTCACCACGATCTGATCGACCCGGACGCCGCCGCTGATCGTCAGGCGGGACGAGGCCCGCCAGGTGTCCTGCACGTAGACGGCGAGATCCCGCGCCGTCTGGTTGAACGTCGTCAGCTCCGGACCGTTGACGACCGTGCGGTGGAAGGGGACCGCGCCGCTCGTGTAGACGCCGGCCTGGCGGAGTACGCGTTCCTCGAGGTTGAACCCGCCGTTGGTGTAGACCAGGTGATTCCCCTGCACGCGCCGCTGCGCGAACAGGCCGGTCTGGATCTCGTGCGTGGTCGATCCCTGCGACGCGAACAGCGTGGCGTCGAACGAGAGCGTGATCTTCTCGTTCGGCTGTGTCAGCCGCGACAGGATCGGATTGCCGAGGCTGGCGAGCATCCCGTTGCCGGTCAGGCGGCCGCCGGAGGCGATGGCGCTGTCGAAGATGCGGACGTTCGGACCGTCGATGCCGCTCTCGCGGCTCTCCCGGTGCTTGTCGTTGTAGCTGGCGCCGGCGCGCGTGGTCAGGCGATTCGACCACAGCGACGAGAGTTGAAACGACGCGGCGCTCCCGCCGGTCGCCTGGCCTGACGGGTACTGGCCGGTGGCGGTCGCGCTCAGGACCGGATTGGCGTCGGTCTGATAGAACCCGCCGAGCCGGTGGGCGCCGGCCTGCGCGGTGAGCTTGCCGAACCAGAAGCTGGCCTCGTTCCGGTTGTCGGCCGGCTCGAAGCCGGTGACGAGCGCGTTCAGGGTCGCCAGCTGCGCCGCGGTGCGGCTCACCCCTGTGGTCGTATCGACGTGGCGGTAGGAGCCGAATCCCCACAGCCGCTTCTTGATGAGCGGACCGCCGGCCGACAGATCGACTTGCGTCTGATCGACCGAGGTGCTGGTCCCGCCCGGCTGGTTCGAGTCGTTCCAGCGGCGCGGCTGCACGAACAGCGTCGCCGCCCCCTTGACGTGGTTCGTGCCGCTGGCGGTGGCGATGTTGACCACCCCGCCATTCCCGAGCGGCGACGAGGCGTTGACGCCGCCGGTCTGGATCTGGATGTCGTCGATCGTGTCCATGTTCAGTTGCAGGTAGGTCGCGCCGGGCTTGGCCGCGCCGGTGACGTCGGCGCCATCCACCTGCACCAGCACCGCGCCCGGCTCCGAGCCGCGCACGTAGAGCAGCTTCGATCCGGAGAACTCCGAGGTGACCACGCCGGGTACGACGGCGAGTGCGCCGTACCATTCCCGCCGCTCGGTCAGCGGCACGCTCCGCAGCAGATCGCCGCTCACGTTGACCGACGCCGAGCCGTTGCGTGTCTCGAGCAGCGGCGTCTCGATCCGGACTTCGACGGTTTCGCCGATGCCGCCGACTTTCATGATCACGTCGACCTGGACGGTCAGTCCGGCGCGGACGAGGACCGACGTCCGCTTGAACGTCGCGAAGCCGGTGAGCTCCGCGGTGACGTCGTACGTCCCCGGCGCCAGATCGGGGAGGTGATAGAGCCCGGTGCGATCGGTGATCGTGCGATGCACGCCCGGCGCGCCAGTGCTCGTGGCCGCGACGGCGACGCCGGGGACAATCGCGCCCTGCTGGTCGCGGACGATGCCGCTGACGCCGCCGCCGGCGGGCGTCTGCGCGCCGAGCGGTGTGGAAATCACGAGCGTGAGAACGAGAACGGACATGGCTCCGCGCATCGACAGGCACTCCTCTCGAGGAAAGGGACGGAAACGACTGGCTGGGGATGGATGGGGATCGTGCAGCCGGCCGCGTCCGGATGGCGGAGCGCGGCCGGCGATCGTGTGGACTAGAGTTCTTCGGCGATGCGCGCGCGCGCCCGCTGGGCCTCCTCGAGGGCGTCTTCAGGAATCGGCTCGCCGCCCGGCGGACGGCAGTACTCGAGCGCGACCGGCGTGCTTTCGGCGCGGACCGTGCAGTCTTCGCGCACCGCCTGGAAGGCGCGGCTCAAAGCCTCGACCCCCACCACCCGTTCACGGTCGCCGTAGAAGTCGGCGAGCGCGCCCAGGTGCCGGCCGTTGTTGCGCATGCGCTGGCCGTGATCGGCCCAGCGCCTCGGACCGTCGGGATGGCCCAGAATGCGCTCGAAGTTCGGCCGCAGCCGCTCGACCAGGACGTCGAGCGCCGTCTGATCGATCGGCAGCCGGCAGGCGGCCCGTAGTTCTCCGACGCATTCCCGGATCGCGAGGTCCGGCAATCTCCGCATCGTCATCTATCACCTCCAAGAGTGTTCGACCGTCAAGGAGGAATGCCCGCGCGAGCGGCAAGATGTACCACTCGGTTGCGCCGCGCGAACGGCATGCCCGCGCGCAGCACCAGGCACGCGTGTCAGGGAGTCCGGCGGGCGAAGCTTCCCACGTACCACTAGAATCGACGCCAGCGGATCATGGAAGCACTCGAAGTCCTCATCGGCTTGATTCTCGCCGCCACGCTGCTGGCGGCGCTGGCGCGGCGCGTCGGCGCTCCCTATCCGGTGTTTCTCGCGCTCGGCGGCGCGCTCCTCGCCCTGGTGCCGGGCGCGCCGACCTTCACCGTTCCGCCCGAGCTCGCCCTCGCGCTCTTCGTCGCTCCCATCCTGCTCGACGCGGCCTACGACGCCTCGCCGCGGGATCTCAGAGACAACTGGGCGCCGGTCACCGGTCTTGTCGTCTTCGCGGTCGGACTGACCACGCTCGCCGTCGCCGTGGTGGCGCGCGCGCTGATCCCCGCCATGTCGTGGGCCCCGGCCATCGTGCTCGGCGCCGTGGTCGCACCGCCCGACGCCGCCGCCGCAACGGCCGTGCTGCGCCAGTTGAAGCCGCCGCATCGCCTGCTGACCATCCTCGAGGGCGAGAGCCTCCTGAACGACGCCAGCGCGCTGCTGATCTACCGTCTCGCGGTCGGCGCGGTCGCGGCCCACGGCTTTTCCATCGGCGCGGTGGCGCCGACGTTCCTGCTGGCGGTCGTCGGCAGCCTCGTCGTCGGGCCGGCGCTGGCGTGGTTCTTCATGCGCCTGAACGACCGCGTGCGGGACGTGCCGACCTCGATCATTCTTCAGTTCGTCAGCACGTTCGGCGTCTGGATCCTGGCGGATCGGATCGGCTTGTCCGGCGTGTTGACCATGGTGTGCTACGCGATTACCGTGGCGCGCACCGCGCCGGAGCGCGTCCCCGCGCGCATGCGCATTCCGTCGTACGCGGTGTGGGAGACGGTGGTCTTCGTCCTGAACGTGCTGGCCTTTGTCTTCATCGGCCTGCAGATCCGCCCGATCCTGGAGAGCCTGGACCCGGCGGCGCGCGGGCCCTATGCCGCCGTCGCCGCCGCCGTCCTGGTCACGGTCATCGTCGTGCGAATCGCCTGGCACATGTCCTTCAACGCCCTCGTCAGATGGCGGGATCGCCGGATCGGGTTTCGTCCGCCCCGTCCGATGCTGCGGCCGACGGTCGGCAGCGGCCTGGTGATCTCGTGGTCCGGCATGCGCGGCATCGTGACTCTGGCGGCGGCGCTGGCGTTGCCGGCGGGCTTTCCGTTTCGCGATCTGATCGTGCTGACCGCGTTCTCCGTCGTCCTCGGCACCCTGGTGGTGCAAGGACTCACCCTGGGCCCTCTCCTGCGCGCGCCGCGGCGACTTCGTGTCCGACCGGATCGTCGTCACGCAG
>Ga0075365_10000724_pt1 | contig 13337 bp, 16 predicted proteins | sample EndMetdeltDD1765_FD_71387 | JGI IMG/M metagenome (GOLD analysis project Ga0075365, IMG submission 71387) | Populus endosphere microbial communities from Tennessee, USA - Endosphere MetaG P. deltoides DD176-5 | ecosystem: Host-associated > Plants > Roots > Endosphere | place: USA: Tennessee... | reverse complement strand
TAATTAACGAAACCGCCGCGGCAATTTCCTAAGCCCCGCACAACAACTCTCACCTAGGTGAGAGTTGTTGTGCGGGGCTTAGGAAATTGCCGCGGCGGTTTCGTTAATTACGATGCGGAAGAGTTCGTCACTCGAAACGGTGAATACTCCAACGGCCTCGGCGCTGAAGGTCTGGTAGTCCTCTTCAGCGAAACCAAGGTTGTAGTTAGATACCTTGAGTTTGTGAACAACGAGGTGCAAGTCACCGCCGACAACATCGACACCTGAGGTCGGTGTCGCTGCTTCGAGCTTGAAATATGGAAGTGCATCCGTACCCGCACGAGCAAACGTGACTGTTTCCGTGGTGCCGGTTCCGGCATCTGTTGCAGTTCCGCCGAGGATTACCTCTAGGGCATCTAGCGACAATTTCGCGTGATCGAATGTGACCTGGCAACCCACGAGAACGGTGTCGGACTCGATGCGGCGGTTATCACCGCGGAGTTCTGTGTTTTTCATATCGAATGTGAGCCCGATGGTTTTAATACCCGGCACATCGACGGCAGTGTCATAGGTTGGTGCGGTTGTAACGTCGGCTGTCATTGCTGCGACCTTGCAGTCAGTGATAGCAAATACTTTTGTGACGTGTGAAATAGCCATTTTGTGAATGCTCCGTTCCGCCTTCGCCGGTCTTTCCGGTTCGGCATCGATTGCCCCTTTCGGAGCGATCTAAGGCGTGCGGTCATTCACGCTTATTTATTCGGTTTTTATATCGCCCGGTATACGTCCACGCTGTAGCGAGTGCGTACGAGATTCCTATCGGCAAAGTGCCCCGTTGAACTAAATAGGCAGCGAATTCTATGAGTGCGAGTCGGTGTATCAATTGCCGAGGTTAAAGGCGCTGCGCCGTTTAAGACTCGCTTTAAGTCATTAGCTAACGTCTGCGACTCGACAACGACGCCACCGGATTTGTACTGTTGCCATAAATCGACTTGCACGTTTTCGATTACGGTGTCGCCTGCTCCGGCGTCGCCGCCTGGTTGGGTTGTCTCGGAAATGCCGTCATGAATAATCACATAACGGGCGGGGGCATCTGCTGGGGCTTCTCTCCGGTAGGCGCTGAGCGATAAGCCTGCTGATTCGATGATTTTTTTAATCATTGATCCGGTATAGGCAGACATTTAACCTCTCCTTTTCAGCACACGGGCACGCAAAAACTCAAGAGCAAGTAAAAACGCTGGTCTTGCGAAGGGCTGCGGGGCTTGTTTTTCCGTGCCGAATTCGACGAATTTCCAATAAAACGCACGGCAATAAATCGCCACAAAAAAGCCTTTAGCGTCTCGGCCTTCTTCGTTGACGATGTTGTTTTTCATATATCCAGTAAGCACGGGGGCAAAGTTCTTCATAAATCCCGTAGCTTTGAATCCCGTAGCTCTCACGTCGTCTTCGCCCGTATCCACCATCGAGCGAATGTGTCGAACAACGCCACGCACATAAGCCTCGTTATCCCATTGGATCGATGCATCGGGGATATTACGTTGCCCCGCCATTTAGAACGACTCTCTAACGGGAGAAACGAGCTTGCATACCGTGTGAGTGCGGAGCTTTTCGACGCTAACAATCGACCAGACAACGCCCCTTAAAGTTGCCCTCATGCCTTCTGAGATTGTCGCAGAGGTGCGCAATTCTAAATAAGCACTAGAGCTACCAACGGGGCGGCCTGCTGCGATCTCGGGTGTGAAGTTCTGAGCGGAAATGCCTTCGCCCTCGGTAAAGGTTCCCCGCCCGTCATAGACAAGAGTAAGACTCGTGGTGATGTTGCCCTCTGAATCAGAACTAGAGGCATCGCTGTGTATCTGGACTCGATCTAGTCGCAAGCCTGGGAGTGATCGCATTAGATCACCAGGTCCCCGCCATATAAATAGCTCTCTAACATTGCATCTACTTCGAGATTGCCCGTTGTTTTTCCTGTGGGAGCCTGCGAAAAAGTGACGCCGCCGGATTTAATTGAGCTGATATGTGACGCTGGTGTCATGTCGTCGTCTGTCATGCGTGCGTATTGAGAAGCAAGCATTATGCAAGCCTCTTTAATTACGTCATCGATAGTCTCTGTGCCAAATGTTGCCGTGACTTTGACAGTCGCAGATACCCACATTTGGCCGACCAACCACGAGTAATAAAACGGAAAGCCGTCAGCGTCTCGAAGGCGAACACCAAACAAAATAATTCCGTAGTCTCTGACTTCCCATTGATCCGACGTGAGCGCAACGTCATTAATTGTTACTTCTGTGATGTCAGAAAATGGCTTAGGTAGTGCAATTGTGCCTTTGGAGATACCGTCGAAAATCTTTGTTTCTTCGACCGACTCAACGCCAAAAACTCGACCCGTATAATTCTCGATTGCTGTCGTAGCGCGACTTAATGCCCGATTTACTCGGGCATCGGATGCATCGGTGCTCGATACTCCGTAGTCTCTTACCTCTGCGAGTGTTGCGTAAGCCATGTTTTCCTATCGGTCTCAAGCAAACTGAAATACAGAGGGAGACGGTAAATTCAAGTTGTCCCAAATGGCCGCCCCTGGGGAACTGTTAGAGGTATTCCAGGCCCCCGCAGTAAATTCGACCTTGATAAGTCCAATCGGGATCGTCGTTGTTTTATTACGTCGATTAGTCCACGTAACACCATCACTGGAGGTGTCCCAGTAGATCGTCGTCCCACTCGATCTAATACGCAAGTATTTATGAGTGGAAGAGCTATAGGTGACAGAGCCCGAATCACTATTTGATCCGCCTACTCGCTCACGACAAACTAGCTGAGTGCCTGTCACCATGAATTGAACAGCATTATTCGAGTCGTATTGTGCCCCGAAAATAGTTTCGGTCGATCCTGAATCCTGATTTGTGCGCTGTACTAATTCGCATTGAATATAGTTATCGATTAAATCGAATGTTTCGACGCTTGTGAGCGAGTAATACGCCAGTGTGTTAGCAAGTAGCGTAGTTTTTAGTCGTCCATTATCGATGGAGTGTTGTGCGCCCCATGTAACCCAGCGAGCCGCGGCAGGCTGATAAGCCCAATCAAAACTAAGTGTTGATGCTCGCCGTCTTTCATCGGCGATGACAACGGTTACGCCTACTAAATTGCCGCCGCTAGATGACCATGACGCCGTCGCTGTAGAAGTCGATCCGCCGTTAGCAAGTGCCAGAGTATTTACGCTCATAGCGTGATAGCTCGCACTACCCGACGGCAAAAGTGCATTATCTGCAATTTCCGTCCCAGACGCCCATGAAAATGTAGTGGCTGTAGTCTGCGCCGCAATTGCGGCCCGGATTATTAAACCGGATGCTTGAGACGTTATTGATGGACACACAACAGATGCCGCACTTGTTGATGTTGAGGTGTCAGAAATAGAAACAGCGGGGTTTCGAGCACCGCTAATTACGAGGGCAGTAAGTGCGCCGCCTGCTGATCCCGTGTCTTGGGTAAATGTCCAAGATGACGGTTCTGAGTATGTCATCCGACGACCGAGAATAAAAACATGTCCGGTAGGTGTCGATCCACGAGTTTGTGAGTCGATGACAAACCAACCATCGGGCAACGTATTCATCGTTGTCTCGACACTGCGCCATGAAATTATCGCAAGTAAAAACCGCCCGACTGTCGCCGATGCGGGTTTATTGAAAACAATGCTATTTGTAGCGCCTGTTTCTGTGACAACCTCTTCGACCGCGATTGCCATTAGTAACCGCCATTGTCAGCCGCAAAGCAAACCCACTTAGTGATCGTCAAGTTGTAACGGAAAACAAAAGAAACCCATTTACTAGCAGGCAATTGAGTAGTTGGCTTTGCTGCTATTCCTGAATCTTGATAAATGGCGTTCCAAGTTGGCACGCGGCCCGTAGCATCTGATCGAATCCAGATTTCTAATTTCTGGCCTTGCCGCGGCGTGCCTGTTGGTGCTTTAACTGTAAAATTCGCTGCGGGGTCGAGAATTATTGCTAGACCTGTGGTGTCGGCGTTTGGCTCATACTCATTTGAAACAGCGCTTAGCGTTGCTGTGCGAGCGTCTAAAAGAGCTTGGACCTGATCAAGCGTTAAATCGTCTATATCGCCACTTGCCGCACGTCCTACGAGTCGTGAGGCTGCGACAGTTAGAGCTGCTGGGGTATTGTCAGTAGTCGCATAAAGAATGGTGTTTGCGTCCAGCGTTGCCGCTAGGACAAGTCCCGTAGTCGGGTGTACGTGATCAGCCCTTGCGGGCAAAGAGTCGTCTCCTGCACTAGCACTACCTAAAGCCTCTGGCGTCGCGTCACTAAGTGGGCTTATTTTATTTGTCCAAGATCCAGGACTTCCCGCCGTATGACACATCCATATCCACACGTAATCCCATCCAGAATGACGCGCAATGACAAAATCACCTACGGCGTAAGTGCCACTAGAGGGTATGCCGTAATTTACGTTTAGATCGGTAAATCCCTTGAATTTTCCTAAGTTTCCGGTAAATTCAGCGCCTGGGTCAACAAGGGTTTCGATGTCGTCGACGCGTGCTGATAAAGCGCTTGTGTCGCCGCCACCGCTACCGAATCCTGAGCCTCTTGTCATTTATCAGACCCGCTTTACTAATACTTTGCAGTCTTCGCTAGCAATTAGCGACACTGAGGTCGTACCGAGTCGGGCTGTGAATTGGTTATATGCACCAATGCCGCCCGCAACAACATCTAAATCGTCTGCGTCTGCTACTGCTGTAGCGCCTTTGGTGTTCGCAAAAATAACAACGCTCGACGCGCCTGTTATGGAAAGCACTACTACTTCGACTTTGGTAAATGGCTCCGAAAGCGTCACAGTCTGCGCACTATCGGCTGTAAGTTCTACTGTGTCGCTCTCGGCTGCCATTTAATTACCTCGTTACTTAGCTTTTTGTTTTTTTTCTTCGGCCTTTTGGACCGCTTTGTTTTCCGCCTCTGGTTTTTCTTCGGTTTTTTCTTCGGGTGTATTTTCCGGTTCTGTCAGTGGCGTTAGCCGTCCCGCAAATACTTCCTCGGGTGTTGGCTCACGATCGGGACTAGTTGAATCTGCGGGCTTATCGCTTGGCGTAACGCCCGCAAATACTTCCTCGGGTGTGGGTTCCCTAGTCAAGCTCGACCTCCACAATGCATCCAGCGGCAAGAGCAACGCCTGAGCCTGCTTGAGTGAGTTTGCAGTCGAATAAATCGCCTGGTTTCACTGAGCTTGCTGCGACGGTTGCTTCTGTAACTGTGATTGATTTGGGTGTACTTGCGACAATCGAGCCGCCTGCCACATCTGTTGTTAGCGATGCGACGACGACACGAGTGCCCGCACGGGTGCGGCCAATTTCAACAGTCACGTTGTCGCTTGCATTTGCGGTAGCGGTTGACATTCCGACAGGGGCCGTTAATGTCACCTTGCGCAAGTGGTTGTTAGTCCCACCAACATAAGGAACAGTCCCTAGGTTGGTGGTAGACGTAGCGCCTCCGGCAGTTTGAGCCGGTAAAGTGCCTCGAATTATTGCGGACATTTTTTACCTCGTTCTATTAGGTTCTTTAATGGATTAATGGGGCTGGTTTTAGCTATCAGACGACGGCTAGACCGGCTCCACCGCCCACACTAAATGCCTTTGGCTGGCGTCCAGCGGTTGAACCTTGACGGAACTTGAGACGGACATGCTTTTGATCGTTAGACCAAGCTGTGTCGCTGCGGTCGTTGTAGTCGATTGTCTGCTCAAGGCGAATAAATGCGTGAAGTTCTGGCCAGTATCCAACGATGATGCGGTCCTCATTTGTGCCCGATCCCAAAGTGATAGGCATATTTGGACTCATGCCAATTGGTAGGCCGAGGATGTCGCCACCGTCATAAATTGATTTTGTGACGGCACCAGGGGCCCGGAACGTTGAGGGCAGGTTAAACAAGTAGTTTTTGCTGTCGTCTTTTGCCTTGCGCAAAAATGCATAGCGACGTGGGGCCATTAAAACGCCCGTTGCGGGTGCGTAATAATTGGCGAGAACGTCCATTGCTTGATCGAGTATGTAATCGATCTGTTCTTGCTGTGTGTCGATTGTGTTGGCGTATGTTTTTGTCAAAACGCCGGAGGTGTTGAGGATTCCGTAAGCCTCATCTGTACCTGATCCGTTAAGCCAGGCGGTTTCTTCGAGAATTGCAGCGCGGCGGGCAAGGTCTTCGATTGAAAGATCCATTGCAGCGGGGTCGCTGTCTTGATCCTCTTCAAAAGTTACTTTGGCAATTCCAACAGCCTTGTAAATGTTGACCGTCAGTTGTGAGGTCGTCAGATCGCTTGATGGAGCAGGTTGATTCTGACCAACCCAGGCCATCGTCGTCGCGCCTGCGCCGCGTGGAATTTTTACTGAGCTAGAGCGGGTGGGGTGAACGTTAACCCACCCGAGATTGCGTAACGCATTTCCCTGACTACGGATTTCGGCAAACATTTCTTGGTGGTATTCGGGGACTACCAAGTATTCGCCGTTTGCACCCGAACCTTCGGAAAGAATTTTTGTGTTTGCTGACTTGAAATTGCCAGCCTCACGAGTGCCATAAAAGCGTTTTGCAAGACCCTTTTCGATTAACAGAACTGGCTTTTTGTTGCCGAGAGCGTACAGATTTTCTTCTGGCTCTTGGCCTGCGACCTTGCGGTTTTTCTCAACGTCGGAAAGATCGACGTTCTTACCTGATTTGAATTGCTCTAAAAGAGCTTTTGCCTTATCGGCCTCAAAGCTGTCACGAGCTGCCTTAGCTTCTTCGCCAAGGCGTTTGGCCTCTGCCATGAGCTTACGGGCAACAGTTGCCTTTTCACCGGAGTTAATTCCGGAACCGCCTACGGTTTTTGTGTCGGCGTGCATTGCCTTAACTTGGGCAATAAGTGCGCGAGATTCGGCGGCTTTGCGTTCCCAAACTTGCATTGTTTCGGCTCCTTCGAGCGATTAAGTGGCGTGGTTGAATTGCGCCGCTTCGTTGGGGCCGAACCCGTTCCCGATGCGTCGAGAGTTTTTTTGTTTTACGCGACTGGTGCCGAACACATTCCTCGCGTGATTTAATGCATCGGAATAAATCAGATTTTCTTTAGCATCACGACTACTTAGTCGATCTGAGAGCGTCACCTATTAGTGACGGTCACACGCATTAGGTGACGCATTAAGTAAAAGGGCTACTAAGTCCCCCGTAGCCCTTTTACGCTCTCGAACGTTCGATAATTCTGTTTTGAAACGTGGGTAAAAAAATAACCGGCACCCCTACTACCACACGGACCATGACAGGTGGATTCGGAATACCGGTTTATCTAACGCTAATTAAAGCGCACGTAATTATTTTGGCTTAGAAATTTCTCTAATGGATGCATGCACCGACTCACAGAGCATGTGAATAAAAAACCCTAGAGCGATTGTTTGTGCTTCTGTGCTTGCGAACCATTGCGCTAGTGCTTCATTGTCGGCATCGGTCCATTTGTCCATGCGACAAGCGTAGCGGTATTAAGCACTATCGCCCAGAGGGTAAGGTCGCATGGACAAACAACCGGCCTTGCCGTTTCTTCACAGAATGTTAGTTTGTCGCTTCATGCTCGCGATCGGCGTCGTCCTCGGCGTCGCTCGCGTCATAATCTTCATCGTCTTCACAAGCGCCACACTCGGCTAGAAGTTCTTCAAACTCTGTAGCGATCTCGAATGCCTCTAGGTCTGCTTCGAGTGCTTCAACCTCTGCGGCAATTGCTGCGGCTTCGGCTGCGTCGAACGTGTCTTTTTTGTCATCGGCCATATTTTCATGATCGGCAAGGTCTGCCGATTTTGCAGCCATAACTAGAGCCTCTGTGTTAGCTGGGACGCCAACAAAAGACCCTTCGATTATTTCGGCCTTAGTGACATGGACTCGACCATCTTCATCGCGCATCCGTGTCGCATTCCGAAAGCCGACACTCATGGAATCAATTAGGCCATCGATAACCTTTTGTCTGATCTCCTGGCTGAGGGGATCAGAACCAAAGAAGCCTTTCACCCATAACTTGCCATCTTCGTAGTACGGAAATGCACGGGCAACGAGGGCTTTTACAGACCATTGCTCGTGATCGCAGAAAATGGGAATCGATTTGGGAAGTGGGTGAAAAGCCCCGCTATCGACGTGTTCCTCATCTCGATCGAGTGCGTCAGTCGAGAGTACAGACGAAAACGATCCGTTTGGATGCTCGTCGGTTTCGTCGAGAGATTTTATTTCAGTGAGCCTGAGACGATCCATTAGTCAACCTCAAAATCGAGAGCACAACGACAATTGACGTGTGCGGGTGGGTGGGAGAATCCGCCATCGAATTCGGCATCGAGCGGAATTGTGCCCTCGGCATCAAGGGCGAGGCATTCGCCATCTGCTGTAGAGGCTGCGTTCCAGTGCTTGCCTGTCACTACGCCAGATTCACGGGCGGCCTCTAGCGCTGAGAAATTCGCTGCGCCGATTAATTCAGTGCGTGCAACACGCATTGCACGAGTTGTCGAGTAATCGACAAAATAATCTGTGATTGCTGCGGCGATCTCATCGATTGATGTTTCTTGCGCTGCTAATTCACCGATTAATTCTCTAAGTGCTTCTTCTGTCGTCGTGTTAATTAATCCCGCTATTTCAGTGCTGCGAGAGCGCAAATATTCGACTTGACGAACGCTTGTCATGTCGTAGCTCGCACCAGGCACAAAGGTGCTCATTGCTAAATCACCAATAGGCTTAGCCGTCTTTGATAATTCGGTATGCACTACCTGAGCTAGTGAGGTATTCCAGCGCTCCCCGTCCCACCAGTCACTAACAGCCTTTGTATATGCCTTGCCTTTTTTGCCTCGGATGCGTGCTGCTATGGCTTTACCTTGAGCATTAAAAAACTTTGCTATTTCGCCCGTCGATTCGATTTCTTGACGCTCGACGATTTGGTGAAATTTACCAAGATATGGCTTTGTCGCCTTAGTTGTAGCGACGGGAAGGGCTTTTTTTGGCTCGTCTTTCGGGGGTTTTAATTCGATACGCTCGACGGGATTTGCGTCTGTTGCATTTTGCGTCAGTGACGCATCTTGCGTCTGACGCAAAGGCGTATTTCCCCATGCGACGGGAGGTTGACCGAGCTTTTCGCGAAACTCGTTGATCGTCCATGCACCGCTATCGAGCAACCTTACGCCACGCTCGACAATCGAATCGAGGTTTTCGGACATTTCCTCTATTTGGGATAGATCGAACCTAATGAGGTTTCCGCCCAATTGATCCTCTAGGGCGATCGAGAATGTGTCCCACACCCACACCCACATCGGAAAGACTTCGCCCATATACCAAGTGCGGTTAGCTACGTCCATGTTGGCGAACGTCGTGCCGTCGGGATTAAGTAGTACAGACGGATAACCAAGAGAACGGGCGATGTCGTCATCGGCCATTGCCTTTAGACGGTCATACATCATCTCTTGATTGCTTTGGCCGACACGGACGTAAGTTGCTCCGTGCTTTCCTTGACCTTTGCTCGACATAAAACGGGTTTTGCCTGGTTCCTCTGCGGATTTCCAAGCGCTTACCCATTCTTTGAATTGCTTTGTTTCAAGCCCTTCGACGACTAAATAGCCCGGCAATCCGCCATCATTTTTAATCAGCTCGGCGTTAAAGCGCATCGAGTTATTACTGATGTCAGACGGTAAACCTGCGGCAAGTCCTGGCGGGTTCCGTGTCCATTCGCCCTCGCCATCTGGAAGGTTAACGAAAATTAATTCTTCGGGAAATATTGGAGAGTTTCGCCCCGCTTTGTCGGTGTGAATGAAGCCAACTAATTCATCATCATCATTAGTTAAAACGCTTGTACGAAGCGGAGATAGGCGGCGTAGTCCTGTAACGGCCCCCTTGTCGCCTAGATAATCCTGGCCATATAACTTGAGCCAAAAAGAACCGCCCGCCATATCAAGATCGCGACGTAAGTGGTATTGCATTCGGGTGCCGGTCATGTGCGGAGCTGGCTTGTTTAATACGTCTAAAAGTTTGTGATTTTCTAGCGGTTTATCTTTCGCATTAGGCGAAACGATTGCCCAGTTTGGACGCTGAAAAGCTGATGCATTTCTTTCGATGCATCGCTTACCGGTGGGGTTTTTGTAGACCGATTCGAGGACTCTGGTAGCGGTCCAGCGGGCGTCGTATTGTTCGCCCCCGATGCGGATCGCACCCGCCCCGATAACTGATTCATCCCCGCGAGAAAGTCGAGAGCGCAAACGCGTGACCAATGACACCTAACACGACTCCGATCGATCGACTGATTAGATCATCGGCATTTAGGGCTAAAGGTTGACTTAAGCCGATCCGACGTATTCGATGCCCTCTTCGGCGGGAACGTAGAAGCAGAGCAGAAGAGCGTCGGCATGATCGGGCGAGCGGCCTAGTCGTTTTTTCGTATCCTCTTTTAATTCGACTCGGGTGCGTCCGCTAGAATCAATTCGGTATTTGGGGGCGGATAACTCATTTATCGTTTGCAGACCTTCGTCGGTTTTTGCAAACTCTGTTAGATCCCATCCGCCAGTACGGGAATTTTCCCGCCCAATTTCCCACCATATTTGGCTACGGAGATTCGCATATTTATGAGGCTCATCTGATGATTCGGAAACTTTCACGGCGTGGACTGCGCAATCGATACCGGCCTCGTCGAGTACTTCGGAGACACGTCCCGCTATTGCCCACCCTACGCCGATGGCGTCGATTTTTATTGCGGTAGCTTCTGACTCGGCCTGAGCTTTGATAATCTCGCCGACTAATTGCATAGGGTCATCGTGGCGAGAGGTCCACATGCGCCCAACCCAGCGCCCACGGCGTTCGATGATGACACTTTCGTCGCCACCTGATCCAACATCTACGCCTAATTCAACATCCCCGTCGGTATTTGGCTCCTCTGCCTCTCGGGTGGCACACCGCATCGACCAACCAAAAGGGACAACGGTCTGTTTAATGTCGCGGACAAACTGAGCAAGGACCTTGCTAAGCCACATGGGCGAATCTTCGCCCCATTCCTCGCGCTTTTCTTCGATCCATGTTTTGCTAACTAAGTTGCGCTTGATGACATCGGGCACGGGTTCGCCTGTGACGTTGGGCGAATCAAGCGCACGGATTCTAATTACGTTCCACTTTTTCCCGTCCTTTGTGGACGGGTCGCACACCCTGCCGAATTTTGAATCTGCTTCTATAGGATTTCCAAGCGCTAAAACACGAGAAGCATCATTAGCGGCGATGCCATCGGCCCCCTCCCAAAATTGTTCGGGTACACCTGCGGCCTCGTCAATAATTACGAGCACTCGATCGGCGTGGAAACCTTGGAAAGATGCGGGCGAATAATCAGAAGGTTTGTAGCCGAGTCCAACATCGACCTTGCCGACCTTCCACGACATTGTGTAGCAATTGCCGCGTAATTTTCCTTTGTCGTGCGCTCCGTTAATTTCACGCCATAAAATGCCTCGCACCTGTTGCACGGTTGGCGCTGTCGTAATAACTAAAATCTTTTCGTCGGGTTCTGCTGTGTCAATAAACCAAGCGGCGACACGAGAACCAATAAATGATTTTCCTAAATCGAATCCAGCGGGCACCGCGGTGTGTCGGTTATCACGTACCGATTCCATTATTTCCACTTGTTTTGACCAAGCGTGCTCACCAAGACGCTCACGCATCCAGCGCGCAGGATCGGCCCGCCAGAGCTGTCGCTGTCCGTAAAGTTGATAGGTAAGGCGTTGTTCTGGCGTGGCGAGAGCTAACTGCTCATTTGTGAGAATAATTATGCGTGAATCTGCCACGGTAGATAGATCGGCGCATACACTTAAAAACTGTGGCGGGTCGTGTCGTCAAACTATGGGGGTAGTTAATAAGCATGGTGCAAGAAGCCAACCGCCTAGCCCAGTTAGTCGAAAGTGAAATTCGGGTTATCGACGGCAAGACTTTTTATACTGCGCCCTGTATTGATGGCCCACTAGAAGGCGAGCGCATTACCTCACAATCTCATTGCTACCTAGCAATGTGGCCGCGGCCTCTGGAATCTCTGCCAGGCCCCCAATTAACACCCCTATCGGGGTTACCAGACCCAGGACACAGTTACATCGATACGGTCACATACACGCTCTACAGAAGGGTTTTAGCCTCTGCTGACAGTCTCGCACTTGAATACACACTTGAATGGCGTTGCGGCGTTAAGCGACCTGATTACATTTGTCCGCAGTGTCGCAAAGCTCGTTGGCGGCATCGACAACACTGGTTTTGTGATACTTGCCAGACTGAAGACATAGCGGCGAGCGGTTTTAATACCGGTTGGGTTGGATGGCACGGCACTCTTGACGATCAATCTTTTAATGATCCAATACAGAGACCAAATGAGAACGGCCCCGACTACGGTACGGCGGCCACGATGACATTTGAGCTAGACAAGACTGAACATTGTTGGCGTGACAACTGCGGGCAAAAGTCGGCAGAAGAAAGCGAAACCGGACTGTGCGAAAAACACCTTGTTGAACTGCGATCAAGATGGGATAAAAAATGAGTAGCCCTATTCGTGTGACCGTAGAAGATTTGGAAACGGGCGTTAAAAAGACAAGAGAAATACCTATGGACGATTATTTTCTTGTCACCACGGGCACGGCTACTTATTCGGTACAGACATATGCGAATGGAACCCATGTAATTACGATAAAGGGTCGTAAATGAGTAACAACATTGGTTTTATTAACGGTTGGATGCAGATTGGTGACGAAGTAGTGCCCGTCCAAAACATTTCCGTCGACTTTCTCGACAGTGGCACTGTTGTATGGAGAGTTCCTGTCGATCTGGTCCCTGGAAAAAGATACTTTATAGAAGCAGACGTGAACACGGAGGCATTTACCTCCGAAACTCTTGCCACCGTGTTCGATACGTGGACTGTTCAGCTTCACGAGTGTGCAGAGAATTTAACGAGAGTTCTAGATGCACTCGGCCCACCCCTAGAAAATGAGCAATTATCGATCGATAGCGCTGTAACAACATTCGAGTTAGAAAAAACCGAATATTGCTGGCGTGATGACTGTGGCGGAATTAGTGATGACGCTAGCGAAACAGGTCTGTGCGGTGATCACTTAAAGGAGCTGCGGGGACGATGGACGAGATAGCACAATGACCGCAAAAGAATTACTAGCGTTTTTTATTATTTGCGTGATAGTTGGTTATGCATTGGGAGCCTTGATCTTTTAACGCTGCTGGCCAATTTGCTTTTTACCTGGCCACGTTGCGTCGCATCCGTAACGATCGATAAATGCTTTCGCTTCTTTCTCGTTAGGACACACCACTAGAACTTTTTCACCACGACTTATGGCAGCCTCGATCTCTAGATG
>Ga0075365_10000723_pt1 | contig 13338 bp, 13 predicted proteins | sample EndMetdeltDD1765_FD_71387 | JGI IMG/M metagenome (GOLD analysis project Ga0075365, IMG submission 71387) | Populus endosphere microbial communities from Tennessee, USA - Endosphere MetaG P. deltoides DD176-5 | ecosystem: Host-associated > Plants > Roots > Endosphere | place: USA: Tennessee... | reverse complement strand
GACAGCAGGAAGTCGGTGAAATCGGCGTACACGGGAGGAGTGCGCCGGGCCATCAGCAGGATCCGCCCTCGGAACGGACTGAGCACGATCACCGCGACGAATGCAACGCGAGCGACCAGCAGGCACCACCGCGCGACCGAGTGGCGGGTGATCAGACCGGGCTTCGTCGGCGCGATGCTCATCGGGTCGCCTCCGCCGCTCGGGTCTCGGTGACGAGACGGTGCAAACTCGTCGCGAACGTGCCGACGTCGAAGCGGCGCGCCGACGCGACGAGAACCGCCGGATCCAGCCGTTCACGGGCGGCGCGCACCATCGCCTCGGCAAACGCCGCGGGGGTCCGGTCGCGCACGAGGTAACCGGTCTCACCATCGCGCACGATCTCCGCGGTGCCACCGACGAAGGAGCCGATCGGTGGGCGACCTGCCGCCTGCACTTCGGCCGAGACCATGCCGAAGTCTTCGATGCCCGGCACCACGAGCGCGATGCAGCGCGCCATCGCGCTCGCCACCGCTTCGTCGCTCTGCCAGCCGAGAAACCGCACGGTCGGTCCGGCGAGCGCCTCCAGGCGCGCCTGGTCGCTGCCCTCGCCGACGATGTCGAGAGGGAGGCGGTGCAGGTTCGCTGCCGCGATGGCAAGGTCGATCGCCTTGTGCGGCCGCAGCCTCGACACGACGAGGAACCTCCCGCTCTCGTCCGTCGATGGCAGGAAGGCTTCGGTGTCGATCGCGGGGTACAGCACCTCCGCCTCGACGCCATAGCTGCGCCTGATCCGCGCCGCGGTGAAGTGTGAGTTGGCGACATACCGATCGACGCGGGCGGCGGCTCGACGGTCGTCGCGACGCATCGACGCAGTTGCCGGCATCATCGCCAGCCGGCCGACGCGACTGCCGGCGAAGTAGTCCTGGCGGTAGAGGAACGCGGGAGGCGTGTGGCAGTAGCAGATGTGGACCGTGTCGCGCGCCGGGCGGATGTGGTGGCTGAACGCCGCCGAGCTCGACACCACCGCGTCGTACTGATCGATCTGAAGGGCCCGGAACGCGGAACCCATGAGTGGCGCGAGGGCCTTGAGCGGTACGCCGGCGGAGTACAGGCGTTGCAACCTCGACGTCGTGATCCGGCGCGCGTCGATCGAGCGCGGCGCCGTCGCCGGGTCGACCACCGACGTGTACACGGCGGCATCCGGGTACAGCATCGCGATCCGCTCGGCGAGCCGTTCCGCTCCCCCGCGCTGGGTGAAGTAGTCGTGCACCAGCCCGACGCGCATCGGTGCGGCCGGCGCCCGGTTCACCTCGTGAGCAACGATCATCGGCGCGCCCCGGATGTGATCCGAACCCACGGGAACGGGCTGCGCGGCTGGTTGAACCCGCGACGAGCGAGCCGATGACGAAGCGCGTCCGGGTCGTAGAGCACCGCGTACTCGAAGCCCGCGAACACGTCCCAGCCGTGATGGTGGTAGCGAACGATCATCTCCGGCACGCCGATCGAGCGGAAGTGCTGGCGCGTCCGCTCTCGCGCGGCGACCACCTCGGCCGCCCGATAGATGGGCGTGTCGAGCACATGGACCTCGCCGTTCCTTTCGAGCCCGCCGGACACAGCACGAACCAGCGCGGCCGGATCGGCGATGTACTGCAGCACGCTCGCCAGCACGACGAGATCGGCGACCCCGCCGGCGTCGGCCTCGCCGAGGACGAAGGAGAGCCGTGGCCGATCGGCGAACACCCTTCGGGCCTGAGCCAGCTCCTCACCGTTGATGTCGAAACCGACAGCCGTCACATGGTCGAGCGTGGCGAGGCGGGCGGTGAGCCAGCCGTTGCCACAGCCGAGGTCGTGCACGACGAGCGGCCGGTGCACCCGCCCGAGATAGTGGATCAAGCGGTCCGAGCTGTCCGCGCGCAGCCGCCACTCGTCGCGACGATCGTCGTCTTCGGGGAGGTACGGCAGTCGTCGCACCAGATCGTCGGAAAGGATTCGGCCTTCGCGCTCACGAGCGCGCAGGTACGCATCGACGAAGGAGCGCGATGTCGTCATCGGCCGGCCCGCTTGAGAGTCAACGATGCGGCCTGGGTCAGGTCGGCGGCGAGCATCGCCCAACACGCGCCGATCCACCCGAACGCGGCCACCATCGTGACGAGGCCGACGAGCAACACGGCGAGGCACACACCCATCACGCGCAGCACCTCGCGTTCGCGGTGCTCGGCGAGCAGCGCCAACGATTCGAACGTGGCCACGCAGGAGGCCACCAGGCCGACCGACAAGATGGTCAGCGCGGCCTTCGACTCCGCGAAGCCCGGCCCGTAGAGACGGTCGACCAACACCCGACCGGCGATCACCAACCCGGCAGCTACCGCCAGAGCTGACACGAAGTTGGTCACGCGGGCGCGTCGGAGCACGGCACCGAGATCGGCTCCGGCATCGTCACGTGTGGCGTCCGCCATCACCGGGTACACCGCGCCGGCGAGAGCGATGTGTCCGGTCTTGGAGGCCTCGACGATTCGGGCGGCCCCCGAGTACCAGCCGTTCGCAGTTGGCCCGACGAGCATCGCGACACCGAGCATGGCCAGTCGCTGGTACACCACGCCCACACCGGCGAGCACGCCGACCTCGCGGCTGTCACGCGCCATCGCGAACACGTCTGCCCGTGACGGCGCGATCGTGGCACGCGCTCGCGCGACAGGAGCAATGCACGTCGAGACGGCCACCAGCGCGACCGCTGTCTGCGCGCCGAGGAGGATGGTCATCGTCCGCGTCAGGCTGTCGCCGGCGCGGACCCACACGGCAACGGCACCCAATGGAGCTCCCGCCGCGGCGACCACCGCGACGGCGTATCTGCGCATCATCCCGAGTCCGCGCAGCAGGGCGGTCGCGACGCTGTAGGCGGCGGCGGGCACCAATGCGAACGAGAAGATCCGCAACGGCACGATGAAGCGCTCCGCGGCACCTGAGCCCGCTGCCGACACAGCGGCCGAACCGGCGAACACAACTGCGATCGCGATCCCGGAGAGGGCGAGCTGCAGCACCAGCGCCGGCGCGCAGCGGTCGACCCGATCGTCGCGTGCGATCTCGCGGATCAGCACCATGTCGGTGCCGAACGTGGTTCCGACGTTGGCGACGAACACCGCCGCAGTGACGAACGCGTAGATCCCGAAGCCACTGACGCCGAGCCGGCGGGTGAGCAGCACGGCGGTGGCGACAGCGAGGCCCTGGCCGACGATCTGGGCGATGACGAGCGTGCCTGTGCTGCGCGGCATGGTGGTGTCGAGCAACGACGACGGGCGCCGGCGGACGAGCAGGTGTTGTGTCACGCCGAGCCCTCCAAGTTCGCGTGGGCTCGCCGGCGCAGGACGATCACGAAGAAGTCACCCCAGCGTGAGAACGGCGAGCGACGCGAGACTCGATCGTCGAACCAGCTGAGCACTCGATAGGTCCGCGGATGGCGCTTGGCGAGGTTGCGCGATTCGCCGGTCGGCGTCAGCACCGACAGGCCAGCGATCTCGCAGACCTCGTACGTCGGACCGAACGCCGCACCCACCGCACGCGGCGTGAAGTAGTGGACGACGAACTCGCGGCCGGCCAGATGGGCAACCGTGCCCTGGCGGTGCAGTCGGCGCACGGCCGCGCGGAACTTCCCCCGGAAGATCAGCCCCAGCTCCCACAGGCAGACCGGCGGCATGACGACCAGCACCGCGACACCGCCGTCGACCAGTGCGCGGTCGATGCCGCGCGCGACCCCCACCAGGTCGTCGGTGCAGTTCAGCCCGCCGAGATTGGAGAACACGGCGTCGAACGGGCCGCCATCCACGGCATCGAGGTGCAGGAAGGAACAGGCCTGCACCGTGACACGGTCGGCGACACCGATGGCGGCCGCCTTCGGCGCGATACGGGCGAGCATCCCGGGGGCGACATCGGTCGCGTGGACCGCGTAGCCACGCGAGGCGAGTTCGGCCGCGTCGATGCCGCTGCCTGCGTTCAGCTCGAGGACCCGCGCTCCGCCCGGCACGTGTCGGCCGACGATCGCGTACACCTTCTCGCGCATGCGCGTCAGGTGCGGATGGTCGTCGACGTACGAGTCGTAGCGCGGCGCGGTGCGACTGAAGGCGACAGAGATCGCCTCCAGATCGGGGCCCGTCGCGGTCGCAGCCGCTGGGGGTGACGGTGGCGGCGGAGCCGCCTTCATCCGTCGGCGCAGCGCTGCTTCGTCGAACGGCAACGTCACGACGTCGCGCATGCGACCCAGCGGGTGTTGGGGCGGCGCGCCAGGGCGGTGGCGGAACTCCTTGTGCACGACCCGGTGGAGGTGTCGGTAGACGTCGGTCGGGAAGGGCCCCTCGTACAGCATCGAGAGGTCGTCGGAGTCGACCCAGTTGCGCTGCTCGCCCATCTCGCCGCGCACCCGTTCGTGGAAGCGCGTGCCCGGCAGGGGGTACGACACGGAGATGCCGATGTCGTCGGGCCGGCACTCGCGCACGAGTCGGCGCGTCGCCTCGATCTCCTCGACGCCCTCACCGGGATACCCGAACTGGAGGAAGAACCCGACGCGAATGCCCGCTTCGTGGAGACGCGCCGTTGCTTCCGCGATCTGCTCGACGCGGGTGCCCTTGTCCATCGCGTCGAGGATCTTCTGCGCGCCGGACTCGGCACCGATCCACACGGTCTCGCACCCCGCGTCGCGCAGCGCGTCGATCTCACCGTCGCGGGTGAGCAGATCGGCGCGGCTGAGGCACTTGAACGGCATCACGATCCCGCGCGACTGCACCTCCGCCGCGAAGGCCGGCAGCCATCCGGGGCGAAGCCCGAAGATGTCGTCGACGAAGTTGAGGTGATCTGGTCCGTAGAGGCCGCGGATCTCGTCGATCTCGTCGGCCACGTTCTGCGGGCTGCGCACGTTGTAGCGCTGGCCCCAGATCGGTTTGGCGCACCAGTTGCAATGGAACGGACAACCGCGGGTCGTGACGAGGTTCATCGAGAACCGGCCGTGGCGGGCCCACGCCCGCCGATACGGCTCGATGTCGATCAGCTCGCGGGCCGGGAACGGCAGCGAGTCGAGATCCTTGACGTTGTCGCGTCGGCCCGTCGAGGCCAGGCCGATCACATCGCCCGGTGAACTAGGCCCGTCCAGCGCCGCCATGAGCTCGCGCACTGTCAGCTCGCCCTCCCCCAACACCACGTAGTCGGCTCCGTGGTCTCGGTACTGCTGCACGTGATCGGTGGCGTCGCTGCTGCAGACCACCGTCGTGATGCCCATCGCCCGCGCCATTGAAACCATTCGGAATGCCGCGTCGCGCATGCGCAGCAGGCACATCTTGGAGAGGTAGTTGAAGTTGTCGTCGAAGATCACCGCGACGTCCGGCCGGTGCCGGTGCAGGGCCGCGTTCCAGTCGTCCTCGGAGGCCGCGAGCATCGCGTCGAACACCGCCACGTCGTGCCCCGCCTCACGCAGCACGGCTGCCGCGTACAGGCTGCCGATCGGTGCGTACGGCTGCATCGCCCGCCACAGCTTGTCGTCGAAGCGGAGGTAGTACGACTGCCCGACGAGGACCCGGCTCACAGCACGACCCCCAGCCGGCGCAGGCGCTCGACGTAGGCATCGACGACGCGGGTGCGGTGGCCGTCGAGGTGTCCTTTGCACGCTTCGGAATCGAAGCGGGCCTCGTCCTCCGACGGATCGCCGACGAGCGCGGTGAGGGCCGCGATCTTGCGCTCCATCTCCCAGCGCTCGACGCCGTCGAAGCCGCGCCACCGCACCAGTGGCGCCATCCAGCGGCCGAGCGCCGAGGGTGCTCCAGCGAGCCGCGGCCGCGGTCCGGGATGGTTCGGCAGCACCTCGCGGAACCAGCGGTTGTGCGCGAGCAGCTCGTCGAGGACCGCGCCGCCGTACAACGGCACCAGCTGCACGAGCTCGCGCGCGGTGAACAGGTCGCGCTCGGGGAACGCCAGATTCGACGACGTGACGAGGTAGTTCGGGCAGAGCGTCGCGCTGCCTCGGCCGTGCGCCGCGGCTCGCACGACGCCGACGATCATCGCCCGCGTCGTCCACAACCGCCCGTTGTCGGTCACGACGAAGAAGTCGATGTCCGCATCCGACTCGGCGGCGTTGACCGCCAGCGAGCCGCTCACCGCAACCATCGACACGCACGGCAAGGCCGCGATGAAGCGCCCGTAGCGAATGGCCAGGGGCCACAGCCCGACCGACACTTCCTCCCGCCGGCGGCGTCCCTCGGCAAGCTCTGTCCGGCCGAACAGCACGAAGACGCCATCGACCGGAGTGATCAGGCCCGCTGCGACGGCCGACGCGATCCCCTCGGCGACCTCGGAGGGTGTGGCCGGGATGGGCAGCAGCGCCAGGATCTCGGCGGGCGACAGCGGCCAGTCGAACACGTCGGAGTAGGCCAGTGCGGCCACGACCGCGTCGCGCATCGCGTCTCTGGCCGGGGCCGGCGACCGCTGAAGCCCGGGCGCGGAAGGTGGGTCCGTGCGCACACGCGTCGACGACTGCGGCCCTTGCACCCCGAGATCCTCCACTCCGTTCGCGACCGACTCCGGCTCGGTCTGGTACTCCTTACGTCGGACAGCCGAAAACGGTTTGACGGGCATGGCACACTGCGCCCGTGGGGCATCGAGCGAGCAGGTTCGGCAAGCGGGCGCTCGACGTGGTCGGGGGCATCTCGTGCCTCCTCGCGTTCAGTCCGCTGTTGGCCGCGATCGCGATCGCGATCAAGGTCGGCGACGACGGTCCGGTGCTGTTCCGGCAGGTGAGAGTGGGCCGCGACGGTGCCCGCTTCGAGATGTTCAAGTTCCGCACGATGGTCGTCGATGCCGAACAGCGGCAGGCAGAGCTGCAGGCGCTCAACGAGCGCGACGGCCCGCTGTTCAAGATCGCCGCCGACCCGCGCATCACCACTGTCGGGAGGTTTCTGCGCCGCACCAACCTCGACGAGCTGCCTCAGCTCTTCAACGTCCTCGCCGGATCGATGAGCCTGGTCGGCCCCCGTCCCGCACTGCCTACCGAGGTCGCCACGTTCTCGTCGGAGTGGCGCTCCCGCGAACGGGTCAAGCCCGGGATCACCGGGCCGTGGCAGTTGCAGGCCGGCAACGACCCGTCCTTCGAGTCGTACCGCCGCCTCGACGAGGAGTACATCACCAACTGGACGGTCGGCGGAGACGTGAGGATCATCGTCGCGACCGGTCGGCAGGCGTTGCTGCGCATCATCGGATGTGCCGGTCGTTGAGCCGATCGGCTCCGCCGATCCTACGATTCTGCCCATGCCAAGCCTCGATGACTTCCCCCGCCATCCGCTCACATTCGGCCCCTCACCGATCCACCCGCTCCCTCGGCTGAGCGCGCACCTCGGCGGGAAGGTCGAGATCTGGGCCAAGCGCGAGGATTGCAACTCCGGCATCGCCTTCGGTGGCAACAAGACCCGCAAGCTCGAGTACCTCATCCCGGAGGCGTTGGCGCAGGGCTGCGACACGCTCGTGTCGATCGGCGGTGTGCAGTCCAACCACACCCGCCAGGTCACCGGCGTCGCCGCGCACCTCGGGCTCAAGGCGGTGACGGTGCAGGAGAAATGGGTCGAATGGCCCGACGTCGTGTACGACAAGGTCGGCAACCTCCAGCTCTCGCGGATCATGGGCGGCGACATCCGCATGGATCCCGCCGGCTTCGACATCGGCATCCGCGACAGCTGGCAGCGCGCCCTCGATTCGGTGGTCGCCGCCGGGGGCAAGCCATACGCGATCCCTGCCGGCGCGTCGGACCATCCTCTCGGCGGCCTCGGCTTCGCCAACTGGGCACGCGAAGTCGCGGTGCAAGAGGCCGAGCACGGCATCTTCTTCGACCATGTGATCGTGTGCACCGTCACCGGTTCGACGCACGCGGGGATGATCGCGGGATTCGCACTCGAGAACCGCGCGGACCGTCACGTCATCGGTATCGATGCATCGGCCACGATGGCGAAGACGGTCGAGCAGGTGACCCGCATCGCCCGCAACACCGCCGCCAAGATCGGTCTCGACCGCGACGTGCGCTCCGACGAGATCACGATCGTCGACGGGTACTCGGCCGGCATCTACGGCATCCCCGACGCGCAGACCATCGATGCGATCCACACCTGCGCTCGTGTGGAGGGGATGATCACCGACCCCGTGTACGAGGGCAAGTCGATGGCCGGGCTGATCGGCATGATCCAGTCGGGAGAGATACCTGCCGGTTCGAAAGTGCTCTACGCGCATCTCGGCGGCCAGCCCTGCCTACCCGCCTACGCTGGGGTTCTGTGACCCACCCACTCGAGGACATCAATCGCGACGTCTGGCTGCCGTTCCGGCGGTCGTTCGCCGCACTCGACCTGGACGGGTTCATCGACTTCCACGCACCCGATCTCGTCCGCGTCGAGGTTGGCGCGCGATGGATCGGCGGCCGTGATGAGTACGCCACGCGAGTCAAGCGCGGGTTCGACTACGCCACCGAGCGCGGCGACTCGTTCGCGATCGACTTCCGCTTCACGACGCGCATCGTCGCCGACTCCGCCGCCTTCGAGCGTGGCGTGTACTGCTCGTCGATCATTGCGCCGGACGGCGGGGAACGGCTGTTCTTCGGTCGCTTCAACACGGTATCGCGACGAACCGACGCCGGCTGGCGGCTGAACCTCGACCAGGACGACGACGAGGGCGGCACCGTCGACGCCGCCGCCTTCGAAGCCGGCCATGCGATCGGCGACATCGCGCCGTTCATCTGAATCGCGGGAATCTCTCGGCGGCGGCGAGCGTTGACAGGACGCATGCCCAGTGGAATCCAGTACGCCAAAGACCTGTTGCCCGATGTCCGATTGGAGCCGACCGCGCGCCGCATCCGCGCCGTGGTCGGTGAGGAGACCGTGGCCGACACGACTGCTGCGTTCGTGCTGTTCGAACGCGACCACCTGCCCGTCTACTACCTGCCCCGCACAGCATTGCGCGAGCAGTTCCTCGTCGAGAGCGATCACCACACCGTCTGCCCGCGCAAGGGCACGGCTTCGTACTTCCACCTCCAGGTCGGTGACCGGCTGATCGAGAACGCTGTCTGGTACTACCCAGAGCCGCTCGAGCACCTGCCCGAACTGGCCGATCTGGTCGCGCTGTACTGGAACCGGGTCGACCATTGGTTCGAGGAGGACGAAGAGATCTTCAAGCACGCCCGCGATCCGTATCACCGGGTCGACGCGCTGCGCAGCTCACGCCATGTGCAGGTCGTCGTCAACGGGGAGATCGTGGCCGACACCACCCGACCCACGCTGCTGTTCGAGACGACCCTGCCGACCCGGTACTACATCCCGAAGGAAGATGTGCGCACCGATCTGTTGACGCCGACGGACACCTCGAGCGTTTGCCCGTACAAGGGGACCGCCGAGTATTGGTCGCTCACCGTTGGCGATCGCACCATCGCCGACGCGGTGTGGAGCTACCCGCACCCCATCGCGCAGTGCCCGGGAGTCGAGCGCTTGATGTGCTTCTTCGACGAACGGGTCGATGAGATCATCGTCGACGGCGTCAAACAGCCACGGCCGGTCACGCCCTGGTCGTGATCGTCAAACGCCAGGCCGTGCGCGATTGACGCGGTCAGTTGGTCGCGTCGACCGCGCGGTCGCTGTGATCGACGGCTGCGGCGCGCAGCTCCTTGCGCATTCCGGAAGCGGACGTGCGGCGCACGAGCCGCGGGAACAGCCGATTGATCCGCCACAGCAGCGCTGCTCGACCCGGTAGGACGAGCGGTCTGTTGTGGCGCACTCCGGAAACGATCGCGTCTGCCAACACGGACGCATCGATGGGCCGGCCCGCAGCCGCGGTGAGGTAGCGCCGCACGGAGACGCCGTCTGTTGCCGCGCGCTCGTCGAGCAACGCCGTCTCCACCGGCCCGGGACACACGACCGTGACGCCAACGCCGTGGCGTGCGGCCTCTGGGCGCAGGCTCTCGCCGAGACCGACGACTGCCGACTTCGACATCGCGTACGGCGTCAGCAGCGGGGTGCCCGCCAGACCGGCGAGCGACGCGATGAGCACGATCGAGCCGCCGCCACCGGCGCGCAGGATCGGCATCGCCGCGCACACCGTGTTGACGGTGCCGCCGATGTTCACGTCGATCGTGCGCTGCCAGGCCGCGGCATCGATCTCGTCGGCGAGCCCGGCGACGCCGATGCCTGCGTTGGCGACCACGACGTCGAGCCGACCGTGCTCGTCGACGATGCGCCGCATCACCGCGGCGGTGGCGGAGGCGTCGGTGACGTTCAACTCCATGTCGGCACGCTGGCCGGCGAGGTCGGTGCTCACGACGGTGGCGCCGGCCGCGCGGAACGCAGCGGAAAGGGCGGTTCCGATTCCACCCTGCCCGCCGGTGATCATCACCACCGCGCCGTTCACGTCGATGCCGCCCATGCTGCGAGTCGCCCCTTCTCTCTCGGGGGCTGCGCCCCCGGACCCTATCCTCGCCCGGCTCGCTGGCGCTCGCACGGTCGACGGCACTCGCTACGCTCATGCCTTCCTGTCCGAGGGCATTCTGTCAGACTGCGGGACGGGGCAATCCCAGCTTGTCGCGAAGGGTGCCCGGTGCGTACTCGCGAGCACTCACTCCCCGCGCCTGCAGGATCGGCACGACGTGATCGACGAAGAGCGTGAGATCGAGCGGGAGGCGCAACGGTTGCAGCGTGAATCCGTCGGCGCCACCCTCGCGCCACCACTGCTCGACCAGATCGGCGAGGCCCTCCGGCGTGCCGGTGAAGTGCAGCCCGCCCGGAAGGGTGGAGAACTTCTGCGCGGCCTGGCGGAACGTGAGCCCACCCTCGCGGGCGGCGCGGCTCACGGCTGCGCCGAACGTCTTGCCGTTCGCGTTGTCGAACAGGTGATAGGGGAACTCGCCGTCGGGGTCGACCTCTGCCGCGGCCTCGCGCGGGATGCCGGCGATGTGGGTCAGGTTGAACAACCGGAACTCCTCGCTCGAGGCAGCCTCCAGCTGCTCCCACGCGGCCGTGGCCTCAGCCGCGGTGCTGCCCAACACAAATGAGAGCCCCGGGAGCGTCTTGATGTCGTCGGCCGCGCGACCATGCGACACCGCGGACGCTCGCACCTTCTCGCGAAACGCCTGGCCCGCGGCGATGTTCGCCTGCGGGGTGAACACGACATCGGCGAAGCGGCCGGCGAGATCGACGCCCTCGGCCGACGAGCCGGCCTGGGCGAGCACCGGATGACCCTGCGGCGAGCGCGGGAACGGCAAGATGCCTGCCACGGAGAAGTGCTCGCCGCGATGGGCCGGCGGGTGCAGCTTGTCCTGGTCGGCCCATTGTCCGGTCGTGATCGACGCCATCACCGCATCGTCCTCCCAACCGTCCCACACCTTGCACACGACCTCGACGAACTCGACCGCGCGCTGGTAGCGATCACCGTGCTCGGGATGTTCGCGATCGGCGAAGTTCGGAGCCGCCGCCGGGCTACCGGTGGTGACGATGTTCCAGCCGGCGCGACCCTTGCTGAGATGGTCGAGCGTCGCGAAGCGGCGGGCGAGATCCCAGGGCGAGCTGTACGTGGTCGATGCCGTCGCCAACAGTCCGAGATGTTCAGTCGCCGGGACCAGCGCGGCGAGGAGGTCGACCGGATCGAAGCCGGACTGGGCCATGAACTTGGTGCGGAACTGAGCGACACCGGGCGAGTCGGCGAAGAAGACCGAATCGAGCACGCCGCGCTCGGCGGTACGGGCAACATCGACGAAGTGATCGAGCCCGAGCACCCCCTGCGCGCCGTTCGCGGCCACCCGCCACGACGCCTCGTGGTACCCGTATCCGGCGACGAAGACGTTGAGGAGCACGCGCGCAGACATGGCGACCATCTTGCCGGGGTTTGTCGATCTGCGATCCGGCCGATCGCGAGTGTTGTTGCAGACGAGAGCCTCCTCGGCAAGACTCGGCCACATGCAAGCGACACATCCGGAGATCATCGAGCTGCTCAACGACGTCCTGACCGCCGAACTCACGGCCATCAACGAGTACTTCGTCGATGCCAAGATGTTCCAGAACTGGGGCTACGAGCGGCTGGCCAAAAGGTTCCGCGATGAGTCGATCGACGAGATGAAGGACGCCGATGAGCTGATCGAACGGATCCTGTACCTCGACGGCGTTCCGAACCTGCAACGCCTCGGCACGGTGCGGGTCGGCGAGACGCCCCTCGAGAAGTTCCAGCTCGCGCTGCAGCTCGAAGCCGAAGCGATCACCCGCCTGAACAACGGCATCGCCAAGTGCGTGCAACTCGGCGACAACGGCAGCCGCGAGCTGCTCGCCGAGATCCTCGAGGGCGAAGAGAAGCACGCCGATTGGCTCGAATCCCAGCTCGAGCTGATCCGCCAGATCGGCGACGCGGCCTACCTGGCGCAGCAGATCCACGAATGACATGATCCTCGCCCCCCGCAACGACGGCCCGACGGTACTGTCGATCGAGGGCGGTCCGAGCGACGTGCGCGAACCATTCATCCGCCAGCGGCGGCGGATGCAGGCGATGCTCAGTGCCTTGACCGACGAGCAGTGGGCAGCGCCCAGCCGATGCGTCGAATGGACCGTGCGCGAGGTCGTCGCCCATCTCATCACCGTCAACGCGTTCTGGCACGCCTCCATCGTCGCCGGCGTGGCCGGCGCTCCGACGCGCATGCTGGCCGGCTTCGACCCGGTCGCGACACCCGCACTGCTGGTAAATTCGATGAGCTCGCTCGATGACACTGCCGTGCTCGACCAGCTCGTTGCAACGAACGACGCGCTCATCGAGGCAGTGACCGAGTTGACCGACGAAGGATGGATCGCCATCGCTGAGGCACCAGCCGGGCTCATTCCGGTCCGACTCCTGGTGCAGCACGGGTTGTGGGACGCCTGGATCCACGAGCGTGACATCGCGATCCCACTCGGCATCTCGACGGTGGCCCAGCCCGACGAGCTGCGGCTGTGCCTGCAGTTCGCCGCGGCGATCAGCCCGGCCCTCGGCATCGGTCTTCACCGCGCGCGGCGCGGAACCTTCGCCGTCGACGCCACCGCCCCGGCGATCCGCTTCATCGTGGAAGTCGGCGACTGTGTCACCGTCCGCAACTCGGAGGCACCCGACGCCGCGTGCCTGCGCGGCGACGCCGAGACGTTGATCGAAGCACTGAGCCTCCGCGCACCGATGCCCGCGTCGGCCCCGGCCGAGTGGATCGCGCTGCTCAACGGCATCGAAGCCGCCTTCGACGCCGTCTGAACCCGATCGCATCGCACTTTCGTGGGCGCGTGTCATTGTCCCGAACGATCGGTACAGTCCACCTGGACGCAACCATCGAGAAGGGGTCAGACGATGCAACAC
>Ga0075365_10000722_pt1 | contig 13367 bp, 12 predicted proteins | sample EndMetdeltDD1765_FD_71387 | JGI IMG/M metagenome (GOLD analysis project Ga0075365, IMG submission 71387) | Populus endosphere microbial communities from Tennessee, USA - Endosphere MetaG P. deltoides DD176-5 | ecosystem: Host-associated > Plants > Roots > Endosphere | place: USA: Tennessee... | reverse complement strand
GTCGGCAACGACGCCCGCTGCCCGGGCTCCAACGAGCGCGACCCCGGCGACAACTCCACCCCGTTCACCGACAACGGCACGCTCGCCTGCGATCCCTCGCAGGTGCCGGTGGGGCCATGAGACGGATCGCCGTCCTGACAACTCTCCTCGTCGGGCTCGCCGCCTGGGTCACCTCCATGGCGGGCGCCTCCGACTCGCACACGTACCACATCCAGATGTACAACGCCTTCGGCATCGTCAACGGCTCCAACGTACGGATCGCGGGGGTCGATGCCGGCACCGTCACCGATCTGGGGATCACCCCCGAGAAGCGCGCCGACCTGACGGTCGAGACCTCCGGCCCACTGGGCGTCCTGGGGAAGGACACGCGCTGCGCCTCGCAGCCCCAGTCCCTGATCGCCGAGTACTTCCTGACCTGCAACCCGAAGGGCCCGCCGCTCGAGGACGGCGGGACGATCCCGGCGAGCCACGTGACCGAGACGGTCCAGCCCGACCTGGTCCAGAACACGCTGCGCGAGCCCTACAAGGACCGCCTCGCGATCCTGATCAACGAGTTCGGAACCGCGCTCGCCGGCAATCCGGAGGACCTGAACGAGGCGATCCGGCTCGGCTCGCCGGCGCTCCGAAAGCTCCAGGCCGCGCTTCACATCCTGGCCTCCGAGAACCGCACGATCCGCGATCTGAACGCCAACTCCGATGAGATCATCACCCAGCTCGCCAACAAGCGCCAGGACGTCATCAGCTTCATCCAGCACGCGCGCGACACCGCGGCGATCTCGGCGTCGAGGCGGGCCGACCTGTCCACTGACTTCGACCGGCTCGACAACTTCCTGGCTCAGCTGAAGCCGACGCTGGCGGACCTCGGCACGCTCGCCGACGAGCAGACGCCACTGCTTGCGAACCTCCGACTCGCGGCGCCCGGTCTGAACACCCTGGCGCTCAAGCTGCCCGGGTTCAACGAGGCGAGCGATCGGTCGCTCACCAGCCTGGGCAGGGCGGCGGAGCCCGGACGGCGCGCGCTGCTCCAGGGCAAGGACGAGATCCAGGCGCTCGCGAAGTCGGGTCGCCACGCCTACCCGGCGGCCGACACGCTCGACAAGTTCCTCCTCGACATCGACAGCCCGAAGCGTGTGGTCGAGATCGACCAGCGCGCCGCGCGCAGCTGCAGCAACAAGTCGGCGGCCTGCTGGTCGACCGGCCGCAAGGCGCCGACCGGTTATACGGGCATGGAGGGCCTGCTCAACTACGTCTACTACCAGACGGGTGCGATCAACCAGTTCGACCAGTACGGCCACCTGCTGCACTTCAGCCTGTTCGACGTCGGCGCGACGCCCTGCGGCCAGGGCTACAACGCCGGCGACAACCCGGCCGACAACAACCCGCCGGAGAACAACCACTCGATCGGCGTCCCGAACGCGGCCGGTGACGGAACCACCACGCAGCTCGCCGATGCGAACGCCTGCGTCTCATGGCTGGGCGACACCCAGCCGGGGATCAACCAGGACATCGGCTCGCCGCCATACGACCCCGCCGTATGCCCGGACGGCTCGGACGATCTGAGCCTGTGCAATCCCGCCGGCCCGACCTCGGCTGAGGCGAAGAGCAACGGCACCGGCGCAACGTCCGGTGCGGCCACCGCGCAGGCGCCCCAGACCGGCGGCGGAACGACAACGACGCCCGGCGCGGTACCCACGGTCCCGCCGGTCCCCGGTGAGGTGCCGTCCGTCCCGGTCGAGCCGCCAAGCGGAACCACCGGCCACGTCGGCAGGAACCTGCGCGACATCCTCGGTCTGGGCAGGCACCAAGGCCCGGACGTCGGCGGGACGCTCCGTCGCCGGAGCGACAAGCCAGCCGGGCGGCTCGGCGGCGGCAACGTCGGCAACCGTGCAAACCACCTCCTGAACTACCTGTTCGCGCCATGAGACGAGGAGGAAGCCCCCTACAGTCCATCGCCGCGTCGCCGACCATGGTCGGGGCGGTCACGACGCTGATCGTGATCGTCGCGGTCTTCCTCGCCTACAACGCGAACAACGGGCTCCCCTTCGTCCCGACCTATCGCGTCTCCGTCGTCGTCCCGAACGCCGCGCGCCTGGTCAAGAACAACGAGGTGCGGATCGGCGGTACCCGGGTCGGCGTGGTCGAGTCGATCGAAACCACGCAGGTCGATCCCGACCAGATCTCCAATTCCGCGACCCAGTCGGGCACCGCCGTCGGGACGGCCACCCAGGCCAGGGACACCTCGAATCAGACCTGCTGCGTCGCGGCGGAGCTCAACCTGAAGCTGGACAAGTCGGCGTCGCCGATTCCCGAGGATTCCGTGTTCAGGGTGCGCTACCGGTCGTCGTTCGGGTTGAAGTACCTGGAGATCACCCGGGGCACCGGGGATGCGGCACCCGAGGGCTACGTCTTCGACGGGCTCGATGACTCGGGGACCTGCAGGCTGCCGACGGACCCGAGCTCGTTCGACACGTCCATCCCCGCGTCGAGCAAGAACGGCTGTTTCCAAAAGCAGACCGAGTTCGACGCCATCAACGACACCTTCGACACCAAGACCCGGTCGAACGCGCGCAAGAACCTGATCGGGTACGGCGATGCCTTCGCGGGCCGCGGTGCCTCGCTGAACGAGGCGTTCTCGGCGCTGCGCCCGTTGTTCCTCAACCTGAAGCCGGTCTCCGAGGTCCTCGCCGATCCGGACACCGAGTTGAAGCGGTTCTTCGAGGCGCTGGGCCGCACGGCGGAGATCGTCGCCCCGGTCGCGACCCAGCAGGCGGAGTTCTTCGGCAACGCCTCGGTCGCCTTCGCGGCCATCTCGTCCGATCCGCAGGCACTCCAGGCGACGATCTCCGAGGGCGCGCCCCTGCTCACGGAGGGTCCGAGACTGCTGCGCCGCGAGCGCCCGTTCCTGACCGAGTTCACCGAGCTGTCGCGGCGACTCAACCCGGGTGTCCGCCAGCTGCGCGTGGCGATTCCCACCCTCAACGACGCCATCACGATCGGCACGCCCGTGCTCAACCGGACGCCTCCGGTCAACCAGAAACTGCGCGGGGTGATGGTGCAGCTGAAGAAGCTGGTTCAGCAGCCGGCGACCAAGACGAGCATCCAGCGCCTGCAGGAGACGTTCGACGAGGCGACGCCGCTCGCCAAGTGGGTGGCGCCGTCCCAGACCGTCTGCAACTACTGGAACTACTTCTGGACCTTCCTCCCGGAGCACCTAACGGAACGCGACCAGATCGGCTTCCAACAGCGGATTGCGCTCGTGGGCGGGACCACTGGACCGGTCGAGGGACCGTTGCAGGAGGGGCCGCTGAACGCCTACTCGGGCATTCAGGCGAACGGCCGTCCGAAGGGCTTCGTCCCGTCGACCGGGACGCCGCCCGGGGTATTCGACCCGCATCAGCTCCCGATCCTGCACGGGAACTCCTACGCGCCCACCGGGCAGCCCAACAGCGTCGTGCGCAACTACGCGAGCAACCTCGGCCTGCCGGGGTACCAGCCGAACTACAACGAGTATCCGGACTGTCAGCCCGGCCAGACCGGCTATCCCGTCGGCAACTTCCCGGCGCCCGGCCAGGACCCCGGCAATCCCGCCCTGGTCCTCGACAACCTGCCCGGCTCCCGGGGAGTCACCGACCTCTTCTTCGACGCGAACGGCAACCGGACCCTCAAGGACACCCGAATCCCATCCCACCAGCCATGAGACCCGGACAGCACAAGCGACTCCCCAACTACGTGATCGGGCTGATCCTCGTGGTGCTGATCGCCGTCGGGTCCGTCCTCGCCTACACGAAGAAGCTTCCCTGGTCCCACGGCTATCAGGTCCAGGCCGTGTTCACGACCGCCGAGAACATCCGTCCCAAGAGCCCCGTGCGGATCGCCGGCGTGGACGTCGGCGAGGTCACGAGCGTCGAGCCGTGCACGAACGACAACCCGGCGTGCGGCGGAGTCGACGGTGGCGACACGATCACGGCCTCGACCGGGAACGACGTGAACACCGGCGGCGCGAGCGGCCTGCAGGCGGCGATCGTGACGATGGAGATCACCGACGAGGGCCGCCCGATCAAGGAGGACGCCACGTTCAAGTTGCGCCCGCGGCTGTTCCTGGAGGGCAACCTGTTCGTCGACGTCAGCCCCGGCAGCCCACAGTCGCCCGAGGCGCCGTCGGACCACACCTTCCCGGTCACGCAGACGTCGGCGTCGGTGCAGCTCGACCAGGTGCTCACCACCCTGCAGTCCGGCGTCCGGCAGAACCTTCAGACCTTCCTCAAGGAGTTCGGCGACGCCCTCACCAAGTACGGCGGAGCGGAGGGCTTCCGGGAGGCGTACCGGACCTCGCCCGGTGCCTTCAAGTACACGTCGCTCGTCAACCAGGCGTTCCTCGGCACCCAGCCGCACGACCTCTCGAACCTGATTCGGAACCTGGACTCCACCGTCCAGGCTCTCGATGCCGACGAGGCCGGCCTGCAGAACCTGGTCACCAACCTGCGCGTCGTCACCGGATCGTTCGCCGCCGAGAACGAGGCGCTTTCCGAGGCGATCGCCCGGCTGCCGGGCGTGCTCGAGGTCGGCAGGCCAGCCCTCGCGGCACTCGATCAGTCGTTCCCGCCGCTGCGAGCGTTCGCGCGTGAGGCGCTCCCCGGCACCCGCTCGACGCCCGAGACGCTCGACGCCGCGACGCCGCTGCTCAACCAGATTCGCGCCCTGGTCTCACAGCGCGAGCTGCGCGGGCTGAGCCAGGACCTCCGCCACACGATCCCGAGCCTCACCAAGCTCTCCCACCGGACGATCCCGTTCCTGAACCAGTCGCGCGCGCTCTCGAGCTGCTTCAACCAGACGATCATCCCGTGGTCCAACTCGAGCGTGCCGGACCCGATCTTCCCGCCGCCGACGATCACCGACGGCGCGGGCACCCACCCAGCGACCGTCGCCGAGGAAACCGGCTACGGACTCGTGGGAATCGGCGGGGAGAGCCGGTCGGGAGACGCCAACGGCCAGTACATCCGGGTCGAGGCCGGTGGCGGCGTGAACACGCCGGTGCTCCCCGGGCCGATCGGCGACACGGCCGCGAGGGTGATCGAGGGCTCGCAGCCCGCCAGCCAGACGGTTCCGTTCGTCGGCTTCGCCGAGAGCCAGATCCTCGGCTCGCAGCCGAACCTGGCCCTCGGCCACGAGGACTCGGCGAAGACCCCGTACCGCCCCGACGCGCCGTGTGAGCGGCAGGAGCCGCCGAACCTCGAGTCGTCCGCCGGCGCGGCCCCGACGCAGGAGCTGCCCTCGCCGCTTCCGGTCAGCTCCGGGACGAACGAGGACGACCAGCGCAACGAGGCGACGAAGAAGTACGCGGACTCCTACACCGACGTCCAGCGCCTGTCGGCGGACGGCAAGGACTCCCAGGCGACCCGCGTGCTGTCCAAGGCCACGATCGACTGGCTGCGCTTCCAGGCGAAGAGGGACCCGGAGGCGCGCGCCCAGATGCAGGAATGGGAGAAGCAGAACGCGAGCGACGGCGGAGGGACCAAGTGACGACCGCCATCCGCAAGCATCTGCGCGACTTCATCGCGATCGCCGTGCTCATCGTCGTGGGCATCGTCGCGACCTACATCATCGTCCAGCAGCAGCGCCTGCGGATCCCGATCCTCGAGTCGAAGCCGTTCGAGCTGAAGGCGGAGTTCCAGACCGCCCAGGCGGTCGTGCCGGGGCAGGGCCAGACGATCAACGTGGCCGGTGTCGAGATCGGGCAGGTGGACGACGTCCAGCTTGAGAACGGCGCCGCGGTGGTCACGTTCGGCATCGACCGCCAGTACCTCCCGATCTACAAGGACGCGACGATCCTGCTGCGCCCGCGGACGGGGCTCCAGGACATGTTCTTCCAGCTCGACCCCGGCACCAAGCACGCGGGCGAGATCCCCGATGGCGGCACCGTGCCGCTCAACAACACGGCTCCCGACGTCAACCTCGATGAGATCCTCTCGGCCCTCGACGGTGACACCCAGGCATACCTGCGCCTGCTCCTGATCGGCGCCGGGCAGGGGCTCAAGGGACAGGGCAAGAACCTCGGGAAGGTCCTGGCGAGCCTCGGGCCCATCAACCGCGACCTCGACAAGCTGAACTCGATGGTCGCGCAGCGGCGCACACAGCTCGCCGACCTCGTGCACAACCTCGGTGTGCTGACGAAGGAGATCGGACGCCACAAGGGCGACGTCGTGTCGTTCATCAAGGCGAACAACGACGCGCTCAGCGCGATCGGTGCCCAGGACCCGGATGTCCAGCGGGCCACGGCCCTGCTGCCGTCGACGCTCGCGACGGCCAAGACCACCTTCGGCAAGGTGGACACCCTCGCGCAGGAGCTCGGCCCCGCGTTCACCGCGCTGCGGCCATTCGCGCGCCACCTGGACGAGATGAACACCTCGGTGCGCGAGCTCTCGCGGTCGGTCACGCCGGTGATCCAGCACCAGATCCGTCCGTTCGTGCGCAGTGCGAGGCCAGACCTGCCGCCCCTCCGGACCGCAGCGAAGCGCTACTCGAAGGCATCGCCCAAGCTGACCACGCTCACGAAGGAGATCAACCGACTCGGCAACATGGCCGCCTACAACCCACACGGGGCCGAGGGGTGCCCGGGCGGAACCTGCAGTCCTCAGCCGAACGGCAAGCCGAGGGACGAGGGCTACCTGTACTGGGCCGCGTGGCTCGGCCACAACGGGAACTCCGTGTTCGCGAACCAGGACGCGAACGGCCTGTACCGCCGCATCTACTTCACGGCGAGCTGCAGCAACATCAAGAACATCCTCGACTCGACGCCGCTGGCGAAGCTGGTCACTCCCTTCGGCGCCGTCTTCCAGACCGCATGCCCATGAACACGGTGAGCGAGTAATGCAGAAGCAGGCACCATCGATCGGCCGGATCCTTGTCGCGATCGGCTTCGCGCTGTCCTGCTTCGGGCTGATCCTCTTCCTGTGGATCGCATTCGGCGGACCGATCCCGCTCAAGCCCAAGAGCTACGAGATCACCGCGTACTTCCCGGAGGCCACCCAGCTCGCCGCCGAGTCGGACGTGAGGATCGGCGGCGTGTCGGTCGGCAAGGTGAAGACCATCGAGCTGGCACCCGAGGACAAGCGGGTCGACGGGCAGGACACGACCGAGGCGACGATCCAGATCGATCCCCAGTTCGCCCCGATCAACTCCGACGCCCGCGCGATCCTGCGCCAGAAGACCCTCCTGGGCGAGACCTATGTCGAGCTGACGTCGGGGACGAAGCCCGGGGACGAGGTGGCACCCGTCTCGCTGGGCTCCTCGGGCGGCGCCTCCGACGCGGGCTCGGACGGCGTGGAGGCGATCCCGGAGGGCGGCACGCTGGGCGTCGGGCAGACCAAGGACGCAACCCAGATCGACGAGATCTTCAATGCTCTTGACAAGCGCACTCGCTCCGCCTTCCAGAATTGGCAGAAGAACGCCGCCGTGGCGATCAACGGCCGCAGCGTCGACCTCAACGACTCATTCGGCAACCTCGGCCCGTTCCTCAGCGATGCGACCAACGTGCTCAAGGTGCTTCGCTCCCAGAGGGACTCCCTGCAGGGGCTGGTCCGCGACACGGGCACGGTGTTCGATGCCCTCAGCGCCGGGAACCAGGAGCTTGCCGGGGCAATCGTGAACTCGAACCAGACCTTCGGTGCCCTGGCCGCCGAGGATCGCGCGCTGGCCGAGATCTTCCGGATCCTGCCGGTCTTCCAGCACGAGACCAGGCTCACGCTCGAGCGCCTCGACGACTTCCAGGTCAACACGCGACCGCTGATCCAGAAGCTCCTGCCGGTTGCCAACGACATCTCCCCGACCCTGCGGTCGATCAGGCAACTCTCGCCGCACCTGAAGTCCCTCTTCATCAAGCTGAAGCCGCTGATCAAGGCGGCGAAGACCGGGCTCCCGGCGACGCGGCGCTTCCTGGGCGGCGTCCGCCCCGTGCTGAGCGCCCTGGATCCGTTCCTGGCCAGCCTGAATCCGGTGATCAGGTACCTGAGCTTCTACAGGTCCGAGATCACGGGCTACCTCACCGGGCCGCCGGCCGCCCTTGGCGACCAGCTCGCGCTGAGCACCACCAAGCCCAACCAGCCGGCCCCGCTGCACGCCCTGCGCCAGCTCTCGTACACGAGCGAGGAGAGCCTCGCCGTCTTCCCGGAACGCCTCGACACCAACCGCGGCAACGGTTACCCGCAGCCGAACTCGCTCACGGGCCAGTCCTCGGTCCTCCACGGGATCTTCCCGAACTTCGACTGCAAGCCGAGCGGCGGCGAGGTCAACCAGCAGCCGCCGGACCCGAAGGAGGCAAACTGCTTCGTCGCGTCGGACTTCCCGAACGAGTTCGGCGGCGGCCGGGCACCGAACCTCTACGCCGACCCCTAGGCCGGCCGAGGGTCGCGGGTTCCCCCGGGAAAACACTCGCAATCCCTGCTCGCATTTCACCTCGCAATCCTGCTTCGGAGTTTTCCCGTGTGAACCCCCGACCCTCGGAGCAGTCGAGTGCGGCGACCCTCGGCGACCCCTGATCGGCCAGGGCACCGGTTGAGGCAAGTAGGGGAAGCCTCCTCGCCGAGTGAGCGACCCCGATCGATCCTTCGACGTCGAGTGGGTGATTGTGGCCGTATAACGCCCCAAATCCCACATTCGATCGACAGAAGCGGGAATGGACGCCGTCTTCCATCATCGTTCCAGCCTCCCCGCTTGCCCGCCGTTGCGTCTGGGGTGGAGTTCGGTCCCGGCTCTGATGCGTCCGGCGCATAGGATTCGCGAAACGTCGGGCGGCGCCCGGCGGGACGCTAGAGAGGAGAGGATTTGCCGTACTTCAAGGACGCCGACGAGGTCTACGCCACGATCGGCAAGCTCTTTCAGGACCTTGCCGACGACGAGGAGATGGCGCCGAAGTTCCGGAAGGCCAACACGATCGTCCGCTACGAGTTTCGTGATCCCGACTCGACAATCACGGTGCGCCTCCAGGAGGGCCAACCGGGGGACGTCGACTTCGGCGAGTCTCAGCTGGAGCCCGACGTCACCATGTCGATGGCCGCGGACACCGCCCACCGGTTTTGGCTCGGCCAGGTGAACGTGACCGTCGCGCTCGCGCGTGGTCAGATCAAGGCCAAGGGCCCGGTGGCGAAGATCCTCAAGCTGGTGCCGCTGACGAAGCCGGTGTTCCCGCGCTACAAGGCACAGCTCGAGGCCCAGGGCCGCGACGACCTCGTCAACGTCTAGATCCAAGTGGCAATCAACGGAGCGCAGTTCTCGGGCTTCAAGCCCTTCTACCAGTTCGCCAGCCCGACCCGGGTCATCGCGGGCGACGACCTGATCGAGAGCACCGGCTTCGAGTTCGCCAAGGAGGGTGGGGAGCGCCCGCTGATCGTCACCGACGAGGTGATCCGGGAGACCGGGTTGGTCGACGCCGTCGCCGCGGGCATCACCGGTGGTGGGCTCGAGGTCGCGGAGGTCTTCGACGCGGTACCTCAGGACTCCGACACCCAGGTGGTCGCCCGGTGTGCCGAGGCGGCTGCCGATGCCGGCGCCGACAGCTTCATCGCGGTCGGAGGCGGATCGGTGATGGACACGGCGAAGGCGGCGAACGTGTTGTTCACACACGGCGGGACGGTGCGCGATTGGGAGGGGATCCTCACCCTCCCCCGCGAGCGCGACGGGCTTGGCAAGCCGCTACCGCTGGCCCCCCTGGGCGCGATCCCGACCACGGCGGGCACGGGGTCGGAGGCGAGCTTCGCGGCGGTCGTCAAGGACCGCTCGGAGGGCCTGAAGGTCGAGATCGCCGACCTGGTCCTGTTTCCACAGCTGGCGATCCTGGACCCGGCAGCGACGGCGACGCTTCCCGCGCCGATCGCGGCCGCCACCGGGATGGACGCGCTGACCCACGCGATCGAGGGATACGTCTCCACGGAGTGGAATCCCCACGGCGACGCGTTCGCCCTCCAGGCGATTCGCATGATCCGCGACAACCTCGAGCGGGCGGTCGCCGACACGGGGGACGACGAGGCGCGCGGCAACATGCTGATCGCGGCCAACCTCGCCATCCAGCCGAGCGGGTCCGGTGCCATCGGCGCCACTCATTCGATGTCGCACCCGTGCGGCGGCCACTACGACGTGCCACACGGCGTCGCCAACGCCATCAACCTTCCTTGGGTGATCGAGTTCAACGCCGGCGGCGGCGAGGAGATCGCCGATCGCTACCGGGTGGTCAGCGAGGTGATGGATGCCGATGCTGGAGGGCCGGGGGCCGAGGTCGGCAAGGCGCTGGCCGACGAGGTTCGGGCCCTCACGGCCCGACTCGGGCTCCCGCGGCGGCTCTCGGAGGTCGGCGTGCCCGAGGAGGGGATCCCCCGCCTGGTTGAGGGCGCCATGGGCGACGGGTGCACGCTCGTCAACGCCCGTGAGCCGACCGAGGACGACTTCGCCGAGCTCTACCGGAAGGCACTGTGAGCGCGAAGGACGAGCAGCAGGCGTGGGCGGAGGCGGTCCAGGCCGTCGCCCAGGATCGCGGACTCAGGTACGAGCCGGTCGGCGGGCTCAACCCCGTGGGCCAGCCGGCGGCGCTGTGCCCGGGCGGAACGAACCGGATCACCGGGCAGCTGAGCGACGGGTTCTGGGGCGCCTCCTGCGACGCCGATGAGCACGAGGAGGGGGGTCTGTTCTCCAAGGCGGTGCTCCCCGGCGCCGTCCTGGCGAAGTCCCACGTCCCCGACCTCGCCAAGGCCATGCCGCCGTTCAACGTCGAGTCGATCGAGCGCACGCCCGAGGAGTTGATCATGCAGAAGGCGTCCCGGCGGAAGGTCGAGTTCGAGAGCCTCGATTTCAACAAGCGCTTCCTGGCGACCGTTCCGAGCTCCTACGACCCGGTGGCATTGCGCGAGACGTTCAGCCCCGGTTTCCTCGAATGGGTGACCACGATCGACAACGAGATCGACTTCGGGGTCTCGGAGCAGCAACTCTGGTTCCTCTGGCAGTTACGAGACCGAAGTCGCGACGAGCTCGAGACGGCGCTCGACAACGGCGCCCGTCTCTTTCAGCGCGTGCGCAAGGAGGTCGAGGAATCCGGGATTCACACGTACGCCGCCGGGCCGTGGCACGCCGGGCTCGAGCCGTTCCCGGACGGCTGACGCCGACTCAGATTCCCTGAGACCTGCGGTAGCGGCGGGCCGTCTTGTAGAAGCGGATCGACTTCGACAGGTTGCGCCGGTACCGCGCCATCTCGCTCTCGTCGGGAAGCTCGAAGCCGCCGACCAGCTTCCTCGGCACGACGGCCCAACCGCCGTCGGCCTCCACGAGATCGCCGCGGACCTGAAAGTTCTCCTGCCACCTGAAGTCCGGGCTGTGGCGGTGAGCGGTGACGCAGACCCGGCCGGCTGCCAGCGGCAGCCCCGCCGGGACGGCCCCGAGCACAATGCGGCGACCGTCGCGGTCGAGGCTCACCGGGACCCGCGCTGAAAGCGGGAAGCCGTCCGGCGCCACCCAGCTCATCACGGCCGTCTCATAGCGCTGTCCGAGCTCCTCGATCCTCGAGTCCCAGGCGGTGCCGCCGCCGGTCTCGGGCTCGAGCGGCTGGAGCGGCTCCTCGCTGTGACCCGAGCGGACCTCGTCCATGTGGGCATCCAGCACGTCGGGCGGGCTGGTGACGTCGCCGCCCGACCACACGAAGATGCGCTCCGGTCGCACGTGGACGTAGATCCGGGTGTAGTACCAGTCGAACAGGCTCCGGATGAGCTTCGGGGGATGCATGTCGCGGGTTGCGGGCAGCTTCTCCGCCGACTCCCGCCAGTAACGCTCGCGGTTCGCCGCCAAGTCGCGGTCGTCGACGTCGGCGGTGCCCTGGACGAGCACCTGGATGCCGTTCTCGGCCCCCGACCCGGTGGGATCCGAGAAGAGCAGCGCGACCCGGGGGTTGCGCTTCGCATCGAAAGCCTTCTTCGGGTAGCCCAGCCCGGTGGTGACGTCGATGCACGGGTCGCCGTCCCGGTAGTAGGGAGTCACGGGCCACACGATCGGCTGCTGGCGCGCGTCGATCGTCGTGTACTCGCAGGTGATGAAGCTGCCGAACGCCTCGCGGACCTCCTGTGGCAGGCTCGCGGTCACGGGCGAAACATAGCCCGAATGGGGAGCGTGGATCAGTACCCGGGCTCGCCCGGCAGCACGATCCTGTGCTCCCCCTTCCGGCCCACGACTCGGGGCATCACCGGCTCGATCACCCGGTTGCGGGCCGCGGCGAGCACCTCCTCCGACGTCGAATACGGGAGTAGCGACTCCAGGTGCTTGATCGTGGGGAAGACGAGCTCCAGCTCGCCGGCGCGATGGCGCTCCAGCGCCTCGGTCGGCGCGATCCATTCCGCCTCGGTCGTCTCTTGTCCGTCGGGCCGGGGCGGTGAGTGCGCCGGGGCGAGGGTCACATAGAAGCGGGTGTCGAAGCGCATGGGCACCGGCTCCGGTGTGATCCAGCGCGACCAGGCGAGCAGCTCGGCGTCGTCGGGGAGCTCGATGCCCGCCTCCTCGTAAAGCTCGCGGGCGGCGCACGCCTGGTGCGCTTCCTCCTCGTTCCCGGCGTCCCCCGCGTCCACGGCCCCGCCGGGGAACACCCAGACCCCGGGCATGAAGCTCGCATCCGGACTGCGCCGCACCAACAGCACCTCGACGCCGCGATCGCGGTGCTTGCCGCCACGGCGCAGCAGGATCAGCGAGGCGGCCGGTCGCGCGTCGGCGATCATGGCCCGGTGACCCTAGCTCAGGTAACCTCGCGCCCGATGGCCACTGAGACTCAGACGGCACAGCTCTGGATCTGCACGTCGTGCGGGTTCGTCTATGACCCGGACGAGGGCGACCCCGACGGAGGCATCCCTCCCGGCACCCCGTTCGAGTCGATCCCCGACGACTGGTTCTGTCCCGTGTGCGGGGCCCGCAAGGCGGACTTCGAGCCCTACGAGGAGTAGCGCCTGCGCAACAGAGGCCCGCACGACGCGGCCGCATTCCGCTTTGAGCCGGCTCAGCTCGCCAGCGAGCGCCGCCGCTTGGCCGCGTACGCGATCGCCCTCCTGATCTGGCCGATCGCGATCGCGATCGCCGTCTGGTTCACCGTGACCGACGACATGATCCAGATCGCACTGGCGATCACCGCCGGCACGTTTCTGATCGCACTGGTGTACCTGCGTTGGGCCACGTGGCTGACGAGTCGCCGCGACCGGCCGGGCACCCAGGGTTTGCGACAGGATCAGGAGTGAGGCTGGCGGCGGACATCCTGCTCGTCTTCGTCGCGGTGTACCCGATCGTGAGCGCCGCGGCATGGATCGCGGGAGGGGTGCTGTTTTCGTATCTGCGCGAACGGGGTGCCCAGCCGG
>Ga0075365_10000720_pt1 | contig 13378 bp, 10 predicted proteins | sample EndMetdeltDD1765_FD_71387 | JGI IMG/M metagenome (GOLD analysis project Ga0075365, IMG submission 71387) | Populus endosphere microbial communities from Tennessee, USA - Endosphere MetaG P. deltoides DD176-5 | ecosystem: Host-associated > Plants > Roots > Endosphere | place: USA: Tennessee... | reverse complement strand
CGCTGAAGCCGGGCGAAGTCATCTACGTGCAGAGCGGCCACGCCGTGTTCTCGCACAGCGTGAACTTCTACGCCCCCGATTCCGAACAAGCCGGCCTGCTGGCGCGCCAGCAGGAAATGGAAAACCTCGAGCGCCAGTTGCGCGCGCAGACGCTCATCAGCGAAGAGGCGCGCGCGGCCCTGGTCCGTGCCGAAGCCGCCTATGCCGAGGCCGCACAGCGCCTGGTGGCGGCCCGCCGTGAAGCGGCGGAAACGCAATCCCGCGCGCATGAATTGCAGGTGGAAACGCTGCGCATGACGCAGCTGGCCGAACAGACCCGCGCACGCAGCGAGCAACTGGCCACCGACCTTGCCGAAGTCGACGCGCAACTGGAAGAGCTGCAAGAAAAGCGCATGGCCGCCGAAGGCCGCTTCGAAGAGCTCGACATGCAGCTCGCCGACAGCCAGGAACGCCATGCGGAACTCGACGAACGCGTGATCGAAGCCGGCCGCGCATTGACCGCGAGCCGCGAGCAGCACCGCAGCCTCGAACGGCAGGCGCAGGAAGCCACCTTCTCGCAGCGCACGCTGGAAGCCCGCCGCGGCGAACTGAACCGCGCGATCGAAACCGCATCGCAGCAGGTGGTGGCCCTCACTGACGAAGACGAGCGCGCCAGGGCCGAGCTCGGCCGCCTGTCCGATGCGGCGGCCCAGGCCGGCCTGCAGGATGCGTTGGCCCTGAAGCTCGAGCGTGAAGCCGCCCTGGGTGCTGCGCGCAGCCAGTACGACGACCTCACGATGAAGCTGCGTGCCAGCGACGAACGCCGGCTGCAGCTCGAACGCGAACTCGATCCGCTGCGCCAGCGCATCACCGAATTCCAGCTCAAGGAGCAGGCCGCGCGCCTGGGTGTCGAGCAGTACCAGCAGTTGCTGGGCGACGCCGGCGCCGACCTCGAAGCCGTTGCGCTGTCGATCGAAACCGACAAGGTTCGCCTCGCGGGCCTGCAAGGCGAGATCGACCGCCTGAACCGCGAAGTGGTGGCATTGGGTGCGGTGAACCTGGCGGCGCTCGACGAGCTTGCCGTGGCCAGCGAGCGCAAGACTTTTCTCGATGCGCAGTCCGCCGACCTGAACGAAGCCATCGGCACGCTCGAAGACGCCATCCGCAAGATCGACGGCGAAACGCGCGAGCTTCTCGGCGGCACCTTCAAGATCGTCAACGAGCACTTCAGCCGCATGTTCCCCGAGCTTTTCGGCGGCGGCAATGCGCGGCTGGTGATGACAGGCGACGAAATCCTGGATGCCGGCGTGCAGGTGCTGGCGCAGCCGCCCGGCAAGAAGAACCAGACCATCCACCTGTTGTCGGGCGGGGAAAAAGCGCTCACGGCCATTGCGCTGGTGTTCGCGATCTTCCAGCTCAACCCGGCGCCTTTCTGCCTGCTCGACGAAGTGGACGCGCCGCTGGATGACGCGAACACCGAACGCTATGCCAAACTCGTGACCGCCATGAGCCGCGAAACCCAGTTCCTCTTCATCAGCCACAACAAGATCGCCATGGAAATGGCCGAGCAGCTGATCGGCGTCACCATGCAGGAGCAGGGCGTCTCGCGCATCGTCGCGGTCGACATGGAAGCGGCCGTCACGATGGTCGAAGCTGCTTAAGCCGAGCAGCATCCATGAGCAATCTCACTCTCGCCCTGGCCATCCTCGGCGGCCTCGTTCTCGCGGCCGTCGTTGCCTTCAACACAGTCACCTCGCGCCGCAATGCGCCGCGGCAGCCCGACGCGCGGGACCTCGATCTGCCCGATGCCGAGCGGCCCTCCGCAAACTCCGGCGGCGTGGAGCCGGTGCTGCACGTCGATCCGCACCAGGTGCCGGGCCAGGAACGCCACGAGCCCCTGTTCGATCCCGATCTGCCCGCGCCGGGCGCCAGCCCGGTCCCGACCGCCGAGCGGCGCGGCGGACTCGATCCGCTCATCGACGTGATCGCGCCGGTCTCGCTGGACGGGCTTGCCTCGGGCGACGCGGCGATCGCGGCCATGCCGTCCACGCGCCGTGCAGGCAGCAAGCCGGTGGCCATCGAAGGCCTGAACGAGCATACCGGCCAGTGGGAGCCGCCCGTGCCGGGCCAGCGCTACAGCGCGTTCCAGGTGGGCGTGCAGCTGGCCAATCGCACCGGTGCGCTCAACGAGATCGAATACTCCGAATTCGTCGTCAAGGCGCAGGCCTTTGCGGATGCCGTGAACGGCGCGCTCGAGTTTCCCGAGATGCTCGACGAAGTGGCCCGCGCCCGCGAGCTCGACCAGTTCGCCAGCGCGCACGATGCCCAGCTGGGCTTCGTGCTGCGCGCGCTGCATGCGGCCTGGAGCCCGGGCTATGTGCAGCAGAACGCGGCTCGGCTGGGGTTCGTGGCGGGCATCATCCCCGGCCGCATGGTGCTGCCGACCAGCGAAGCCGGGCTGCCGCCGATCCTCGGGCTGTCGTTCGACACCCAGGCCGCGCTGGCCGACGATCCCGCGCAATCGGCCATCCGCGAACTCAGCCTGAGCCTGGACGTGCCGCAGGTCGATCGCGCCGAGCAGCCGTTCCGCCGCATGCGCGAGGCCGCCGCCACGCTGGCGCGCGAGATGGACGGCGTGGTGACCGACAGCGACGGGCAGCTGCTGCGCGACGAAACCATGGATGCCATCGGCGCCGACCTCGAGCAGCTCTACGACACGCTCGAGTCGCGCGACCTGGCCGCCGGCTCGCCGCTGGCGCGCCGCCTCTTCAGCTGATCCGATCGTTCGGGAGACACCCATGACAACGCGCGACGAAGCGGCACGCGAAGCCGCCGCACTGAGCGAACAGCTTCACCGCCACGCTCACCTTTATTACGTGCTCGACGCGCCCGAACTGCCCGACGCGGAGTACGACAGGCTGTTCCAGCGACTGCAGGCCCTCGAGGCGGAATTTCCCGATTTGCGCACGCCCGATTCGCCGACGCAGCGCGTGGGCGGCAAGGTGCTCGACGGCTTCACCAAGGTGCGCCACAGGGTGCCCATGCTGTCGATTCGCACCGAAACCGACATCACGCCTGGCGGCGCCAGCGCCTTCGACGCCCGCGTGCGCAAGGAGCTCGGCCTGGCCGAGGACGGACCGCAGGTCGAGTACGTCTGCGAGCTCAAGTTCGACGGCCTGGCCATGAACCTGCGTTACGAGAACGGCGTGCTGGTGCAGGCCGCCACGCGCGGTGACGGCGAAATCGGCGAAGAGGTCACGCAGAACATCCGCACCGTGCGCGAGATTCCGCTGCGGCTCGAAGGCAAGGCACCGCCCGTGGTCGAAGTACGCGGCGAGATCTACATGAAGCGCGCCGACTTCGAATCACTCAACGACCGCCAGCGCGAAAAGATCGCGGCCGGGCAGAAGAACGAAAAGGTGTTCGTCAACCCGCGCAACGCGGCGGCCGGCGCGGTGCGCCAGCTCGATCCGGCCATTGCGGCGGCGCGTCCGCTGAGCTTTTTTGCCTATGGCCTGGGCGAGGTCACGCCCGCCAGCGAAGGCGGGCCGGAATTCTCGACGCAGTTCGATTGGCTGCAGCAGTTCGACGCATGGGGATTCCCGGTGGCGAAGCAGACTGCGCGCGCGAGAGGTGCTATTGAATTGATAGCGTTTCACGAAAACATCGGGCGCCAGCGCGATGCCTTGCCCTACGACATCGATGGCGTGGTCTACAAGGTCGACAGCCTCGAGCTGCAGCGTCGGCTGGGCTTCGTCTCGCGCGAGCCGCGCTGGGCCGTGGCGCACAAGTACCCGGCGCAGGAGCAGATCACCGACGTGCTCGGCATCGAGGTGCAGGTGGGCCGCACCGGCAAGCTCACGCCGGTCGCCAAGCTCGCGCCGGTGTTCGTTGGCGGCGTGACCGTCACCAACGCCACGCTGCACAACGAAGACGAAGCGCGCCGCAAGGACGTGCGCGTGGGTGACAAGGTCATCGTGCGCCGCGCCGGCGATGTGATTCCCGAAGTGGTCGGCGTGGTGCCGGAGAGCCTGGCCAGGCCCGACGCCGAGCGTGGCCCGCTGTTCACCATGCCGCACCAGTGCCCGGTGTGCGGCTCGGAGGCGCTGCGCGAAGAAGGCGAGGTCGACTACCGCTGCACCGGTGGCCTGTTCTGCGGCGCCCAGCGCAAGGAAGCCATCCTGCACTTTGCGGCCCGCCGCGCGGTCGACATCGACGGGCTCGGCGACAAGCTGGTCGAGCAACTGGTCGATGCCAACCTGATCCGCACCTTGCCCGACCTCTACAGGCTCGGCTTCACGACGCTCGCGGGCCTGGACCGCATGGCCGAAAAGTCGGCCAGGAACATCGTCGATGCGCTCGAGGCCTCCAAGAAGACCACGCTGCCGCGCTTCCTGTTCGGCCTTGGCATCCGGCATGTGGGCGAGAGCACCGCAAAAGACCTGGCCAAGCATTTCGGCAAGCTCGACGCGATCATGGACGCGACCGAGGAGCAGTTGCTCGAGGTCAACGACGTCGGGCCGGTGGTCGCGCAGAGCCTGCGCACCTTCTTCGACCAGCCGCACAACCGCGAAGTGGTCGAGCAGCTGCGGGCCTGCGGGCTGACGTGGGAAGAGGGCGAACCCGCTGCGCGCGCCCCCAAGCCGTTGGCGGGTCTGACCTTCGTGATCACCGGCACCCTTCCTACGCTCAGCAGGGACGAGGCGAAGGATAAATTGGAAGCCGCCGGTGCCAAGGTGGCAGGCTCGGTCAGCAAGAAGACAAGCTACCTGGTGGCCGGGGAGGAGGCCGGCAGCAAGCTCGACAAGGCTCGTGAGATCGGCGTGAACGTGATCGACGAGGCGGGTATGCTGGAAATACTCGCCAATGGCGTTCCCGGTTGAAGACGTCGACGGCGCGGTGCATTTACCGCCCGTTACGCGACTTCACACCAGCGCAGTCAACAGCGCCTACAAGCTGACGTTGAATAAAACAGAAGGCTGACAAGGAGTCCCTTATGCAAAAGATTCGTGTTCTCGGTGCTTGCGTCGCCATCGGCGGCTTCGCGCTGCTTGGCGGCTGCGTGGCTGTTCCTGGCGAGCCTTACTACAGCGGGGGCTACTCGCAGCCGTACTACTCCGATCCCGTGGTCGTTCAGCCGGCGCCTGTCTACATCGAGGGCGGTGGCTACTACGAGAGCCGGCGTCCGTATTACTACGGCGGGCGGCCTTATTACGGCAGGCCCGGCTATCCGGCCGTGCGGCCTGGCTACCCGGTGGCCCCGGTGCCGGTTCCGGTGCCGGCGCGTCCGGGTTGGGGCGGCGGGCGCCACTCCGGTGGTGCCGCGGCGCCGTCCGGCGTTTCGCCATTGCCGCAATATCGCTCGCAGCCGCCGCGCGGCGTGGAGAAGCTGTGGTCTTCGCCCGATTCCAAGGGACAAACGCCTCCCTGATCGATCGCGAGGAACGGCGAACGGCAAACGCCTGGCGGTCGCGATAATCCCGCCATGGCCATCCGCGAAATCCTGAAAATGGGCGATCCCCGGCTGCTGCGCATTGCGCAGCCGGTGGCCGCCTTCGACACCGACGAACTGCACCTGCTGGTGCGCGACATGTTCGAGACGATGCTTGCAGTCAACGGCGCCGGCTTGGCGGCGCCGCAGATCGGCGTCGACCAGCAGCTCGTGATCTTCGGCACCGATGTTGTCAATCCCCGCTACCCCGACGCGCCCCCGGTGCCTCGCACGGTGCTGCTGAACCCCGTCATCACCCCCATCGGCGAAGAGGAAGAAGAGGGCTGGGAAGGGTGCCTGTCGGTGCCGGGCCTGCGCGGCGTGGTGCCCCGTTTTGCGAACATCCGCTATACCGGCTTCGACCCCTATGGCGATCCCATCGATCGCATCGCCAGCGGTTTTCATGCGCGCGTGGTTCAGCACGAGGTCGATCACCTGCTGGGCAAGCTCTACCCGATGCGGGTGCGCGATTTCTCGCGCTTCGGCTACACCGACGTCCTGTTTCCAGGACTCGACGCCAACGACGACGACTGAAAAGAAAAAGCCGGCGTTTAGCCGGCTGCATGACTTCAGTTGTACTTGCCGCCCAAGCCGAAACGGCCGCCGCCGAACAGGCTGATGGCAAGTGCGGAGAACAGGTACATGCCCTGCAGCTCCAGCGCCCAGCCGCCCTGGCCATTGAGCGCGCCCAGGTCCTTCAGGTGCACCAGCCAGATCGCCACCACCATGTTGATTGCGACGATCAGCGCCGCCGGCCGCGTGAACAGCCCCACGATGAGCAACACCGGCGCGATGATCTCTCCGACATAGGTGAGGTATGCCAAGGCCGCCGGCAGACCATGGGATGCCAGCATGCCGCCAACGCCGTCGACGCCCTTGCCGCCGACCTTCGCAATGCCATGCAACAGGATGAGGATGCCGAGTGCAACGCGCAGAACGAGCTTGCCGGTGTCGTCGGATTTGGTCATGAGCGGATTCCTTGGTGAGAGAGTGATTGAAGGGCCGTATGTTAGTGAATGCAGCGGCCGAGAAAAGCCTGCCGCGAGCGGCGTGGGGCATATGCATCCAACCGTCCGTTCTTTGGCAGAGTGGCGCGCAGCCCCGTACACTGCCTTTTGCCTACTGTTGAGGAGAACACACCAATGAAAAGCCGATTCCGTCCCGCGCTGGCCGCGGCCGCATCCGTCGTGGCGCTTGCCGCGGCCGCTCCCGCCTTTGCCGGCAAGACCCTCGATGCCGTCAAGCAGCGCGGCACCGTCAAGTGCGGCGTGACCAATGGCGTGGCCGGTTTTTCCGCGCCCGACACGCAGGGCAACTGGTCCGGCCTGGACGTCGATACCTGCCGTGCGATTGCGGCGGCCGTGCTGGGCGACCCGAAGAAGGTCGACTTCGTGCCGCTCAATTCGCAGCAGCGCTTCTCGGCCCTGCAGGCCGGCGAGATCGACATCCTTGCGCGCAACACCACCTGGACGCTCACGCGCGATGCATCGCTGGGCTTCAACTTCACCACCATCACCTACTACGACGGGCAGGGCTTCCTGGTGCCGAAGAAGCTCAAGGTGACGAGCGCCAAGCAGCTCAAGAACGCCACCATCTGCACGCAGTCGGGCACCACCAACGAGAAGAACGTTTCCGACTACTTTCGTGCACAGAACATCCCGGTCAAGACCGTCGTCTTCGAAAGCTTCGAGGCTTCGTTCAAGGCCTTCTTCTCCGGCCGCTGCCAGGCTTTCACCACCGACGCCTCGGCGCTGGCGGGCCTGCGCAACAAGGAAGCGCCGAACCCCGACGACTACGTCATCCTTCCCGAGCTGATTTCGAAAGAGCCGCTCGCGCCGTTGGTGCGCCGCGGCGACGACGAATGGTTTGCCATTGCCAAGTGGGTGCCCAACGCGCTCATCGAGGCCGAAGAGTTCGGCGTCACGCAGGCCAATGCCGACGATCTCAAGGCCAACAGCAAGGACCCGGGGCAGCAGCGCCTGGTCGGCACCGGTGAAGACCTGGGCAAGCTGCTGGGCCTCGACAAGGACTGGTCGTTCCGCGCCATCAAGGCCGTGGGCAACTACGGCGAGATGTTCGAACGCAACGTCGGGCCGAAGTCGGTGCTCAAGCTGCCGCGCGGCTCCAACAACCTCTGGAACAAGGGCGGCCTGATCTACGCACCCCCGGTTCGATGAGCGGCGGGGCCTCGCGCCGCGGCGCCTGGCTGGCCTGGGTCGTCCAGGCGTTGCTGGTGCTGGCCGTCGTGGCCGGCGCCTTCTGGGTGGTGCACCATGCGCTCGAAGTGCTGCGCGCCCGCGGCGTGCGGTCGGGCTTCGATTTTCTGGCCGAGCCGGCGGGCTTCTCGATCAGCGAAGGCTGGCTGGACTTCGATGCCAGCCAGCCGTTCTGGCGGGCCTTTGTCGCGGGCCTGATCAACACGGTGCGCGCTTCGGTGCCCGCCGCCATTTTTTCGGTCGTGCTCGGCACCTTGATCGGCATCGGCCGGCTCGCGCCGCACGTGCTGCTGCGCGGCATCTGCACGGCGTACGTCGAACTGCTGCGCAACGTGCCGCTGCTGGTGCAGTTGCTGATGCTGGCTTTTGCCATGGCCAACCTGCTGCCCGATCCGACCGAGCCCCTGCGCCTGCTCCCCGGTGTGTGGCTCAGCAAGGGCGGGCTCAGCGTGCCCTGGCCCGCGTCGGGCGAGGGCGGCTGGTGGCCCACGCACTTCGAATGGCCCGAGAAGGGCGACTTCGGCGTGAGTGGCGGCGCGGCACTGAGCCCGGAGTACGTGACCATCGTCGCGGGCCTGTCCTTCTACTCCGCCGCTTTCGTGGCGGAGATCGTGCGCGCCGGCATCCTCTCCGTATCGCAAGGGCAGGTGCTGGCCGGGCAGGCGTTGGGCCTGACGTCGGTGCAGCAGCTTCGCATCGTGATCCTGCCGCAGGCGCTGCGGGTGATCGTGCCTTCGCTCACCAACCAGCTGCTGAGCCTCACCAAGAATTCGTCGCTCGCGGTGGCCGTGGGCTATCCGGAACTGGTGTCGGTGGCCAACACCACCATCGGCTCGAACGGCCGCGCCTTCGAGTGCATCGCGATCATCATGGCGGTCTACCTGCTGCTCTCGCTCGTCATCTCCTTCGGCATGAACCGCTACAACGCGCGCGTTGCGCTGCGAGGCTGGCGATGAGAAACGTCGCGCAAGGGCCCATCGCCTGGCGCAGCGAGCTCTGGGGTTCGCCGCTGCGCGCATTGGCCACCGTGGTGTTGATCGCGCTGCTCGCGTGGGGCGGCTTCCATGTCATCGAATGGGGCGTGGTGCACGCGGTGTTCCGGGCCGATGCCGAAGCCTGCCGTGCGGTGCAGCACGGCGCTTGCTGGGGCGTGGTGGCCGAGAAATGGCGGCCGATGCTGTTCGGCCGGTTTCCCTATGAAGAGCAATGGCGCCCGGCCATCGCGGTGGTCGTGTTGTCGGCCGTCACGGTGCTGAGCGCCTGGCCGCGCAGCTGGCGCTGGTGGCTGCTGCCGCTCTGGGCGGTGGCGCTGCTGCTCTTCGTGCTGCTGATGCGCGGCGGCGCGCTCGGCCTTCACGCCGTGCCGACGAGCCGCTGGGGCGGGCTGCCGCTCACCATCGGCCTTGCGGTGGTGGGCCTGGCGCTGGCCTTTCCGCTGGCACTGCTGCTGGCGCTCGGGCGCCGCTCGGGCTGGCCGGTGGTCCGCACGTTGAGCGCGAGCTACATCGAACTGGTGCGCGGCGTGCCGCTGATTTCGGTGCTGTTCATGGCCTCGTTCCTGCTACCGCTGCTGTGGCCCGCCGGCTGGCAACCCGACGTGCTGGTGCGCGTGCTCGCGGGCCTGGCGCTGTTCGTGGCGGCCTACCTGGCCGAGATCATCCGAGGCGGCCTGCAAGCCGTGCCGCGCGGGCAGACCGAGGTGGCGATGGCGCTGGGCTTCGGACGCTGGCCGGTGCAGCGGGACATCGTGCTGCCGCAGGCGTTGCGGCTCGTGGTGCCCGCGCTGACCAACAACGTGGTCGGCACGCTGAAAGACACTTCGCTGGTCACGGTGGTCGGCCTGTTCGAGCTCACCGGCGCGCTGGGCCTGGCGCTCGGCGGCGACCCGACCTGGCGGCCGTTCTACCTCGAGGGCTACCTCTTCATTGCGGCGGTGTACTGGGTACTGTGCTTCGGGCTCTCGCGCTACAGCGTGTGGCTGGAGCGAAGGCTGGCGAGCGCGCCGACCTGAGGCGTGCTGTCTGCTGCAGCCAAACAAGGCGCGCACCGGAACCCCGCGGGTTGTCGCCAGCTCGCTCGGGCTCAGGTCTTTCTGGATCGCGGCATCAGTTCGGCATAGCCGGTCGCTGGATCCTGCTCACGGGCGAAGCGCCATTCGGGCAGCCAGGCGATCAGTATCTCGGCCGTGGTGCGCACCGTGCAGCCCGACGCGACATGGCCACCCCGGACCGTGCCCGCACCGTCCGACACGCTGATGTGCAGATGAGATCCGTCCGGCGAGAGCGTGCCGGACAGCGTGAGGATCTCAAGATCGCCTTGGAGCACTGCAGCGGTTTCCGCGCCCGCGTAGCGGATGCACGCGCCGCGGAGGCTACCGATGCCGGAGACCACGAAGGCGGCTTCGGCGCCACATTGCTTCAGCGCCGCATCGAGCGCGGCGCGCAGATCGTCGCCGGGGTTCAGGCGCAGCGGGTGTGCATGCATGTCGGGCGGTTTGTGCTGTCTGCTCTCAGTCCACCGACAGCGCCTTGTCCACCAGTTGCTGCGCTTCCTCGAGGATGCGGCCCAGGTGTTCCGCACCCTTGAAGCTCTCGCCGTAGATCTTGTAGATGTTCTCGGTGCCGGAGGGCCGCGCGGCGAACCAGCCGTTGCCGGTGACGACCTTCACGCCGCCGATGGCCGCGCCGTTGCCCGGCGCATGGCTCAGCACGGCCTCGATCCTGTCGCCCGCCAGTTCGGTCGAGCTGACCTGTTGCGGCGACAGGTTCGACAGCTTTTTTTTCTGTTCGACAGTGGCCGCCGCATCGACGCGGTCGGACACCGGCTGGCCCAGTGCCTGCGTCAGCTCGGCGTAGCGTTCGCCCGGGTCGCGCCCGGTGCGCGCGGCAATCTCGGCCGAGAGCAACGCGGGCACGATGCCGTCCTTGTCGGTGGTCCATGCCGAGCCGTCGAAACGCAGGAAGGTCGCCCCCGCGCTTTCCTCGCCGCCGAAGCCCAGCGACCCGTCCACCAGCCCGTCGACGAACCACTTGAAGCCCACCGGCACCTCGTGGAGCTTGCGGCCGAGCCGGGCCGTGACGCGGTCGATCATCTGGCTGCTCACCACCGTCTTGCCGACGGCCGCTTGCGCCGGCCACTGCGGACGGTGCGTGAAGAGGTAGTCGATCATCACCGCGAGATAGCTGTTCGGCTGCATCAGGCCCGCGCTGCGCGCGACCACGCCATGGCGGTCGTGGTCGGTGTCGCAGGCAAAGGCGATGCCGAAGCGGTCTTTCAGCGCGATCAGCTTGTGCATCGCGTCGGGCGAGGACGGGTCCATGCGGATCCGGCCGTCCCAGTCGAGCGACATGAAGCGGAAGGTGGGGTCGATCTCCTGGCTGAGCACTTCGAGGCGCTTGAGCCTGTAGCGCTCGGCGATGGCGGGCCAGTAGTGCACGCCGGCGCCGCCCAGGGGATCCACGCCCAGGTCGATCTCCACGCCGCGGATGGCGTCCATGTCGAGCACCTGCGCCAGGTCTTCGACGTAGGTGTTGATGTAGTCGTGCCGGTGCGTGGTCGAAGCGCGCAGCGCCTGCGCAAGCGGCATGCGCTTCACGCCCTGCAGCCCGCCTGCAAGAAAGCCATTGGCCGCGGCCTCGACCGCGGAGGTGATGTCGGTGCCCGCCGGGCCGCCGTTGGGCGGGTTGTACTTGAAGCCGCCGCTTTCGGGCGGATTGTGCGAGGGCGTGATCACGATGCCGTCGGCCAGCCCGGTCGTGCGCCCGCGGTTGTAGACCAGGATGGCATGCGAGACGGCCGGCGTGGGCGTGTACTCGTCGTCCTTCGACAGCATCAGCTCGACGCCGTTGGCCGCGAGCACTTCCACCGCGCTGTTGAATGCCGGCGTGGAGAGCGCATGCGTGTCGATGCCGAGGAACAGCGGGCCGTCGATCCTCTTTTGGCGCCGATGGTCGGCAATGGCCTGACTCATCGCCAGCACATGCCATTCGTTGAATGCGTTGTCGAAGGAGGAGCCGCGATGCCCCGAGGTTCCGAAGGCCACGCGCTGCGCGGCGACCGAGGGATCGGGCCGGCCCGTGTAATAGGCGCAGACAAGCCGCGGAACGTTGACCAGCAGGTCCAGCGGTGCGGGCTGGCCTGCGAGGGGATTGGTTTTCTGGCTCATGTCGGGTGTTGCCGTTCGAGTTGAATCAAGTCGACAACATCATGCCGCAGGATGCGCCTGCGAATGAAACAAGCGGAAAGCGGCCAAGCGCTAACAGTCCTAAGACGCCAGCGCTTCCATCAGCTCGGTCTCGATCGCCAACTGCGTCTTCTGGCCCTGGAGTTCGGGCCCGCTGATCAGGAAGGTATCTTCCACGCGCTCGCCCAGTGTCGTGATCTTGGCGAGCTGCAGGTTCAGATGATGCCGTGCGAGCACGCGCGCCACCGAATACAAAAGCCCCGCGCGGTCGCTGGCCGAGATGTTGAGCAGCCAGCGCTGCGCCTTGTCGTCGGGCAGCAGGCTGATGCGCGGCTTGATCGGAAAGCTGCGCACGCGGCGCGACACGCGTCCCGCGCTCGGCGAGGGCAGGGGGCCGGCTTCGGTCAGCGTCTGCGCAAGGCCCGACTCGACCATGCTGATGAGGTCGCGGTAGTGGTCGGGCTGGAAAGTGGTCACCACCTGAAAGGTGTCGAGTGCGTAGCCGTTGCTCGTGGTGTGTACTTTCGCGTCAAGAATGTTGAACGACGACTGGTCGAAATAACCGCAGATGCGCGCGAACAGGTCGGGCTGGTCGGGCGTGTAGACCACCACCTGCAGGCCTTCACCCACCGGCGAAAGGTGCGCCCGGACGACGGGCGGCGCCTTGGGGTCGACGGGCACGTTGGGTGGCGGCACGAAGCGCGAGAGCTGCTTGGCGTGCCAGGCGATCTCGGTGGCGTCGTGGCGCATGAAGTAGCCCACGTCGAGCGTGTCCCACAGCGCCTTGTGGGCCTCGAAGCGCTGGGCATGCAGCGCCAGCTGCACCAGTGCCTCGCGCTTGCGCGATTCCACCTCGGCGTCGGGGTCGGGCATGCGTCCGCCCAGTGCGCGCAGGGTGTAGCGGTACAGGTCTTCGAGCAGCTTGCCCTTCCAGGCATTCCACACGCGCGGCGACGTGCCCCGGATGTCGGCCACCGTCAGCAGGTAGAGCGCCGTGAGGTAGCGCTCGTTGCCCACGCGCTTGGCGAAGGCCCCGATCACCTCGGGGTCGCTCAGGTCCTGCTTCTGCGCCACCTGGCTCATCACCAGGTGTTCGGCAACGAGGAATTCGATCAGCCTCGCGTCTTCGCGTGCAATGCCGTGCTGCTTGCAGAAGCGCTGCACGTCGCGCGCGCCGAGCGTGGAATGGTCGCCGCCGCGGCCCTTGGCAATGTCGTGGAAGAGCGCGGCCACGTAGAGGATCCACGGCTTGTCCCAGCCGGCTGCGAGCTGCGAGCAGAACGGGTATTCGTGCGCGTGCTCGGCAATGAAGAAGCGTCGCACGTTGCGCAGCACCATCAGGATGTGCTGGTCCACCGTGTAGACGTGGAACAGGTCGTGCTGCATCTGACCCACGATGCTGCGGAACACCCGCAGGTAGCGCCCCAGCACCGAGGTCTGGTTCATGAGCCTGAACGCATGCGTGATGCCGTAGGGCTGCAGCAGGATGCGCATGAAGGTCTGGTGGTT
>Ga0075365_10000718_pt1 | contig 13398 bp, 11 predicted proteins | sample EndMetdeltDD1765_FD_71387 | JGI IMG/M metagenome (GOLD analysis project Ga0075365, IMG submission 71387) | Populus endosphere microbial communities from Tennessee, USA - Endosphere MetaG P. deltoides DD176-5 | ecosystem: Host-associated > Plants > Roots > Endosphere | place: USA: Tennessee... | reverse complement strand
CCGCATGGCCCTGCAGGCGCACCAGCTTGACCGCTTCCTCGACCTTGGTATCGATCTCCGACTGCGGCCGGCCGCGCATCTTCAGGCCGAAGCCGATATTCTTGCGCACGCTCATATGCGGGAAGAGCGCGTAATTCTGGAAGACCATGCCGAAGCCGCGATCCTCGGGCTTGAACTGGTCGATCCTTTTGTCGTCGATAAAGATGCCGCCGCCGGTGGTGGACAGCAGCCCGGCGATGCAGTTGAGCGCCGTCGACTTGCCGCAGCCGGAAGGGCCGAGCAGAGCGATAAACTCGCCCTTCTTGATGGAAAGGCTGATCTCGCGCAGCGCGTTCAGCGCGCCGAATGCACGGCTCATTTTTTCGAGACGGATTTCATTGAATGGCATGGATGCGAGCTGCATCGATCGACCTCATCATGGGGAAGTAGCATGGCCCGCTGGAACTCCGCGCGTCCGGTTGGACGCGCGGAGACCATGTCTTGGGCAGTGTTGGTTGATTACTTCGCGACGGCCGCGACTTCTTCGTCCCAGCGGCGGAAGGCAGCGACGAGCGCTTCCGGCTCGAGCGGCAGTTCGACCGGGTTGTTGGCGATCCAGCCTTCGTATTCCTTGCGGCCGAATTCCGCGATCGCGTCCTGGCTGGCCTTCGGAGCCATTGAGAGCGGAACGTCCTTCACGGCCGGACCCGGATAGAAATAGCCCTGGTCGTAGGTGAATGCCTGTTGTGCCGGCTGCAGCATGAAGGTGATCATGTCGAGGATGACGGCCAGCTTCTCATCCGAAATACCCTTCGGAACGCTGAGGTAATGCGCGTCGCAGACCCAGTGGAAACCTTCGAGCGTACCGACGGCCGCTTCCTTCGGCACGACGCCGAGAACGCGCGGGTTGATGTCCCAGCCCGTCGTGGTGACGGTCATGTCGCGGGTGCCCTCGCCGAATTCCTTCATCAGGGCGCCGGTACCGGCCGGGTAGTACTCGATGTTCTTGTGCAGTTCCTTGAGGTAGGCCCAGGTCTTGTCCCAGCCCTTGACCGGATCCTTCGGGTCCTTGTCCTTCAGGAGGTAAGGCAGGCCCATCAGGAAGGTGCGGCCCGGGCCGGAGTTTGCCGGACGTGCGTAGATGAACTTGTTCGGGTTCTGCTTGGTCCAATCGAGAAGCTGTTCGGCAGTCTTCGGAACCGTCTTCACCTTGGCCGGCATGTAGCCGAGCAACGGACCGGACGGATAATAGCTGATGGTGACGCCACGGCCCTTGGAGAGTTCCTGCATACGATAGGCAGGTTCCTGATAGATCGCCTTGAGGTCCGGCAGGCCAGTGTCCTTCATGGAAGCGATATCGACCCACATGTCCTGCGCCAGACCGGCCGAGAGAGCATCCGGGCCGATGATGACAAGGTCGATGTCGAGGCGCTTGGCGGCCTGCTGGGCCTTGATCTTGCCCGGCAGTTCCGGCGAGGTCGCCTTGTTGAAGGTCATGCGCGAAACGAGGTTCGGCTTGGCGGCGGCATAGGCGTCGAAGGCCGGCTGCGTCAGCGCGAGGTTGCCAGCGGCATCGACGATGTTGAGCGTGACCGGCGACTTCGGCAGCGGCAGGCCCGCGGCCATGGCGCGCACGGACGAAAGCGTCATCGCGGCGGTACCGGCAGCAGCTACTCCGAGGAAGCCGCGGCGCGAAAATTTCGGGTTCATTCTAAATCCTCCACAACAAACCTGACTTCAACTGTTTCCGGCGCAGGCATGCCGGCATCGATAAACCTCCCCCTATCGCCTAGGCGGCGACGGGTTCCCAGCTTGCGAGAAGCTGCTGAAGCTGCTTGCGGTCTGCATCGTCGAGCGCCGGCACACCGGGCAGACGAACCGGACCGACATCCTCGCCGCGCATCATCAGCGCTTCCTTGACGACGGTGACATTGGCGCCGTTGTTGAACTTGGTGCGCAACACTTCGAAAGCTGCAATCTTGCTGACCAGAGCGCGGGCCTTGGCATAGTCGCCCGCTTCCAGCGCATTCCAGACGGCCAGCGAACGGCCCGGATCGACATTGACGAGGCCGGACGTGAAGCCCTTGGCGCCGAGCGCGTAAAAAGGTGCCGCCCAGCCTTCCGCCAGACCGCAGATCCACACCGCATCGGTGCCTTCGGTGGCACGGACACATTCGGCAAACAGCATCATGTCGGTCGAGGCGAACTTGACGCCGGCAATGTTCGGATGGGTCGCGATGCGGGCAATATCCGCAACACCGATGGCGTTCGAGCGGACATAGGCGACGAGTGGCAGTTCGGAAGCTTCAGCAATCGCGATGAAATAGTCGGCCTGCGCCTTCGGGGCGGCAAACGGATCGAGCGGGTGATGCACCATCACGCCGTCGCAGCCTTCGCGCTTGGCGGACTTGGCGGTGGCGATCGCCTCGCCGATCGAGCGGCCGGCGGCGGCCGTCACCACCGTCTTGCCTTCGACGGCGGCGACGCAGATCGCCTGCAAACGCAGCACTTCTTCATGCTGCAGGCTGTAGAATTCGCCGGTATTACCGCCGCAGACGATGTTGTGAATGCCGGCATCGGCGATACGGCGAATGATCTTGCCGGTCAGCTGCGGCTCGATGGCACCCGACCGGTCATAAGCTGTCACATGGACACCAGAAATGCCCGTGAGGACACGTTTGTAATCGCGGATATTCATGTCCGATTTCCTAGTTTTCGGCTTGCACGCGGAGGAGATGTTTCTCGCCCGAGCGAATGACGTGATCGCGCATCAACCGTTCGGCGAGTTCCGCGTCATGGCTGGCGATGGCGTCGGCGATGGCCTCGTGTTCCTCGACAGCCTGGAAGCGCTCACGCTCTTCCGACAGCACGATGAGACGGGCCGTTTGAGTGTAGATATTCTGCCCACTCTGGAGACGGCGCAGATAACCGCAGCCCGAAGCCTCGTGGATGACATTGTGAAAACGTTCATTGAGAGCGATCAGTTCAAGGACATCCACCGTCTCGAGACCCGCACGCATCTCAACGATCAGAGTGCGTAACTGGGTAACCTGCGCCTTGGTGACATGCTTGGCAGCCTGCCGGGCGATCATGCTTTCGATCGCCGCGCGCGCCAGCATCATCTCCTCCGCCTGGGCGGCATCGAATGTGACATAGATGCCGCGACGGGCCTCGGAACGCACAAGCCCTTCCGCTTCCAGCACTCGCAGCGCTTCCTTGAGAGGAGTCGTGCTGATGCCGAGCTGGCTGGCGAGCTGACGTTCGTTGAGCTTGTCGCCACCCTTCAGCTTGCCCGAGATGATCGCATCCCGAACCAGACCGTAAACGTGGTCGCGCAGGCTTTTCAAAAACACCGGCTCGACGGGCAGAAGCGTGTCCTCGCCCCCCATTCAATTCCTCCAATTCCCTCTTGTTGGTCGGTGATCTAGCACCTGAAATTTGATATATCAAGCGAGAAATCTGAAATTTGATATATCAATTTGCCGCGAGCGTGTTTAAGTTCGCGCTCAGTTGGAAGGAGGTCCAACTCTGCGATCTCGCGAATGCGTGTATGATCGTTGATGCTAGGGCAGGAAAATCTGGAAACAACAGAATGACAAAAGCAGCAGCCAGTCTCCGCAGCGCGCGTTGGTTCGCGCCGGATGATCTCCGTTCGTCGGGACATCGCTCCCGCATGATGCAGATGGGTTACGACGAGAAGGATTGGGGCAAAAAGCCGATCATCGCGATCCTCAACACGTGGTCGGACCTCAATGCCTGTCACGCCCATTTCAAGGAACGCGTCGAGCATGTGAAGCGTGGCGTGCTGCAGGCGGGCGGCTTTCCGGTCGAACTGCCTGTCCAGTCGCTTTCCGAAAGCGCGCTGAAGCCGACCTCGATGCTCTACCGCAACTTCCTCGCCATGGAGGCTGAGGAACTGCTGCGCGCGCATCCGGTCGATGGCGCCGTGCTGATGGGCGGCTGCGACAAGACCACCCCTGCCCTCGTCATGGGCGCAATCAGCGCCGGCTTCCCGATGATCTTCCTGCCCGCCGGCCCGATGCTGCGCGGCAATTACAAGGGCGAATGGCTGGGCTCCGGCTCCGACGCCTGGAAATACTGGGATGAACGCCGCGCCGGCAACATTTCCGAGGAACAATGGACCGGCGTCGAGGAGGGCATCGCCCGCTCCTACGGCCATTGCATGACCTTCGGCACCGCCAGCACGATGACGGCGATCGCCGAGTCGCTCGGCCTCACCCTGCCAGGTGCAAGCTCCATTCCCGCCGCCGACGTCAACCACATGCGCATGAGCACGCGCTGCGGTCGCCGCATCGTCGAAATGGTCTGGGACGAGCTGACACCGGACAAGATCATTACGGCCGACTCGGTCCACAATGCCACGACCGTCGCGATGGCCACCGGCTGTTCCACCAATGCCGTCGTCCACCTGATCGCCATGGCGCGCCGCGCCGGTGTGCCGCTGACGCTCGATGATCTGGACAAGGCCGGCCGCACCACACCGGTCGTCGCCAACATTCGTCCGACGGGCGACAAATACCTGATGGAGGATTTCTATTACGCCGGCGGCCTGCGCGCCCTGATGGCGGAAATCAAGGACCTCCTGAAGCTCGACGCCATGACCGTCAGCGGCTTCCCGCTCGGCGAAACGCTGAAGGGCGCCGAAGTCTATAACAGCGACGTCATCCGGCCGCTGTCGGACCCGATCTATCCGGAAGGTTCGCTCGCGGTCCTCAAGGGCAATCTCGCGCCCGACGGCTGCGTCATGAAACCGTCGGCCTGCGAACCCCGCCTGCGCGTTCACGAAGGCCCGGCCCTCGTGTTCGACAGCTACCCGGAAATGAAGGCTGCGATCGACCGCGAGGACCTCGACGTCACCGCCGATCACGTGCTGATCCTGCGTGGCGCCGGCCCGAAGGGCGGACCCGGCATGCCGGAATGGGGCATGCTGCCGATCCCGAAGAAGATCCTCAAGCAGGGCTATCGCGACATGCTGCGTATTTCCGACGCCCGCATGTCCGGCACCAGCTACGGCGCCTGCATCCTGCATGTCGCACCGGAATCGCATGTCGGCGGCCCGCTTTCGCTGGTCCGCACCGGCGACATCATCCGCGTCGACCTGCCGAACCGCTCGATCGACATGTTGGTGGACGAGGCGACGTTGGCCAAGCGCAAAGCCGAGTGGAAGGCCCCGGCCGACAAATACGAGCGCGGCTATGGCTGGATGTTCTCCAAACACATCAAGCAGGCCAATGACGGCTGCGATTTCGACTTCCTCGAAAGCCAGTTCGGCAAAACCGCCGGCGAGCCCGACATTTTCTAAACCGCCATCTCTGAAAAGCATTCTCCAGGGGAGACCCCATGACCGACTACGTTCTTTCCGACGCCACCCGCAAGAAATACGAGGGCGTCAGCTGCGCGACGCTCTGCACAGCGCTGTTCAAGCGCGGCCTGCGCAACCAATTCATCCAGGGTGTCCAGCCGCTGTCCCACAAGCCAAAAAACATGGTGGGCCAGGCCTTCACGCTGCGTTACATCCCGGCCCGTGAGGATCTGAACCAGCTCACCGTCTTCCAGAACCCGCAGCACCCGCAGCGCGCCGCCGTCGAGCAGTGCCCGCCCGGCCATGTCATGGTGATGGACAGTCGCAAGGACGCCCGCGCCGCGTCCGCCGGCTCGATCCTCGTCTCGCGCCTGATGATGCGCGGTGTCGCCGGTGTCGTCACCGATGGTGGTTTTCGCGACAGCCCGGAAATCGCTGAACTGGCGATGCGCTCCTATCACAGCCGCCCGTCCGCTCCGACCAATCTGACGCTCCATCAGGCACTCGACATCAACGTACCGATCGGCTGCGGCGATGTCGCCGTCTGGCCGGGGGACGTCGTGATCGGCGATAACGAAGGTGTCGTCATCGTGCCGGCAAACATTGCCGACGAGATCGCCGATGAGGCCGTCGAAATGACCGCATTCGAGGATTTCGTCACCGAGGAAGTGCTGAAGGGTCGCTCGATCATCGGCCTATATCCGCCGACCAAGGAAGAGTCGAAGACCGATTTCGCCAAATGGCGTCAGGCTAAGGGTCGCTGACCGTATTCGAAGCCGGCTAAAAATTCTGAGCATGACCAATACCCCGGCGTAACGCACGCCGGGGTATTTTCTTGTGCAGACGATGCCCGCAGATATTGCCTGAAAATATCATCGCTCTGTTTTCACTACACAATCAGCCCGCGCACACGCGACAGTCGCCGCAGTCGCGCCATACGATTAATGACCAAAGCATACCGTTGACATTTCCCTATAGGAATTTATAAATACAAGTTAACTGGTAAGACCAGTTGACCAATGGCACTCAAGGGAGATGAGCGCCTGGGAGGGAATAATATGTTTTCGGTCGTCGAACCGCGCCGCCTTTACAGGCAGGCCGCGGAACAGATGCGCGCACTTATCGAACGGGGCGAATTCGCTGTTGGCGATCGCCTGCCGGCGGAGCGCGACCTTGCCGAAATGCTGGGCGTTTCCCGCCCGACTGTCCGTGAAGCGCTGATCGTGCTGGAAGTCGAGGGACTGATCACCATTCGTATGGGCTCCGGCGTTTATGTCTGCCCCCGCAGATCAGCGGCAGCGACGTCCGCCACGCCGGACAATATCGAAGGCCCCTTCGAGCTTCTGCGCGCCCGTGCGCTCGTCGAATGCGCCATCGTCGAGGAAGCAGCCAGGCTTGCCCGGCCTGACCACATTACCATTCTCGATCAGAATCTTGCCGCGATGCGCAACGTGCTCGAGGACCGCGCCGAGGCGTTGCGGCTCGACCGCGGATTTCATACCGCCGTCGCAAGCATCGTCGCCAACGCAACTTTGGAACGCTTCGTCGGCGACCTACACGACCAGCGCTTGACACCCTATTTCGAGAAACTCGCCGACCATTTCGAGGACCGTTACACCTGGGGCAGCGCGCTCGATGAGCACCGCCTGATCCGTGACGGCATTGCCGCCGGAGACCCGGCGCGAGCCCGTGAGGCGATGCGCAGCCATCTCGAACTGTCGCAGCAGAGATTTTCCAGAAGCTTCGGAGAGGAGCTTCCGGACAAAACGCCCTCACCCGCCCGCAAGCCGGCGAGAGCGACCTAAAACTACACCCGTCATTTGACTTCAACTGGGAGGATGAAGATATGAAACTGAAGCTTACGGCAATTCTCGGCGCAACCGCCGCCGTTCTGGTGTCGGCCTTTGCCGCACAGGCACAGACGGCCCTGAAATGGGCCCACGTCTACGAAACGTCCGAGCCTTTCCACACCGAGTCGGTCTGGGCGGCGCAGGAAATCGGCAAGCGCACCAACGGCCGCTACAAGATCGACGTTTTCCCGGCATCGCAGCTCGGCAAGGAAGCTGACATCAACCAGGGCCTCAAGCTCGGCACGGTCGATATCATCATTTCCGGCTCCAGCTTCGCGGCCCGCGAATATCCGCCGATCGGCGTCACCTACTACCCGTACATCTTCCGTGATGCGAGCCACCTGATCGCCTACACCAAGAGCGACGTCTTCAAGCGTCTTGCCAAGGGTTATGAGGATGCGTCCGGCAACCATATCGCGGCCGTCACTTACTACGGCACGCGCCACACGACGGCCAACAAGCCGATCGCCAAATGCGCCGATATGAAGGGCCTGAAGATGCGCGTTCCGGACGTGCCGGCCTATCTCGCCATGCCGCGCGCCTGCGGTGCCAACACCACCCCGATCGCTTTCGCCGAAGTCTATCTGGCTCTCCAGAACGGCACTGTCGAAGCCCAGGAAAACCCGCTCACCACGATCGAAGCCAAGAAGTTCTACGAAGTCCAGAAGAACATCATTCTGTCCGGCCACATCGTCGACCACCTGAACACGGTCGTTTCCAAGAGCCTTTGGGCCAAGCTCTCCGACGAAGACAAGAAGATCTTCGGCGACGTCATGGCTGAAGCTGCCGAACGCGGCACCAAGCTGATCGAGAAGCGCGAAAAGGAACTTGTCGCCCAGTTCAAGAGCCAGGGCATCAACGTCACCGAAATCGACAAGGCCGACTTCGAGAAGAACGTCGTCGAAAAGGTGAAGATGGAAGACTTCGGCTACAAGAAGGCCGATTGGGAAGCCATTCGCGCCATCAAGTAATTTCAAGACGATAGAGCCGGCCTTCGGCCTGAGGGCCGGCTTTCCTTTCCCGCAATCGCCGGAAGACCGATCATGTCGAAAGAAATCCATACGCAGATTACAGCGGAGGAACTCGCCCATTCCTTCGAAGACACCGCGCCGACCGCGCATGTGTCCGATTACGCCATCGAAGACTGGGTGACCCTCATCATCTTCTGGCTGATGACCGGCTGTGTCTTCCTGCAGTTCTTCACCCGTTACGTCCTGAACGACTCCTACGCCTGGACCGAAGAGATCGCCATCAACTGCCTGATCGGCGTGGTCTTTCTCGGCTCCGTCATGTGCGTGCGCATCTCGCGCCATATCCAGGTGGACGTGCTTTATCACTACCTGCCGCATGGCGTCGCCCGCGCGCTCGCGATCTTCGTCGATCTCGTCCGCATGGCCTTCTTCGCCTATGCCTGCTGGCTGATGTGGCGTTATGTCGAGGTCGTCGCGCATGAGCGCATGGTCACCGTAGACCTGCCCCGCAACATCGTTTTCTACAGCGTGATGGCCGCTTTCGTCCTCATGCTCCTCCGTTCCATCCAGGTCTTCGTCGGCAATATGCGCCGCGGTTATTCCGTTCTCGAGCGGCCTGAAATGTTCCAGAAAGCCGAGGACTGATACTCATGCTGCTGCTTGTCGGTGCCTTTCTTGTCCTGATGGTGGTCGGCGTGCCCGTCGCCATATCCATGGCGAGTGCGTCCATCCTCTATCTGATCATCTACGGCGTCGCGCCGGATATCATCGCCGCCCAACGCATGATCGCCGGGGTCGAAAGCTTCCCGCTGCTCGCCGTGCCCTTCTTCATCCTGGCCGGCAACCTGATGAACTCCGCCGGCGTGACCGGCCGCATCTATTCCTTCGCCGTCGCCCTCGTCGGCTGGATGAAGGGCGGTCTGGCGCAGGTCAACATCATCGGTTCGGTGATCTTCTCCGGCATGTCCGGTACCGCTCTCGCAGATGCCGCCGGTATCGGCACGATCGAAATCAAGGCGATGAAGGACCACGGTTATCCGGTGGAAGCCGCCGTCGGCGTCACCGCCGCATCGGCCACACTCGGTCCGATCTTCCCGCCGTCTCTTCCCTTCGTCATCTACGGCATGATGGCCAACGTCTCGATCGGCGCGCTGTTCATGGCCGGCATCCTGCCGGGCGTCGTCATGACCGTATTGATGATGGTGACGGTTGCAATCTTCGCCTTCGTCAAACGCTGGGGTTCCGACACGCCGTTCGACATGAAACAGCTGATGTCCGCATCGCTGGAAGTCGTCGTCGTCTTCGCCGTGCCGCTGCTGATCTGGCTGCTGATGGAAGCCGGCCTGTCGATGAACCTGGCTGCCGGCATTGCACTCGCCGCACTTTTGGCGCTCGACTGGTATTTCAACTTCTCCGCCGTCATGGCGCTGATGACCCCGGTCATCCTGATCGGCGGCATGACTATGGGCTGGTTCACGCCGACCGAAGCCGCCGTCGCCGCCGTTCTCTGGTCGCTGTTCCTCGGCCTTGTGCGCTACCGCACCATGACCATGTCGACGCTCGCGCGCGCCACGTTCGACACGATCGAGACCACCGCCTCGGTCCTCTTCATCGTCACCGCCGCCTCGATCTTTGCATGGCTGCTGACGGTCAGCCAGGCCGCCCAGCTTCTGTCGGATGCGATCCTGTCGATCACCGACAACAAATGGGTCTTCCTCATCCTCGTGAACCTCTTGATGCTGTTCGTCGGCTGCTTCCTGGATACGATCGCCGCGATCACCATTCTCGTGCCGATCCTGCTGCCGATCGTTTTGAAGTTTGGCATCGACCCGGTGCATTTCGGCCTGATCATGACGCTGAACCTGATGATCGGCCTGCTTCATCCCCCGCTCGGCATGGTTCTCTTCGTCCTCTCGCGCGTCGCCAAACTCTCGGTCGAGCGCACGACGATGGCGATCCTGCCTTGGTTGGTGCCGCTGTTCGTGGCGCTCATCCTGATCACTTTCATCCCGGCCATCACGCTCTGGCTGCCGACCGAACTCGGCCTGATCCGGGCGAAATGAGGACGACGCAATGCAGACACGCTTTGCAAGGCTTTACGGCCAAAGGGATCTGAAGATCGAAGAGGGGCCGGTCACGGCCCCTCGCGAAGGCGAAGTCCTCTTGAAAATGGCCGCCGGCGGCATCTGCGGCTCCGACCTGCATTATTATCAGGACGGCGGCTTCGGCCCGATCCGCGTCCGCGAACCGATCATCCCCGGCCATGAAGCAGCTGGATATATCGAAGGCATCGGCCCCGGCGTCTCCGGCCTGAGCTTCGGCCAGCTGGTCGCGGTCAACCCGAGCCAACCCTGCGGCAAATGCCGCTTCTGCCTCGATGGGTTATCGATTCATTGCCTCGACATGCAGTTCATGGGCAGCGCCATGCGTCTGCCCCATGCTCAAGGCATGTTCCGCGACTACCTCGTCGTTCCGGCCATCCAGTGCCTGCCCGCCGGCAACGGCATCAGTGCCGGCGAAGCCGCCTGTTCCGAACCGCTCGCCGTCTGCCTTCATGCCGTGTCCCGAGCCGGCGACTTGTCGGGCAAAAAAGTTCTGGTGACCGGCGCCGGCCCGATCGGCGTGCTCGTCGTCGCAGCCGCTCGTCATGCAGGCGCTGCAGAAATCATCGTAACCGACTTGACCGATGCGGCGCTGGAGCGCGCCAAAGCCATGGGCGCTAGCCGCACGATCAATATTGCCAAGGATGCTACCGCCTTCGCCGAATTCGAAGCCGAGAAAGGCCAGTTCGACATCGCCTTTGAATGCTCCGCCGCCTCGCCCGCCATCCGCAACGCCATCGCCGCCGTCAAACCGCGCGGGACGATCGTCCAGGTCGGCGTCAGCGGTGACACGACGGTGCCACTCAATGCGCTTGTGGGCAAGGAACTGCACTGGATCGGCTCGCAGCGCTTCGACGCGGAATTCGCAGAGGCGATCAAACTGATCTCGTCGCGCAAGATCGACGTGCGGCCGATCATTTCGCACACTTTTACAGTCAGCCAGGCCGTCGAGGCCTTCGAGACCGCCGGCGACCGCAGCCTCGCCTGCAAGGTGCAGCTGACCTTCCTGAATTGAACACCGCAAGGATATCCCGATGAGACACACATGGCGCTGGTTCGGCCCGATCGACAAGGTGAGCGTTCAGGACGCCGCACAGGCGGGCGCTGAAGGAATCGTCAGCGCCCTGCACCACATCCCGACCGGCGACGTCTGGCCCGAAGCGGAAATCGCCAAACGCCATGAGGAGATCAAGGCCGGCGGCCTGTTCTGGGATGTTGTTGAAAGCGTACCGGTCTCCGAAAGCATCAAGACCCAGACCGGCGATTGGCGCGCCCATATCGCCAACTGGCAGGAAACGCTGCGTCGCCTCTCCGCCTCCGGCATCCGCACCGTCTGCTACAATTTCATGCCGGTGCTCGACTGGACACGCACCGATTTGCGCTGGACCGCGAGGCACGGCGCCAAGGCGATGCGCTTCGACCTGATCGATTTCGTCGCCTTCGACCTGAATCTTCTGAAACGCCCTGGCGCGACAGAAGATTATGACGAAACGATCCGCGAGAAAGCCGCCAAACGCTTTGCGGAAATGTCCGAAGAGCGCCGCACGGCTCTCTCGAAAAACGTCGGCGCCGGCCTGCCCGGCTCGGCGGATGGCTATACCCTGCCCCAGCTTCTCGAACTCCTGAAAACCTATTCCGGCATCAGTCGCGAACGGCTGCAGCAGAACCTCATCGATTTCCTCTCGGAAGTAACGCCCGTCGCCGAACGGGTCGGCATCAACATCTGTGCCCACCCGGACGATCCGCCATGGGCGCTGCTCGGCCTGCCGCGCATCCTTTCGACCGAGGCCGACTATCTCCATATGCTGAATGCGGTCGATAGCCGCGCCAACGGCGTCACCTTCTGCACCGGTTCGCTTGGCGCGCGGGCCGCAAACGATCTTCCAGCTATGGTGAAGCGCCTCGCGCCGCGCATCCACTTCATCCACCTCCGCAACGTCCATCGTGAGGAGACGGGCACGCCCTGCTCCTTCTTCGAGGACGAACATCTGGAAGGTGACACCGATATGGTCGCCGTCATCGCCGAGCTGCTGGCCGAAGAACGCCGCCGCAAGGCGGAAGGCCGCGCCGATCACCAGATCCCGATGCGCCCCGACCACGGCCAGGAAATCCTCGACGACCTGAAGCGCGGCGCGCAGCCCGGTTATCCGGCGATCGGCCGCCTCAAGGGACTGGCGGAACTGCGCGGCATCGAGCGCGCGCTGTCCCACCGACAATATGGTCTCCGCTGAAAGCTCAGCGGATTTCCACCGCCACATCTTCCGGAGCGGGCGCCGCCTTGATTAGCCCCATCTCTTTCATGAAAGCGCCAAACCGGGCATAACGCGCCCGATCGAGCGCTGCCGGCCGCTTGGCGAAACGTGGCAAGGTGTCGAAGAAGGCTGTCTTGTTCAGCTCGTCGTCGAGGTTCGGATAGGCCTTGATGAACATCGCCCAGGCCTCCTGCGGATGGTTGGTCATGAAGATCGAAGCCTGCTCGACCGCCGAAAGGAAACGCGGCAGGCGGCTATCGGTAGCCAAATCCTTGCGCGTCACATAGATCAGCTCGTCATAGGCCGGCACGCCATGCTCCTCCGGGAAAAACGCTCGGCCGGGATGACCTTCGAGCTTCATCTGGGTCAGCTCGAAATTGCGGAACCCACCGACCGTCGCGTCCACCTGGCCGGCGATCAGCGATGGCGACAGCGAAAAATTGACGTTGATCAGCTCGAAATCCTGTTTGGAAACCCCTTCGGACGCCAGCATCGTCTGCAACATCACATCTTCGAAACCGGTGACCGAAAAGCCGATCTTTTTGCCCTTCAGATCCTTGAGGCTCTTGATCGGCCCGTCGGCCAGCACCGTCACCGTGTTGAGCGGCGTTTCGACCAGCGTCCCGAACCGCACCAGCGGCAGGCCGGCATCATGATCGAGGAAGAGGTTCGGCTGATAGTGAATGCCGATATCCGCCTGCCCCGTCGAAACCAGCCGCGGCACGACGGACGGATCGGACGGCGGGATCAGCTCGACATCGAGATTGGCCGCAGCAAACAGCCCCTGCTCCTTGGCGATCACCATCGGCGCATGATCCGGATTGACGAACCATTCGAGCAGCACGGAGAGCTTGTCGGCCGCCTGCGATGGGACCGGCGTCAGCAGGCTTCCGAACGCAATGACGGAAGCGGTCAGGATAC
>Ga0075365_10000717_pt1 | contig 13398 bp, 14 predicted proteins | sample EndMetdeltDD1765_FD_71387 | JGI IMG/M metagenome (GOLD analysis project Ga0075365, IMG submission 71387) | Populus endosphere microbial communities from Tennessee, USA - Endosphere MetaG P. deltoides DD176-5 | ecosystem: Host-associated > Plants > Roots > Endosphere | place: USA: Tennessee... | reverse complement strand
CGGCGAAGCCGTCGACCTGGCCGCGGCCGGGCCGGTGGCAGTCGAACTGTCGGAGACCTCGGTCACCTTCGGCCGTGGTGACCGCGCGGTCCGTGCCCTGTCGAAAACCTCGCTGCAAATTGCCGATGGCGACTTCGTGGCCCTCGTCGGTCCGTCCGGCTGCGGCAAGTCGACGATCCTCCGCCTGGTCGGCGGACTGGTGCGGCCGTCCACCGGCGTGGTCGTGGTCGGGGGCCGGGAGGTCGCGGCCAAGGCGCTGCGCATCGGCATGGCATTCCAGAATCCCACGTTGCTGCCGTGGCTGACCATCGAGCAGAACGTGCTGCTGCCCTTGAAGATCGTCGAGCCGTATCGGTCCGAGTTCAGAAAGAAGCGGCGCACCGAATTCCGCGACAAGGCGCACGCCCTGCTCGACCAGGTGGGCTTGAGCGGCTTCGCCTCTCGCTATCCCTGGCAACTGTCCGGCGGCATGCTGCAGCGGGCCAATCTCTGCCGCGCCTTGATCCACGAACCGCGCCTGCTGCTGCTCGACGAGCCGTTCGGCGCGCTCGATCAGTTCACCCGCGAGGAGCTGTGGTCGACCCTGCAGACGCTATGGCTGACACACCGGCCGACGGTGCTGCTCGTGACCCATGACCTGCGCGAAGCAGGCTTCCTCGCCAACCGCATCTGCGTGATGAGCGCCCGGCCGGGCCGCATCATTGACGACTCCGGCGTGCCGTTCAGCCGCCCGCGCACGATCCAGATGACGTTCGACTCCGATTTCGTCGCGCTGAACCAGCGGCTGCGCGAACTGATCGTCAATGCCCGGACGATGGCGGCGGACGAAGGGACACCAGCATGACGCGGCCGAACGTTTCGCAAAAACTCTGGTCCGCCGGGCTGATTGTCCTCTTCTTCGTGCTGTGGGAGTTGTTCTGTCTCGCCAGCGGCATGTCGGATCTCGTGCTGCCGCGGCCGTCGCAGGTCGTCGATACGATGATCCGCCGTTTCCCGATCCTGTGGCCCCACATCATCCAGACGCTCTCGACGACGATGATCGGCTTCGTGCTCGGCGTGGCGCTCGGGGTGCTGCTTGGCGCTGTGATCGGCGTTTCCAAAGTCGCCTACGACACCGCCTATCCGCTGCTGATCGGCTTCTCGTCGATCCCGAAGGTCGCCGTCGTGCCGATCTTCGTCCTGTGGTTCGGCTCGGGGTCGGTGCCTGCGGTGCTCACCGCGCTGTCGATCTGCTTCTTCCCGATCGTGGTCAACATCGCGACCGGACTTGCCACCACTGAACCCGAACTCGAGGACGTGCTGAAGGCGCTCGGCGCCAGCAAGCTCGACATCCTCTGGAACGTCGGCCTGCCGCGCACCATGCCGTTCTTCTTCGCCTCGCTGAAGGTCGCGGTCTCCTACGCGTTCGTAGGCGCCGTGTTGTCGGAAACCGTCGCCTCCAACCGCGGCATCGGCAACGTGATGATGACCGCTTCGTCGAACTTCAACGTCCCGCTGGTGTTCGCAGGGTTGTTCATCCTCGCCATCCTCGGTGTCGCGCTCTACCTCGTGTTCTCGCTGATCGAGCAGCGGGTCACCGGCTGGGCCACGCGCAAGAACGATCTCGTCGTTACCTGAAAAAGAAGTCGAGTGCCAAAAGGAGAAGCAGATGTTTGCAAGGATAGCCGGAACGATCGCCGTCGCGCTTTCGCTCGCGACTTCGGCCGCAGCGCAGGAGACCACCATCAAGTTCACGCTCGGCTGGAAGACCCAGGGCAGCGACGCGGCATTTTTCTACGCCAAGGATCACGGCTTCTACAAAGCCGAAGGACTGAACGTGGTCATCGACCAGGGCGAAGGGTCGGGTGCGACCGTCACCCGCATCATGTCCGGCGCCTATGATGCCGGCTTCGGCGACGTCAACGCCATCATTCAGAACGCATCGACCCGTCTGCAGGACGCGCCGGTGATGGTCTACATGATGTGGAACCGGCCGCCGTTCGCCATCGTCACCAAGGCGACCAGCGGCATCAACACGGTGAAGGATTTCGAAGGCAGGATCCTCGGTGGCGCGCAGGGGACGCCGACGACGCGGCTGGTGCCGGTGTTCGTGCACAAGAACGGCCTCGACAAGGACAAGATCAAGATCTCGAACATGGCGCCGAACCTGCAGGAGCCGATGCTGATCAAGGGCGACATCGACGCAGCACTTGTGTTCAACATCACGAGCTACTTCAACCTCGTGCTGAACCGCCAGGATCCCGACAAGGATTTCAAATGGTTCTCGTTCGGCGACTTCGGCCTCGACCTCTATTCGAACGGCTTGATGGTGTCGAAGAAGCTGCTCGCCAGCAATCCGAAGGCGGTCGCCGGCCTCGTGCGCGCCACCAACAAGGCAATGATCGCCATCGCCAAGGACCAGAACGCCGGCATGAAGGCGGCCATGGACTATGACAACCTGATCAACGAGGCGGTCGAGAAGCGCCGCCTGCAGTATTCGTTCGAGAAGCTGATCGTCTCGCCCGAGATGAAGGAGATCGGCATCGGCGACATCAAGGACGACCGCATGACACGCGCCATCGCCATGGTCGCCGAGGGCTACCAGCTCGACCGCGTGCCGACGCCGGCGGAAGTGTTCTCGCGCGAATTCCTGCCGCCGCGGACGGAACGCGAGCTGGTGTATACGGCGAACTGACGTCGGGAGCGAAGCGAAACGAAGTCACTGCGAGGTCCCGGCTTCGCCCTTTCGGGCACCGCCGGGGCCGCCAACGCTGAAAAATCAATGCGTTGATCGCCACGCATGACGACTGATCGGAATGGAAACACAACAGGCCGTTCCCTATGCCTCACCAACTTTCCGCCACGCGCATCTTCTGCGGCCACGAGGCCGGCAGCCGCAACGACGCGGTGATCTCCTTCGACGGCGGCGTGATCACGTCGATCGCGCCCACGACGAAACCTCCCTCAAGCCGCTGCTTCATCCTGCCGGCGCTGGTCAACGCGCACGATCATGCGCGGCCGACCGCGTCGTCCTTCGGCGCCATGAGCATGCCGCTGGAGTCCTGGATCCTGCGCTCGGTGTTTGGCACACCTCCGGATCCCTACCTCGCTGCCGCCTCCGCGCTCGCCCGCTCGGCGCGCTCCGGCTGTGCGGCGATGATGATCCACTACACGCGCCCGAGCGGCACCATGGGAATCGTCGACGAAGCGCGAGCGATTGCCCGCGCCGCGTCGGATGTCGGCATTCGCCTTGCCTTTGCGCTCGCCGTCCGCGACCAGAACCCGATCGTCTATGGCGACGGCGAGAACGTTCTGTCCGAACTCGACGCGCAGGACCGCAAGGCAATCGAGGACCTGTTCGTGCGGCCCGCACCGGCGCCCAACGACTACATCGCGACGGTCGAAGCGATCGATGCGGCGATCGCAGGCCCTCTTATCGACGTGCAGTTTGGTCCTGCGGGCGTGCAGTGGTGCTCAAAACCGTTGCTCGAGGCGATCGCCGAGCGATCCGCCACCACCGGCCGTCGCGTGCACATGCATCTGCTCGAGACGATCTACCAGCGCCACTGGGCCGACCAGGCGTTTCCCGGCGGCATCGTCAGATTTCTGAACGACGTCGGCCTGCTGTCGGAGCGGCTGACGCTCGCGCACTGCATTCACGCCCGGCCCGACGAGCTCGACATCATTGCCGCATCCGGCGCACGCATCGTCACCAATTTCTCGTCCAACCTGCATCTCGGGTCGGGCCTTGCGCCGATCGCCGATGCCCATCGCCGCGGATGCCCGATCGCCGTCGGCGTCGATGGCCTCGCGCTCGACGAAGACGACGACGCGATGCGCGAGATGCGCCTCGTCAAGCTGGCGCACGGCGGCACGGGCTATCGCTCGAGCTGGAGCTGCGAGGAATTCTACGCGCTCGCCGTCGGCAACGGCCGGCGCGCTGTCGGTGCTCCGGGATCGGGCGAGCTCGCGCCCGGTGCCGCAGCGGACTTCATGGTGATCGATCTCGACCGGCTTGATCGCGACGCGATCATGCCGGTCGATCCGCTGGCCCTCCTTTTCGCTCGCGGCAACGCATCGAGCATCCGCGACGTGATCGTCGCCGGCCGGATCATCGTTGCCGACGGCAAGCCGACGGGTGTCGATTTGCCGGCGATCGAAAAGGAGTTGCGCGAGATGTATCGATCGAGCGTGAAGAACTACGCTGCGTTCGGCGAGGCCTGGTCGCGGTTCGAGGCACCGTTGAAGCGCTGGTTCGGCGGCCTGTGCGACTGCGGATAGGTGCTGCGCGAACCGACGGCCGAGGACGTCTCCAGAGCCTACGACGCCGACCCGATCAACCGTTCCAGCAAGCGCTTCAGCGCGTCGCGCTGCACGGACGGCTCGAGGCCGTCCGCAACGATCCGGAGCTGCTGCGCTGCCTCGCCCCGTGGCCGGGCTGCCGCTTGCGAGACGCACCGCGATTCGAACCACCGCTGAGTCGGTGGGCTGGGAGATACCTGCGGCTGTGGGTCATCACGGCCTTGCCGAGTACACGCTGGACATGCACCCGGCGCGATCCGGCTACTTTCCGGCGAAATCGTAAAGACTCCGGCTCTGCCACCGGCAGAGGGGATTCCGGTTCGCAACTTACGCATATAAGATATTGATTTAACCACGTCTTTTTCGGATGTGCAAATACGTCACACATGCTGTCGTTCTTCGCTAAAGCGGCGGCTTTGCGCTGGGCTGCGGTAAGCGGATATGCCAAATGTTTGGTTAACGGTTGAGGGTTGTGGCGCTCCATCGCTGCTCGCCGGAATAGAAATGGAAAGGTAACTTGGGGGTACAATGAAGAAACTTGCTTTAGGCCTGCTGCTGTCGTTCGCCGTCTCTGGCGCAGCCGTCGCGGCTGATATGGCACCGCGCTACACCAAGGCGCCGCCGATGGTCAGCCCGGCCACGAACTGGAGCGGCTTCTACGTCGGTGCGATGGGCGGCTACATGTCCGAGAGCTCCAGCGACGACACCGTCATCCCGGGCGTTGTGGCCGACCCGCGCATGAAGGGCGGCTTCGGCGGCGGCACGCTCGGCTACAACTGGCAGACCGGCCAGTTCGTATTTGGCCTCGAGACGGATGCTGCCTTCGGCGATATCCACGCCAGCGCGACTGCATTTGGCGTCACCGTCGAGTCCAAGATCCGCTCGCTGGGCACCGTGCGCGGCCGCGTCGGCATGGCCTTCGACACCGTGCTGGTCTATGCGACCGGTGGTTATGCCTGGGCGGACAACCGCTTCAGCATCACAATCCCGCCGGTCTCGCTCAGCGAGAGCAACTTCCATCATGGCTGGACCGTTGGCGCCGGCGTCGAGTGGATGTTCGCGCCGAAGTGGTCGGTCAAGTTCGAGTACCTCTATCGTGACTTCGGTGGTGAGACCTATTTCGCCGGTCTGCTGCCGGGTGCCCCAGGGTTCGACTCGGGCAGCATCGCATTCCACTCCGGCCAGGTCGGTGTGAACTACCACTTCTAGGCTTTCACGCTCACAAAAGCCCCGCCTCGGCGGGGCTTTTTTCGTTTGGGGCGTGCACGCGCGACGTCACGCAAGATCCGCATAGACCGCGTCGCGCAGGTCGCGCACATAGCGCCCCATCATGCCTTCGAGCGCCGTGTTGGTGAGCGACACCACGCTCAGCCGCTTCGCCGGATCGACGAACCAGTTGTGCCCCCACACGCCGCCCCAACTGAACGTACCGGGCGATTGCGGCGTCATCGCCGCCTTGGGATCGACCAGCAGCGAGCCGCCGTAGCCAAAGCCGAAGCCGGGTCCGCGGTTGACGATCGGCAGGTCGCCGGTCTGCACCGTCATCATCGCCCGCACGGTGTCGGCGGAGAGAATCGGCGCACCGCCACGGCGGATCGCCTCGATGAAGGTGAGCATGTCGTTAGCGGTTCCGACCATTCCGCCGCCGCCCGACCGGAAAGAGGAGCGATCGAACAGGCGCACCGGCGCAAGATTGACGCCGGCAAACCCGGCATAGACGGGAAATCCTTCCGGAAAGCGGACGCGCATGCCCTCCTCCGGGATCGGCACCGGCGCCGGCTTGCCGTCGGCATAGGGCGTCACCAGCAGATCACGCTGGGAGGCCTGCAGGTCAAAACCCATGGAGCTCAGCCCAAGCGGCGCGCACACGTATTTGCGCACCACGCCATCGAGATCGTCCCCTTCGACGATCTGCATCGCGGCGCCCAGCACGTCCAGTGCGACCGAGTACGCCCATCGCTCGCCGGGACGATAGGCGAGCCCGGCGTGCGTGATGCGCGCGAGCTCTTCGTCCATCGGGATGCCGGGCTCGCCGGCGCCGTCGGAAACGCCCGCGCGATGATAGGAGCCGTCGAGCGGCTGCATGAAGCAATAGGAGAGGCCCGCAGTGTGCGTGAGCAGATGGCGGAGCGTGATCACCGGGACCTCGCCGTCGGCGAGCGCCGGGCGAAACTCCGGCAGGAACCGTGTCACCGGATCGGCCAACGAGAACTTGCCGAGTTCGACCATGCGCAGCGCGGCGGCCGTAACGATCGGCTTGGTCAGCGACGCCAGGCGAAACACGGCCTGCTCCCGCATCGGCACGTTGCGCTCGCGATCGGCGAGGCCGACAGCCCGCCGCACAACGACATCGCCGTCGCGCGCGATCAGGATCACCGCGCCGACGATACGTTGCTCCGCAAGCGCGGAAGCTACGGCCGCGTCAACGGTGGGCGTGGCAGTCGAGGCGACCGGTGTGCTCATTCCAATACTCCAGATCGCGATATATTCGAGGCTTCGCCTGCCAAGCTAAGCCGCCGGCGCCTCGCGACCAAGATGTCCGGCAAAAGTTTCATCCTTGACGCGTCGGTGGGATCATTCGTCGGGAATTCACGGAACAGGCGTATTCCCGGCGGCGTTCTCGTCACGTCAAAGGAGCCTGCGATGAACCGATCGCTGCCAGCCGCATTGTTGTTGATCACCGTGACGTCCGTCGCCGCAGCGCAGCCGCCGAACTGGACGCGCTTCAGCCTCGGCGAGGCGAATGCGAGCGTCGACCTTCCCGTGAACGTGTTTGCCGTGGATGCAGGTCCAGCCAAGAAGGGCGCCGGCCACACCTTCGCCACGCCGGATGGCCGGGCAGATGTCAGCCTCTACTCCATTCCGAACGAACCGCCGCGATCTCCCGCCGTCTTCCTGAAGGAGGATTTCCAGCTTCCGCAATCCTCGGCGATCTATCGTCGCGTGACGCGGAACATGCTGGCCGTGTCCGGCTATCGCGGCGACCAGATCTGGTACGCGCGGTGCAACTTCGGCCGCACGCGCCTGCACTGTGTGGCGCTCAACTATCCGGCCAGCGAAAAGCTGCAATGGGATGCGATCGTCACCCGCATCAGCAACTCGCTTTCAAACGCGAGCTAGCAAAGCCTCGAGCTCGCAGATCTTCCGGGAGAACGATAAGCCGCGAGTTCGCGCGGCGTTCCCTTTGGGGAGGCGTTCGCAAGCCACGGAGCGCGGCCGTTTATCCTGAGTTCATGTTCATTAAATCGGCGACAGTTCCCGTCATTTCCAGGAACGTTTCACATTTTCATTTCATTGACCCCTCACCAGTCACAGGAGGAGAAGGCATGAAGACACTCGCTCTTTCGCTCGCGATCGGTGCGGCGACGGTTGTCGGCGCGACCGCGGTGAATGCGGCTCCGGCGCAGACACAGACGCAAACGCCGATCGCATCGCACAGCGATTCCGCGGTTCAGGGAACGGACATGAGTTCCCATCGCCGTCACTGGCGCAGGTGGCATCGCCATCATCACTGGGGCTATCGGCCCTACTACCGAAGCTACGGGTATTATCCGCGGCCGTACTACTACAACCCCGGCCCCGCGGTCCGTTTCAGCTTCGGCGGCGGACCGCGCTGGCATCACCGCCACTACTGGTAAGCCAGCCGCTTGAAACGCAAAGAAACCCCGGCTCGCGAGAGCCGGGGTTTCTGATTGGAAACTGCAATGTCAGCCGCGTCGGTCAGGCGCCCTCCTCCACCGCCCGCTTGCGGCGGATCATCAGCACGACCACCACGGCGAGCGCGGACATCGCCGTGTACATCGTGAAGGCGTTGAGATAGCCGATCATCGCCGCCTGGCGGGCGATCTCCTTCGCAAAGCGCGCGAGGCCCGGCACGGTGTCGAAGCTCCAGCCGCCGGTGACGCCCGGCATCGTCAACGCACGGTCATAAGGCGTGATCATCTCGGTCATGCGGCTGTAGTTCGCAGCCGTGGTGCGCACGATCTCGGCGATCGACAGCGAGATGAAGAAGCTCGAGCCGATGTTGCGCAAGAGGTGGAAGATCGCCGACGCTTCGGCGCGATGGATCGGCGCAAGCGTGTCGAACGCCACCACGGTGATCGGCACCCAGACCACGCCGACCGCGAAACCCTGGATGGCGCTGTTGACGATCAGGATCTCCATCGTCACGTTGAGATCGAACGTCAGCATCCAAAGCCCTGCGATCGTCTGCAGGCCGAACCCGAACGCCATGCTGACGCGCGGATCGAGCCGCGCCATCAAGCCTGCCATCATGAAGCCGATCGTCATGCCGAGGCCGCGGCAGCCGATCACCTGGCCGACCAGCGCATCCGAGAAGCCGACATGCTGCTGCAGCAACGCCGGCAACAGCACCATCGGCGTGAAATTCAGCATGCCGTAGATCGTCACCAGCGCAAGCCCGATCGCGTAGTTGCTGTCGGTCAGCAGCTTCAGATTGATAAACGGCTGCTTCGCGCCGAGGCTGTGCACCAGGAAGACGTAGAAGGCAATCGCGGCAACGAGACACTCGACCACGATCTCGGTGGAATTGAACCAGTCGAGCCGCACGCCACGCGCAAGCACGAGCTGCAGCGAAGCGAGCGCGACCGCAAGCGCCAGAAAGCCGGTCCAGTCGAAGCGCACTTTCGTCAGGTTCGTCGCCGCCGGCAGCGTCAAACTCATGCCGATGGTGGCGGCGATGCCGACCGGCACCAGCATGTAGAAACACCAGCGCCAGCTGTACATCTCCGCAAGCCAGCCACCGAACACCGGGCCGACGACGGGTGCGACGGCGACCGTCATCCCGAAGATCGACATCACCATGGTGTGCTGGCGGCGCGGAAAAGTGTCGAACAGGATCGACTGCGACAGCGGCACCACCGGCGCGCCGGCGCCGCCCTGCACGATGCGCCACAGCACCAGCGTCTCCAGCGACTGCGACATGCCGCACAGCAGCGTCGCCGCAGTGAAGGAGGCGATCGAGCAAACCACCACGCGCTTGGTGCCGAAGCGCGACACCAGCCAGCCGGTCATCGGCGTGACGACGGCAGTGGCGAGGATGTTGAAGGTCATTGCCCAGGCGATCTCGTCCTGGGTCGCCGACATCGCCCCCTGCATCTGCGGCAGGATCGTCGAGGTCGTGAGCAGCGCCGTGCCGTAGAGAGAAGATCCCAGCACCACTGTCGCCATGGTCAGCCAGCGTTGCGCTGCGGTCCTGTTCGCAGCTGCACCATCGAGGTCCAGGCTTGTGGTGGTTAAGCTCATGTCCCTGAATTTGCGCGCATTAAGCCCCTTCGCGCGGGCCCGCCGGAAACGACCATAACACGTCCGGCCATGCTGAACGCGATGCGAGCCATACGAAGGTTGCCTAGCTTACCAATCTGCCCGCCGATAGAATGGATGCATGCCCAATACCGACGACTACATCGGCGTCGTGATCTCCGACGTTGCGCGGCTCCTGCGGACCGAATTCGATCGCCGTGTGCGCAAGCTCGGCATCACCCGTTCGCAATGGCTGGTGCTGACGCGGTTGCATCGCAATCCCGGCGCCTCGCATTCCGAGCTCGCCGACATGCTGGAGGTCGAGAAGCCGACCGCAGGCAAGATGATCGACCGGCTCGAGGCGAACGGCTGGGTCGAACGCCGCAGCGAGCCCGATGACCGGCGCGTCAAGCGCGTCTATCTCACCGCGGAGGCCGAGCGCGTGCACAAGCGCATCTGGCGCGTCGCCGAGACGACGATCGACGACGCCCTGGCCGACCTCTCTGGTGAAGAGGGCAAGCAGCTGATGTCGCTGCTCCTGCGCGTGAAGAAGACCATGGTCTCGACGGCGGGTGACGCAAGGCCGCGCCGCGGTCCGATGGTCGGCCGTTCGCTGCGCCGTGGACGCGGCCATGCGAGCAGGGTTGCGGCGTGAAGCCGCTGCGATCACTGGCGCTGATCGGTGTGCCGCTCCTGGCCGTCGGCGCGGCGCTTGCCGTCTGGCTGCACGGCGGCCGTTACGCCACCACCGAGAACGCTTTCGTCAAGGCCGACATCACCCAGATCGCCAGCGAAGTGCCGGGCCGCATCGTCGAGGTGACCGCACGCGACCATGCGGTGGTGGCGCAAGGCGACGTGCTGGTGCGGCTCGATGCCGCGCCCTATCGCCTCGCGCTGGCGAAAGCCGACGCGGAGATCGATACCGCGCGCGCCGCGGTCGAACAGCTGAAGGTCTCATTGAAGGAAATCCGCGCCGAGGCGACGGAAGCCGAGAACAAGCTCGCCTTCATGCAGACACAGGCAAAACGCCAGCGCGAGCTGTCGGGCCGCGGCGCGGCGTCGGCGGCCGCCGTCGATCAGGCCAACAGCAACGAACAGGAGGCGGCCGATCGCCTTGCGGTACTGCACCAGCGGATCGCGCGCGTGGAGGCTTCGCTCGGCGGCCAATCGGACCAGCCGACCGATCGCTACGCGGCGGTGCGCGAGAAGCTGGCGCTGCGCGATCGCGCTGCACTCGACCTCGCCTACACCGAGATCAAGGCGCCGCGCGCAGGGACCATCGTCAACTTCCGCCTGCAGCTCGGCGAGCAGGTGAAGGCGCAGATCCCGCTGTTTGCGCTCGTCACCGACAAGCGGCCGTGGCTCGAAGCGAACTTCAAGGAAACCGATCTGACGCATGTGACGGTCGGCCAGAAGGCGACGGTCGTGCTCGACATGCATCCCGAGATCACCTGGGACGCCGAGGTGGAAAGCATCAGTCCCGCGACCGGCGCGGAGTTTGCGATCCTTCCCGCACAGAACGCCTCCGGCAACTGGGTGAAGGTGGTGCAGCGCCTGCCCGTGCGCTTGAAGCTGATCGACCGGCCGAACGAGCCGCCGCTGCGCGCCGGCATGACCGCCTATGTCTCCATCGACACCGGCCGCCAGCGCAGCCTCGCCAGCATTTTGGGAAGCAGCAAGGCGATCGCGGCGAAGCCGCAATAGCGGAACGGCGAACAGTGGCCGGTCGGTAACGCAAGAGAATCAGCGAGCAGCAGGCAAGACATCGAAGCAATCGTCGGCCACCTTCGGTTTGCTCTTTCTATTCGCCTCTCGCTATTCGCCAGGCCGCTCTAGACCTCGTCGGGCATTTCCTCCTCATCATCCCAATCGTCATCGGACGCGAAATGATGCACGAAGCCGATGCGGTCGGGCAGCTCCTTCGCGTTCATGCTCGGAGTCAGATAGTCCTCGCGCGGCGGACGTTCGATCGACAGTCGCTTGGTGACGGCGCGCCGGATCGGCTTGCCGGAAGGGTGTCGGCGCATGGGTTGCTCTCTTTTGGGACTTCGGCAAAAATCAACTACTTACCGGGCAAAACATCACCTGTTGAACAAGACCGATATTCTCCGCACGACATGCGGAGAATATCCTGCCGTTGCGGACGATGCGTTCGTGCGAGACGAATGATGAGACACACCTTTCACCTCCGCTCCAGCATGTCGAGGCGGCGGTCGTGGTCCTTCAGCCGCTCGTCGGTGCGTGCGGCCTGGATCACGACCGTGGAGAGCTTCTCGACATTCTTCTCCACCGCATTCAGCCGGTAGTCGGTGAGATAGAGACTGCCGCCTACGACCACGATCATTCCGCCGAGCGAGATGATGTGGCCGAGATTGATGGTTGGGTCGAAACGCGGCTTCATTTGCGGATGATCCTTGCGACATTCTCAAAGCCGCGCTTGCCGACGTAGAACATCATGATCCAGCCGGCCCATTCCGCGCCCTGCCCCGTGATGCCGTCGGTGACGCCGAGGCTGAAGACCTTGTCCCAGACGATGATCTTTCCGAAGTAGATCACCATGATGTAGCCGAACAGATTCGTCGGCTCGTGCCAGCGACCAATCAGGGCGCGCTTGTAGTCGGATTGCACTTCGGCCTCTCTGCGCTGCACCTCGAGCTCGCGCGCGGCGAGATCGGCGGCAATCCGTTCGGATGTATTGCCGGCCTCGAGCTTGGCCTTGTAGCCGTCGATCAGGCCCTTGATGACCGGCCCGCCGAGAAATGAAAGGATCGCTGTCCACATCAGGTTGACACTCCCGTCGGAAGATCCAGCGCATCGATCAGCTGCCTGCCCTTCCACGCCGCCCACCAGCGCCAGGCCATGCCGCCGAGCATCAGCACGATGCCGGCTATGACCAGACCGGCGACGATCCTGCCGACGACAGGGCTGGCGCCGGCCAGCGGCTCGAGCTGGGCTCTTGCGGTTTCAAGCGCACCGCCGAGGCCGCCGGTCACCACGCCGCCGCCTGTAGCCGCATCCGCCGCGCCCTTGCCGGGCAGCGGTCTTGCCTTCGCGATCGGTGCCTTGTGCGTCGGTCTTGCCTGCGCATCGATCGGCACGGCGCCAAGGCCGAGCGCCCACGGCTTCGCCGTTTTGCGCAACGCCTCGACGCGCGCGCGCCAGCCCTTGCCGAACCGCGGCCAGGTCTTCAGCGCCTGCAGGAAGGCGAGCCTGCGGTCGCAGATCTTGTCGACCAGCTCCGCTGGCCGTCCGTGCGCTGTCACGGCGGCGAGCGTCGCCTGCCCGATCTGGCCGTCGACCGCGACGTTGCCGAGCGCACGCTGCAGCCATTTGATCGACTGCGCCGGCCCCGAATTCACCGCCCCGTCGAACAGCACGTAATCGAGCCCGGGCGGCAGCTCATCGCCCTTCACCGCGTCCCAGTATTGCAGGCGATAGATCTCTGAGACTTCCGCCGCCGCGATCGCGCGCACGTCGCGCGTCGGCAGCCCTTTGCGCGTCCGGTATGCATCATAGACGCGAAAAGTGATGCCCCGGTTGGTGGCACCGCCGGGGTCATGCGGATCGTTGACATAGCCGCCTTCGTGCGCGAGCACGCGCGGCAGCGCGCGGGCAAAGCCGTTTGTGGTCATCGGCGTATCCTTCTCAGAATGCGAGTGCGAGGATGCCGAGCGCCCAGATCAGGGCCACGCATGGCCATGGATGGTCCTCGACGAAGTCCGCCTGCCAGACGAACGAATCCTTGATGACGTTGATGATTTTCGACATGCGCTGTCCTTTCCTGAGACAAAGATAAAGCCGCCCGGAGGCGGCTGGGTTGGAGGTGGTCGCATCCGAGCAGCGGGCGATATGCGC